>Ga0137369_10000845_pt1 | contig 29280 bp, 24 predicted proteins | sample SagtaG_12_FD_104918 | JGI IMG/M metagenome (GOLD analysis project Ga0137369, IMG submission 104918) | Vadose zone soil microbial communities from Sagehorn Ranch, Mendocino, California, USA - Sage1_L_113_16 metaG | ecosystem: Environmental > Terrestrial > Soil > Vadose zone | place: USA... | reverse complement strand
TGCTCGCGCAGCATGCGAACGGCGCTGGTGACGGGTTGCTTGTCCTTGCTCACGGTGCGAGAGCGTCAAGCGCACCGGATTGCCGCTGCGCCCGCCCTCGAGCGAGGGCGGGATGCCAACCGAAGCTACCGCGCGCGGCGCCTGCGGCTCCACGCAATTGCCGCAAGCGCGACGGCGAACAGCGCCAGCGTGGTCGGTTCCGGAGCAGTGGCCTGCGTGTACTCCAGTCGCGAGAAATCGAGCCCGGCGCCATTGCCCTGCGTCGTGCAGTCGATCGTCGTGCCCGCGTTGCCGCACAAGGCGGGACCCTGCAGCGTCAGCGAAAACGTCGCCGAGCCGTCGGCGAGGGCCGCGAGCGCGGCGCCGGACAACGCGAGCGTGAATACGTCGTCCTGTTGCTGCGTGCCGATGCCCGGCGCCTCGAACAGCGCATTGAGCGCCGCGGTCAGGTCGACGCCGTCGACCGAGAATGAAGCAAGCTGATGGCCGGTCGCCGCCGAATCGTGGTCGAAGATCCCGAATGTGATGGACGCCGAGCCGACGGCTCCCGGCGCGAAGTTGAACGTCCAGGACGCGGAGAAGAACGTCCCCGCGATGTCGTTGCCGATGAAGGCGCCGATTGGCGCGGGCTCGCCGACTTGCGCCGCCGTGAACGTTCCAAGGCTGATGAGACTGCCGCTCGCGAAATCCTGATCGCCGAGCGTGATCGACACCGCTCCGGCAGGGATCGGACCGGCGAGCGTGCGAGCGCAAGCGCCGAAAGCAGTCCGCGCAGTCGTTTCATTATGTTTGTCTCCCGGGGTTCGAACGTCAGTTGCTGCGAAGCTCGACAGCGACAGCAAGAGGCGAGCCAGCGAAAGACGGCCCCGCATTATCAAGGTGTTCCGTGCGCGACCCGCCTGCCGCCACGATCGACTCGTAAGAGTTCCCGACACCCGAGAGCGCTCAACCCCGCGGATGGTGCTGCTCGTGCAAGCGCTTCAACCGCTCGCGCGCAACGTGCGTGTAGATCGTCGTCGTCGTGATGTCGGCGTGGCCGAGCAGCAGTTGCACGACGCGAAGATCGGCGCCGTGATTGATCAGGTGCGTCGCGAACGCGTGGCGCAGCACATGCGGCGACAGCTTCTCGGCGGGAATCCCCGCGCGTACCGCGTAGCGCTTGATCAGCGCCCAGAACGCCTGCCGCGTCATTGGGCCCCGCCGCGCAGTCAGGAACAGCGCATCGGTCTTCGCTTCGCCGGCGAGCAGCGGCCGCGTGTCGCGCAGATAACGCTTCACCCAATCGATCGCTTCGTCTCCGAGCGGAACGAGCCGCTCCTTGTTGCCCTTGCCGATCACGCGCACGACGCCCATGTCGAGCGAGACTTGCGCGATCGAAAGACCGACGAGCTCCGAAACGCGCAGGCCGGTCGCGTACAGCGTCTCGAGCATCGCGCGGTCGCGCATGCCGAGCGTCGTCTCGACATCGGGCGCCGCGAGCAATGTCTCGACCTGCGCTTCGGTCAGATTCTTCGGCAAACGGCGCGGCAGCTTCGGCGAGCGGACGCGAATCGACGGATCACGCGAAAGCCGCCCCATTTGGAGCTGCAAACCGTAGAAGCGCCGAAGCGACGACAGCCGCCGTGCGATCGACGTTGCTTTCGCCTTCGCACGAAACTGATCGGCGAGCCAGGCCTCGACGTCGCCGCGCTGCGCGCCGAGCAGCGTCGCGCCGCGCCCGGCGAGCCACGCAGACCATGCGCCGAGATCGCGGCGGTAACTCACGAGCGACGCCGGCGCGAGCCCATCCTGCAGCCAGACCTGATCGCAGAACGCGTCGATCAGCGTGGACGCGTCTTCGCTCATCGCGCGGCCGTCAGAGCAGTCCGAAGCGATAGCCCTCGTGCTCGAGCAGCCACCGCTTGATTGTGATCGGATCGCCGCTCGCATGGTTCATGAATCCGCCGAGCGCGCCCCGGCTTCCGACGACGCGGTGACACGGCACGATCAATGCGATCGGATTCGCGCCGCACGCCTGCCCCACCGCTCGCGGCGCAGAGTGCACCATACGCGCGATCTCGCCGTACGTGCGCGATTCGCCGACCGGAATCGCGGCAATGGCCTCCCACACGCGGCGCCGGAATGGCGTGCCGCGCGGCGCGAGCGCAACGGTGAAACGGTAGTGCGGATCGGCGAGGTAGCGCTCGAGCTCGCGAACGGCATGCTCGGCGATCGCATCGCAGGGCGCCTGCTCGCGCTCGCGCAGCGGCCGATAGTGAAGCTCGGTGAGCGCGCAACCATCGGTCATAAGGCCGAGCACGGCGAAGGGCGTGCGCACGTTCGCCGACCACGTGCGTTCGCCAGTGGCCGCCGCACGCCGTTCCATCGTTTCGATCGTATCCATCATCGGTTTGTCTCGCACGCTAGCCGAGCTTCATCTGCCGCGGCAGCGCGGTGACGAGATCGGGAAAGAACCAGACCGCGAGCAGTGCCACGGTCATCAACAGGAACATCGGCACCGCCTGGCGTGCGATCCATGTGATCTGCCGGTTCGTCATGCCCTGCAGCACGAAGAGATTGAAGCCGACCGGCGGCGTGATCTGCGCCATCTCGACGACGAGGACCACGAAGATGCCGAACCACAGCAGGTCGATGCCGGCTTTTTCGACCGTCGGCAGGATCACGCCCATCGTCAGCACGACCATCGAGATGCCGTCGAGGAAGCAGCCGAGCACGATGTAGAACGCCGCCAGCGCGATGATCAGCGCGAACGGCGTCAGTCCCAGTTCACCGATCCATTCTGCCAGATGCCGCGGCAGGCCGATGTATCCCATTGCGAGCGTGAGGAACGCCGCCCCCGCGAGGATCAGCGCAATCATGCAAAAAAGCCGCGTTGCGCCGAGCAGGCTGTCGATGAACGTGCGCCGACTCATCGAGCCTTGCAGCGCAGAGATCGCGAGCGCGCCGACGACGCCGAACGCGGCCGCCTCGGTTGCCGTCGCCACACCCGCGTAGATCGAGCCGAGCACGGCGCCGATCAGCGCGAGCACGGGGATCAGGTGACGCGACGCGAAGAGCTTCTGCGCAATCGTCGTGCGCTCGGAGATTGCCGGAATCGCATCCGGGTGCGCGAGCGCCCACACGACGATGTAGCCGGAAAAAAGCGCTGCGAGCAGGAAACCGGGCACGACGCCCGCGATGAAGAGCTGCGCGATCGACACGTTCGCGCTGACGCCATAGACGATCATGATGATCGACGGCGGGATCAGCAGGCCCAGCGTTCCGGCGCCGGCGAGCGTTCCGACAGTGATCGCCTCGGGATAGCCGCGGCGCGCGAGCTCGGGCAGCGTCATCTTGCCGATCGTCGCGCACGTTGCGGCCGAGCTTCCCGATACCGCGGCGAAGATCGTGCAGCCGATGATGTTCGTGTGCAGCAAGCGGCCGGGCAGCCGCTCGAGCCACGGCGCGAGGCCGCGGAACATGTCCTCCGAGAGCCGCGTACGGAAAAGGATCTCGCCCATCCAGATAAACAGCGGCAACGCGGTCAATGTCCACGACGACGCGCTGCCCCAGATCGTTACGGCCATCGCATCACCGGCAGGCCGCGCGCTGAAGAGCTCCATCCCGAACCACGCGACGCCGGCGAGCGCAAGCCCGATCCACACGCCGCTTCCGAGCAGCGCGAACAGCGCGACGATCAGCAGCGTGGTGATCAGCGCATCCATGATTGTCGTCCCCGTCCCTCGGCTTCGCTCGGGATAAACTTCGGCGGGGACCCAGTGACGTTCGATGAAAGACACTGGATTCCCGACCTTTTTGCGGCGGCAGAACCATGTGCAGCCGGCAGCATCGGTCGGGCCGTTCGCTCGGCAACGCGCCTGCGGCACTTGGCTTCGCCTGCCTCGCTCACGGCTGCATTCGCGGGAATGACGGCGATACCCCCGTCTGCATCACTCATTGCGAAGCGCTTCGGCCGGTTTCACGACACGGCGCATGCCGCGAACCTCGAGGACGAGCTCGTCGACGAACGCGATCGCGAGCAGCAGCGTGCCCGCCGCCATCGCAACTTGCGGTATCCACAGCGGCGTCGCGTCGCTCGCCGTCGAGACGTCGTTGAATTCCCACGATTGCCACGCGAGCCTCGCGCTGTAGAACGCGAACAGCGCCGCCAGCAGCGTCGCGACCGCGAGCGACCAGCGCTCGAGCGCGGTCCGAACACGAGGGCTCGCGTGCTCGAGCAGAAGGCTTACCCGGATGTGCTCGCCGCGCTTCAACGTGTGAGCGAGCGCAAGGAATCCGCACGCCGCCATGCAGTAACCGGCGTACGCATCGGTGCCGGGCACATGGAAGCTGAAAAACCGGCCCGCGACGGCGGTGAGAACCATCGTGAGCGTCCCCACCAAGAAGAACGCCGCCAGATATCCGGCGGCGCCGTAGAGCGAATCGAGGAGGCGGCGCACGTTCATGAAGCGGATGAAGCAGATGCCTCGTCGCAATGCTCTAACAGCGGATCCCTCGCTGCGCTCGGGATGACGCGGCTGTTTCCGATCGCCGCGGCGCTGCGCGCCTTGCTCTCGGACATCCGCGTCACATCGCGCGATAGGCGTCGATCACCTTGCGGCCTTCGGGACCCGCTTTGCGCAGCCATTCGGCGAGCATGAGGTTGCCGACCTTGCGCAGATCGGCCGTGAGCTGCTCCGAGGGCCTGATAATGCTCATGCCCTTCTGCTTGAGCTGATCGACGTACCAGCCGTTCTTTTCCTCGGACAGCTTCCATCCGCGCGCTTCGGCGTCGGCGGCGGCCTTCAGCAGCGCCGCCTGCGTCGGCTTGTCGAGCGCGTCGAACGCCTTCTGGTTGATGATCACCGCGTTCTTCGGCAGCCACGCCTGCGTGTCGTAGAAGTTCTTGATGTGCTCATACGTCTTGGAGTCGAACCCCGTCGCGCCCGACGACATGTACGAGTCGATGACACCGGTTGCTAGCGCCTGCGACACTTCGGCCGCTTGCACGGTCATCGGCTGCGCGCCGACGAGCTCGGCGATCTTCGCGGTGGCGGGGCTGTACGCGCGCCACTTGAGCCCCTTCATGTCGTTCACGCTCGCGAGCGTCCGCTTGGTGAAGATGCCCTGCGGCGGCCACGGTACCGCGTAGAGCAGCTTGATGCCCTGCTTCGCGAACTTCTCCTCGAGCGTCTTCCGCTCGGCCTTGTAAAGCTTCATCGCATCCGCATACGACGTTGCGAGGAACGGCACGCCGTCGAGGCCATATACCGGATCCTCGTTCTCGAAGTTGACGAGCAGGATCTCGCCCGCCTGCGCCTGGCCGCCCTGCACGGCGCGCTTGATCTCCGGCGCCTTGAACAGCGACGCATTCGGATGGACGGTGATCTTGAGCTTGCCGCCCGTCGCCTTGTCGACGTCGTTCGCGAACTGCTGGATGTTCTCGGTGTGGAAGTTGTTCGCCGGGTACGCGGTCGGCATGTCCCATTTGGTCTGCGCGGTGACGGGCAACGCGAAGACGAGCGCGAGCGCGGCGGCGTATGCGATGCGTTTCATGGGCGGGTTCTCCGTGGAAGGCCGACGCCAAGGCCAAAGGCCGAGCGCAGCGCCGCAATTTTTACACAAATCGCGTCATGCCGCGCGCGAAGCGGTTGCGCGTGAGCCGTCGATATAATGGGCGGCGCCGCGGTTCAGGCGCAACTCCGATGACGACTCCGCATCCCGGCTGGCAGTTCTGGATCGACCGCGGCGGCACATTCACCGACATCGTCGCGCGAAGGCCCGACGGCGCGCTCGTCACGCACAAGCTGCTGTCGGAAAATCCGGAGCGCTATCGCGACGCTGCCGTGCACGGCATCCGCGAGATGCTCGGCCTTCCTGCGGCAGCGCCCATTCCAGCGGGCGCGATCGACACGGTGAAGATGGGCACCACGGTCGCGACCAACGCGTTGCTCGAGCGAAACGGCGAGCGTACGGCGCTCGTCATCACCAAGGGCTTCGCGGACGCGCTGCGGATCGCCTATCAGCATCGGCCGAAGCTCTTTGTGCGTCGCATCGAGTTGCCGGCGATGCTCTACGAGCACGTGATCGAAGTCGACGAGCGGCTCGGCGCCCATGGCGATGTCGTGCGCCCGCTCGATCTTTCCGCCGCCCGCCGCGAGCTCGAGGCGGCGCGCGCGGCCGGTATCGTGACGGTCGCGATCGTGCTCATGCATGGGTATCGTTTCCCGCAACACGAACAGGCGCTTGCCGCGCTCGCGCGCGAGCTCGGATTCAGCCAGGTGTCGGTGAGCCATGAAGTCTCGCCGCTGATGAAGCTCGTCTCGCGCGGCGACACGACGGTCGTCGATGCGTACCTGTCGCCGATCCTGCGCCGCTACGTCGATCAGGTCGAGCGCGATCTGCTGCCTCTTCCGCGCGCGGGAAAGCGTCGGGGTGAGGGTCCGCGCCTTCAATTCATGCAATCGTCCGGAGGTTTGACGGACGCGCACCGGTTCCAGGGCAAGGACGCGATCCTGTCCGGTCCGGCGGGCGGCATCGTCGGCGCCGTCGAAGTTTCGAGGCTCGCAGGGTGCGACAGGATCATCGGCTTCGACATGGGCGGCACGTCGACCGACGTCACGCACTGGGCCGGCGAATACGAGCGGGCTTTCGTTACCGAGGTGGCGGGCGTGCGGCTGCGCGCGCCGATGATGCGCATTCACACCGTTGCGGCGGGCGGCGGCTCGATCTGCTCGTTCGACGGCTCGCGGTTTCGCGTCGGGCCGCAGTCGGCGGGCGCAAATCCCGGGCCCGCGTCGTATCGGCGCGGTGGACCGCTGACCGTCACCGACTGCAACGTGATGGTGGGCAAGCTCGACCCCGAGCTTTTTCCCGCGGTGTTCGGCGCGAGCGCAATGGAGCCGCTCGATGCCGACGTCGTCCGCGCGAAGTTCGAGGCGCTTGCGCGCGACGTCGCGGCCGCGACGGGCCACGAGCGTTCGCCCGAAGCGATCGCCGACGGCTTCCTGCGTATCGCGGTCGAGAACATGGCGAACGCGATCAAGCACATCTCCGTGCAGCGCGGCTATGACGTCACCGAGTACACGCTGTGCTGCTTTGGCGGCGCCGGCGGCCAGCACGCGTGCGCAGTCGCCGACGCGCTCGGGATGACGCGCGTGCTGCTGCACCCGTTTGCGGGCGTGCTGTCCGCGTACGGCATGGGGCTCGCGGACGTGCGGGCATTGAAGCAGCAGGCGGTCGAGGCACGCTTGTCGTCCGACACGCTCGCCGCAGTCGCGCCGATGTTCACCGCGCTCGAGCGCGCGGCGAGCGCGGACGTGCTCGCGCAGGGCGTGCCGCGCGAGCGTGTCACCGCCGTGCGAACGCTGCATGTCAAGTACGAAGGCACCGACTCGACGCTCGAGATCGCGGCGGGCGACGAAGCCGCGATCGGCTCCGAGTTCGAGCGCAAGTACCGACAGCAATACGGCTTCCTGATGCCGGGCAAGGCGCTCGTCGTCGAGGCGGTTGCGGTCGAGGCAATCGGCAAGCCATACGCGCCTGAAGACACTGCGCCGTCGTTCGCGCCGCGCCACGAACCGTTACGTCCGCTGAAGACGCGACGTATCTACACCGGCGGCGCTTTTCACGAAGCGGCCGTCTACCGGCGCGACGACCTGCGTCCCGGCGATGCGATCGGCGGCGCCGCGATCATTTCCGAGGCGAACGCGACGACGGTCATCGAACCGGGCTGGCGTGCGACGATGAGCGCGCGGGGCGATCTCGTACTCGAGCGCGTCGAGGATTTGAGGCGGGCACATGCGATCGGCACGACGGCCGACCCGGTGCTGCTCGAAGTGTTCAACAACCTGTTCATGGCGATCGCCGAGCAGATGGGCGTGACGCTCGCGAACACGTCGTATTCGGTCAACATCAAGGAGCGCCTCGACTTTTCGTGCGCGCTGTTCGACGCCGAAGGCCGCCTGATCGCGAACGCGCCGCACATGCCGGTGCATCTGGGCTCGATGGGCGAGAGCGTTCGCACGATCATCGACCGCCGCGCCGGCACGATGCGCGACGGCGACGTGTTCGTGCTGAACGCGCCGTACAACGGCGGCACGCATCTGCCGGACGTAACCGTCATCGCGCCCGTGTTCCTGCACGGCCCACCGTCATCCCCGCGAAGGCGGGGATCCAGTGACTTTGTCGAAACGACGCTGGGTCCCCGCCTTCGCGGGGACGACGATCAAACGACGCTGGATTCCCGCCTTCGCGCGAATGACGATGCAGAATCGAGCGCTCACGATTCGCCAGCACGTCCCGAATTCTTCGTCGCGAGCCGCGGCCACCACGCCGACATCGGCGGCATCACGCCAGGCTCGATGCCGCCCGATTCGACGCACGTCGACGAGGAGGGCGTGCTGCTCGACAACGTGCAGCTGGTCGACGCCGGCCGTTTTCTCGACGCCGAAATCCGCGCGCTGCTCGCGGGCGGCCGCTACCCCGCGCGCAACATCGAGCAGAACGTCGCCGACCTGCGCGCGCAAGTGGCGGCGTGCTCGAAGGGCGCCTCCGAGCTCGCGAAGATGGTCGAGCATTTCGGCTTGCCGGTCGTGCGCGCGTACATGCGGCACGTGCAGGACAACGCGGAGGAAGCGGTGCGCCGCGTGCTCGACGTGCTGACCGACGGGCATTTCGAGTACGAGATGGACAGCGGTGCTGTGATCGCGGTGACGATCGCCATCGACAAGCGCGCGCGCAAGGCGACAATCGATTTCAGCGGCACGAGCGACGAGCAGCCGACGAACTTCAACGCGCCGTCCGCGGTGTGCAAAGCGGCGGTGCTCTACGTGTTCCGCACGCTCGTCGACGATGACATTCCGATGAATGACGGGTGCCTCAAGCCGCTCGATATCGTGATTCCCGAGGGCTCGATGCTCGCGCCGCGCTATCCGGCGGCGGTCGTCGCCGGCAACGTCGAGACCTCGCAGGCGATCACGGACACGCTGTACGGCGCGCTCGGTGCGCTCGCCGCGTCGCAGGGAACGATGAACAACTTCACATTCGGCAACGACCGCTACCAGTACTACGAGACGATCGCCGGCGGCTCGGGAGCCGGTCCGCAGTTCGACGGCGTGAGCGTCGTGCAGACGCACATGACCAATTCGCGGCTCACCGATCCGGAAGTGCTCGAATGGCGCTTTCCGGTCCGGCTCGAATCGTTCTCGATCCGGCGCGGCAGCGGAGGCCGCGGCACATATCGCGGCGGCGACGGCGGCGATCGCCGCGTGCGCTTTCTCGAGCCGATGACGGCGGTGATGCTCGCGAACCATCGACGCATCGCGCCGTTCGGCGTCGGGGGCGGTGAACCGGGCGCGGTCGGACGCAACTGGGTGGAGCGCGCCGGCGGCGGCCGCGAGGAATTCGGCGCGACGTTTGCGGTCGCAATGCAGGCGGGCGATCTGTTCGTCGTCCAGACGCCCGGCGGCGGCGGTTTCGGCGCGCCAAAAAGTGTCGTCCCCGCGGAGGCGGGGACCCAGCGGCTTTCGTCACAAGACACCGGATTCCCGCCGTAGCCTGTCCTGAGCGTAGTCGAAGGGCGGGAAGGACGTGTCGTCACCGCCTGCGCAACAGGCCTGGAGCATAATGATCCGTTCGATTCGACGGAGCGGCGCAATGGCGAGCGTCTACGATTTCAGCGTCAAGGACATCCACGGCAAGACGGTCAACCTCGACCGCTACAAGGGCAAGGTGATGCTGATCGTCAACACCGCGAGCGAGTGCGGTTACACGCCCCAGTACAAAGGTCTCGAAGCGCTGCACAAGCGGCTCGCCGACAAAGGGCTCGCCGTGCTCGGCTTCCCGTGCAATCAGTTCGGTGCGCAGGAGCCGGGAAGCGAGAAGGACATCGAGTCGTTCTGCGAAGTCAATTACGGCGTCACGTTTCCGATGTTCGCGAAGATCGACGTCAACGGCGGGGCCGCCGCGCCGCTTTACCAGTACCTGAAGAAGGAAAAGCCCGGCCTGCTCGGCTCCGAGGCGATCAAGTGGAACTTCACCAAGTTCCTCGTCGACCGCAAGGGGAACATCGTCGAACGCTATGCGCCGAAGACCGAGCCCGAGGCCATCGTGGCCGACATCGAGAAGCTGCTGTAGCACGCCCGCCGTGAAAACGCTCGCGGCCGCGTACGCCTTCGCGCTGATGGCGGCGTTGGCGTCGGCGCCCGTATCGGCCGCCGATACGGACAAGGTGCTACGTGTCGCATTTCCGGTGGCGGAAACCGGCTTCGATCCGCAGGCGGTCGGCGACATCTACTCGAACTACGTCAACCTCGCGATCTTCGATACGCTGTTCCGCTACAACCATCTCGCGCGGCCGCATCGGCTCGAACCCAACACCGCCGCTGCGCTGCCGGAAATTTCCGCTGACGGCAAGACGTGGACGATCCGAGTCAAGCCCGGCATCTATTTCACCGACGATCCAGCGTTCAAGGGCAAGAAGCGCGAGCTCGTCGCGGCCGATTACGTCTACGCATGGAAGCGCATCCTCGATCCGAAGACGCGCTCGAACGCGCTGCAGACGTTCGAAGGACGAATCGTCGGTGCCGAGCCGGTGATCGCGAAGGCGAAGGAGACCGGCAAGTTCGACTACGACGCGCCGATGGAGGGACTGCAGGCGATCGACCGCTACACGATCCGGCTGAAGCTCAACTTCCCGGACGCCGAGCTGTTGTCGAACATGACGACATCGTTTCTCGTCGCCGTCGCGCGCGAGGTGATCGAGGCGTACGGCGACGCGAGCGGCTGGGCGATGGCGAATCCGGTAGGCACCGGTCCGTACACGCTCAAGGAATGGCGGCGCGGCCAGCGCATCGCGCTCGAAGCGAATCCGCAGTTCCGCGACGAGCGCTATCCCGACAGCGCCGACCCGGACGATCGCGCGTTGGTCGCGAAGCTCAAGGGCAAGAAGCTGCCGATCGTGCGCCGCATCGAGATCAGCATCATCGAGGAATCGAATCCGCGACTGCTCGCGTTCGAGCAGGGCGACCTCGACTACGTCGTCGTGCCGACCGATCTCGTCGACAACGTGCTCGATCCCGGCAACAAGCTCAAGCGGAGGCTCGCCGAGCGCGGCGTGACGCTCGCGCGCGGCATCATGCCGGCGATCACGTACACCTATTTCAACATGGAGGATCCGATCGTAGGCGGTTACACGCCCGACAAGATCGCGCTGCGCCGTGCGATCGGCATGGCGTACAACGTGCCGGAGGAAATCCGCGTCATACGCCAGGGGCAGGCGATACCGGCGACGCAGCCGGTGCCGCCGAACGTCACCGGATACAACCCGCAGATCAAGGACGCCATACGCTTCGACCCGGCCGCGGCGCGCGCGCTTCTCGACCGCTTCGGCTACAAGGATCGCGACGGCGACGGCGTGCGCGAGCAGCCGAACGGGCAACCTCTGGTGCTGAGGCGCGCGTCGCCGCCTTCGGCGATCGATCGCCCGCACGACGAGCTGTGGCAGCGCAGCATGGCCGCGGTCGGACTCAAGATCGAATTCGTCAAGCAGAAATGGCCCGACCTGCTCAAAGCCGGCCGCTACGGTCAACTGCAGATGTTCACGCTGGGTAACTTCAATACAACGCCGGAGGGATTCGGGTTTCTCGGCCTGCTCTACGGCGGCCATGCGGGCTTCTCCAATCTCGCGCGCTTCAAGTTGCCCGAGTACGACCGTTTGTACGAGCAGGCTCGATCGATGCCCGACGGGCCCGCCCGCGCGACGCTATTGCAGAAGATGTCGGAGCTCGTCAACGTGTACGCGCCATGGAACCTGAGCGTGTACCGCTACGAGAACGTGATCGTGCAGCCGTGGGTCGTCGGTTACAAGTACGACCCCTTCAATGCGCATCCGTGGATGTACTACGACATCGACATCGAGCGGCGCCGCGGCGCATTCTGATCCGCTCGCTGTTCGCGTTCGCATGTCATGCCGAGCGCAGCGAGGTATCTGCTTGTCGATGCATCACGTCGACGCGGCGAACAGCGGATTCCTCGCTGCGCTCGGAATGACAGGTTGGGTGCGTTCGCTCGTTTTGGCGCTGTCGATCGCGCTCGCCGCGACGTCCGCGCTCGCCGCGTCGTGGGCCGATGGAGCGAAGACGCTTCGCGTGATGTTCCCGATCGCCGAGACCGGCTTCGACCCGCAACCCTCGCAGGACTATTACTCGTCGAACGTGATCCGCGCGATCTTCGATTCGCTCTACGAGCCCGATTACCTTGCGCGACCGTATCGGATGGCGCCCAACACCGCCGAGGCGATGCCGGCAATCTCGCCCGACGGCCTGACGTGGACGATTCGCGTAAGGCGCGGCATCCACTTCGCCGACGATCCGGTGTTCGGCGGCAAGAAGCGCGAGCTGACCGCGAACGACTACGTGTACGCGTGGAAGCGGCTCGTCGACCCGAAGGTCCGTTCGCCGAATGCGTATTACGTCGCCGGCAAGCTCGTCGGGCTCGATGCCGCCGCGGACAAGGCGAAAACGAGCGGGCGGTTCGATTACGACGCCGACATCGAAGGAGTGCGCGCGATCGATCGCTACACGATCCGCCTGAAGCTCGTCGAGCCCGATTACACGCTGTTCGACACGCTGCCGCAAACCGCGATGGCGGCGGTCGCGCGCGAAGTGGTCGAAGCGTACGGCGATGCGAGCGGCTGGGTGATGGCGCACCCGGTCGGCACGGGACCGTATCGGCTCGCGGAATGGCGGAGGGGCCAGAAGATCGTGCTCGAAGCGAACGCGAATTATCGCGAAGAATATTTTCCCGCCGTTGCCGGCAAGGGCGACGACGCGAGCCGCGCGCTCGCCGCGCGCATGAAGGGCAAACGTCTGCCCCAGATCGGGCGCATCGAGATTTCGATCATCGAGGAATCGAACCCGCAGCTGCTCGCGTTCGACAGCAAGGCGCTCGACTACGCAAACGTGCCGCCGGATCTCGTGCCGAAGGCGCTCGACGCGAACAACCGACTGCTGCCCGAGTACGCGAAGCAGGGCGTTACGCTGCACCGCGCCACGCAGCCGGCGCTGCAATACTGGTACTTCAACATGGACGATCCGGTCGTCGGCGGCTACACGCCGGACAAGGTCGCGTTGCGCCGTGCGATCGTGATGGCGTTCGATACGCCCGACCTGATTCGCGTCTGGTACCAGGGGCAGGCATCACCGGCGACGCAACCGATACCGCCCGAGGTGCAAGGCTACGTCGAGGGCCTCAACGCGCGGCTGCCGTACGATCCGGCGACTTCGCGCGCGTTGCTCGACCGTTTCGGCTACAAGGACCGCGACGGCGACGGCTGGCGCGAGCGTCCCGACGGCAAGCCGCTCACGCTCGCCATCGGATCGACGCCGAGCGGGCGCGATCGCGAGCGCGACGAGCTGTGGAAGAAGAGCATGGCGGCGATCGGCGTGCGCATCGACTTCGTCAAGCAGAAATGGCCCGATCTGCTCAAGATGGCGCGCGCGGGTCAGATGCAGATGTGGCAGGTCGGCTGGATCACGACGAGCGGAGATGGCGACGCGTTCATGCAGCTGCTCTATGGCCCGAACGCCGGCCAGTCGAACCTAGCGCGTTTCCGCAACGCCGAGTACGACGAGCTCTATCGCAAGAGCAAGCGCGTGCCGCACGGGTCCGAGCGGCAGAAGCTCTACGCGAAGATGGCGCAGATCGTGGCTGCGTACAACCCGTGGGATTTCGGCATCACCCGCTTCGAGAACACGCTCGTACGGCCATGGGTGCTCGGTTACCGCAAGCACATCTACCTCGAGCACCCGTGGAAGTACCTCGATCTCGACGACGGGCGCGCGACCGCGCACTGAATCTGCGCTGATTGCGCGTTTTCGTCGCCTTGGACTTCGCTTGTCGTGCCAGGGCGCGTGCCTTGGGCCCTCCGCCCTTCGAACCCCAGGCGGGCTACGGGCCCAAGGCACGCGCCCTGTCGCCGTCGCGCCTCATCGAGTTGAATCGTCGCGTTATGCAACTGCTGGCGCGAAGTGTCGGCGGCGATCAATGCCGGCCCCCGCGTTGGATTGGCGCGACGAACGGCCGGTTGAACGGCTCGAATGACGTCGCGTCGAATTGCCGCGGGCGCGACGCCCGCGTAGAATGCGAGCGATAACAACACGAGCCTTCATGCGAGATCCCATGTTCAACGCGCATCTTCAATCGCCCGGCGCCGCCCGAATCGAGGGCAGAGCGGTGCACGCGCGCGCCGATGGCAGCCGCAACATCGGGCTGCCTCGCATGGTCCCGCGCCCGATCGCGCATTCGATCTCTCGCGACGTCTCGCAGTAGTCGCCTGGCCGGATAACCCGCCAGGCAGAAGGCGGGGTTTCCGGCAATCGCTTCAAGTTCGGCATCACCCGCCCGTCGTCATTTCCTTCGCCGCCTCGCGCGGCACGCCGACCCTTTTTCGGCGCAACGGAAGCGATAGGCCCGATATGAAAACGCTACGCCGTCTGCTTCGCCGCCGCTTTCGCGGACTCTGGCTCTCGCCGGACTTCCGCAAGCTGTGGGGCTCGCTCACGATCACGGCGTTCGGCGCGCAGGTCACGAATCTCGCGTTGCCGCTGACCGCGGCGCTGCTGCTGCACGCGACGCCGATGCAGATGGGCGTGCTGGTCGCGCTCGAAACGCTGCCGTTCGCGCTCGTCTCACTGCATGCGGGCGTGCTGCTCGATCGCGTGCGCAAGCTTCCGATCGTGATCCTCGCCGACCTGACGCGCGGCGCGGCGCTGCTCGCGATCCCGATCGCCGCGTGGATGGGCGCGCTGTCCATCGACGTCCTGTTCGTCGTCGGCTTCTTCTGCGGACTGCAGAATGTCGTCGGCGGCGCCGCCTACCAGGTGCTGCTCGCGCAGCTCGCCGGTCGCAAGCGGCTCGTCGAAGCGAACGCGAAGATCTCGCTTGGCGAGACGTCATCCGCGCTCATCGGTCCGGGACTTGCCGGCGGCCTGATCCAGCTGTTGACCGCGCCGTTCGCGATCGTCCTCGACGCGTTCGGCTTTTTCATTTCCGCGCTGATGCTGCGCCGCGTGCGCGCGCCGACCGACGTCCCGCATCCCGGTCCGAAGTCGTCGGTGACCGCGGAGATCATCGAAGGCTTGCGGCTCGTGCACGGCAACCGCACGCTGTGGGCGCTCGCGTGCATCGCAGGCGGGTGGCAGGTGCTGCACCACATGCAAATCGCGGTGCTCGTGCTGTTCGCGACGCGCGAGCTCGGGTTGTCGGCCGGGACGATCGGTCTTGCGTATGCCTGCGGCGGCCTGGGCTGCGTCATCGCGGCCGCATCGGCGGAGCGGCTGTCGAAACGCTACGGCGTCGGGCCGTCGATTCTGCTCGGGCTGATCCTGACGGTGGTCGGCGGACAGGCTTACGGGCTCGTCAGCGGGCCCGTGTGGTTCGCGACGATCGCGCTCGGCGCGGCGATGTTCGTGTTCGACTTCGGGGGCATCCTGTGGGGAATCAACTACCTCGCGTTGCGCCAGGCGATCACGCCCGACCGGCTGCTCGGCCGGATGACCGCGACGATGCGCTTTCTCACCGTCGCCGCGGCGCCGCTCGGATCGCTCGCGGGCGGCGCGCTCGCGACCGTGATCGGCTTGCGCTACACGCTGCTCTGCGTTGCGGCGCTCGGTGTCCTGCTCGCCGCCGCAGCCGTCACGTGGTCGCCGGTGCGCCGGCATCGCACGCTGCCGGTGGTGGCGGCGGATTGAGCATCCGTTGGGGAAACCGCCAAAAAAGACGGGCTCGATGACGAGCCCGTCTTGACTTTCGTTCGGCGGCACGCGCCGCCCTCAACGTTACCTGATCAGCGTATACACCGCCGCGTGCGCGACGGGGCTGCCGCCCGAGTTGATATCGAGTCGTCCTTGATGCGAACCGGCCACGGCGTTTTTCACTGCGGTCATCGTCACCGTAACCGTCGCCGTTTCACCCGGCCCTACCGCTGTGGGCGAAGGCGCAGACACCGCGTAACTCACGCTCAAATCGCCCGGCGTCATGCTCGCGCTCAACGTGAGCGTTCCGGTCGAGAGATTGGTGAGCGTAACCGCGAACGTCTTCGTCTGGCCGCCACCCAATGGTACCGCCCCGAAGCTGACGCTGACCGGATCGAGCGAAACGATGGCGCCCACCGCGGTCAGCAGATTCTCGCGTCCGCTGCCGATGACGTTGACGTTGGTTTCGGTGACGAGCGGATTGAACTTGTTGTATTTCTTCAGCACGCCTTGGTCCGCCGTATTGACGATCGCCGAGCGCACCTCAGCAGCCGACCAGTCCGGGTGCAGCCCGCGCACGACGGCGGCCGATCCCGCAAGGTGCGGCGTCGCCATCGACGTTCCCTGGAAGAACGCGAAACACGGCGGTGCATCGCAGAAGGTGTGCGGGATCGAGCTCAGCACGTTGACGCCGGGCGCAACCACGTCGGGCTTCACGCGAAAATCGACGTCGGTCGGTCCGCGGCTGCTGAATCCCGCCATGATGTCGGCGTTAGTCGTCAGGAAGTATTGCAGCGTCGCGCCGATCGTCGTCGAGAGCGTGTCCGCCGCGATGAGCGCCGGCGCGTCCGATACGGACACCATGTAAGCGGGAACGGTCGGCTGGTTCGGCGTACCGTCGCTTCCCATTGCGACCGGGTCACCGGCCACGTTGTTCGCGACCAGCACTGCGACGGCGCCCGCGTTCTGCGCGTTGCGAATCTTCGTCGAGAACGTGCACACGCCGCGCGAGATCAACGCGATCTTGCCCGAAAGGCTGCCCGCAGCTAGCGCGGAGCAGGCGGTGCTGAGCCCATTGGTGCTCCCGGCCACGACGCCAAGGGGTGCCGTCAGGTCCGTGCTGACCGTCGCAAAGTCGCCGGACGCTGCGCCGTACGTGTTGCCGCCAACGGTAACGGGCGCGCCGACAAAATGTGGCACGGTGCTCGCGCCGGCGGTGAGCGCACGCGCAGCCGCTCCGGGCGATTCGACCGTGAAGAACCCGGGACCCGAATTGCCGGCCGCGACGGCGACGACCATGTTCGCCTGGTCGAGGTCGTCGACGGCAACCATCAGCAGGTCCTGGATGCCGTGGGACCCCCCGCCCAGGCTCATGTTCGCGACGTCGAAGCCGTCCGCGTAGGCGGCCTCGAGCGCGTTCAGGATGTCCTCCGAGCGAGCATTGGTCACGTTGTCCGGGAAGACGTTGTAGTTGCCGAGCAGTGCGGCCGGTGCGACGCCCGAGATCGCGTACGGAATCGCCACGCCGTCCACGGTCGCCGGCGTGTCGAGGTTGCACGCCACAGTGCCGGCGACGTGTGTGCCGTGCTCCTGGATGGGCGCCGCCGTGTAGTGCCGGCTCGGCGTCTTGTTGTTGAACACCTTCGCGGCGATCACCTTGTTGTTCGTGAATGTGTGATCGCCCAGCTGCGGCTGAGTCGGATAGCCGGCATCGCTGAAGCACGGGTGCGAAATTTCGATCCCGGTATCGACGATGGCGACCTTGACGCCCCTTCCCGCGTTGGCGGCGCCTCCGGCCTGCGCCCACGCCTGGATCGCCGAGATCAGGTTCAGATCGGGATCGTTGGCGTCGATCGGCCTATACAGGCCCTGATACTCTGCATGCCTCACTTGCGGTGCCGCGGCGATTTGCGTCAACGTCGCGCCGTTGAGCTGCACCGCCACCGCGTTAAGCGAAACGTCGAATTCGCCGGTGACTTTCGCTTGCGGAACGTTGGCGCGCAGCCACGCCTTGTAGTCGTTACGAAGCGCCGCGAGCTGCGCGCGGTAGGACCTCACCGTGTTGCTGTTGAAATCGATCTTCTTGCCGTGCGCGGGCTTCGTGCGCGTGTACGTCGACAGCGGGTCGCCATTGAGCTGTACGAGCGCGGAGCTCGTGTCCTGCGCCGCCTGCGTCGCAGCAGCGTCGTCGTTGGGCGTCGCCGCGGGCGCGCCCGAAAATACCAGCCCGGCTGCAGCCAGGCCGAAAGCCAGAACGCGCGCCAGCGTGCGTGCTCTCGATTGCCATTGAAGCTTGATCAAGTTCTCCTCCATGTTTGGCTTCCCCGTGCGCGTTGGACGCGCGGGACGAGCGCGCACTGTCCTACCGCGCAACGATCGCGTCAAGGCGCAATGCATCAATGTTGGCCGGCGCACAGTGCGTGTCCGTCGAGTCGCCTCAATCCTGAAAGGGATATACGGCACGCAACCGCAGAATGCGGGTGAGCTCATCAAGAGCGCGACGCGATTCGTCGACGAGCGACGGATCGGCGAGATCGGCGAGCGCGAGACGGTCGCGATAGTGTCTGCGGATCCATGCGTCGAGCTCGTCGGCGAGCGCATCGTCGAAGAACACGCGCGCCGCACTCGCTGCGCACTCGGCGGTAGTGAGCGGCACGCGCAATCGTATGCACGCGGGACCGCCGCCGTTGCGCATGCTCTGCCGCAGGTCGAACGTCATGACTTCGGCGATCGGCCCGCCCGACGCGAGAAGCATGTCGATGTACGCGCTCACGCGTGCGTTTTCACGCACCTCGGCGGGCGCGACGAGCAGCAATCGCCCGTCGGCGCGCGCAAGCAGCTGGCTGTTGAACAGATACGTCGATACGGCGTCGTCGACGCTTACTTCATCGGCGCGCACGACGATCGGCGTGAACACGTCGCCGATCGTTTCACGCAGTCGCGCGAGCACCACGTCCTGCTCGACGTAAGCATGCTCGTGACAGAACAGCACGGCCTCGGTGCCCACGGCGATGACGTCGTTGTGGAATACGCCGGCGTCGATCGCCTGCGGGTTCTGCTGCGCGAAGACCGTGCGCGCCGGATCGAGGCCATGGCGACGTGCGATCGCTGCCGACGCCTCGTAGGTCTGTCGTGCGGGGAAGCGGGCGGGTACCGGCGACTCGCCGAACGCGCGTCGGCCGTAGACGAAGAATTCGACGCCGGGCGCTTCGTCGGACGTCTGAAACCGCGTGTGATTGGCCGCGCCTTCGTCGCCAATCTGCGGCGCGCATGGCAAGGGGGCGTGGACAACGAAGCGCGTATCGTCGGCGAAGATCGCGCGCAGCACGCGGGTCGTCGTGGGCGCTTCGAGCGTGCGGTGATAGTTCGCGGCGAGATTCGCCGGCGTGAAATGCACGCGGCCATCGGCGGTGTCCGCCGACGCGCTCACCGTTGCTGCGTTCGCCGCCCACATTGCCGCGGCCGACGAGCACGCGGCGAGAAGTCGCGGCGCGTCGCGCGCGGCGCGCTGCAACACGATCGCATCGTCGCCGTCGAATCCGAGCTTGCGCAGCGCCCAGATCGCCGGCCGCTCGTGCGGCGGCAATACCGCTTGCGGATAACCGCGAGCGGCGAGCGCGCGCATTTTCGCGAGCCCTTGCAGCGCCGCTTCGCGCGGGTTCGACACCCGTTCCGCGTGGCGCTCGGCGGCGAGATTGCCGAACGAAAGCCCCGAGTAGTTGTGCGTCGGGCCGGGTATGGCGTCGAAGTTGATCTCCATTACGGCGTCCACGGATCGGACCCAAGGCAGGCCGTCTTGCGTCGCGCGTTGCATCACTCAACGATCGCGCGGCTTGAGCGGAACCGCGCGCACGATGTCGCCTTCGACCACACCGAGCGCGGCGGCTGCATAGGGAAGCAGCGGAAATCGATCGGCGACACGCGGTGGCGCGTTGACGGCGAGCGCGCGGAAGTCGGCGAACTTGCGATTCGAAACGAGCCACGGCACCGATTCGACGCGATCATCGGGCACCGGGTCGGCTTCGCCGAGCGCGACGGGAAACACGTCGCTTTGCCGCACGGCGTTGATGTCGTCGCGAAAGCACTCGAGCGTGGGACCGGCATCGAAGATGTCGACGTAGCCTTCGTAGCGAAAGCCTTCCTGCTCGAGCAGCTTGCGCGCGGCCTCGGTATCGCGGTGCACTTCGCCGATCGCCGCGCGCGCCGCCTCGGGCAGCAGATTCACGTAGACCGGGTGGCGCGGCATCAATTCGGCGATGAACGATTTCTGGCCGATGCCGGTCAGGTAATCCGCTGTCGAGTATTCCATCGAAAAGAAATGGCGGCCGAGCCCTTCCCAGAACGGGCTGCGCCCTTGCGCATCCAGGCGGCCGCGCATCTCCGCGATCAGCTTGGGCGCGAAACGCTCGGGAAACTCGGCGACGAACAGGAAGCGGCTCTTCGCGAGCAGCGGTCCGTTGTGGCCGCGGCGGAACGCCTGATCGAGAAACAGCGAGCAGAGCTCGCTGCTGCCCGTGTGGTCGTTCGCGAGAAAGAGCGTGGGCGCGACCGTGTAGACGTCGAGCGCGCGCGACGCATGCACGAGCGTGCCGACGTGATAGTTGTACCACGGCTCGGCAAGGCCGACCGCTGCCTCGATCGCGCAAATGCCCACCACACGGTCGTCGGTCGAATCGACGAGCACGAAGACGTAACACTCGTCGGCGCGCGCCGACTGGCCGGCGAACGATGCGAGCGAGCGGTCGATCCGCTCGGCGAGCCGCTCGCGATTGGCCGGCAGCGATGTGAGCCCCGCGCCGGTGCGTTCGGTGAGCGCGAAGACCGCCGGCAGGTCGTCCCGCGCGATCGGCCGCACGAAGAACATCGGTGATTACGCGAGCGCCGCTTGTCGTCCCCGCGAGGGCGGGGACCCAGTGTCTTTGGCGCGAACGAAGCTGGATTCCCGCTTTCGCGGGAATGACGAACAACAGGCAAGCGTCGCCCGACTCGACATCAGATCAGCGCGCGATTGAGCGCCGTCTCCAGACGCGCGAGCCCTTCGAGGATCTCGTCGAGGCTCACCACGAGCGAGGGCGCGATGCGCACGACGTCCGGACCCGCCATCAGCACGAGCAGGCCGGCTTCTCCGGCCGCGGCGAGCACGTCGGCCGCCTTGCCGCGCCAGCGCTGATCGAGCTCGCAGCCGATCCACACGCCTTCGCCGCGAAGCTCCGAGAACACTTTGCGCCGTGTGCTGATTGCCTTCAGGCCCTCGATGAACAGAGCATGTCGCGCCTTGACGCCGTCGAGCACCTCGACCGTATTGATCACGTCGAATACCGCGCCCGCGACCGCGCAGGCGAGCGGATTTCCGCCGTACGTCGTGCCGTGCACGCCGGCCGAGAACGCGCTCGCGATCTCGGTCGTCGTCAGCATCGCGCCGATCGGAAAGCCGCCGCCGAGACCTTTCGCCGACGTGAGGATGTCAGGGACGATGCCCTTCTGCATGTACGAGAACAGCGCGCCCGTGCGGCCCATGCCGCTCTGGATCTCATCGAGGATCAGCAGCGCGTGGTGCTCGGTGCAAAGCCGGCGCGCCGCCTGCAGGAATTCCGGTGTGCCGGGCCGCATGCCGCCTTCGCCCTGCATCGGCTCGAGAATCACCGCGCAGATGTCATCGCCGCCCTCGTCGCGGAACGCGGCTTCGAGCGCCGCGACATCGTTGTACGGGATGTGCGTGAAGCCGCCCGGCGGCGGCCCGAAGCCGCTTGCGTACTTCGCCTGGCCGCCGGCAGTCACGGTGAACAGCGTGCGGCCGTGGAACGCATTGAGCGTCGAGATCACGCGCACCTTGTCGGCGCCGTAACGGTCATGCGCGTAGCGGCGCGCGAGCTTCAACGCCGCCTCGTTGGCCTCGGCGCCCGAATTGCAGAAGAACACGCGCTCGGCGAACGTCGCATCGACGAGCCGCTTCGCGAGCCGCAATGCAGGCTCGTTGGTGAACCAGTTCGACACATGCCAAATCGTGCGCGCCTGCTGCTCGAGCGCCTTGACGATCGCCGGATGACAGTGACCGAGCGCGGTGACCGCGACGCCGCTCGCGAAGTCGATGTACATCCGGCCCTGCTGGTCCCAGACGCGGGAGCCTTCGCCGCGCACGGGCACGAACGGCGCCGGCGCGAAGCACGGCACCATGTAACGATCGAAATCGGCGCGCGTGACCGGCATCGTCGCGGCGTCGCTCGAAGCGGGCGCGATCTCGTGCCGTGACGTCGCGTTGACGACGGCTTGCGCGGAGTTGGTGAGCGGAGGTGCCATCGCCGGACGTCAGACGCCGCTCGCCGGAGCCGCAGCCATGACCTGAATCTCGACCCTGTAGTCGGGGGCGGCGAGCTTCGCCTGCACGGTCGCGCGCGCCGGCGTCTGACCCGGTACGACCCACTTCTCCCACACGGCGTTCATCGCGGCAAAGTCATTGATGTCCGGCAGGTAGATCGTCGCCGACAGAATTCTCGACTTGTCGGTGCCGGCCTCGGCCAGCAGATCGTCGACCTGCGCAAGCACTTGCTGCGTCTGGCCGGTGATGTCGGCTTGCGGCTCGTCGGCGACTTGGCCCGCGAGAAAGACGAGCTTGCCGCCGGCTTCGGGCGTCATCATGACGAGACCGGACAGGCGCTTGCCGACGTGGCGGCGTTCGATCGACATGGTGCTATCCTTCTCGCGCCCGTCGGAGCGAGGGCGCCGCGGTCATTGTAGACGATCGCGCCTTCGCGAAGGATGCTCCCACGCCTTCAGGCATGACGCCGCGCCTCGCACTGCTGCTCGCCGCATTGCTGATGTTCGTCGCCGTCGCACTCGGCGCGTTCGGCGCGCATGCGCTGAAGTCACGGCTCGAACCGGATCTGCTCGCCACTTGGCAGACGGCCGTCCTCTATCACGCACTGCACGCGCTCGGGCTGTTCGGCGTCGGATTGCTGATGCTGCACTGGCCGGAGCGTGTGGATCTCGCCGTGGTCGGCTGGCTGATGATTGCCGGCATCGCGCTGTTCTCGGGAAGTCTTTACGCGTTAGCGTTGACGGGCAACCGCGGTCTCGGCGCGATCACGCCGTTCGGTGGCATCGCGTTTCTCGCGGCGTGGCTCGTGCTCGCGTGGGCTGTCGCGCGAACGTGAAAGAGGCCGCCCGCGGGCGGCCTCTTCGGTGCAGCGGTTACGGCCAAATAGGGTCAGACTCGATTCTCAAATATATCGAGTCTGACCCTTTACTCTGCGGTCAGCGCTTGGGCGCTTACCTCGGCTGCGGTGCGACCGAGACGTCGACGTTCAACCTCTGGCCCGGGTCGTACGGCAACTCGGTCGTGAACTGGCGTCCGCCGTAGCTGTAAACGACGGTATAGCCGCGAATGACGTCGCGCGTGTCGTTCACCGTCTCGCAGCGCTGCACTTCGCGCGTGCTTGGCTCGACGTAGGTCTGCGTGCCGCCGCGATCGTACTGGCTGCCGATCGCCGCGCCGGCTGCGGCGCCTCCGATCGTCGCGGCGGTGTTGCCGCGACCGCTGCCGATCTGATGGCCGATCAAGCCGCCGACGATGCCGCCGGCGATCGCGCCGACCGGGGGCGACGATTCGGTGCGCGACTGCTCGATCGTCCGGTATTCGGTCCTGCACTCCTGCCGCGGCTCGCTCACACGGTCGACGATCGGCGTCGCCGACACGACGCGCGCCGAATCGGAAAACGACTGCGCGTACGGCTGTGCCGCGGCGAGCGTGCCGACGCACAGGCCGGCGAGCGCGAGCGCCGTCGTCAATGAATGTCGCGTCGTGATGATCATCCGGTATCTCCTTTCGCTGCGGGCGGCCGCGTGCCATTGCACGAGCGGCGACGCCCATCCGTTACACTCTACGGAAAGAGCGCGCGCGGGCTGTCCGCCACGATCGCGCGATCGGGTAGGAAGAATCCGACAAGGGAGCCGATGAACGAACCTTCGATGCCGTCCCGGCCGCGGCTCGCCGACGGGCTCGAGCCGGGTCGCCTGCGACAGGAGCTGACCGGCGAGGCGCCTCCGCCGCTTTCGGTCGTTCGCGCCGACCTTCCCGATGTGACGCCGATGTCGTTCACGGGTGAGGGCGCCGAGTACTTCCGCATCTGGGTCGTGAACCTGTTGCTCACAATCGTCACGCTCGGCATCTATTCGGCGTGGGCGAAAGTGCGCAAGATGCGCTACTTCTGGCAGAACACGCGGCTCGCCAGCCACGTCTTCGACTACCACGCGAATCCCTGGGCGATCCTGCGCGGCCGCGTGATCGCGCTCGTGCTGCTCGGCGCGTATTCGTGGGCGTTCGAGTTCTCGACCGTCGCGGGACTCGTGACGATCGGTGCGCTGTTCGTCACCGGACCGTGGCTCTTCCTCAAGGCGCAGCGGTTCAAGCTCGGCAATTCGAGCCATCGCGGCTTGCGCTTCGGATTCGATTCGACGACGGCGCAGGCCTATCGGATCATCGCGCCGATCCTCGCACTGTGGTTTTCGGCGACGGTGCTGACGGTGGTCGCGACCGACAGCATGTGGCCGATCGGGATCGCGTCGCTTGCGACCGGGCTTGGCATTCCGTGGATGCATCACCGGCTGAAGTCGTATCAGCACGCGTTCGCGACCTACGGCGATCGCCGATTCGCGTTCGAGCCCTCGCTCGTGTCGTTCTACTGGGTTTACGCGAAGGGCTTCGTGCTCGTGCTGCTCGGCGGGATCGCGGGCGGGCTGTTGACGGTTCCGTTCATGTGGACGCTCGGTCGCGGCGACGACGATCCGTCGCGCATCGGGCTGCTCGTCATGTCGGCGTTGTATGGCCTGGGCGTTTATGTCTTCGCATGGCCGTATCTCGCCGCGCGGCTGCAGCAGGTCGTCTGGGACGCGACGCGGCTGGGCGACGTGCGCTTCCACACGATCATCGAGGCTTGGCCGCTCGGACGACTCGTTGCGAAGAACGTGTTGCTCACGCTCGCCACCGCGGGCTTGTATTGGCCGTTCGCGTCGGTAGCGCTCGCCCGCTATCGCGTCGGATGCATGCGCGTCAGCGCTGACTTGCCGTTCGCCGTGATCGCCGCGGGAACGCACGCGCCGAGCGGCGCGACCGGCGATGCGTCGGCCGATGCGTTCGGTCTGGACATCGGCCTGTGATCGCGCTGCCTTTCGCCGCCACACGCTTCGACGGGCGCAGCGCCGCCGGCGAAGCGGCATTCGTGCGCATCGTCGATAACGCTGTCGAGATATTCGCAGCCGACGACGGCGAACTGCGTGATCGCGCGCCGCTCGCGAGGGTCGCGGTGTCCGAGTCTTTCGAGCGCACGCCGTGCCTGCTCCTGTTTGCCGGCGGCGTCACCGTCGAAGTCATCGAGGAGGCGCGCCGGTTGCGCGAAGTGCTCGCGACCGCCGTCGAACCATCGCCGGTCGTACGGCTGCAGCAATACTGGCCCGCAGTGATCGCTGCGCTCGCTTTGCTTATCGCGCTTTCGATTTGGGGCTATGCGAGCGGCGTGCCCGCGGTTGCACGCTGGGCGGCCAATGCGGTCTCGCCCGCGCTCGAGCATCGCTTCGGCGAGCGCGTGCTCGCACTGATGGACGAGACGCAGGCGCAGCCGTCGAAGCTGCCGACGGCGACGCGCGAGCGTTTGACCGCGCGCTTCGCCGGTTACGCGCGCCGCAGCGTCCCCGGCGTGCCGATGCGGGTCGAATTTCGCGATGGCCGCGCCAATGCGTTCGCGCTTCCCGGCGGCATCATCGTGGTCTACGACGGCCTGGTTGAAATCGAGCCCGACGACGATGCGATCATGGGCGTGCTCGGGCACGAGCTCGGTCACGTCGTTCACCGGCATGCGACGCGGCAGCTCTTCCAGGCGACCGGTGTTGTCGTGCTCGCAAGCCTGCTGTGGGGCGACCTGTCGGCGGTCGCCGCCAACGCGCCGACATTGCTCGGGATCCTGCGCTATTCGCGCGATTTCGAGCGCGAGGCGGACCAGTTCGCGCTCGACTTCATGCGTGCGAACGATGTGCCGGTGCAACCGCTGTACCGGCTCTTCGTGCGGCTGCAAAGCGAGAGGGCGCCGCGCAAGCGCTCCGAGGCGTTCGACAGTTTCCTGTCGACGCATCCATCGACCGAAGAACGCCTTGAATTGATGCAGCAGGAGATTCGCCGGCGTGGCGACACGCCGTCGCCGGATCGAAAAGACGACGGAGGTTCACGATGATCCATTCACGCATTGCGCTCGTTGCGATCGCCGCGCTGGCGATTCATGCAGCCAGCGCGTGGGCACAGTATCCGGAGCGGCCGGTCACGATGATCGTGCCGTTTCCGCCCGGCGGCGTCGCCGACACCGTCGCGCGGCCGGTCGCCGAGGCGATGGGCAACGCGCTGAAGCAGCCGGTGATCATCGAGAACAAGGCGGGCGCCGGCGGCGCGATCGGCATGGCGTTCGTCGCGAAAGCAAAGCCGGACGGCTACACGGTGCTGATGGCACTGTCGTCGCTCGTCGTTCTGCCCGAGGCGGACCGCATTCTCGGTCGCGCGCCGGCGTTCCAGTTGAGCCAGTTGAAGGCGATCGCTCGCTTCACCGCGGATCCGACGGTGCTTGCCGTGCGCGCGGATGCGCCGTGGAAGACGTACCAGGAATTCGTCGCCGACGCGCGCGCGAACCCCGGAAAGTACACATTCGGGTCGTCGGGCAATTACGGCACGATGCACATTCCGATGGCGATGCTGATGAACGGCGCCGGCGTGAAGATGCTGCACGTGCCTTACACCGGAGCGGGTCCTGCGATCGTGGGACTGCTCGGCGGACAGGTCGACGCGATCGCGAGCGGCCCCGCGACGCTCGTCCAGCAAATCAACGCGGGCAAGATTCGCGCGCTTGCCCATTGGGGCGACGGCCGGCTCGCGTCGATGCCCGACGTGCCGAGCTTGAAGGAGCTCGGCGTGCCGATCGACTACGCGCAATGGTCAGGGCTGTTCGTGCCCGTCGACACGCCGGAGCCGATCGTCGAGAAGCTGCGCGAGGCTGCGAAAGCCGCGGCGAACGATCCGAAAGTGAAGCTCGTGCTGCAGAACGCCGGCAGTCCGATCCTGTATCAGGACGCACCGGATTTCGCACGCTACGTCGACGCCGACGCGGCGAAGATGACGGACGTCGTGCGAAAAATCGGGAAGATCGAATGAACCGATAGCATCCGTCGTCCCCGCGAAGGCGGGGACCCAGTGTCGTTCGTCAAACGACGCCGCGGGAATGACAAACCCGCTTAATCGACCTTCGCGCCCGACTGCTTGACGACCTTCGCCCACTTCGCCGTTTCGGCGGCGATGTGACGCGCGAAATCCTCGGGCGTGCCGCCTGCCGCGTTGGCGCCTTGCGATGCGAGCTTGTCGCGCGCTTCGGGCGTGGCGAGCCACTTGCGCACCTCGGCGTTGATCTTCGCGACGATCTCCGGCTTCGTTCCCGCCGGCGCGAGAAGGCCGAACCAGCTCGACGCCTCGAAGCCCGGATAGCCCGACTCCGCGATCGTCGGCACGTCGGGCAGCGCCGGCGCGCGAACCAATGACGTCACCGCGATCGCGCGCAGCTTCCCCGCCTTGATGTGCGGCAGCGCGGAAGGCAGGTTGTCGAACATCAGCTGGACCTGCCCGCCGATGAGGTCGGTCACAGCCGGAGCGCTGCCTTTGTACGGAACGTGCGTCATCTGCACGCCGGCGCTCGTCTTGAACAGCTCGCCCGAGAGGTGGATCGACGTGCCGCTGCCCGACGAGGCGAAGTTGAGCTTGCCGGGATTCGCCTTCTCGTATGCGACGAGCTCGGCGACGGTTTTCACCGGCAGCGACGGGTTGACGACCAGAACGTTCGGCACGCCGGCGACGAGCACGATCGGCGTGAAATCCTTCACGTGATCGTACGGCATCTTCGCGTACAGGCTCGCGTTGATCGCATGCGTGCCGACCGTCCCCATCAACAGCGTGTAGCCGTCGGGCGCCGCTTTCGCGACGAGCTCGGCGCCGATGTTGCCGGCGGCACCCGGGCGGTTGTCGACGATCACCGACTGGCCCCACGTCTCGGTCAATTTCTGCGCAACGGCGCGCGCGAGGATGTCCGTCGTGCCGGCCGCGGGGAACGGCACGACGATGCGGATCGGCTTCGTCGGATACGCCTCTTGTGCGTGCGCGGGCAGCGCAACACCCACCCCGAGCGCGACGAATGCGACAGCGCACGCGAAGCATCGTGTCATTGCCAATCCTCCAATGTGGCCGTTTTCGTCCCCGCGAAGGCGGGGACCCAGTGACGTTCGGCGAAAGACGCTGGATTCCCGCCTTCGCGGGAATGACGTCGTGCTTGTCGTCCCCGCGAAGGCGGGGACCCAGTGACGTTCGGCGAAAGACGCTGGATTCCCGCCTTCGCGGGAATGACGTCGTGCGACAGTCGACGATCCGCGCTTTGCGGGAATGACGTTTACATCAATCGACCTTCGCGCCGGACAGCTTGACGATCCGCGCGTACTTGCGGGCCTCGCTCGCGACGAACGCTGCGAATCGCTCGGGCGACGTCGGCGCAGCTTCGGCGCCTTGCGCGGCGAGCCGCTCGCGCATTTCCGGCGAGTCGAGGATCTTCACCACCTCCGCGTTCCATTTCTGCACGATGTCGCGCGGCGTTCCGGCCGGCGCGAACAGGCCGAACCACGTCGAGATGTCGAAGCCGGCAACGCCGGCCTCGGCCATCGTCGGCAGCTCCGGCGCGAGCTTCGAGCGCTCTGCCGTCGTGACCGCGAGCGCGCGCAGCTTGCCCGCCTTCACGTGCGGCATCGCGTTGGCGAGATTGTCGAACATCAGCTGCGTGTCGCCGGCGAGCAGCGCCTGTGTGGCCGGCGCGCCGCCCTTGAACGGCACGTGGACCATCGCGGCAGCCGTCTCGACGTTGAAGAGCTCGCCCGCGAGGTGGCCGGCGCTGCCGGTGCTGCCGGAGCCGAAGTTGAGCTTGCCGGGATTCGCTTTCGCGTACGCGATGAACGCCTGCGCCGACGCGACCGGCAGCGAGGGATTGACGACGAGCACGTTCGGCGTCGTCGCGACCAGCGTGATCGGCGCGAAATCCTTGACCGCGTCGTACGGCATGTTCGGATACAGACTCGGGTTGACGGCATGCGTGGACAGCGCGCCCATCAGGATCGTGTAACCGTCGGGCGCCGATTTCGCGACGGCATCGGCGCCGATATTGCCGCCCGCACCCGGTTTGTTCTCGACGACGACGGCCTGGCCCCATGTCTGGGTAAGCCTTTGCGCGATCGCGCGACCGATGGTGTCGAGTGGGCCGCCGGGCGGGAACGGCACGACGAGCTTGATCGGCTTCGATGGATAAGGCGTCTGTGCAAGCGCGGGTCGTGGCGCGAGCGCCGCGGTCGCAAAAGCCATCGCAGCAAGGATGGCGAACGCACTGGCTACCGATCGAACTGTAACGAAAAGTTTCAGCAACGCGGACTCCGCCGAGGAACGAACGGGAAGCGGCCGATTCTAACAGCGCGGCGGGCACAGCCTGCC
>Ga0137369_10000816_pt1 | contig 29558 bp, 26 predicted proteins | sample SagtaG_12_FD_104918 | JGI IMG/M metagenome (GOLD analysis project Ga0137369, IMG submission 104918) | Vadose zone soil microbial communities from Sagehorn Ranch, Mendocino, California, USA - Sage1_L_113_16 metaG | ecosystem: Environmental > Terrestrial > Soil > Vadose zone | place: USA... | reverse complement strand
TCGCCGGGAACCTTGAAGTAGTAGTCGACTGGCTGAAGCGTGTCGTGATCGCGGTAAAGCCCAATGTGACCAACGCGTGCAGCTGGAACCAGTCGCAGAATACCTTCCACCATGCCGAGACCGGCTCGAAGAATCGGGACAAGTGTGAGTTTCTTTCCGCTAATATGCCAGCCGCTGGTAGCCTCCAATGGCGTAGAGACCGACATCGATTCCAGGCTCAAGTCGATGGTAGCCTCATAGGCCATAAGCATTGCTATCTCGTCGACCAGCTCCTTGAAAATCTTTGTTGGAGTCTCGCGGTTACGCATGATCGTCAGCTTGTGCTGAACAAGTGGATGCTGGATAATTGTGAGCGTCGGAAATTCTGGCGTCCGTTCGATCATCGCGTTGAACTCACCTTCCAAAGTGCGCAGAAGCGGCTGTAGAAACAGGTCATCCATCGTTTCCTAACTTACCTTTTATTCGTGTCCGCATGAAGGAATACCAGGCTGTGGTACTCAAACTGACGCGGCACACACGTGAAGATGAGGATACACTCACCGATCTCCTCAATGAGCGAAGCCGTGGCGGATGGGACCCGGCCCTGATGTCCCAGGATGACCAACGGCTGATAATTCTGTTTCAGCGTAGTGCAGTAGCCGAGGGGTAAGCTCTTGGAGATCGAGTTTTATGGAGCAGCCCGCGAGGTCACGGGCTCGTGCCATGTTCTGCGCGTAAATAGCGGGACAATCCTCCTCGATTGTGGAATGTTTCAGGGAAAAAGGGGGGACGCCGAGCGGAAAAACCGAAGTTTGCCGCTGCCGATTGCGGAGATCGATAGCGTCGTTCTATCCCACGCCCACATCGATCACTCGGGTCGCCTGCCGTACCTGGTAGCTGAGGGCTACAGCAAGACAATCTGGGCGACGGCAGCCACACGAGATCTCTCGGCCATAATGCTGGCGGATTCAGCTCATATCCAGGAAAAAGACGCAGAATTTCTCGCCAGGCACAGGAAAGACTTCACGCCGCCTCTCTATGGAATGCGGCACGCTGTTCGGGCTATGGAGCTGATGGTTGCCGTCCCCTACAACAAACCGTTTGATGTCGTCCCCGGTGTTCGGGGGACTTATGTCGATGCAGGGCACATCCTCGGCTCTGCCTCTGTAATTCTGGACTGCGTCGAGGGGAGTATAGCGAAAAGGCTGGTATTCTCTGGTGATATAGGGCGTTCGGGTTTGGCGATCATCAGGGATCCGGTTGCGCCGACAGGGGCGCACGAGCTGATCATGGAGTCCACTTACGGGGACCGCGATCATGAGTCGGTTGATGGAGCTCGTGCTCACCTTGCCCGAATAGTCCGAGAAACAGCGGCAAAGGGTGGGCGCGTATTGATTCCCGCGTTCGCTGTGGGGCGAACCCAGGAGATCGTATATGACCTGCATTCGCTAGTACGCGAGTCGGCAATTCCGTCGATACCGATCTTCGTCGATAGTCCTTTAGCAATAGATACGACTACTGTTTTCGAGATGCATCCGGAGACTTTTGACCAGTCCGAAGACATGGTAACGAAGGTGAAAGAACTGTTTGAATTCCCTCTTATGCGGTATACGCGTGATGTTGAGGAGTCGAAAGCCCTGGCGCGCATGCACGGCCCCATGGTCATCATTGCTGCGTCAGGGATGGCAGAGGCAGGGCGGATACTGCATCACCTTGCGCAAGGCGCTTCGGACCCTAGAAATACGATTCTAATCGTTGGGTTCCAAGCGGAGCATACCTTGGGACGGAGAATTGTTGAAAGGGCACCGCTGTTGAGGATTTTCGGCGAAGAAATTCCTCTAAAAGCTACCGTGGAGGTCATCAACGGCTACAGCGCTCATGCAGATCGGACCGAACTCGTAAGCTGGCTGGACGCGGTCAAGGTCGGCTCTCCCGGGCTCTCAGGAGTTCATCTCGTCCACGGGGAACCACATGCGCAGGATGCCCTGAAAACGACGCTTATCGCGAAGGGGTACGGCGTTACCTGTCCGGAGCCGCACGCGAAAATTGTCTTCTAGTAATTTCCACCGATGGCTACAGCTGGACACTCCATCCGGATGGTTTTGACGAGCACAATCGTGGCAGTGCTTGTATTCTGGATTGGGTGGATGGCGGCAGTGCTCGTATGGAGCACTCTCGACCAAGCCCGACCGGCCGAGTCGATTGTCGTACTTGGTGCGGCTCAGTACGACGGACATCCGTCTCCCGTTCTCCGCGCGCGGCTTGATCACGCGGTAGATCTGTGGAATCACCACATGGCACACATCGTGGTGTTGACTGGAGGAAGGGGGCCGGGCGATACGACAAGCGAAGCGGCGGTAGGCCGCAGCTATGTGAAAAGACATGGAGTCCCAGAGGCAGCTATCCTGCTCGAGAATGAAGGCAGGACGACACGAGCGTCGCTCATGGCAGTGTCCCGGATGTTGAGCGATCGCGGAATGAGCACGGCAATACTGGTCAGTGACCCCTTCCATATGCTTCGGCTGTGGATCCTGAGTCGCCGCTTCGGTTTGATTGCTTATACATCGCCCACCCGGACGAGCCCCATTTCTCCAAATCGTGAGAAGCGATGGAAGTACATGCTGAGTGAATCTGTGAAAGCGCCAATGGCCTTCTTGTTTGAGAGGAAAATGTGAGATTCGCTTATTAGTATCAACTTGCTACCTGATTATGGCAGCGGGCGCAGGCGCGCAGTTGGTACAGAAAATCAAGTACGAGAAATACACGCTACCAAACGGTCTCGAGGTCATTCTGCACGAAGATCACTCAACACCAACCGTGGCCGTGAATACCTGGTATCACGTAGGGTCGGGTGACGAGAAGCCAGGTCGAACCGGCTTCGCACATTTGTTCGAGCATATCATGTTCATGGGCTCCGAGCATGTGCCGGTCGGTGTTTTTGACAAGCAGCTGGAAGCTGCCGGCGGGGACAACAATGGGTCAACAACGGAGCAGCTTACGTAGCTTGGCTTGCCTCCCAGATTCATGTAACCCCGGTACTCAGCGAGCATGACTGCGAAGTTTGTTGTCTTGACCACCTCTTTCGCCCAGCCGATTGCGTTCACCGCGAGATCAGCATTGCCGTGAAAGCATAGCAGTAGACCTTTTGCGCTTTTCGGGTGGCCGACAACATATGCCAGGAGCTGGCCGTCGCCAGCAGCAAAGGTATTTTCGCGTACGTCATCTGAGTCCAACGGCGCTGCAAGGAGGAGCGGAGGCGGTATAACCGACCCAAGAGTCGAGGGCGATTTCGTGTAGGGTTACCCTGTGAGGTCATGGCGGTCAATTTACCGGGATGCGTATACCTATCGAGACATTTCGCCTGGATAACGGACTCTTCGTCACACTATCGAAGGATCATACGGCTCCGATCGTAGCGGTGAATCTCTGGTATCATGTCGGATCCGCAAATGAGCGGATGGGAAGGACAGGGTTTGCGCATCTGTTCGAGCATATGCTCTTTCAGGGCTCTGAGCATGTTGGGTCAAACGAGCATTTCGAACTGATTCAGCGAGCGGGGGGAACACTCAACGGATCAACCTGGCTCGAGCGAACCAACTACTACGAAACAGTTCCGTCGAATCAACTGGCTCTTGTGCTCTGGCTGGAGGCAGATCGAATGGGTCATCTGTTGCCGGCAATGACGCAGCAAAAGCTCGACAATCAGCGTGATGTCGTGAAGAATGAGCGACGCTGGTCGGTGGACAATCAACCATATGGGACATGGCTCGAGCGGCTCTCAGCTCTGACGTTTCCGGAGTCGCATCCCTTTCATCATTCCCTGATTGGGTCGATGGAGGATTTATCTGCCTCGTCACTTGACGACATAAGGCAATTCTTCCGTGCCTATTACACCCCGGACAATGCAGTACTGTCAATTGCTGGTGACTTTGATTCTGCTGAGGTGAAAGGATTGGTTGAGCAGTACTTTGGTGATATTCCGCGAGGTCAAGGCAAACCGCCGCTCGCCCCAATGGATTTGCCGCCAACCTTTGGGAAACCACTTCGCTTGGTAGTACCAGACGAGATTGCATTGCCTCGACTCTACTTGGCGTTCAGGTCTCCGGTTTTCGGTACCGATGCTTACTATGCGGCGAGCATATGTAGTGCAGTCCTGGGAATGCGGCGCGGGAGCCGACTGCACCGGTCACTCGTGAGAGAGCGCCAGGTGGCTGCGGATGCTGCGGCATTCACCTTTGATCTGGCAAAAGGCGGCGATCTTCTGGTTGCAGATGTAATAGCCAGACCCGAGACGACTCCTGAGAAGCTCGAGGAGGAGGTTACTCGCGAGATAGATCGAGTCATCGATGAGGGAGTGACTCAAAAGGAGGTAGACCGGGCGATTGCTTTGATCGAGACCGACATGATAACGGCGATGCAGTCAGCAAGTGAGAGAGCAGACAGGCTTTCGATGTTCGCGACGTTTTTTGGCGAGCCAGAACTGTTGAATGAGCAATCGAGCAGATACCACGCTGCAACGACGGCCGATGTGAATGAATTCGCCCACTCCAAGCTTGGACCGGATAATAGGGCCGCGCTTCTTTTCATGCCGAAGACAGAAAGCGCCAGCGCTGCGAATCCGGATGCAGCAGCGGCGTGACAGGACCTACGTGACAACCTCGGCTCGTCCCTCTCCGAGTGAGCCGCGAGAGTACCAGTTCCCACGGTTCTCGCGTTATGCGCTGGCGAATGGACTGCGCGTGATCATCGCTCCCGTCCGAAAACTGCCTGTGGTAACGGTACTTGCAGTCGTTGATGCGGGAGCAAGTGTAGACCCAAGGGGGCGGGAAGGGCTTGGGCAGTTAGCCGCCGAGATGCTGAGAGAAGGCACGGAAAGGCATAGTGGACTGGAGCTTCTCGAGGGCTTTGAAGGTCTTGGATCATCGCTAGAGGCAGGCGCCGATTGGGACACCACCATTGTGAGCATGACGCTGCTGCGCGAACACCTCGGGACTGGACTTCCGCTTCTAGCGGAAGTTCTTATGAACCCGTCATTCCCCGTGCATGAGTTGGAGCGACTCAAAGCAGAGCGTCTTGCGGAAAGGCTGCAAATTCTGTCGGAACCGCGGGGACTCGCCGACGAGTCATTTGCGAGACTCCTCTACGCACCGGACTCGCGATACGCAGAGCCTATCGGAGGGACGAGCGAATCCATTACAGCGAGTACGCGCGCCGACATGGTCGAATTCTTCAAGATGCGTTATACGCCTGATAGTGTAACGGTCATCATTGCTGGAGAGATCGACACAGATGAAGGTCTCGAGCGGGTAACGGAGACACTCGGCGAATGGAAAGGAAAACGGGTAGTCGGGGTCGCACCCGGTGGTGGAGGAAGTCGTGAGACGCGCACCTTAGAGATTGTGGCGAAAGCTGATGCAGCTCAATCGGAGCTCCGGCTCGGCCATCTGGGCATCCCGCGGTCACATCCCGATTACTTCAACGTCGTGGTGATGAATGCGTTGCTCGGGGGCCTCTTTTCCTCGCGCATCAATCTCAATCTGAGGGAACGGCACGGCTATACGTATGGAGCCTCTTCGCACTACGACTGGCGACGTGAGCCCGGTCCGTTCCTGATCTCGACAGCGGTGCAAAGCGAAGTCTCAGCCGACGCAATGCGCGAAATACTCGGCGAAATCGATGGAATGAGAAGTCGAGAAGTGCCGAGTGACGAGCTTTCACTGGCAACGAGTTATCTGGAAGGAGTTTTCCCGATCCGGTATGAGACAACATCCTCGATCGCATCTGCTCTTGCGAACATCGTCATCTTCGGCCTTCCCGAAGATTTCTACGATACGTATCGCGACAGGATTCACGCGGTTTCTCCGGCAGATGTACTGGCCGCAGCTCGTTCGCACGTCCATCCGGAAAAACTTCAGGCGGTCGTGGTTGGCGACCCGACAGTAATCAGGGCGCCTCTCGAGAAGCTGGAATTCGGACCTCTCTCGGTGCGGTCTCCGGCCGAAGCATGATGCTAGGAGATACCACTCGATCTGCTTCGGTTGGCAGGATTTCGACAAGGCGGGCGTACACTGGACGGATCATCTCCGTCGACGTGGACAAGGTGGAATTCCCTGATGGAAGCGTGGGAGAGCTCGAGATGGTAAGGCACCCCGGAGCAAGTGCAGTCGTTCCATTGTTTGCTGTGGGGAAGGACCCACAGGTTCTCCTGATCCGACAGTACCGCTACGCCGCAAACGGGTATGTGTATGAGATCCCGGCTGGGAGACTAGATCCGGAAGAATCACCTGGCGTATGTGCGAATAGGGAGCTCAAAGAGGAAACGGGGTATTCCGCAGCGACCGTCCGGCTGCTAACGACGATCTTCACCACCCCTGGCTTCACCGACGAGAGGATTCACATTTTCCTCGCTGAAGGTCTGATGGCTGGACGGTCGGAGCGAGAACCTGACGAGTTCCTCGAGCTGTACCCCGTACCCCTGTCGAAAGCCGTGGGAATGGTTCGAGCAGGCAAAATCACGGACGCTAAGACTGCGATTGGACTGCTCCTCACCTACCTCAGCCACAATCCGGAGTAAACCCCGGAAGACGGCCAAGACTCCAATACGCGTATAAAGGAAGTCTGGGTCTGTCTTGAATTGAGGACAGGAGGTGGGCCAGTGCAGGACAGCGGCCTACCGCGACAAGGGCTAAATCCTTATCAAATCTGCGCTTAACAGGGGAAAGGTCTATCGGCATGTCCCCTGCATAATGGGACTACGCGGGGACTTCTACACCAGGAGGCGTAACTGGGTTCTTCTATCGTAAAGTCTCATCTTTCTAGGGAAGGGTTCATGAGAGGCACAGCTCGTAAACAAGTGATTCCGAATCGAGGGCCGACTGTCAGGGAGCGACTGCGGGCGATGGATGATTCTGCCGTCGTCACCGCGTTTCTCGGTGGGGAGGAAAGGGCGTTTTCGGAACTGGTGGAGCGGTATCAAACCCGGCTCCTGAACTTCATATATCGTACGATTGGCGATCGAGAGAAGGCGGAAGACCTAGTACAGGAGGTCTTCATTCGTGTTTATCGCCACCTGCACCGTTTCGACAGGTCGAAGAAATTCTCGACCTGGGCCTATACCATCGCCTCGAACCTGGCGAAGAACGAGCTCCGGAATCGCTCGCGAAATCCGCTGGTACTGATGCAGACGGTTCAGAAAAATTGGCAGGATGACGATCGTCCGCTGCAGTTCGAAGATACGACATCGCGGCCGGACGATATGTATCGGAAGCGACATCTGCGGGAGATCGTTGAGGAATCGGTCGCAAAGCTGCCGGAGCACCACAGACATGTGTTCGTGCTTCGAGAGCTGGAGGGCAAGTCGTACGAGGAGATAGCCGAGATCACGGACTGCAACCTGGGAACAGTGAAGTCCAGGCTGAACAGGGCGAGGAACTCGTTCGCGGAGATCGTTGCGCCGTATATGGAGTAGGGTTATAGAGTTCGGGGAACCAGTGCCCCTTAAATGGGTACAGGTACCCGAACCCGTAACCCTGCCTCATGGATTGCCGCGAGTTTTACAACAATCATTTTGCATTCATCGACGACACGCTTTCAGGAATTGAGCTTGTCGGAATGCAGCGTCATATCACTGAGTGTAAAGACTGCGCCAGGCATGACGCGATGGTCAAGCGATCGCTTCTGCTGTTTCGTAACCTTCCCCGAATCGAGCCTTCCGCAGGTTTCTCCGAGCGACTCAACGCTCGGCTTCGCGAGCTGAAAGACACAGAGTCCTCAACAGTCTTTCATCATTCTAGAAAATTTGCCGCGGTCGTAGCAGGAGCTAGCCTGGTAATGCTCGGCTATATCGGCAGCTCACTCCACAACGTCGATACACCCCGCGATATTGTCTTCCCGCCCGTTGTGGCGAGCCTTCCTGATGCTGAACTGTCGCCAATCACGACTGCACCGCCAGCACTGGTTGCTTCGGCGGCTGCTGGATTGCCGATCTGGACAGCTGCCCTTTATGCCGAGCTTCAGCCGGTTCACTTCGTATCGGCAGATCTGCGTCTGATAAGCAGTCACTAAGCCTCGGACAGCCCCGTCCGGGGATTTCTTATATTTGCAGCATGTCCAGCAGTGGCGTCAAAACGCTCAGGGACACCCTGAAGCGCGGCTCGTTCGACAGCGCATACTACATCTGCGGTGAAGACGATTTCCAGAAGGAAGACGCGATGAGACAGCTCATCGCGGCAGCACTCGATCCATCAGTGCGCGATTTCAATCTGGATGTGCTCCGAGCTCAGGAAATCGATCCAAAGACATTCGACGGAATTGTGTCCTCCATGCCTATGATGGGGGAACGACGCGTTGTCGTTATCCGTGATGCGAGTGCTCTCAGGAAGGAAGCGCGAAACGCGATCGAGCGCTTTCTGAAAAAACCGTCACCCGATGTGATCGTGCTGCTGGTGGAGTCCACCGGGGGCAAGACCGACAAAGAGCTAGCCGGGATAACAACTCCTCTCGAGTTTGAGCCACTCGAGGCCGATGAAGTACCAGGGTGGATCACTCACCATGCAAGGACAGAACTTGGGACGCAGATTTCAGCCGGGGCGGTTGAGCTCTTGCAAAGCGCAGTGGGGAATGATCTCCACCAGCTGGTAGCCGAGCTGGACAAGCTTGTCAGTTTTACGGGTGGAGGAGGAATCACAGAGGCAGCAATAACGGCAGTCGTCGGCGTACGTCGCGGTGAGACGATGACCGACCTTGTGGACGCGGTTGGACGGCGCGATGTCAAGGCTGCACTAGGGCTGCTGAATCACGTAATGGCGCAGCCAAAGGCGACTGGAGTGCTGATAGTCATGCTACTGTCGGCTCAAACGGTTGCGCTGGCGTGGGGGAGGGCAAAGCTGGATGAAGGCCTGCCTCCGGGACGGCTACAGAGCGAATACTTCAACCTGCTGCGACAATCAGGCGCCGTTTACACAGGGCGATCGTGGAGTGGAGCAGCGGCAGCGTGGACGTCGGCGATCAGCTCGTGGGACAATAGATCACTGCGCCGGGCATTCGACGCTCTGTTAATGGCCGATATGACGCTAAAGGAAACGAGACTATCCTCCGAGGAACAAGTGCTGACCACGCTCATTCTGGCGATGTGCGCCGGCGATGAGCACAAGATTGCCGCATAGGCAGCAGGAGCAGAGAGATGTCCAGGAAGTGGCTGATAGCAGTAGTTGTTCTGGTGCCAATGATCAGCAGGGCCCAGGGCAATTCGGACAGCACGGCCTATCGAAGAGCCCAGACACTAGTAAACGACGGCAACGCGACTATGGGCAGAGCAATCGTAGATTCGATGATCGCGCGAGCTGCACCGGGGACGAACGCGTACGCCGAGGGGCTTTACTGGAGAGGAGTTCTGTCCGCTACTGCCGCTGATGCGGAGATGGACTATCGTCGAATCATTGTCGATTATCCACTGTCACCCCGGGTAGAGGATGTGCTATTGCGTCTGGCGCAGCTCGAGCTTGCTCGCGCCGATTACGATGGAGCCTTGCAGCACCTCAACAGGCTAACGCTGGAGCATCCAGGCAGTACGGCGAGAGCGCGCGCTGGATACTGGACGGCGAGAGTGCTGTTCGAGAAGAACGATATTCAAAAGGCATGCGCCGCAAACGCCGACGCGCTTTCCCGGACGGGCGAGGCCGACGCCGAACTTCGAAACCAGATCTCCTACCTCAACCAGCGGTGTGTCGGGATTGCCCTTGCCACGGCGCCGCCAATAACACCAGCACCGCTGACAGGCACTGGGAGTGACTCGACAAAAACGATCAAGCTCGATTCGTCCGCCGGGCAGCCGACGCCGCCGACTAAAACACCTGCTGCGGTGCAGCCAACTGGTGTTCCTCAGAAATCACCGATGCAGTTGCCAGCAACACCGAAGGATGCAAAGCCGACGCTGATCGAGCCGCCGGCGAAGGAACGTTATCCGGTCATAAAGGCCGCGGAGAAGAAGACGATCCCTTCGGAACCATCCTCCGGAGAAGGGAAGTACTCTGTGCAGGTTGCTGCCTACAATGTGAAATCGCAGGCAGGGGCGATGGCAGCAAAGCTCAAGAAGAACGGCTATGAGGCCAGAGTCTCAGGAACAAGCGCGCCATTTCGTGTCAGAATCGGACGGTACGCGACCGAGGCACAAGCCAGTGCGGTGATGCGATCGCTCAAGGCGAAGCAGATAAACGGATTCGTGGTGAAGGCCGAGTCGCAGTGAGTCGTGCTTCATCAACTCCGTTGATGCAGCAATACCGGGAGATCAAAGCCCGGCACCAGGATGCAATCCTGTTTTTTCGAATGGGCGATTTCTACGAGATGTTTTACGAGGATGCCGAGATAGCGTCCCGTGCCCTTGGACTTACCCTCACTTCAAGAAATAACGGCGGAGCAACCGAGGTTCCACTTGCCGGCGTTCCCGTCAAGGCAGCAGGTGAGTACCTGCGGCGCCTTGTTCAGCAAGGGTTCCGGGTCTCGATCTGTGAGCAGACCGAAGATCCGAAGTTTGCCAAAGGGATCGTACGTCGGGAGGTCATCGAAACGGTCACTCCTGGAGCGGCGTTCGCGGATGATATGCTCGAGGGGTCGCGCAACAATTTTCTGTGCGCGGTCCATTCAGCTGGCAACATGGCTGGGATTGCCGCAGCCGACCTGTCGACGGGCGAGTTCAGACTGATCCTCACTCCTCCGAGTGATATCGAGGCTGTGCTGTCACGGCTCGCGCCTCGTGAGATCCTGATCGCGCGGGAAATGACTCCCATGATGCCGGCCCGCTACAGCCAGGGTGAGGGGGCGCTCGTAACTGAGCGCGAGCCGTGGGAGTTCGATGCAGGTCTCGCCTCCACGGAGCTGACGCGCCAGTTCGGTGTCGCATCGGTAGAGGGGATTGGAATCAGCGAAGGTGATGGGCTAGCGCTCGCTGCAGCAGGAGCACTGATGCGATATCTCCACGAGCTCCAACCGGGTGGAATACCACACCTCACTAGACCGAAGGTCGAGCGTCCGGGAGGGACAATGCCGCTCGACGAAATGACGCGCCGGAATCTGGAGCTCGTGGAGTCCCTGCGGGGAGGTGGCGATGGGGAAGAAGGAACGCTCATCGGAGTGCTCGACCGAACGCTCACTCCAATGGGCTCGCGATTACTCCGACAGTGGCTTCTTTCCCCGCTGACCAGCCGGACTGCGATAGAAGGGCGGCTCGATGCCGTGATGGCCTTCACTGGCAATCCGATCGTGCGCGAGGCGATGAGAGGCTCGCTCGATGGAGTGCGGGATGTCGAGCGGTTGTCGAGTAAGACCGCTTCTGGGCGGAGCACTCCGCGAGAGATGCGAGCCCTTGGTGATTCCATCAGGCGTCTCCCGGCTGTCGAGGCTGCGCTCAGGCAAACACTCGCCGAGAACCACGGTGAAAACAGCGTTCTCCTGTCGACCCTGCTCGAACAGTGGGACGGATGTGCTGATCTGGGCGATGATATTGTCTCGACGCTAGTGGACCGCCCCCCGATTTCCCATGGCGATGAGCCGAGCATTCGGGCCGGAGTGGATGCTCAGCTCGATGACTGGCGGTCGTTGCGCGACGGCGGAAAAGACGCAATTGCGCGTATCCAGATGGAAGAAAGGTCTCGAACGGGCATCAACTCGCTCAAGGTTGGTTACAATCGCGTATTTGGGTATTTCATCGAGGTCACGCGCAGCCATACGCATCTGGTGCCCTCGGATTATCAACGCCGGCAGACCCTGACAGGTGCCGAGCGATACGTCACTCCGGCGCTGAAGGAGTTTGAGGAGAAGGTTCTCACCGCCGCCGAGCGCATCGAGGAGCGCGAGCGCGAACTTTTTGAGGCACTACGCCAGCGAATCGGCAATCACATCGGGCGGCTTCAGTGTATCGGTCGATTGACTGCCGAGCTCGATGTGCTGGCAGCGCTGGCAGAAGTCGCCGCGCGAGAGGGATACGTTCGGCCGCAAGTAGATGACGGCTTCGACCTCGAGATTACCGGCGGGCGCCATCCAGTGGTCGAGCGAATGATGCAACGGGAGAAGTTCATCCCGAATGACGTCAAGCTTACCGAAAATGCGAGGATGATCATCCTCACCGGTCCAAACATGGCCGGAAAGTCCACAATTCTGCGGCAAGTTGGACTGATCGTTCTGATGGCACAGATCGGAAGCTTTGTCCCGGCGAAGCGGGCGAGAATCGGCGTCGTGGATAGACTGTTCACGCGCGTAGGGGCAAGCGACAACCTGGTTCGTGGACAGTCTACTTTCATGGTGGAGATGTCGGAGACGAGCGCCATCCTACATACGGCAACGGGAAGAAGCCTGGTGCTGCTGGACGAGATCGGGCGCGGAACTTCGACATATGATGGTGTGTCGATCGCGTGGTCGGTGAGTGAGCATCTTCACGACAAGGTCAGGTGCAAGACTGTGTTCGCGACGCATTATCATGAGTTGACGCAGCTACCAGATGAATTAGTAGCGGCTTGCAACTATAGTGTGGAGGTCCGGGAGGTCGAAGGCCGGGTGTTATTCCTGCATCGTCTGGTTGCCGGCGGGGCAGACCGGTCGTACGGGATCGAGGTAGGACGCCTGGCGGGGCTTCCGGAAGAAGTGCTCGAGCGCGCGCGAGCACTATTGAGCCTCTTCGAAGGGGAGCAGATCGTGTCCGCCCTCGGCCCCAGGGGCGACAGAAAAAACAGCAGCGACAAAGCGGATACGAATTCCCGTGAACGAGCTGCCAACAAAAAGGGGCGGGAAACGAGCAAGGAGCAGCTCACCCTCTTCGGGTCGATACCGCATCCAATCGTGGAAGAGCTCAAACGTCTCGATCCGGAGGAAATGAAGCCGATCGATGCGCTAATGCTGTTGAATCGCCTCGTTGACCGCGCCAGGCAGGGCTAGATTAACGCGATGCTGATGAAAGGCACGAGGTGGACGGCACTGATGATTGCGGGTGTCGTTCTGGCTGGCTGTACCAGAAGTGGTGAAGCCGATCAGCCTTTCGCAGGCGTTGGAGCCAGGCCGGACGTTCTCCCGGTGATGTTGAACAGGGATCTGCCCTTCCGGTATCCGCCTTCGCTGTACGCGAAGAAAGTTCAGGCGAACGTGACCCTGCGCGTTTTCATCGATAAGGAAGGACAAGTAGTGAGTGAGTCCACGCACGTAGCTGAGAGCTCAGGCATTCCGTCACTCGATTCGGCGGCGGTGAAAGGGTCCGGCGAGCTGAGGTTCATTCCGGCGAAAACACGGGGCGACGCTGTTCCCGTCTCGATCCTCTTTCCTGTGTACTTCAGACATCCGGATGCCCCACCGCTGCCCGGCGACACCATCCTCAAGAAGACTGGGGCGTCGGCGATTCTGAATGCTCCGGCACCCCCGAAGGACGTCAGTCCACCGGCTGCCACCAAGTCGTCTGTGAAAGCGAAGTCGCCGGCCGCAACTCCGGCCACATCCGCCAAGCAACAGACAACCAAAGCATCATCCAAGAAGAAGCGCTAATGCCAGCTGCGGATCGAAACCGGCGTCCGTATGACAGCGTCCTCGAAACAATCGGCTGGACGCCACTGATCCGGCTTAATGCAATCACCCGGGGAATACGGACACCGGTATACGGCAAAGCGGAATTCTTCAATCCTGGCGGCTCGGTCAAGGACCGAATTGCAGTGCCGATTATCGAGAAGGCGGAGCAGGAGGGAGCGCTGAAGCCGGGTGGAACCATCGTCGAAGGAACGAGCGGGAATACCGGCGTCGCCCTCGCAATTGCGGCTGCACTCCGTGGCTATAAGTGCATCTTCACGATGCCGGACAAGATGTCGCAGGAAAAGGTGAGGCTGCTCAAGGCCTTTGGAGCCGAAGTGATAGTAACACCGACGGCCGTTCCGCCCGATCATCCTGACAGCTACGTGATGATGGCGAGGCGGATTGCGGCGGAGACGCCGAACGCGATACTCGCCGACCAGTTTTACAATCCAGCAAACCCCGCCGCGCATTACGCTTTCACCGGACCGGAGCTGTGGGAACAGACGCAGGGGCGGATTACGCACTTCGTCGCAGCAGCAGGGACCGGTGGCACCATTACCGGCGTGGGGCGCTACCTCAAGGAGCAGAATCCCGATATCAAGGTGATCGCCGGCGATCCCGTCGGTTCGATCCTGGCTGATTACTGGCGCACAAGTGGCGCCGAGGTAAAAGAAGGTGTGCCCTATAAGGTCGAAGGCATTGGACAGGACAAGATCCCGGGAACGCTCGACATGAGCGTAATCGACGATTTCCAGACGGTGACGGACAAGGAATCGTTCGCAATGGCTCGGCGGCTCACTCGCGAGGAGGGACTCTTCGTCGGAGGCTCGTCAGGATTGATCACTCATGTAGCGCTCCAGGTTGCCCGGCGGGTAAATGATCCGGAAGCGTTCGTGGTGACAGTCCTGTGCGACACAGGTGAGCGCTATCTGTCCAAGGTGTACAACGACGAGTGGATGCGTGAGAACCAGCTGCTGGATTCTCCACGAATCACGTTGCGTCATGTCCTCGGCGGAAAGGAGGGCAACGGAGATGCACCGGCGGTAGTGAGCGTGGCACCTGGAGCAAGCGTGCGTCAGGCGCTGGGGTTGATGGCGCTGCACGATGTGTCACAGCTGCCCGTGATGGAGGAGGGAAACTGTGTCGGGTCGGTGAGCGACTGGTCGCTGTCTCAGAAGAGCCTCGAGAATCAGAAGCTCCTCGACGCGGCGGTGAGCGACATCATGGAATCACCGTTCCCGGTAGTTGCTGGTGATCAGCCGGTAGACAGTGTTGTCAAACTACTGTCGAAGTCGAATCCCGCAGTTCTCGTCCGCGAGAACGGGAGGGTACAGGGAATCGTGACGCGTTCCGATATGCTGCGCTTTATGATGATGCGGTAGCGCTGACTCAAGTGAAAATCACGGTCCTGCTGGGGGGTGCATCGGCAGAGAGAAACGTCTCCGTGGCTTCCGGGCTCAGGATAGTGAACGCGCTTCGATCCCGTGGGCACGAGGTAACCGCGTTTGATCCGTCGCGGGGAGTGATCGATGCCGCTACGGAGCGCGAGCTGAGTGAAAAAGGGGTCGGTGTCGACCCTCCTTCCCTCGATGCGCTCGCCAGAACCACCGGTGGGTCATTTCTTCCTGCGCTCGAGACCTATCCAGAGCTGGCGGGCGCCGACGTCGTCTTCCTCGGATTGCACGGAGGACAAGGCGAGGACGGCACGCTCCAGGCGCTACTGGACATGGCGCATATCAAGTATACGGGGAGCGGTCTTCTCTCGAGTGCGCTGGCGATGGACAAGGATCTCTCCAAGCGACTCTTCAGAGCCGCCGGAGTGCAAACAGCAGACTGGCTGATGGCACCGGCCTCGATAGAGGAGGTGGTAGAAACTCTGGGACTTCCAGTTGTCGTGAAGCCCTCGAAGCAGGGCTCGACGGTGGGGCTGACTGTGGTGAAGACGCGGGAACAATTCGACGCTGCTGTCGAGGAAGCGCTGCGGTACGACGATGAGGTGATGATCGAGGCGTTCATCCCGGGGCGAGAGATCACGGTGGGGATCCTCGGCGATCGCGCGTTACCGGTGGGGGAGATAAAGCCAAAACACGAGATCTACGATTACGAATGCAAGTACACGGCGGGAATGGCGGAAGAAGATTTTCCAGCGAAGCTATCGGCTGGAGACACTGCCAGGGTTCAGCACCAAGCCCTGGCTGCATTCCAGGCGCTGAAGCTTGGAGGTTGTGCGCGGATTGATTTTCGGCTGATTTCTTCCGATGATGGAAGTGGCGGAGGGACGGGACAATTTTATTGTCTCGAGGCAAACACGTTGCCCGGGATGACAGAATTCAGTCTCATACCGCAGGGCGCAGCGGCAATGGGAATGTCATTTGCCGATCTGTGCGAAGAGATAGTGAGGCTGGCCGTGGCTCGGAACAGACCGGCACAATCTGTGTTATAGAACACAGTCCTTCATTTCAGTCGCAAAGGCTCAGGATGTCCGAAACTCTCTTCGATTCTCCTCAGCGGCCGAGAATGACGCCGGCAGTGCAATGGCTGCTCGCGATCAATATCGGTGTCTATTTTCTCCAGCTGACGCTGATTGGATCGGAGCATGTCTACCGCGCACTGGGGCTCTCGTTCGATGATCTCGCGTCCGGCTGGTGGACGCCGTTCACCTACATGTTCGTGCACGCTGGTGTGTGGCATCTAGCGTTCAACATGATAGCTCTGTGGATGTTTGGCCCGCGCGTCGAGGAGAGCTGGACCAGCCGCGGATTTATCTACTTCTACATCTGGTGTGGTTTGGGCGGCGCCGTTGCGCACCTGCTGCTTCAGCGCAATGCTGGTCTTATCGGTGCATCAGCGGCAGTGAGCGGCGTGATGCTCGCTTATGCGCTGAGGTGGCCGGACGAAGAGGTCTATCTCTTCGGGGTCATTCCAATGAAGACCCGCTGGCTGGTTGCATGGATGGTGGCAATCAATCTGGCGATGGGTATCGCGTCGACACCCGGCGGGTCGGGCATTGGCTGGTTCTCCCATCTTGGTGGGCTGGCGTTTGGCTGGATATACCTGCGGATGTCATCGTTTGGTGGGCTCGACAATTTTCGGCGTTGGGTTTCACCGGTTCCCGACGAGCCGGAAGATGCTTTCAGGGCCGTACCGAAAATCCGGCCGAGGAACCGGCAGCGGACTGATCATGGCGAGGCAGACGAAGTAGTGGCGAAGAGCAACGCTGTCGTTACACGTCCGGTGCGAGCGGCTTTGATGCCGCGTCCTTCAGATGCCGCCGAGCGATCGGCCGAGCGGCTGAACCTGGTGCTCGACAAGATCTCGAAGCATGGAATCGAAAGCCTTACCAGCGAAGAGGTAAGACTGCTCGAAGACATGTCGCGGAAGCTACGAGGGTCGTGAACCGGGACTGATTGATCCTGGTGCTCGACGGGTGCATTCTAGGGAATGCCGAGGCCGGAGCTGCTGGAGGCGTTCGCGAACCCCTACGCGAACCGGGACTACGAGATCCACATGGATTGCGACGAGTTTACTTCACTCTGTCCGGTTGGCGGAGTGGAAGGTGACGCGTCTGATCTCGAGTTGCTCGAGGGTGGGGCGCCGGATTTCGGTGTGATCCGTATCACCTATGTGCCGGACGATCTGTGTGTCGAGCTGAAGAGCCTCAAGATTTACCTCTGGAGCTTCAGGAACGAGGGAATCTTCTACGAGCGGGCGGTGAACAGGATACTGGACGATCTGGTTGCTGCGGTGAGCCCCAAGTGGATGAAGGTGGTGGGAGATTTCAACGTACGGGGCGGGATAAAGTCCGTGATCACCGTGAGTCACGGACAGAGGAGATAGCGGAGGAGGTGGAGATAGCAGAGAAAAAATGCCGCAGAGGCTCAGAGACGCAGAGTTTCTCTCTCTTTTTTCGCTATCGGAAAATTCCAAAGTGGCCGAGCAGCCACCAGAGGATGATGAAGATCAGGATGGTGCTGAAGCATCCGCCGCCGAGTTTTTTGGCGCCGTAGCCGGCTGCGACTCCACGCAAAAGCTTGCTCAATTGGTCTCGTTAGTGGATGGCCATGACTACGTTCGCATGACTCGTACCGAGGGTTCCAACGATCTCGGTGCAGAATTACATTGCGTCCTCGGTGGTTGGGCTTCGTCGCGGCAGAATATTGCCGGAGAAGCGAGGCCAGGTAGCTCAGTTGGTAGAGCAGCGGACTGAAAATCCGCGTGTCGGCAGTTCGATTCTGCCCCTGGCCATTGGTGGGCGTTCACTCATAGGCGGAGCAATCAACCGCGAATCGACAGTTTCCTTACCCCCCTGGGTAGAATTCCCTACTGGTACTGCACGCGACCTCCCTATTTTTGACGTCGTTGCGATCGGGTGGCTATCAGATTGCCAGGGAGGTTCCGATGGACGTGACATTCCCTCCGGTTATCGAGCCGGCGCACGAGGCTTCTCCTCTCAATCCAGGACAAATCGATAGCCTCAACGGTGGCGTATTCCCCAGCACTACAGCGCGTGATGCCTTACTGGAGATATACAACGCCAAGCTTGCCAGGTGGCCAGTGCACTATGAGGAATTCGACATTCCGACGAGCTATGGTCGAGCTCACGTTGTGGCGGCGGGGAGTCCGGCGGCGCCACCGCTCATCATGCTGCACATGGCTGCGTGTTCGTCGTTCATCTGGACCCCTGTCATCGCCGCGATTGCAGGTCACTACCGCGCTTATGCCATCGACATGATCGGTGACGTCAACAAGAGCACGCTCAATGATCCCCGGCACTATCCGAAGTCAGGCAACGCTCTCGCCGCATGGTTATGCGAGGTAGCGGATAAACTGCAGGTCGGAAAAACGGATGTGATCGCGGGCTCGTATGGCGGGTGGCTCGGGATGCACTACGCGACGTATGCACCTGAGCGAGTCCGGCGGCTCGCGCTGATTGTACCGATGGGGCTACCTGCGTGGATCCAAACCATGCGCGTGCTCTTCCGGCTCATCATGATCCAGATCGGACAGTCGCCGTTGAAGATGGAACGCACGCTGTCGTACCTGATGGGCGATGATCCTCGAGCTCGCGAGCTCTGTGGGGATTGGTTTGCAAAGGTCTTTGCGTGGAAATGCAAGATGAAGGTGCCGAGCCCGCTGCCATTGTCGGGCCAGCGCCTCGAAGCGATTCGAATGCCGACGCTGATCATACTCGGTGGTCGGGATCCGTTAGTCGGAGAAGTGAATCGTGCTGTACGGCGGGCGCGAACGCACATCCATGAGCTGGAGATCGACATCGTCCCGAATGGTACGCACGCCGTACATGTGGAGGAGCCGGATCGCGTAAGTGGCCGGATACTCGAGTTCCTCGGGCGCTAATTGCCGAAGTCAGATCGTGGCTGACGGATCGTCAAAATGTTCTAGCGAAATGGAGCGAGTGCTTCCGTGGCGTTGGCCCACGCCTCGAGCGCCTTATCGAGTTGATCTGTTAGACGCTCGAGCTGGGTGCTCAGACTCAGTGACTGGATCGCTCCATCGTGTGTCAGATAAAGTTCGGGATCGGCGAGCGCTTCTGATATCCTCGCGATTTCTGCTTCCAGCGAGGACACGACTTGCTCCGCATCGGCAACTCGTTTCTCCGCATCGTGTCGAGACCGTTTATTTCCTTCCTGTTCGCTCTGTGTCCGCCGGATTTTCTGCTTTTCGTGCATCCGCCGGAGGGATAGCTCTTCGGACGCATTGACGGTTGCTGCGTGAGTGCGCGCCTCGCTCACCTGCTCCCATTCGGCAAAGCCGCCGCTGAAATCAAGAATGTGCTTGTTGTGGAGCACCCACACTCTCGTGGTCAAAGAGCGCAGCAGCTCACGATCGTGGCTCACCACCATGACCGTTCCGTCGAAGCCCTCGATCGCATCTTCAAGTGCTTCGATCGACTCGACGTCGAGGTGATTCGTCGGCTCGTCGAGAATCAGCAGGTTAGCGCCGGAGAGCACGATCATTGCGAGCGCGACACGAGCTCTCTCACCACCGGAAAGGTTCAACGCAGTTCGCTGAGCATCATCTCCGGAAAAACCAAAGCGACCGAGATGTCCCTGTACCTGCCGACGCTCCCATGTTGGCTGCAGCTCGGAGATTATTTCGTAAAGAGTTCGATCGAGTGGGACCTGACCCAGATCCTGTCTGTAGTAACCGGGTTCGATGGACCCTCCCAGGCGAAGATTGCCCGTGTCGGGGGTTCTCTCGCCGATGAGCGCTCGGAGAAGAGTGGATTTTCCTGCTCCATTCGGCCCGAGCAGCCCGAGCCTCTCACCACGTCGTAACTCGTTTGAAAAGCCCTCGATCAGGATTCGATCACCAACACCTATCGTGACGTCCTGTGCAATCACGACCTGATCTCCACCGCGGGTTCGTGATTTCAGGCTGAGAGCCATGACGCCCTCGGAGCCGACAGGCGGACTGAGACGTGGGAGTCGCGCGAGAAGCTTTCTGCGGCCCTTGGCCTGTTTCGAATTCTGTCCTGCAAGGTTACGGCGGATATACTCTTCCCGATCCTCGATTACGCTGCGTTGTTTCTCGAACGCATGCATCTGAGCATCGCGACGCTGTTGTCTCTGCTCTACGAAACTCCGGTAGGAACCGTCGTAAGCAACCGCTGTCTCACCTTCGAGATGCAGCACATGGTCTATGACAGCTGACAGGAATGCCCTGTCGTGGCTTATGATGAGAAAAGTCTTGTCGCTCTCCCCGATAAACCCTTCAAGCCAGCGCGTAGTATCGAGGTCGAGGTGATTCGTTGGCTCGTCGAGAAGCAGAATCTCGGCGCCGCTGATGAGCTGGCGGGCAAGTCCGAGACGGCCACGCTCTCCTCCGCTCAACTCTGATATCTGGCGAGTGCGTGCTGCATCGGGGTCGAAGCCAAGTCCGTGAAGAACAGCGTCTACACGTGGCGCCAGCTCATAGCCGCCCTCGCGCTCGAATCTCTCGAGGTCCCGGTCATATTGGGAAAGCATCTTTGTAGTCGATAGCTCACCGAGCTCACCGATGCGGAGACTCTGGTCGCTCAGTGATTTCTCGAGATCGAGAAGGTCGCCACGGCCTCCCGCCGCCCCCTCCCAGATCGAGCTCACCCCTTCAAAGGCCCGGTGCTGCTCCATCATCGACAGCCGTATTCCCGGTTGCCTGGCAACAGTCCCGAAGCTAGGCTCCGCGACGCCTGCAAACAGGTTGAACAAGGTCGTTTTGCCTGAACCATTTCGCCCGATTACGCCCCAGCGTTCTCCTTTCGCAATGGTGAAGGTGACGTTGGCAAAAAGGATCGTCGCCCCGAAGCGAATCCCAAGGCTCGATGCGGAGATCTGAGTCAACTTTTCAACGTCATCTGGCAGGCGGCAATGTGGGCTCCAGCGTCATTGGACTACGGGTGTCAGCGAACGACATGAAGTTAGCCTGGGAAGCTTAACCTCTATGGAGCTGAACAATTGGGTATCCGGTAGCTGTTACCCGGTATCTGTTGCTGGTGCTAGCGGCAGGTGCCTGTCTAAAAAAACAAAGCTTGACAAACCGAGGATCGCTAATACGTATTAGCAGCGTGCGGATACGTATTAGCCGCTGGAAGCCCGTCTCTCAACCCATGTCGAGAATCGCCGCCAAAGGAGAAGTGCCCAATGTCGATCCGTCCCAGTTCATTCATCATCGTGCTTCGCTTCCTCGCTCTCTTTCTCGCGGGAGTGGCGGTACTGCCTGCAGCCGCCGCGGCCCAATCGGGCCGAATCAGCGGAACCGTGACCGATTCCACACGAGCTCCCCTCGTTGGAGCACAAGTGACCATCGTTGGGACGCGTTTGACCGCCGTAACCGATGACGGCGGACACTTCGTGATTGGTAACGTGACGCCAGGAACCTACGACGTTCGCGCGCAACGGATCGGCCAGCATGCCCAGACGATGTCAGGCGTCGTCGTTCGCGCGGGTGAAGCCACACAGGTCGACGTCACGCTTTCGCCGGCTGCGCTGACTCTCGCCGGCATGGTCGTGTCGGCATCACGGCGCCCCGAAAAAATCACCGATGCACCGGCCACAATCACCCGCATCGATGCCTCAGCTATCGAGAACACGGTCGGTAACTCTTTCGCTCCGGCGCTCAAGGCGGTGAAGGGACTCGATTACATCCAGGTTGGTGTCACGTCGGTGGCGGTCAATGCACGGGGTTTCAATTCGGCGTTCAATAATCGGATGCTGATGATGGAAGACAATCGGATCGCGGTTCTTCCGGAGAATGGTCTTCCCGTGGGCGCATTCACACCCATTCCGAAGTTGGACCTGGCGGGCATCGAGGTGCTGGTGGGGCCGGGATCGGCGCTCTACGGACCGGATGCATCGAATGGAGTGATCACTCTTCAGTCGAAGGATCCGCGCGACTATCCGGGAACGTCACTGGAAGCAGCCGGAGGCGGCCGGAGCTTCTACGATGTGCAGTTTCGACATGCGGGAGTAGCTGGCGGCCAGATTGGGTACAAGGTAAGCGCCGAATATGAGGCCGCCAACGACTGGCAGAACCACAACATCTACGCGCCAATCGTGACCGGTGGTCCTGTTTCGCCCGAGATCGGCGCAGACTGGAATACCAACGTGCTGCGCGGTTACGGCGCTCTGACTTATTACTTCCCAACTGTTGGACGCCTCGAGCTGAATGGTGGAGCAAGCAAGAGCAATGGGATTGGTCAGACAAGCGTCGGTCGAAATCAGCTCATCGACTGGCAATATCGCGAGGTGCAAGCGAAGTATTCGCACCCGAACTGGTTCGCCCAGGCTTATCACACGCAGTCGCTGTCGGGTGACACCTACCAGCTGAATGGCTTCTCGCAGAATCGTCTGCGCTTCCCGACGATCACCGACGATTCAGCAAAGCACCTGTCCGACTTCCCGGCGGAGGGGCAGCTCTCTGCAGCCGAGGTTCAGAATACGTTCACGCTTCCGGCGGCAAATGGACTGCGCATCACGTGGGGTGGTCAGTTCCGGCACGACCAGGTGAGCTCAAAGCGCCAGTGGCTGACAGACCGTCAGACCGGCAAGGACATCACGATCAATCAAAAAGGCGTTTACAGTCAGATCGACATTCCACTGACGAGCTGGCTTCGAGGTGTGGTTGCAGGACGATACGACAAGCACGACTACTACGATGCGCAGTTCAGTCCAAAAGCGGGTGTTCTCGTCACACCGGTCGACGATCAGACTTTCCGGCTGACGTTCAACCGCGCTTTCAAGTCGCCAACGGTTCTGCAGACGAGCTTCTTCTTCCCGGATTTTGCTCCGTTTGTCGGCGTTTTCGGGAACAAGGACGGCTACGTCATCAAGAATGCCGCGGGAACGGTAGTGCGGACGATCGACCCCATCGTTCCCGAGACCAACGATACATGGGAGCTTGGCTACAAGGGAATAATCCAGGACAAGCTGTTCGTCGATGTCACTGGCTACCACTCCAATTTCAAGAAGTTCATGAGCCCGCTCGTGATCATCGCGAACTTTTTGACGCCAGCAGCATCAGGCGGCCCGACGTTCGCTTTCAATGCGAAGACCAGCGCACAACTCACCGGCTCGACCGGCGGCCCGCAGATTCCGCTTACTTATTTCAACGTTGGTGACGCGAAGATCTACGGAATGGACCTCGGCCTGCGCTATCTCGTCACTCCGACGATTGCGTTCTCGGGGACGACGAGCCTGCAGAAGCTCGACACGGTCATCAGCAAGGCGGGAGACCCGATCGAAGCGACGGCGTTCAACAGCCCGTCGTCGAAGGCAAATGTCGGAATGGATTTCAGCGAGATCGGATCGAAGAACGCATACGCCGGATTCACGATTCGCTATGTAAATGGATATGACTTCCGCTCGGGGATCAATGTCGGCCATATCCCGACATTCGATACGTTCGACTTCACAGCCGGCTATCGTCTGCCGGCGCTCAACGGAAGAATCAACCTGAGCGTCCAGAATCTATTCTCATGCCGCAGCGGGACGAGCACGATTGACGGCTGGCTGGCAGCGACAAAGCCGTTGAAGTACACGCCCAACAGCGAGTGCGGCTTTGGCAAGAAGCACATCGAGATGATCAACATGCCGGAGATCGGCACGATGGTCTTCCTCGGATTCCGGTGGGATCGGTGACCTGCCCTCATTCCCATCTCCTTCGAGTATTTCGGGGGAGATGGGAGACCCCGGCATAATTCGAAGATGAATCTGGGGCTGCTACTCGGACGGCACTCACACCACCGTCCCGAGCACCTCGCCGTGGTATGCGGAGAGTTGCGGCTGACGTTCCGCGACTTGGAAAAACGCGTGAACCGCCTTGCCAATGTGCTCCTGTCGCTGGGACTGAAAAAAGGAGACAAGCTGGCGCTGGTTCTCCCGAACTGCATCGAGCTGCTGGATGCGTACTGGGCGGCTGCCGTAACCGGAATCGTGGTAGTGCCGCTCAGTCCATTGCTGCGGGGCCCCGGCCTTGTCTCTCTCCTCAGAGATTCGGATAGCACGGCGGTTCTCTCGTGCGGAGCGATGATCGAAGCACTGAACGAAGCGCGACAGGATTTGCCGGGCATCGCGGCCGACTGCTACATCCTCACGGATGTACCGGCACGAACCGGATATCGCAATTATGCGGACTTAACCGCGGCAGCATCGGATGAGCAGCCTCCGCCGGTGGAAATCTCGGACGGCGACGTCTACAACATCATCTACAGCAGCGGGACGACAGGGCTCCCCAAGGGAATCGTTCACACGCACTACATCCGGGGGATGTACGCGACGCTGTTCGCAAGCTCCTACCGGTTCACGCCCGAGAGCGTCGTGATGCATGCGGGGTCGCTGGTATTCAACGGCGCCTTCGTCACGATGATGCCGGCATGGCTCCTGGGCTGCACGTTCGTGCTGCAGCAGCGCTTCGACGCTGTCGCCTATATCGAAGCGGTACAGCGAGAGAAGGTGACGCACGTAATGATGGTGCCGTCGCAGATCGTGGCCCTCATGAATGCTCCGAATTTCTTGAGAAAGACGCTGTCATCTCTGAAGATGCTCTGCTCCGTGGGGGCACCTTTTCACCGGGAGCACAAAGAGCGCCTGCTGGATGCGCTCGAGGGATCGGTCTACGAGCTCTACGGCCTAACCGAGGGATTCGTGACGATCCTCGACAGTCGCGACTTCCGATCGAAGATCGATTCTGTTGGAGTGCCACCACCGTTCGTCGAGATGCGTATCCTCGGAGAGAGCGGGGAAGAGCTCCCTGTCGGCGAAGTAGGGGAGATTGCAGGCCGAGGTCCGCTGCTCATGCCGGGCTACTACAAACGACCGGACCTCACGGCGCAGGCAATCGTCAACGGGTGGCTCCGCACGGGCGACATGGGTCGTGTGGACCACGCCGGCTACCTGTATCTGGTGGACAGGAAAAAGGACCTGATCATCTCCGGTGGCGTCAATGTGTATCCCAAGGATATCGAGGAAGTAGTGGTGCAGCATCCGGCCGTGCGATAGGTAGCGGTATTCGGCGCTCAACACGAGAAGTGGGGTGAGGCGCCAGTCGCTGCTGTCGTGCTGCAGGTCCCCGGAGGAGTAGCAGCCGAGGAGCTTTGCGAATGGGTGAATGCGCGTGTTGCTGCACGCTACCAACGGCTGCACAAGGTCGTAATCGTAGACGATTTTCCACGTAACATCGCCGGTAAGACGCTGAAGAGAGTTTTACGTGAGGAATTTGCCGCAAGCGGCGCAACAGCCATTGCATCGTGACTGGAAATCCGGCAATCCCTCGCGCTGCAGTGCCCATCGGCCAGAGCCTGGACGGGAGGTTCGCGGAGCTGGATTCTCTGCGGATACACTACCTGGAATTCGCGGGTGGAGATCCGGCGATAGTTCTGCTTCACGGGCTATCGGCAAACGCGAGTGAGTTCCGCGGACTTGTAGGTGCTGGATTGAGCCCGCGCTTCAGGGTGATATCACCGGATTTGCGGGGGCGCGGCCGGAGCGACAAACCTACGTGCGGATACAGCATGAGCGACCATGCGGAGGACGTGATAGCGCTTCTGGACTGCCTGGAGCTCGATGAAGTGGTTATGGGTGGCCATTCATTTGGCGGGCTACTGGCGATCTTTATGGCCGCGAACTACCCAGAGCGGATCTCCCGAGTAATCGTCATCGACGCCGCGATCGAGATGCATCCTCAGGTGAGAGAGTTGATCAAGCCCTCACTCGACAGGCTGCGACAAGTTCTGCCGTCGGTGAATGAGTACATGTCGCAGATGCAACGCGCACCACACGTGGCAGGGTTCTGGGATGGCGCAATCGAGGGGTATTTCCGTGCGGAGATCCAGGAGAACGCGGATGGGACGGCGCAGTCGCTGACAAGCGCCGAAGCCATCGCTCTGGCGCTCGAAGGAGTTCAGAACGAGCACTGGGCAGAGCTGGTAGCGCGGGTGAAACAACCCGTGCTGCTGTTGAATGCGGTGGGCGAGTACGGCCCTCCCGGAAGTCCTCCAGTCGTGCCCGCGGAGCATGCCAACGCAACGGCGAGAGCTTTCGCCGACTGCAAATATGTGAAGATTCCTGGGAATCACCTGACCATGGTATTTGGCGAGTCGGCAGTACTCGTTCAACGAGAGATAGCGGCTTTCGTCAGCGGGAATGCAAAGCGGTGATCTCCACGCTAAAGCGTTCTTCGGCACAAAAACCGATCTTCCGGACGGTCCGAACAGACATGCAGAAGCGAGCGAAACGCATCACGACACACGACGTGGCGAAGCTTGCGGGGGTCTCCCAGCCCACCGTGTCGCTCGTTCTGAGCAACAATGCAAAGGCGCGGGTCTCCCCGGAGACGCGTGGTCGTGTGATGCGGGCAGCAGAAGAGCTCGGCTATCATCCAAATGTCATCGCGCGCGCGCTCGTACTGCAGCGCTCATATGCACTCGGCATCATCGTCCCGGACCTGCGGAATCCATTCTTTGCCGAGATCGTAAGTGGTGCGGAGCGAGTGGCTGCGGAGGCAGGATATGCGGTGCTGCTTTGCGAAGCGCGTGAGCGATCGCGCGACCGACACATCAATGCGCTACTCGAGCGACAGATCGATGGGATAATGATCGATGCATTGGGCGCCGCGTCGCTGACCGAGAAGTTGCTCGAACGCACGAACGTAGTGCTGATCGATGAGCCGCCCGGTCGCTGGCCGGGAGTTGCCAGCGATGCGTTTGGGGCTGGACGGCAAGCGGCTGAGCATCTGCTCGCACTTGGTCACGAGCGGTTTTCGTTTCTTGGGCCCGCAACGGACATTCACGCGATCAGGATGCGCGAACGCGGCTTTATCCAGACAATCGCAGCGAGCGGCTTCAAGATGACCTCCGACCGCTTGCGGCGAGTGCCTGGAACAGCAGCGGGCGGGCAGACAGGAATGCGCGCACTTCTGGCGCTCGAGCAGCGGCCAACTGCGGTATTCTGCAGCAACGATCTCGTTGCAATCGGGGCGTTGAAGACATGCTCCGCTGCCCGAGCGCGAGTGCCGTCGGACATATCGATCGTGGGATGCGACGATATCGAGCTAGCGTCGCTGACACATCCCGAGCTGACTACGGTGGCAATTCCCGCAACCGAGCTAGGGGCGCGGGCGGCCCGGCTTCTTCTTCATGCTCTGAGGACGGAGGAGACGGAAGGAAGGGTCGAGACTCCGGTACAGCGGACCGTACCGTCGCGACTGGTAGTGCGGGGGACAACGGCGCCACCGCCGGACACAACGTCGCGAACCTAGCATGGCGCGGCGCGAAGTGACGATTACCGGCACGGGATCGTACGTGCCGGAGCGTGTCGTGACAAATGCCGAGCTATCCGAGACGCTCGGAGAGAATATCGACGATTTCGTTTCGAATACTCTCGGTATCAAAGAGCGCCGCTACTGTGCACCGGACGAATCGACGGCGGATCTGGCCGAAGCAGCGGGAAGACGGGCTCTCGAATCCTCTGGAATCACTGCCGAAGAGCTGGACCTGATCATCGTCGCGACGGATACGCCGGAGTACGTCTCGCCCGCAACCGCGCCTGTGGTTCAGGCGCGGCTTGGTGCGTGGCGAGCGGCGGCGTTCGACGTGAACAGCGCATGCGCCGGGTTCGTGACGGCGCTGGACGTTGCGTGGAAATATCTCAGCGCGGATTCGCGCTATGAGAAGGTGCTGGTCATCGGGGCGTACGCGATGTCGAAATACATCGATCCACAGGACAAGAAGACGTCTACCATCTTTGCGGATGGAGCGGGTGCGGTCGTAGTAGAGCTGGGCGATCAGCCGGGCATCCTCGCCTCGGAGCTGTACGCGGATGGAAGACTGGCGAGCGGAATGGGTGTGTTTGCAGGCGGAACGGCTGAGCCGATCACCGAAGCAGTGCTCAAGGCGGGCAGCCGAAACCGATTGCGGTTCGTCAGCAAGTATCCGCCGGAGGTGAATGAGGAAGGCTGGCCTCGGATCGTGCGATCGGTGCTCAGCGCAATCCCGAGGGATGCAAGTGATGTAAAGCTCTGGCTTTGGACCCAGGTGAATCTCTCGACGATCAGAATGGTGATGGGAAAGCTCGGGCAGCCAATGGAACGGGCACACACGATCATGGACAAGTGGGGCTACACGGGATCTGCTTGTCTGCCGATGGCGCTGGACGATGCCGTGAGCAAAGGGAGACTTGAGGAAGGCGATCTCATTTTGCTCACGGGTTCTGGTGCAGGGCTAGCGATGGGTTGTGTCGCAATGCGATGGAATCCGCGACGTGCAGAGGATTGTCACCGCGTAGGGAAGGCGGGGGAACGAGGAAAAGGAACAGGGCCGGCGGAAGCTCCGTGACGACCGCAGCGACGGAAGGAATTCAGCGAGGTCATCTGTCCTCCGCAGTGAGGGTGGAGAGCAACGCGACAAAAAAGGTCGCGCGGATGGTGATCGCGATCGCGATGTGCGCAATAGCCGTCGCTTATGCATCGGCATTCATGCCATCGGGGGCGCCTGTATGGGCACCGTGGCTTCTCGCACTCGGGATTCCCAGTGCATTAGGTGGAATCATGGTGCTCGGGGCAGCGCGGGAGCGAGCAGGAGTGGGGCGTCTGGCCATCCCATTCGCGTTCGTAATTGTGACGCTCACTGTCGGCTTCTGTCTGGCACTCGGGCTTCCGGCGAATGAAGGATCCGACAGTGTTCTCTGGCTGGGTCTTCCTCTGCGTGCGGCAATTGTGGTTTATGGAATCGGATTGATGCCGGTAGTTGTACTGCCAGTCGCGTACGCCCTTACGTTCGAGTCGCAAACCCTCTCTTCGGAGGATGTCGAGCGCGTACGACAACTTGGGAGACTTCGAATCGACACAGCAGATGCCGAAAGAAAACTGACGGCAGGCGACATGGCAGACTCAGCGTGACCTTGACGATGAGCGTTGCCATCCCGCTTGGGTTACTTCAGGCGGCGCTTCCGAAAATCGCTCAGCCGCAGGTGATCGCGGTGGGCATCGCGTATTTCGCGGTAATCATCGCCATCAGTCTGTGGGCGTCACGGCGCACGAAGACGGCAAGTGATTTCTTCGTAGCTGGGCATGGGATCGGTCTCATTGCTCTGACGGTCGCGTCTGTATCGACGTCCGTCTCCGGGTTTGCGTTCATCGGGGGCCCGGGCCTCATCTACGCTGTTGGACTCGGAGCGATGTTTATCGTTCTTCCGGCGTCGGTGACCAACGTCATGGGAGCGTGGGTGCTGGCGAAGCGAATGCGACTGCTGGGAGAAGCACGGGGGCTGATGACGGTTCCGGACGCCATCGGCGCACGCTACCGGTCGAGAAGTGCGCAGGGTCTTTCCGGAGTGGCAATTCTTGTCGGGATCGTTGGGTACATGGCGACGAATGCACTTGCCATGGGTGTAGTGGTCAACGCGATCTTCGGCGTCGGACTTGGGTGGGGCATCTGGCTCGGCATGAGCGTGACGCTCGCGTATTCCGTTGCCGGAGGAATTCTCGCAGGGATATACAACGACGTCTTCCAGGGCACGCTGATGGCGGTGGCTTCAGTACTCGTG
>Ga0137369_10000808_pt1 | contig 29654 bp, 32 predicted proteins | sample SagtaG_12_FD_104918 | JGI IMG/M metagenome (GOLD analysis project Ga0137369, IMG submission 104918) | Vadose zone soil microbial communities from Sagehorn Ranch, Mendocino, California, USA - Sage1_L_113_16 metaG | ecosystem: Environmental > Terrestrial > Soil > Vadose zone | place: USA... | reverse complement strand
GGTCGTGACCCTGATCGACCACGGCCAGCGCTCGTTCACTTTCGGCGTGTGCTCGGGCGCCGTGAAGACGACCCTGAAGGCGGGTGCTGCACTCGCACCGAGCGGAAAGGCGACCACGACGAGGACGAGCGCGGCTAGCCGGAGCCTCACGCCGCACATGCTATTCGGCGAGCCGACTCTTCAGCCACAGGCCGTTCTCGACCGCGATGCCGGCCCAGTCGTTGTTGAAATAGGCGTAAACATCGACCGACTCTCGACACTTCTCGATGCGGCGCGCCCAGACGCCGAGCTGCCGGTGCGAGTAGCTCCCGTCGCCGCCGCCGTGGTGGAAGCGAAGGTACGTGAAGTCAGCGGTCAGCTCCTGCGTTTGGAACGGTCGTTGGGGGTCGTCGCCGATCACGAGCGCTGCGCCGTGGCGCCGGAGCAACTCGTACACGTCGTCTGTGAACCAGCTCGGGTGGCGGAACTCGAAGCAGTGGCGCCCCGCCGGCAGGTTCTCCAGCGCGTACGCGAGCCGCTCGTCGTTGCGATGGAAGTTCTCGGGCAACTGCCAGAGGACCGGGCCGAGCTTCTTCGAGCGGACAAGCGGATCGATGCGCTCCCAGAAGCGGCGCACCGGCTCGCCCATGTCGCTCAACCGCTTCAGGTGGGTGAGAAAACGACTGGCCTTGACTGCAAACACGAATCCCGGCGGGCTCTGCTCCACCCAGGCCCGGGCGGCGGAGACGGTCGGCAGTCGGTAGAACGTCGCGTTCACTTCGACCGTGTCGAACAGGGCCGCGTAGTGCTCCAGCCACCGGCGCGCCGGCAGGCCTTTCGGGTAGACGACCTCGCGCCAGTGCTTGTAGTTCCAGCCGGAACAGCCTATGCGGACGGCTTTCACACGTCTACTTCACCCAGGCCTGGCCGAGCAGAAACCCGAACTGCGGGTTGTACTGGTAGTTGCCGAGGCGCTTCGAGACGAAGTCGACCGAGCGCGCGTTCCAGAACGGCACGATGGGAGCGCGGTCGAGGATCGCCGCCTCGACCTTCGGCCAGAACACGCTCGCCCGCGGCTGGTCCTCGGCCTGCAGCGTCGTCGCCTGCTCCAGCATCGAGTCGACCCGGCGGTCGCAGAACCCGGACAGGTTGTTGTTGATCAGCGACTCCGGAATGAACGCGTCGCAGCCGACCAGCGTGCCGAGGAAGCTGGCGGGAGACGGGAAGTCCGCGGCCCACCCACCGACGCCCGCCTGCGCGCGCGTGCGGGAGTCGCCGACCTTCTGAAAGTACGGGGTGATCCCCGTCTTCCGGTCGAGCGGGACTACCCTCAGCGTCGCCGCATAGCCCACCTCGCGCAGCCTGCCGACGAGGTAGCGCGCAGGCGTGGTGAGGAGCCCGCCCGACCAGACGACGACCTTCGCGCCAGCCGTTCCGGATCGCCGCACGAGCTGCCGTGCGGCAGTGAGATCGCTCTTGCAGGGGCGGCGATGGTAGCCGGCCGTGTTCGCAGGGAGGAGCTGGCAGGTCGGCGACTGCGCAAGGGAGCGGCCGGAGACCGCTGCGGGATCGACGGCCAGCCGGACCGCCCGCCGTGCATCCAGGCGGTCGAAGGGCGGCACGCGCGTGTTGAGGAAGAAGTAGTAGACCGACGCGCTCGTCGTCACGCGGAGCCGGCTCCGGTAACGCGTCGCCAGCGACTCGAGCTGCGCCGAGGGCGCGAGCTCGATGCCGGTCGCAACGTCGGCGGTGCCTCGTTCGACCATGCGCAGCCTCGGCGGGACGCTCGGAGGGCCGACCGCCGGGGCGATTCGCACCTCGATCACGTCAGTGGAAGGTGATCGTCCCCGTGGCCTCGTCGACGACGATCCCGCGCGAGAGGTTGCACGGCCGGCCGGGCTTGCAGGCGGTCGCGCCGACGATGCCGCCGTAATAGACCCGTCCGGGCGACTCCGGCTTCATCGCGAGCATCCGTTCGATCGACGCTCGAACGTCGCGCGCCCGCACCGCGCGGCCCGTCGAGAAGCGAACGCCCGGCCGCAGCCGGAAGGTGTACGTCTTGCCGCCGTCGGTCGGGGTCGGCACGGACGCGGCAAGATCCGGCACGATCTCGACCCCCCTTACGCCCCCCGTGCGCCGGAAGCCGACGAGGCCGTCGTTGGCGATGATCAGCGTGGACCAGCTGGTCAACGAGTACGCGAGCGCGGGGTCGATGAAGTCGACCGGCTGCCCGGCCGCCACGGTCAACGTGCCGCTGCGGTGCTCGCGGCCGGTCGAGCGCACCGCGACGTAGACACCGTCTCGGGAGACGGCGACTCCCTGCGGCGGGTTCGCGAGCTTCGTCGTCTTGACGACCACGGCGGGCTGCCGCCGCGCGTCGATCTGCGAGAGCGTGCCGTCCGCGGCGTTCGCGACCCAGACGGAACCGCCGCCCGCGGAGATCCCGCCGGGGGCGTTGCCGACGGTGATCGTGTCGGTGACGGCACCCGCTGCGGGGGTGATCTGCGAGACGGTGCCGCTTCCGCGGTTCGCGACCCACACCGCATCGGCGCCGACGGCGATCGCGCTCGGGTCCCTCCCCACGCCGATCGAGGTCGCGACGGCGTCGGTCTTCGGATCGATGGCCACCACGGTCGCCGCCGACGGCGATAGCACCCACAGGCGACCGAAGCCGACAGCGAGTGCGCTGGCGCCGACGATCGCCGGCACCGTCCTCGTCACCCGGCCGCTCTGGGGGTCGAGCTTCGACACGGTCCCGTCGGCGGCGTTCGCGACCCACACGGCGCCCTCGCCGTACGCGATCCCGCTCGGGCCGTTCCCGACGGTGATGGTCTGCACGACCTGGTTCGTGACCGGATCGATCCGCGACACCGTCCCGTCCAGGCCGTTCGCCACCCAGACGGCGTCTGGGCTCTCGGCCACGCCGGCCGGTCCGCCGCCGACGGGCACCGACTGCCGCACCGTGTTCGTCTGCGGATCGATCCGGGAGACGGAGTTGTCGTCGGTGTTCGTCACCCAGACGGTGTCTTCCCCTGCGGAGACGCCGGTCGGCGCCAGTCCGACGGGAACCTGCGCGGAGATCCCGCCGCTCTCAGGGTCGACGACCCCGAGCGAGTTCGGATCGACGGACGACGCCAGCGCGGTTTCCGACCCCGACTGCGTCAGGACAACCACCGAAGCAACGACGGCCGCGACAGTGGCTGCAGCGGCGACGAGTCCCTTGCGCCCGAACCGCCGCACGCCGACGGACGCGCTCGGTGCCTTCAGCGGCGGGAACTTCGACGGCAGCCCCTCGGCCGTGAGCTGGTAGACGCGCTCCGGCCGGTCGAGGTCCTTCAGCCGGTAGCGCCCGAGATCCCGGATGCTGACGCCCGGCGGCAGGTCATCCTCGATCAGCTCGCGCGTCGCGTTCGAGAGCAGGATCTGCCCGCCGTGGCCGACGGCGGAGATCCGGGCCGCGCGGTGAACGCCGAGCCCCGTATAGCGCTGCTCCCCGACGGCCGGCTCGCCGGTATGGATCCCCATCCGGACGGCGACCGCCGCGTTCTCCGGCCACTCCTGCGCCGCGAGGCCACGCTGCGCCGCAACGGCTGCGTTGACCGCGTCGCGGGCCCGCCGGAAGGCGACGAAGAACGAATCTCCCTGCGTGTCGATCTCGCGGCCGTCGTGCATGGCGCAGGCGGCGCGAAGGATGCGCTGGTGCTCCGTGAGCACGTCGTGGTAGCGCTCCCCGAGCTGCCTGACCAGCCTCGTCGGCCCTCGATGTCCGTGAAGAGGAAAGTGACGGTACCGCTGGGGAGCTCAGGCGCCGAGCCCATGCGGCGAGTCGTACCACCTTCCGCCGAGCCTTTCTAGTCCAGCGCGGCGGCGACCGCCCGGCACACCTCCTGGGTTCCCGCCGCGACCACACGTGAACGCCCCTCGAGATCGAGCGGCGCGGCCCCGAATGTGGCAGGGAGCGGCTCGTCGGGCAGGTCGATCGCCAGTCCCCGCTCCCGGACGAGCAGCTGCGCGGCCGCGATGTCCACGGAGCGAGCCGGCTTCAGCGAGCAGACCGCGTCCACGCGGCCCTCGGCGAGGTGGCAGAGCGAGATCGCCAGCGAGCCGAAGATCCGCAGCCGGTGAACGAGGCCGACGAGCCCCGGCACGTGGCGGGCCACGAGATCGGTGCGGGTCGCCTCGAGCGCGAGCAGCTCGATCGCCTCCTTCGGCCGCTCGCCGGTGAGCGGGGCGCCGTTCAGGCGCGCGCCGCCGCCGCGCTCCGCCGTCCACTCCTCCGACGCGCCGAAGTCGTAGACGTAGCCGAAGACGACGTCATCCATCGTCCCGCCCTCCGCGATTGCGATTGAGAGCGAGAAGAAGGGCAGGCCGCGCTTGGCGTTGATCGACCCGTCGATCGGGTCGAGCACGACCCAGGTGCCTGTGCCGTCGCCCCGCCGGCCGAGCTCCTCGGAGACCAGCGTGAACTGGTTGCCGGTCGAATCGAGCCTGGCGACCACGGCAGCCTCGACCGCCCCGTCGATCGCGGTCGTGTCGTCGCCGCCCATCCCGGTGCGCAGCACCGGCTCCCGGTCGGAGCGGTGAGGCAGCTCGGCCAGGACGGCACGTACGTCTTCCACCGCCAGCCGGCAGGTGGCGAGCCAGCTATTCAATGCAAGTCAAGAGGCATGAAGAGCAGGCCGGAGGTGAGCTTGGGGTAGAAGTAGGTGCTCTTCTGCGGCATCGTCCGGCCGGCCGCGGCCACGGAAGCAACCTGCTCGACCGTCGGGGGGCGCAGCAGGAACGCCGCCTCGGCTTCACCGGCGTCGACGGCGGCCCGTGCCTCGTCCGCGGACGGCGTGTAGCGAACCTCCGGCGCGTAACGGGCGACGAGCTCGGCGTCGAGCTCCCCCTCCTCGCCGACGAGAAACCCCGTACCGGCGCGTGTGTAGACCTCGGCGAAAGGCAGGCCGTTCGACGGCGCGGCCTGCAGCTCGGGCAACGCGGTCGTGCGCAGCGCGATCCGGTGCGTCGGGAAGATCGTCAGCCCTTCCTGCTCGGTCGGGACGATCACCGCGAGCAGCCACGCGCTCTCCTCCGTCCCGTCCTCCTGGTGGAAGGCGAGCGCAGTCTCGTAGCGGTGGTGGCCGTCGGCGATCAGCAGGCTCGCGTCGACCAAGTCGCGCGGTGGTTCACCCTCGACCCGCCAGAGCCGGCTACGCACCGAGTCGAGTTCCACCTCTATCGCCGGGTCGCCTTCGGGCGGCCCGGCGAGGGATCCTTGGTAGAGCAGGAAGATCGGCTCGACGTGCGTCCGCAGGGCCCGCAGCAGGCGCAGGCGCCCCTCCTTCGGCCCCGCGTGCGTGCGCTCGTGCGGACGGATCACTCCGGTCTCGTACGGCTCGACGCGCAGAGCGGCGACGAAGCCGTCGCGGCGGCGGGCGACACCGTCAGGGCCCGTGTAGTCCTGGGCCAGCCACCAGAGCGAGGACTGCTCGTCACGCGCCAGCACCCCCTCGCGCTCCCACTCGGCGAGGGTGCGCGCGGCCCCGGACTCGTCGACGGGCAGCGTCAGGTGGACGACGTTGTACGGGCTTCGCGCCGCGTAGCGTTCCCGCTCTGCCGGCGAGATCACGTCGTAGGGAGGAGCAACGAGATCCGCCAGCGGGCCGGCCCGCCGCTCGTCGTAGCGGAGCGCGCGGAACGGCTTGACGACGGCCACGCGGGCGAGCCTAGATGATCGATCGAAAACTCGCCGATCGATCATCTAGCAGACTGCTTGGGACGAACCTTGCCGCGCGCGGATCTCTCCGGGGATGCGCATCGATCCGTCCTGCCGCAGCCTCTAGACAATCGATCGTAGATCGATTGTCTGCCTTTCGGCCTAGACTGGCCCTTGTGAGCACCATTGGAGAGCTGGCCGAGGACCGCGTCGTGGAGGGGGTCTACGCGGTCGCGCGCAAACGCCGGCTGCGCACGAAGAACGGCTCCGCGTACCTGGCACTCGAGCTCGTCGACCCGAGCGGGCGCATCGAGGGCCGCGTCTGGAACGACGTCGACCTGCTCGACGCGCGCTTCGGCGAGGGCGACGCGGTTCGTGTGCTCGGACGGGTCGAGCGCTACCGCGACCGGCTTCAGCTCGACGTGCGCTCGATCGAGCCCGAGCCGGATGCCGACCCCACGGCCTTCGCGCCCGCGATGCGGCGCGACCCCGACGAGCTCGACGGCTTCCTCGAGTACCTGGCGGGCGAGATCTCGCACGAGGGCCTGCGCGCGACGGTCGGCCGCTTCGCCGGCGACCCGGAAATCCGCCGTCGGCTCCGCGCCCTGCCCGCCGCCCCGGACGGCCACCACGATTACGCAGGCGGGCTACTGGAGCACACGGTCGGGGTCGCGACGATCTGCCGCGAGCTCTGCCAGCTGCACCCCCGGCTGCGCTCCGACCTGCTGCTCGCCGCCGCCCTCCTGCACGACCTCGGACGGACGGTCGAGCTCGAGCCGGGGCCGGGGTTCCGCCAGACCTCGGAGGGACGCCTGCTCGGCCACGTGCACCTCGGGGTGCGGCTGATCGAGAAACACGCCCAGGCGCTCGACGAGAACGCCAGCGCCGAGCTGCTGCACGCGGTCGCCTCGCACCACGACGCGCGGGCGGCGAAGACCGCCGAGGCCTCCGTCCTCTACCACGCGAACCAGCTCGACGCGGTCGCCGCCACGCGGCCGGTCGAAAGCACCTAGCACCGGCTTGGTAGCGGTTCTGCTCGCGCTCGCTGCGAGTGCGTCGTGGGGCGTCTCCGACTTCCTCGGCGGGCTCATCAGCCGCCGCCTGACCCTCGCCACGGTCATGGGTCTGACCACACCGCTTGGCCTCGTTGCGATCGGCGTCCTGGTCGCGATCCGCTGGCAGGCGCCGCCGAGCATCTCGTTCATCCTCTGGGGCGCGCTCACGGGCGTCCTCGGCGCGGCGGGGATCTCGTCGCTCTACCGGGGGCTCACCGTCGGCCGCATGGGCGTCGTCGCCCCGATCGCGGCGACGGCGCCGCTCATCCCCGTCACGGTCGGCCTCGCCCGTGGAGAGCGGCCGAGCGCCCTGCAGGGCATCGGCATGGGCCTGGCGCTCGTCGGCGTCGTGCTGACCGGCCGCGAGCACGACTCTGAGACCGGCCGCCGGGTCGCCTCGGGAGCCGGCTTCGGGTTGATCGCCGCCGCCACGTTCGGCGGATCGCTGATCACGCTCGACCAGGCCGCCAACAGCGACCCCTACTGGGCGACGCTGGTGATCCGCGCGGCCTCGACGTTCGTGGTCGCCGGCGCCTTGCTCGTCACGCGCAGCCCTGTTCGGGCCCCGCGTTCGGTGTGGCCCACGCTGACGGTGATCGCCGTCCTGGACGTGGGCGGCACCGTCTTCTTCGCGGTCTCGACGACGAAGGGCCTGATCAGCGTCGTCTCCGTGCTCGTCTCGCTGGTGCCGGTGTTCGTCGCCTTCCTCGCGCGGTTCGTGCTGCACGAGCGCCTGGAGCGGGTGCAGCTCGCCGGGGCCGCCTCAGCGGTCGCCGGCGTGGCCCTCATCTCGGCGGGCTGAACCGGATGTTCAGGACGTCGCCGTCCTCGACGACGTACTCCTTACCCTCGAGCCGCTGCAACCCGCGCTTCACGGCTGCCGCCCGCGAGCCGCACTCGACGAAGTCGCTCCAGCGGATCACCTCGCAGCGGATGAAGCCCCGGGCGATGTCCGAATGGATGGTCGCGGCCGCGTCGAGTGCCGTCTGACCCTGCCGGAGCGTCCAGGCCCGCGCCTCGGTGTCGCCCGCGGTGAAGAACGTGACGAGGCCGAGCGCCTCCTTCAGCCGCACCGCGACCTCGTCGAGCGCCGAGCGCCCCCCGTCCCGGTACGCCGCAGCCTCGTCCTCGTCGAGCTCGGAGAGCTCCGCCTCGAGCTCGAGGTCGATTCCACCCGGCCCGTTCTCGACCACGACTACCGACTTCGTCGTCAGGGTCTCGAGGTCGGCGGGCAGAGCTCCCTCGAAGTCAGCGACCGTGCCGCCCGCCTCGACGTGTGCCAGCAGGTGCTCGAGCTCGACGACTTCCTTCCGCAGCTGCTGGTCGCCGGACTTCGCCTGTGTCCGCACACGCTCGAGCCGACGTTCGATCAGATCGCGGTCGGCGACGAGCAACTCGAGCCGTAGCTCCTCCAGCTGGCCGGGATCGCGCACGACCAGGAGCAGCGCGTCCACCTGGCGGAGGTTGCCGAGCAACTGAGGGCCGGTGCCCGGCACGTCCACTACGCGGATCGCCGCCGGCGTCACCTTCCGGGAGCTCTCGATCGCCGCGACACGGGGCAGCCGCTCGTCTGCGATCGGCGCCATCCCGACGTGTTCCTTCTGGTCATGTGCCTGCGCACCCGCACGGGTGAGCGCGTTGAACAGCAACGTCGTGCCCGCGCCGGGCAGGCCGACGATCCCCACCTCCAAAGCCATTGACGGAAGCTAGCCGGTCGCGATGTGCTTCTGCAGCGAAGCGAGAGCGCGGTGCTGGAGCGACTTGACCGCGCCTTCGGTCTTGTCGAGCACGGTCGCCGCCTCGGCGTTGGAGAAGTCGAAGACGAACTTCAGGATCAACACGTGCCGCTGCTCGCTGGAGAGCTCGTCGATCAGGTCGAACATGCTCTGACTCGACAGCGCCCGGATCGCCTGTTCCTCCGCCGACGACTCGACGGCCCCGACCGGCTCGGGCACCTCCTCCTCGGGCTGCCAGCGCCGCCGCGACCGAAAGTGGTCCATCGCGAGGTTGTGCGCGATCCGGAACAGCCAGGCGGAGAACGGAGCGCTCCCCCACTGGAAGCGGCTGATCGACTCGAGCATACGCAGGAACGTCTTGGTGGTCAGGTCCTCGGCGTCATGCCGGTTGCCGACGGTCATGTGCAGGTAGCTGTAGATACGGTCGAAGTGGTCGAGGTACAGCTCCTCCAGCGCGTCACGATCGCCCTCCTGCGCCCGGGCGACGAGCTGTTCCACACCGTTTCGTTCAACCACCATCACTCCCACCCCCGAAGGATGCCCGTCGACGCTGAAGATCTAACCGGAGCCCGAGCCTATGCCCCGAAACCGACGCGGCCTTCGCGGGCGAATCGCTTCACGTAGAGGATCCGCCGCAGCGTGACCGTGTAACGGCCGTCCTCGACGTCAAGCGCCATCGCACCTTCCTCCCCCGAGGCGAGCGCCTGCTCGAGCCGCTCGACCACTTTGGCCTCGACCAGCGCGCCCATGATCTGCCCGCCGTCGAAGCCGATCTCGATCCGGACGCTGTCAGACACGCGCGACCAGCTCGGACAGGACGCCGTGGGCGGCGTCGGGGTGAACGAACGCGACCTGCATGCCGAAGAGCCCCGGCCGTGGTGCGCTGTCGATCAGCTGCACGCCCTCCCCCTCGAGACGCGAGAGCTCACCGGACAGATCGTCGACCTCATAGGCGACGTGGTGCATACCCGGCCCGCGCCTGGCGAGAAACCTGCCGACCGGTGTGTCCGGTCCGAGCGCGGCGAGCAGCTCGACGTGTCCGCCGCCGACTCGCATGGACACTGCCTCCACCCCTTGCGCGTCCTGCGTCTCCCTGCCCTCGAGCTCGGCGCCGAAGAGCCGCTCGTAGCTCGAGATCGCCTCGTCGAGGTCCGAAACCGCGACCCCGAGGTGGTGAATACCCTTCACGAGGGCGATGCTATCGGCCTGTTACGGCAGCGCGCGGACGGTGCCGATCGTCTCGGCTGCGTGCGACTCGGGTTCGATGTCGGCGAGGAGCTTGTCGAGCTCCTCCTTGTTCAGCGTCTCCTGCTGGAGGAGCGTCTCCGACAGCCGGTCGAGGTGCACGCGGTGCTTCGTGAGCAGGCGGATCGCCTCCTGGAAGGCGTCGTCGGTCAACCGCGCCTGCTCGGCATCGCGCAGGCGCTTGGTCTCCTCGGAGAGCGCGTAGTTGTCCGCGCGCATGGTGCGCGACGAGACGGCATCGCCCATCCCGTACTCGAAGACCATCGCCCGGGCGAGCCCCGTCGCCTTCTCGAGATCGTTTGCCGCACCGTTCGTGACGCGGCCGAAGACAACCTGCTCTGCGGCCCGGCCGGCCAGGTAGACCGTCATCATGTCGATCAGCTCCTCTTTCGTATGGAGGTAGCGATCCTCCATCGGAAGGTTGAGCGTGTAGCCGAGTGCCTGGCCGCGAGAGACGATCGTCACCTTGTGGACGGGCAGCGCCTCGCCCATCAGGTACGACATGAGCGCATGCCCCGCCTCGTGGTAGGCGAGGATCCGCTTCTCCTTCTCGCTGACGACGCGCTTCTGCTGGAGACCGGCGACGACGCGCTCCATCGCCGCCTCGAACTCGGCCTGCCCGATTGCCTCGAGGTTCCGCCGTCCGGCGAAGATCGCCGCCTCGTTGCAGATGTTGGCGAGATCGGCTCCGGCCAGACCGGCGGTCTGCCGTGCGACGGCATGCAGGTCGATGTCGGCGGACAGCGGCTTGCCGCGCGTGTGCACCTGGAGGATCTCCTCGCGGCCGGCGAGATCAGGAGGCGCGACGAGCAGTTGGCGGTCGAAGCGGCCCGGGCGCAGGAGCGCGGGGTCGAGGTCCTGGATGCGGTTGGACGCGGCCATGACGACGACCTGGGCTTCGGTGGCGAAGCCGTCGAGCTCGACGAGCAGCTGGTTCAGCGTCTGATCCTGCTCGCGGTTGAAGCCGCCACCCGTGCGTGCAGCACCGACGGCATCGAGCTCGTCGATGAAGATGATCGAAGGCGCGTTCTTGCGCGCGGTCTGGAAGAGCTTGCGGATGCGCGAGGCGCCGAGGCCCGCGAACATCTCCACGAACGCGGACGCGCTTTGCGAGTAGAAGCTGGCGCCCGACTCGTGGGCGACCGCCTTCGCGAGCAGCGTCTTGCCCGTGCCGGGCGGGCCGTAGAGGAGGAGTCCCTTGGGGACGCGCGCACCGAGCTTGGCGAACCGCTTCGGGTCGCGTAGGAAGTCGACGACCTCCTGGAGCTCGGCCTTCGCATCCTCGACGCCTGCGACGTCTGTGAACCTGACCGAGGTCTTCGAGTTCGGCTCGACCGCATTCGGCTTCGTGCGCGGCATCAGCTGGATCGTCCGCCAAAGGATGACGATGATCAGGCCGAAGAAGAAGATCGGCAGCCAGGTCAGCGCACCCTGACTGACCTCGTGCGTCAGCGAGGCGAGAGGCATCGGGCAATGCATCGGCAGCCGGCCGAGCTTCCATTAGTACGCTGACCCTGTGGAGCTGCCTCTCCCACCGCACTGGGATCCCGGCCGGGTCGAGGAGGTCTGGCGTGTCCCGTACGAGGCGCGCGCGGCGGAGGCGGCGTCGTGGGCGCAGGAGCACGGGATCGGGCCCTCCAGAGACGACGCGCGCCGGATCTGCCTCCTCGTCGTGGACGTCCAGAACACGTTCTGCACGCCGGGGTTCGAGCTGTTCGTGCCGGGCGCGCCCGACGACAACCGCCGCCTTTGCGAGTTCGTCTACCGGAACCTCGGAGGGATCACGCAAGTCGTGCCGACGCTCGACACGCACCGGGCCGAGCAGATCTTCCACGCGGCCTGGCTCGTCGACGGGGACGGCCGCCACCCGCCGCCGTACACGGTCGTCTCGGCCGACGACGTCGAGCGAGGCGTCTGGCGGGCGGCGGACCCCGCGCACCAGGAGCACCTGCTCCGCTACGTCCGGGCGCTGGAAGCCGGCGGCCGCTACCGCCTGACGGTATGGCCGTACCACGCGATGCTGGGCGGAATCGGCCACGCGCTCGTCTCGGCGGTCGAGGAGGCCGTCTTCTTCCACGAGATCGCCCGCGAGAGCCAGACCGCCTTCCAGATCAAGGGCGACGACCCACTGACCGAGCACTACTCGGTGTTCGGGCCGGAGGTCGGCGGCGAGCGCAATACGGCGCTGCTGGAGCTGCTCGCGGGCTTCGACGCGGTTGTGATCGCCGGTCAGGCGAAGAGCCATTGCGTTGCCTGGACGATCGACGACCTACTCGGCGACGCGCGCGTGCTCGCCGAGCGCGTCTATCTGCTCGAGGACTGCACCTCGCCGGTGGTAGTGCCGGGCGTCGTCGACTACACGGAGGAGGCGAACGCCTCGTTTGCCCGCTTCGCGGGCGCCGGGATGCACGTGGTGCTTTCCACCGACCCGCTGGAAAGCTGGCCGGGCCTCAGCTGACCAGCTCGAGGCGCTCGTTCGAGCGGTAACGGCGCCCGACCTTCGCCGTCGCGCGGCCGTCGGTGAGGACGATGTCGCCCGTGAAGTCGTTCTCGCCGCGGATCAGCGACGAGCCGACCCCGTAGGCGTCGACCGGCACGCCCGCCTGCTCGAAGGCGTGGATCCGGTCGACCGTGAAGCCGCCGGAGGCGACGATCTTCACCCGCTCGAACCCGTCGCGGTCGAGCGCGTCGCGCACCTTGCGCACGAGCCGCTCGTTGACGCCGCGCGGGTCGAAGTCGCCCAGCTCGTTCCACAGCGACCGGTCGACGAGCTGGCTCGAGGTGTCGAGCCGAACGCCCCACAGCTTGTCCTTGAGCGCCCGCGCGACCTCGAGCGCGGTCCGCACCGAGTCGTTCTCGAAGTCGACGAGCACGACGATGTTGTAGTCGTCCGGCGCCCACTCGGCGAACTTGGTCGCGGCGAGCACCGTGTTCCCGCCATAGGAGGCGATCAGCGAGTGCGGCACCGTCCCGATGCCGCGGCCTCCCCACCACGAGGACTGGGCATCGGTGGTGACCCCGATCTCAGCGCCGACGAGCGCGCCGGCGACGTGCGCGGCGTACCCGTCGCCGGTCTGGACACGGTGGTGGTCGTGCCGGGCCGGCATGAAGATGATCGGCTTGCCGCCGGTGGCGTCGAGCACTTTCGTTACGTTCGTCGAGATCAGCGTGCGGCGCGCGAGGACGCCGAGGTAGACCGTCTCGAGGTGCGCAAAGAGCGTGTAGTCGCCCTCGATCGTCATCACCGTCTCCCACGGCTGGACCCGGTCGCCGTCGTAGAGCGCGTGCACGGTGAGCGCCTCCCAGTCGTGCGAGCAGAGCTTGAGGATCGCGATCGCCTCGTCCATCCCGCCCAGCACCGATTGGTGCTTCTGGAAGATCTGCATCACGACCCGCGGGCGCCGCCCGTCGGCCAGCAGCGCGGACCGCGTGTGGTTGAAGTACGCGTCCGTGTAGTAGCCCTCCCGCATCTTCTCGACGGGGAGGTCGAAGATCTCCGGCGGGAGTCGCCTACCCTCGGTGCGGGTGTTGAGCGCCACAGGTGTTAGCCAACATTGCGCTCGAGCTCGAGGCACGCGCGGAGCGCAGCATCGGCGACCTCGAGCTGGGCGGAGTCGGGGTCCGCGGTGGCGAGCCGGTGCTGGAGCTCGTGCCCCGGACGGGCGAGCGCTCGGGCGACCGGGTGCTCCGGGTTGCGCACCATCCACGAAAAGAGCTCCGTCGCTGCGGCGAGCGCGCCGACTGCGGCACCAACCCGCGCGACTCCCCGCAGAGGCTCCGGCGCGCGAGCGGCCAGCGCTCCTCCCAATGCCGAGGTGAGCAGCAGCGGGCCGATCAGATGGGAGCCGCAGCGCTCGTGCTCCTTGCCCCGGGGCTCGCCGTGCTCATAGCTTCCGATCGAGATGTGCTCGGCGCCGTGGTAGGCCGCGAGGCTGGAGCCGCGCAGCGCCAGCGTCGCCGGAACGAGCGACAGCGCGCCGCCGAGCAGCTCCTTCGCCGCCGGGCCGATCCTCGGAGAGGTGCGCAGCCGCCGGACCGCCAGCGCGCTGACGGCCATCGAGCCCAGCACCAACGGGCGCTCGAAAGGTAGGCGTGCTTCCGGGACCGCGCGGCGGATCCGCGGCAGCAGCAGAAAGGCGTCGAGCAGGCGGGCCGGCCCGCGCAACAGCGGATTCGTCACCCCGGCGCCGCGTACGCGCTTGCGACCCGAGGCGACCTTCAGCTCCCCGTCCGGGGTGCGCACCGCGAGCGCCCAGGACGTAGGCCCGTGGACGAGCACGCCGTTCTGGAGCGCCATCCCGCCGAGGCGGATCTTCTCGTCGCTCACGCAGAGAGCGTAGCGGCGGCGACCGAGCGCAGGAACTGCACGCCGAGCTCCAGGTCGTCGACCGGGATGCGCTCGTCGGCCGAGTGGATCAGGCGGGCGGCCAGCTCGGCGCTCATCGCCTTCAGCGGGAAGAAGCCGTAGGCGACGGTGCCAAACGTCTCGCGCAGCCAGTGCGAGTCGGTGAAGCCCGCCACGCAAATCGGCGCCAGGCGTGCGCCCGGCTCGAGCTCGCCGACGAACTCCTCGATCGCCGCCCACAGCGGCGTCCCCAGCTCGGAACGGGTCCCGCCCTGGCCGCCGCGCCACTCGAGCTCGTAGTCGCCCTCGCCGAGCCACTCGAGCAGGACGCCCTCGGCCTCCGCCTCGGTCTGACCGGGGAGCAGACGGCAGTCCACCGTCACCTCGCAGCGCCCCGGGATCACGTTGCGCTTCTGTGACGCCTCGATCATCGTCGGCGCGGCCGTCAGCCCGAGCAGCGGCTCGACCATCTCGGCCGCGATCGGGTCGACCGCGCGGGCGACGGCCAGCGCCTCGGACGGATCCGGCACGCGATCGCCGAGCGCCGCCAGGAACCCTTCCGTCTCCGGCGTCAGCCGTGGCTCGGGCGCGAACTCGCCCAGCCGCTGGATGTAGCGGGCGGCCTTGACGAGCGCGTTGTCGGCGATCCCCGGCATCGACCCGTGACCGCTCCGGCCCCGCACGTGGAGCACGAACGGCGAGCTGCGCTTCTCGGCCGACGAGCAGAGGTAGAGCACACGACCGCCGATCTCCACCCGGTCGCCGGCGCCCTCGTTGACCGCGTAGTCGCAGCGAACCGCCTCGGGGTGCTCGCGGCAGAGCCACGAGAGGCCGTGGTCGATCCCCTCCCCGAGCTCCTCGTCGGCGGTCGCGGCGAAGATCAGGTCGCCGACGGGCCGGAAGCCCTCGCGGGCGAGCGAGGCGATGGCGACCGCGTTCGCCGCCACCTGGTGCTTCATGTCGAGCGCGCCGCGCCCCCAGATGTGGCCTTCGCGCAGCTCGCCCGACCACGGGTCGACCGACCACTCGGCCGGATCGGCGAGCACCGTGTCCGTGTGAGAGAGGAGGAGCAGGGTCGGCCCGTCGCCGCGCCCGCGGATCCGCGCGACGAGGTTCGCGCGCTCTGGCTCCCGGGCGTACAACTCGCACTCGACTCCGAAGGGCTCGAGGTAGTCGCGGAGGAGCCGCGCTGCCGCGGTCTCGTTGCCGGGCGGGTTGACCGTGTTCAGGCGGATCAGCTGCTGGAGGAGGTCGACGGCCTCGTCGCGCAGCGAGACGACCGCCACCTACGCCACCTAGCCCTCGGAGATGGCGCGGTTCGTCAGCTCCGTGCGAACCTTCCACAGCTCGGGGTAGAGCTTGCGCTCGACCAGCTTGCCCAGGAGCTCGACGGGCGTGCCCTGCGTGCCGACGACCTCGCCGCCGATGATCCGCTCGACGACCATGAAGTGGCGCACGCGCCAGGTCGTCGCCCACTCATCGAGGTCGGTGAGTGCCTCTGCGAGCTGGTAGAGGTCCTCGCGCTCGCGGCCCCGGGTGTAGACCTCGAGCAGGGACAATCCCTCCCGCCGGCGCAGCTCGTGAAACGCCTGCCCGAGCTCCGGGGCCGCGCGGCGAACGCGGTTCCAGCCGGGCGAGTCGAACCCGCTGCCGTGACCGAGCACCGGCCGCACCTCGGCCGTGTACTCCCACGGCGACATCAACTCGAGCATGTCCAGCGCCGCCGTGACGAGCTTGAAGCAGAGCACGGAGCGGCGCAGCAGCCTCAGCGCCGGCGCGAGCTCCCCCCGCTCAACATGCCCCGTCGCCACCTCCATCTCCTCTGCGGCGAGCTTGAGCCACAGCTCCGATGACTGGTGCGTGGCCTGGAAAAGGAGCTCATCGTGGTGCGCGCGCGTCTCCGGAGTCTTCTGAAGCGCGAGCAGCTCGTCGGTGCGCAAGTAGCGCTCGTAGTCGCTGGCCCCCTGCCCCGGAAGAACGGGCGCGAACTCGTCAGCGAGCCCGGTCTGCTCGTGCCTCGACACCTGCTGAGCATACTTCGCACGATGAGCGACCTGTTCGCCGACGCCGCCGCGCAGCGTGCGCCCGAGAACGCCCCGCTCGCGATCCGCCTCCGCCCCGCGACGCTGGACGAGTTCGTCGGCCAGGAGCACGTGCTGGGCGAGGGCTCGGCGTTGCGGGTCGCGATCGGCGAGGACCGGGTCCGCTCCGCGATCTTCTTCGGGCCGCCCGGGAGCGGCAAGACGACGCTCGCCCGCATCGTCGCGGCAACGACAGGCGCCGCGTTCGAGGAGCTGTCGGCGGTGTCGGCCTCCGTGGCCGACGTGCGGGCGGTGCTGGCCCGCGCGCGCGAGCGGCTCGGTGCGCAGGGCGAACGCACGATCCTCTTCCTCGACGAGATCCACCGCTTCAACAAGGCCCAGCAGGATGCGCTGCTGCCGGCGGTCGAGGAGGGGCTCGTGACGCTGATCGGCGCGACGACCGAGAACCCGTACTTCGAGGTCAACTCGGCGCTGCTCAGCCGGGTGCAGCTGTACGAGCTCCACGCGCTCGAGCTACCCGACCTCGCGCGGGTGATCGAGCGGGGCGAGGCCGCCCTGGACGTCCGGCTGCCGGACGAGCTGCGCGAGTTGATCGCGCGCCGCGCGGGCGGCGACGCACGCAACGCGCTGACCATTCTCGAGGTGGCCGCCCAGACGGCCCAGGGAGGAGCGATCACGGAGGCGCACATCGAGGACGCCGCGCGCAAGCGGCCGCTGCTCTACGACAAGGGCGGCGACGCCCACTACGACTTCGCCTCCGCGTTCATCAAGTCGATGCGCGGCTCGGATCCGGACGCGGCCGTCTACTACCTGGTCGCAATGCTCGAAGGCGGCGAGGACGCGCGGTTCGTCGCGCGCCGCATGGTCATCCTGGCCTCGGAGGACATCGGCAACGCCGACCCGCGGGCACTGCTCGTCGCCGTCGCCGCCGCCCAGGCGGTCGAGCACGTGGGCCTGCCGGAGGCCCGGCTGAACCTGGCGCAGGCGGCCATCTACCTCGCCCGGGCGCCGAAGTCGAACGCGACAACCGTCGCCCTGAAGGAAGCGGCCGCCGACGTACGCGAGCGCGGGAACCTCCACCCGCCCGACGCGCTGCGCGACGCCCATTACGCGGGCGCGAAGAAGCTCGGCCGCGGGACCGGCTACGTCTACCCGCACGATGACCCCGCAGGCTTCGACGTCGATCACCTGCCGGACGAGCTGAAGGGCACGACGTATTACCGCCCTTCGGGCGCCGGCGAGGAGGCCGAGGACTGACGCTCCACGTCCATGAATGGGGCGACCCCGGCTCGCCGCCGGTCGTCTGCCTGCACGGCGTCACGTCCTACGGCGGGCGCTTCCGGCCGCTGGCCGAGGGGCTTGCAGACCGCTACCACGTCGTCGCCCCGGACCTGCGCGGCCACGGGCACTCCGACTGGGAGCCCCCGTGGGACTTGGACACCCACCTCTCCGACGTCCTGGACGCGGCTCCGGCCGGGCCGGCCGTGTGGCTCGGCCACAGCTTCGGCGGCCGGCTCGCCGCCGAGATCGCGATCCGAGAGCCTCATCGCACCGCTCGGGTCGTCCTCCTCGACCCTGCCCTCCAGGTCCTGCCCCACGTCGCCTACGACCTGGCCGAGCTCGAACGCGCCGACGTCACCTACGCGAGCGTCGAGCACGCGGTGCAGGCCCGGTACGACTCGGGCCGGGTGTTGCTCGCGCCAAAGGGGCGGGTGCGCGCGTCCGAGGTCGAGCATCTCGAACCCGGGCCAGATGGGCGCCTGCGCTACCGCTATTGCAAGAGCGCAGTGATCGCGGCCTGGAGCATCATGGCCACCCCGCCGCCTTCCCCGGCCGAGGTGCCGACCCTGATGGTGCTGGGCGCAGATTCGTGGCTGACGCTCGAAGAGCACCCCGACATCTACCGTGCAGCCCTCGGCGACGAGTTCAGCCTCGTCACCGTCCCCGGCGGCCACACGGTTTACTGGGACGCGCTGGACGAGACGAACGAGGCGCTCGCCACGTTCCTGGGCTAGAGGATCTTGGCGCCGAGCGCGCTCGCGACCAGCTCGACGGCCAGCTGGGCGGTCTCGTTCTTGCGGTCGAGGATCGGGTTCACCTCGACGACCTCCAGCGAGTCGACGATCCCTGCGTCCGCAGCGAGCTCCATCGCCAGGTGCGCCTCCCGGTAGGAGAGACCGCCACGGACGGGAGTGCCCACGCCCGGCGCAACGTCGGGGTCCAGAGAGTCCATGTCCAGGCTGACGTGGACGAAGCCGGGCCCAGTGATCCGCTCGAACGACTCGTGGATCGCCTGCTCGATCCCATGCCGGTCGATGTCGCTCATCGTGAAGACCGTCGCCTTCAGCTCGCGCAGCAGCGCTCGCTCGCCGTCGTCGAGGGAGCGGACGCCGACGAGCGCGACCCGGCTCGGATCGACCGAGGGAACGGGCCAGCCGGCGTCGGCGAACCCGGGGCCACCGAGCCCCATCGCCGCCGCGAGCACCATCCCGTGCACGTTCCCGGTCGGGCTCGTGTCCGGGCGGTTGAGGTCGCCGTGCGCGTCGATCCAGAGGACGCCGCCGGGACCGTGCGCGCGGGCGAGCCCACCGAGCGTGCCCAGCGCGACCGAGTGGTCGCCGCCGAGCACCAGCGGCAGCCGGCCCTGGGCGCGCGCCTCGGAGACGAGGTCGGCGACCCGGCCGCAGGTCTGGAGGATCTCCTTCAGGAAGCGCACGCGCTCGTCGCCGACGGGCGTCGCCTCGGCAACCGCGGTCTGCACGTTGCCGACGTCGACGCAACTCCGCCCCAGCTGCTCGATTCGTTCCGCGAGCCCCGCGTAGCGGATCGCCGACGGGCCCATGTCGACGCCACGGCGACCGGCCCCGAGGTCGAGGGCGGCGCCGATGACGGCGACGGGTTTCCGGGTTTCCTCGTCCTTCACTATGGGGAAGCTACCGGGGTAGGTGAGCGGAAAGTGGCTGCTGCGGAGAATCCGAGCACGATTCGCGTCCTCCTCGCCGACGACGACGAGAGTTATGTTGCATCGCTGCAGCATCTGATCGAGCAGCAGCCTGAGCTGACCGTCGTCGGCGTCGCGCACGACGGTGAGGCGGCGATCCGGCTGACCGGCTCGCTCGCTCCGGACGCCGTCGTCGTCGATCTGCACATGCCGCGGCTCGACGGCGTCACCGCCGTCCGGCACCTGCGGCAGGACTACCCGGCGCTGTGCCTGATTGCCCTGACCGGCGACCACAACCTGGGCCTGCACCAGGCTGCGGCCGAGGCAGGCGCCGACGCCGTCCTGGTCAAGGGGGAGATGATCGACGCACTCTTCGATCGGCTGACCGCGGGGCGTAGCTGAATGGCGAGGGCCGGAATCGAACCGGCGACACCACGGTTTTCAGCCGTGTGCTCTACCGACTGAGCTACCTCGCCGAGCCGGGGAAGTCTAGCCAAGCTCCCCCGAAAACCCGCCGCCGCGACCGACATGGGCGGGGCGCGGCCGACGAACGCTCTCGACAGACGGCACAGCCGAACCGCACCACCATGTGCCGGCTCCGCCTCCCTGGGCTCCGCGCCCCCACCCGCAAGGAGGGGGCTCGTGGGGGAACCAGGGGTTCCCCCACGCGATAAAGGACGTCCGGGCCGGTGCTACCGTGCCGCGAACGTCCTGTAGGCGGGAGACTACCGCGTCGAGTCGGGCGGTCAAGCGGAGTACGAAACAAAAAGCCCGCAACGTGCGAGCTACGGAACCAGAATCGTGAGCGCCTGGCCCGGCCGGATCGAAAACATCTCGGCCGCGTTGCCGTCCGTGATCGCGACGGCGATGTTCTCGTAGGCGTCCTCGTAGAGGATGATGTCGCCCGCGCGGGCGTCGGCGAACGCGCGCGCAGCGGTGGCGTAGTAGCGGTCGACGCCGAGGTCGAGTTCCAGCCGCGCGCCCGGCACGATCCCCGCCCGCTCGACGTCCCCGCGCGAGAGATTCAGCTGCACGTTGCCGAAGCGGTCGATGTAGAGGACGGTCGCCCGGATGCGCGCCTCGCCGACCTCCGGCTTCGGCAACTCGAGCCTGACCAGCGACGGCGGCTCGACCGGGGGCCCGAGCTCTTCGGGAGCGACGCCGGTCGACAGGTGAGCCGCAGCCGGGGCGAACACGTCGCGGCCGTGGAACGTAGGCGAGACGGGCTCGAGCATGTAGGCCGGGTTGGTCAGCTCCCAGACCTGCGCTATGCCGCCGAGCTTCTCCGCCGCCGGGACGAGCAGCCCGTTGTCGGGACCGACGTAGATTCGGCCGCCGGCGTCTCGCAGCGCGAGGCAGCGGCGGCCGCTGCCGACGCCGGGGTCGACGACCGCCAGGTGCACGCCGGCGGGCATGTAGGGCAGCGTGCTCGCGAGCACCAGCGCGCCCTGGAGCACGGCCTGCGGCTCGATCCCGTGCGTGATGTCGATGATCTGCGCCTCGGGCGCAATCCGCTTGATCACGCCGTGGCACGTGCCGACGAAGTCGTCCTGGAGACCGAAGTCGGAGAGGAAGGAGATGAACACGGCCTGAAGCTACCCGGCCTCGGCCACTGCGGAAACGAGGCCTTCGAGGTCATGCGTGCCCGCTTCCGCAACGACGCGCAGACCGGCCTCCACCGCTGCCGTGGTCGTATGCGGCCCAATCGACACGACCGGAATGTCCAAGCGCAGCTTGGCAAAGGCACGCGCTGCAGAAGGCGACGCCAAGACAGCCAGGTCGCCGTCCGGGGGAGAGCCCGGTTCGAGCTCCATCGTTCGATAGACGGCGATAAATCCCGCGTCGAGTTCGTCGACGAGCAGCCGGCGAGCACCTTCAGCCGCCACCAGTACGACCCGCACCCCGCGTGGAAGCTCGGCGAGCAAGCCTTCCTGGGTCGACACACGTGGGACCAGCGCGGGCTCGATTCCGCGTTCGCGAAGTGATTCCGCGGTGCCGGGCCCAATGGCCGCCACCGCGGGAAGCTCGCCGCGCGCGCGCCGCGCCAGCTCTGCCGCGCCGTTAGAGCTCGTCACCACAACCCAGTCGTAGCCGGAGAGATCGAGAGGCTCATCGCTGAGTGCCTCGGAACGGATGAGTGGACACAGCACAACCTCGTGGCCAAGCTCCTGCAGCCGGTGGGCCAGCGGCGCGGCCTGATCAGCCGGGCGCGTCACGATGATCTTCATCGGGATGCAGCTATCGTCGCGAGCTCCTCCCCGAGCGCTGCAGGATCGTCGCCCGAGCGACGCTCGAGCCAGCGGCCGTCCGGGTCGGCGATGAGCCCGACGAGCACCGTGCCGTCGTGATGGGCCGCGACCGGTGCCAGGCACCCCCCGCCGACCGCAGCCACGCACAAGCGCTCCGCTTCGACCCGGCGCCGCGTCTCCGCGTCGTCGGCCATAGCCACGAGCCCCTCCTCACCCGCGCGAACCTGCACCGCGAGTGCTCCCTGGCCTGCCTCAGGGAGCAGCTCGTCCGGATCGAAACGGTGCCCGATCTCGTGCTCGAGGCCGAGCCGGTCGAGCCCGCAGGCCGCCAACACAACGGCGTCGAGACCGCGCTCGCCCCGCTTGCGCAGGCGAGTGTCGATGTTCCCGCGTAACGGCTCGATCGACAGCTCCGGCTCGAGCACGAGCAGTTGCGCCCGTCGACGGACCGACGCCGTCCCGATTCGCATCCCGGGCGCCAGGACCTCCGCGCCGCAGAGCGCGTCGCGCGCGTCCTCCCGCGGCAGGTAGGCACCAACGGCGAGCCCGCCGCTGTCGGTCGAGGTCATGTCCTTCGCCGAGTGGACCGCCGCGTCGATGCGGCCCTCGAGCAGCGCCTCCTCGATCTCTTTGACGAACACGCCGCGCTCGCCGATCTGGCCGAACGGGCTGCGCCGGTCGCGATCGCCGGCGGTCGTGATCGGGACGAGCGCGATCTCGCGGCCGGGCACGCGCAGCTGCTCCGCGGCGAGCGAGGCCTGCGTCAGCGCGAGCCGGCTACCGCGCGAGCCGAGGCGGAGCAGGGCCACCTAGCGCTTGTCGTCGTCGCCGAGACCGAAGAGGTGCCGCACGGCCTGCGCATACCCGCCGCCCTCCGCGCCCGCCGCGGCCTCCTTCAGCCGCACGGTCGGCAGGTGGAGCAGCTTGTTGACGATCTGGGCGGTGACCGACTCGACCGCCGCATGCTGTGACTCGGAGAGCCCCAGCCGACCGCGGGCCCGGGCGAGCTCGGCCGCCCGGATCTCCTCCGCCCAGGCGCGGAGCGACGCAATCGCAGGCACCACTTCGCGCGATGCCTGCCAGTCGCGGAAGCGGTCGGCCTCCTCGGCGACGATCGCCTCCGCGCGGCCCGCCTCCCGGCGGCGGCCCGCAAGGCTCGCCGCGACAACCGACTCGAGGTCGTCGATGTCGTAGAGGAAGCATCCGTCAAGCTCATGGATCGCCGGGTCGAGGTCGCGTGGAACGGCGAGATCGATCAGGAACAGCGGCCGGCCCTTGCGACCGCGGAGAGCGCCTTCGACCTCTGCTCGCCCGAAGGCGCGACCGGGTGCGCCGGTCGAGGCGACGAGCACGTCGATCTCGGCCAGACGCTGCGCGGCGCCTTCCAGCGGCACTCCCGTCCCCCCGAAGCGGGCGGCGAGCGCCTCAGCGCGCTCGGGCGAACGGTTCGCGACGAAGGCGATCTGCGCACCGCGGGCGGCGAGGCTGCGCGCGGCCAGCTCGGCCACGTGCCCGGCGCCGACGAGCATCACCCGGCAGCCTTCCAGCTGCCCGAACACCTGCTGGGCGAGCGCGGCGGCGGCGGACGAGACGGAGGCCGGGCTCTCGGCGATCGCGGTCTCGGCCCGCACCTTCTTGCCGCCGTGCAGCGCCTGCCGAAAGAGGCGGTCGAGCACCGGACCGGTCGAGCCGGCCTCGAAGGCGCTCCGCACCTGGCCGAGGATCTCGCCCTCGCCCGGCACCATCGAGTCGAGACCGGCGGCTACCCGGAACAGGTGCAGCGCGGCTGCTTCGTCGGTCAGCCGGTAGACGACCGCGCGAAGCTCGTCCTCGGGCAGCCCGCTGATCGCGGCCAGCGCGTCGAGAGCACGGCGCTCGGACTCGTCGCCGACGAGGTAGAGCTCGGTGCGGTTGCAGGTCGACAGGCAGACGGCCTCGCCCTCGGCGGCGAGCTCGGCAGCGAGCTCCGCGGCCTGTGGGAGGGGGACGAAGGCCCGCTCGCGCACCGCGATCGGCGTGGCCTGGTGCGAGAGTCCGACGAGGGTGAGGTTCATGAGAAATGAGTGAGTTGGAGGCCGACACGGGCGACGATCACGAGGGCGAAGCCGACGAGCGCGAGGTAGGCGGTGCGCCGCCCGCCCCAGCCGGCCTCGTACCGGAGCACGAGGTACGCGGCGTAGACGAGCCACGCGCCGAATGTGACAGCCATCAGCGCGTCGACACCGCCGCCCTCACGGCGGAGACGCAGGAGTCCGGCGGCGATCCCCACCGTCAGCGCGGGAACGGCAACGGCGATCGTCCGCGCCGACAGCGTCTCGAGCGTGAGCAGTGATGGGGCGCGGCCGAGCAGGCCGCCCGGGCGCCGCCCCTTCAACCGACTCTCCTGCCAGAGGTACAGCCCCGAGAGCGCCGCCGCCAGCGTAAACGCGGCGAACGCGAGCGAGAGCAGGCCGACGTGCAGCACCAGGAACACCGTCGAGTAGTCGCTGTTCCCGGCGTCGCCCGTCCCGCCGCCGAGCCGCGCCAGCACGAGCAGCACGGCCACGAGCGGCATCACCGCGAGGCCGAGCAACCGGTACCGCGTCCGGCAGCCCCACACCAGGTAGACGCTGACGACGAGCCAGACGAAGAGGTTCAGAGAGCCGGCCCAGGTCGCCCACGGAAAGCCGTCGGCACGGGCGGCCTGCACGATCAGCAGGGCGGTCTGGAGCAGCCAGCCGAGGCGGACACCCCAGATGGCGAGCCTACCCGCCGCGCCGGGGCGGCGAGCGTCGCCTGCGTAGGCAACGGCCGCTTCCCCGTAGGCGACCAATGCCGGCCAGAAGAGCAGCTCAACCATGGCGTTGCTTCCGGGCGAGGTCGGCGAGCTCGCCGACCTCCCGCTCGAGGCGCGACACCTTCAGCGCCATGATCACGAAGTAGAGGAGTACGACGCCGAAGACGACGAGATATGCGGCCGCGACGTACTTCTCTTCGCTGCTCATGTCAGGAGCTCCCGGAGCTCGCGCAGGCGCGCGTCGAGGCGCTTGCCGGCCAGCTCGAAGTTGTACAGGGCCGCGAACAGCGCGAGCATCGCGGCCAGGCAGACGCAGAAGGTGAAGAACTGCGACCCGGCCATCTGCGGGCCGTTCCGGTTGAACGCGATCGGGTGGATGTACTGGTTCGCGAGGCGGATCGCGAGGAAGCTGACCGGGATCAGGACGACGCCGAAGATCGCGTACACAGAGCTCAGATTCGCTCGCTGCGGCCCGGGCTCGACCGAGAAGCGGAGCATGAAGTACGCGGAGTAGAAGAGGAAGAGCACAAGGAAGAGCACGAGCTGCTTCTCGCTCCACAGCCACCAGTGTCCCCAGGAGACTTTGGCCCAGATCGAGCCGGTGATCAGGGTCATCGCCCCGAAGATCACGCCGAGGTGGATGGCGACGTAGCTCTCCAGGTCGGCGCCGGGCTTCCCCTTCCACAGGTGGAGGAGACCTTTCCAGGCGCCCCAGCCGAAACAGGCGTAGGCGGTGAGCGCAATCGGGACGTGGAAGTAGAAGATCTTCTGGTTGAGGCCGTCCTCGTCCACCGGCGCGTAGAAGAAGGTCAGCGCGATCGCCGCGCAGAGCAGCGCAGCGGCGAGGCCCGCGAGCAGCGGAACCCTGTTATTCCGTAACGACGTACTCAAAGGAGGCCCAGGAGATGATCGCAAAGACGGCGTCGTAGAGCGCCAGAAACCCCAGGTAACGGGCAGGTTCGGCTGCCACGCTGGCGCCGACTCCCCCGATGACGATCGGGATTGCCAGCGGCAGGAAGAGGAGCGGCAGCAGGAGCTCTCGCGCCCGACCGGCCACCGCCATCGCGGCCAGCACGGTGCCGACGGCGCAGATGCCGAGGTCGGCGAGCGCCACGCCGGCGACGGTGGCGCCGTCGATCCCGGAGAAGAAGAGCGCGAACGCCGGCAGCGCGACGAGCTCCGCGACGACGAGGAACCCGAGCACGGAGAGGGACTTCGCCAGCCAGATCGCGCTGCGGTCGCACGGGGCGAGGAGCAGTCCGTCGATCAACCGCTGCTCGCGCTCGGCGACGAAGGCGCGGGTGAGACCAAGGAGGGCCGTGAAGACGATGGCCACCCAAAGCAGGCCCTTCGCGGCAAGGTCGGAGCTGCCCTCCGGGAGGGCGAAGTGAAAGACCACGAGCGCGGCGACGACGAAGAGGAGCATGGCGGGGACGGTGTTGCGGGCCCGGAGCTCGAGCCGGAGGTCCTTGCGGGCGAGCACGGCCACGTCGGAGAGGTAGCGGCTCATGTTCCGAAAGCGAGCCGGTCGGTGGCGAGAGGCATCAGGCGGTCGGGGTCGTGAGTGGCGACGAGGAAGGTCGCGTGCGGCCGCAGCTCGGCGAGCTCGCGATCAAGCAACGCCGCGCCCTCCTCGTCGAGCGCGCTGAAGGGCTCGTCGAGGACGAGCAGGTCGGGGTCGTGGAGCAGGCCGCGGCACAGAGAGAGCCGCTGCAGCATCCCGCGCGAGAACGAGTCTGCCCGCTGGTTGCGCGCGTCCCAGAGGCCGAAGCGCTCGAGCAGCATGCCGATCCGCTCGCGCCGCTCCGGCACCCGGTACAGCCGGCCGTACAGGTCGAGGTTCTCGAGTGCAGTCAACTCGCGGTAGACGAGCGGCTCGTGGCCGACGAAGCCGACCCGCTCGCGAGGGGTCTCGACGTGCAGCTCGCCCGCTGTGGGGACGAGGAGCCCGGCGACGAGCCGGAGCAGCGTCGTCTTGCCGGAGCCGTTCGGCCCGGTGACGAGCAGGAAGCCGCCGTGGGGGACGTCCAGGTCGAGGTCGTGAACGACCCGCTTCGCGCCGAACGCGCGACCGAGCCCGCGCGCCCGGATCACCGGGGAGCTCTTTCGCGCCCCGGCGGCCGAAACCGGATGTCTCTTCTGGTCATGTCCCTGGCCAGGTGTCCCCGGCCTCCTCCCCGATGCGATCGTATCGATGAAGTTCGTACGGGTCCGTGCCGCATGAGCGACGAGATCGTCACGTGACCAGCACGTCCGCGAGCACGAACGCGAAGAAGGCGAGGCTGATGGCGCCGTTCGTGGTGAAGAAGGCCGCATCGAGCCGCCGCAGGTCGGCGGGGCGCACGAGCAAGTGTTCGTACGCGAGCAGCGCCGCGACGACACCCACGCCCGTCCAGTAGAGCCCCCCCACCGGCAGGCCAAGCCCGGCGGTGACGAGCAGGCCGACGGTCGCCGCATGCAGCGCGCGGGCGCCGCGGAACACGCCGCCGACCCCCCAGCGGGTCGTCCACGAGTGGAGCCCCTGTTCGCGATCGACGTCCGCGTCGAACAGCGAGTAGAAGAGGTCAAACCCGGCCACCCACGCCGCGACGGCGCCGCCGAGGGCCCATGCCTGCCAGGGCAGGTCGCCGCGAATCGCCGCCCACGCCCCGAGCGGCGCCAGCCCGTCCACCGCCCCGAGCCACAGATGGGCCAGCCACGTGAACCGCTTCAGATACGGGTAGACCACGAAGCCCGCGACCGGGATCGGCCACAGCCAGCGGACGAGCGGGTCGAGCTGCCAGACCGCCGCAACGAAGAGCGCCAGGGAGACGAGGCAGAAGACGACCACCTGGGCCGGGGTCAGCTTTCCAGCAGGGAGCTCGCGCCCCGCCGTCCGCGGGTTGCGTGCGTCCAGCTGCGCGTCGATCAGGCGATTCAGAGCCATCGCGAGCGACCGCGCACCGATCATCGCCAGCGTGATCCAGACGAGGTCGTGCGCGCTCGGGACGTCGTTCACCGCGAGGAACGCCCCGACGTAGGCGAACGGCAGCGCGAAGACGGTGTGCTCGATCTTGACGAGCGAGGCGAAGCGGCGAGGAACCTCGATCGCGATCATGGGCCGTCCTGGGGACGATGATGGGGGAGGGGGCCGGGGGGAACCGGGAGGTTCCCCCATGAGGATCGGCCTCTAGAAGAAGGGGGCTCGTGGGGGAAAGCCGGCCGCGGCCAGCCGACCCGCGGCCGGTGCCCTCGCACGCGCGGCAATGCCGCGCAAGAGAAACATGATTTCCCCCACGGGAGTGAGCCGAAGGCGAGCGACATCATCACGTCTGCCGGTGCGCCGGCTCCGTCTCGCCGGCGAGCAGCTCGAGCGCGTGGTGCAGCGCCGGGCGCAGCACCTCGAAGCCGTCACGGCAGCCGCCGGGCGAGCCGGGCAGGTTGACCACCAGCGCCGTCCCCAGCACTCCCGCGACCCCCCGGGAGAGAAGCGCGTGTGGCGTCTTCGCGATCGAGTCGGCGCGGATCGCCTCCGCGATCCCCGGCGCGCCCCGCTCCAATACCTCCGTCGTCGCCTCGGGAGTGACGTCACGAGGCCCCAACCCGGTGCCGCCGGTGGTGAGGACGAGCCGCGTCTCGCCGGCCAGCTCGACGATCGCGTCGGCAATCGCCTCGCACTCGTCGGCCACGACCCGGCGGACGACCTCGAATCCTTCGCCCACCAGCAGCTCCTCGAGAACCTCGCCGCTCCGATCCTCACGCGTGCCCGCCGAGACACCGTCGGAGACGGTCAGCACCGCCGCCTTCACGGCACCCGCTCCGGCGAGCCTACTCGGTGCTCGCCTCCGTCAAGCCTACGGCTCATGGCTCCTTGGTCTTCTCGAGCAGGCGAACCTGTTCGACGACCATCTCCTTGTCGATCGCCTTCGCCATGTCGTAGACCGTCAGGGCGGCGACCGAGGCCGCGACCAGCGCCTCCATCTCGACGCCGGTCTGCGCCGTCGTCTCCGCGGTCGCGGTGATCTCGACCGAGCTCTCGCTGACCTCGAGCTCGACGGCGGCGTGGGACAGCGGCAGCTGGTGGCAAAGCGGAATCAGCTCCGCCGTTCGTTTAGCGGCCATGATCCCGGCGAGCTGTGCCGTCGCCAGCGCATTGCCCTTCGGCAGCTCACGCAGCCGGCGGGCGGTCTCCGGGGCCATCCGCACCGTCGCAGCCGCCACTGCACGCCGCCTGGAGCTCGGCTTGGCGCCGACGTCGACCATGCGGACGTCGCCCGTCTCATCAACATGTGAGAGGTCGCTCACGCTGAGCGATGGTAGCTGGGTGCAGGCGCCGAAACCCTGTCGAGATCGGCGAGCTGCTCAACCAGCCAGGCCGCGAGGTCGTGCTCTCGCACGTGCGTGCGAACGGCGTCGGCGCGTGCACGGCGTTCCTCCGGGCCGAGCTCGAGCGCCCGGTGGATGGCCTTGGCCTGACCGACGATGTCGAACGGGTTCACCGTCAGCGCCCACTCGCCGAGCTCCTCGTGCACGCCCGTGTTCTCCGACAGGACGAGCACGCCGTCCCGCTCGTTGACGAGCGGCGCCTCCTTGGCGACGAGGTTCAGCCCATCGAACACGGCGTTGACGAGGAGCACGTCGTACCGCTTGTAGGCGGCGACCGAGCGGGCGAAGTCGTCGCGGACCTCGAGCCTGATCGGCTCCCAGCCGCCGTCGGCGAAACGCGCGTTCACCTCGCGCGCGCCCGCTTCTATCTCGTCGAGGTACACCGCGTACTGCGGGATGTCCTGCCGCGAGGGGTCGAGCAGCGCGAGCATCCCCACTCGCCCGTGCGCCTCGGGGTGCCGCTCGAGGTACAGCCCGAACGCCCGGAACCCCCGCACGATGTTTTTCGACGGATCGGTGCGGTCGACCCGCAGGATCACGCGCTCGGCACAGTGCTGCTCGAGGTCGCGCGCCGCTTCGATCACCGCGGGAGTCGAGACCAGCTCGTCGAACTCGGCTGTGTCGACAGAGATCGGGTGCGCGGTCACAAGCGTCCTCCGGCCGTCGTGGTCGACAACGCCCTCGTTCACGTCGACGTCCGCCCCGAGCACGGCCTCGGCCGAGGCGAGGAAGCTCTCGCGCCAGCGGCGGGTGTGGAAGCCGACGATGTCGTTGGCAAGCAGGCCTTCGTGGACGGCGCGCCGCATGGCCTCCGGCAGCACCGTCCAGTAGTCGGGCGACGGCCACGGGATGTGCACGAAGTGGGCGAGCGTCGCGTCAGGACGTCCGCGCCGCACGAGCCGGGGCGCGAGGTAGAGGTGGTAGTCGTGGAACCAGACCGCAGCGGGCTCGTCGTCGAGCTCGTCGAGCACGGCGGCGGCGAACCCCTCGTTGACGGCCGCGTAGCCGGCCCACGCCTGGTGCAGCTCGGCGTCGAGGGTTGGCGCGCGCGCCAGGTCCCACAGGTAATGCTGCAGGAACCACAGCACGGGGTTAGCCAGGACGTTGTAGTACTGGTGGTAGTCGGCCGGATCGTGCTGCACGAGCCGCAACCGGTAGGGCCGCCCCTCCCGGCCGGTCTCGGCGAAGGCGGCGCCGCCCGCCTCGCCGGCGACAACGTG
>Ga0137369_10000804_pt1 | contig 29740 bp, 32 predicted proteins | sample SagtaG_12_FD_104918 | JGI IMG/M metagenome (GOLD analysis project Ga0137369, IMG submission 104918) | Vadose zone soil microbial communities from Sagehorn Ranch, Mendocino, California, USA - Sage1_L_113_16 metaG | ecosystem: Environmental > Terrestrial > Soil > Vadose zone | place: USA... | reverse complement strand
GCGCACCGCGTCTCACAGCACAATGCGGACCTGGTCACCGTCGGCGGCAAGGGTCGCGCCGAGCTTCTTGCTGCGCGCCGCGCAGTCGGCGAGCGCGTCGGCCTCGTCGGTCAGGCGGCAGGTTACGGTTTCATTGAGCTCGTTGTTGCGTACGAAGCGGAAGGCGGGCGCGCTCTTGCCGTTGTCGAAAGTCACTTCCGCCACCATGCCCATCCAGTTGCCGTGCTTGCGTCCTCCGTGACCGGTGGAGAACGTGAAGTTGCCGAGGCCATAATAGATCGGCCGGCCCTTGTAGACCTCGACCGGTAGCCAGTCGTGCGGCCCGTGGCCGATGACCAGGTCGGCGCCGGCGTCGATCGCCGCGCGGCCGATCTCGGTCATGTATTGCAGCGGGTCGCGTTTCAGGCCCCAGTGGCAGGAGGCGACCAGAATGTCGACCTGCGGGCGCAGCGTCTCGATGTCCTTGCGGAAGTCCGCCAGATAGGCGGCGTCGGCCCAGGTGATGATGTCCGGCGGAACGCCCGGCCGGTTCGGCGGCGGGATTTCCACGCGGGTCTTGGCCATCGGCACGTGATAGGCGGTGTGGCCGCGGATGACGGCGATGCCCGGCGCATCGTCGCGCGCCTCGTGGTCGGTCGGCCAGTAGACGGAGCTGCGCTGCAGGAAGCCCACGCGCGCGCCATTGCGGGCGACGATCGCGGGGGCGCGCGCGGCGGCGAGATTGGGGCCGGCGCCGGTGTGGCCGACGCCGATCTCGTCGAGCCGCGCGATCGAGGCCGCGATATTGCCGGCGCCGTAGTTCACATTGTTGGCGATCCCGACGGCGTGGATGCCGGCGAGCCGCAGCGCCTCGCCGCCGATCGCGGGGCCGGCGAAAAATCCCTCATTGGCGAGCGAGTGATTCGATTGAGGCCGATGCAGACAGCACTCCAGATTGCTGAACACCACGTCGGCCGCGCGGAACAGGTCGAAGGTTTTCCGGAACGGCGTCGCCGGATCGCTGACGTTCATCAGATTGACGTCGCCGGTCAAAATCAGCTTGGTCGCCAAGACGCCCGCCCTCCAACCGATCAAGCGCAACAACGTAGCCCGGATGGAGCATCAGTGAAATCCGGGGCCAGCCGATGCCGTGCCTCGCCTAACCAAGCTTCTGCAACAACGGCCGCAGATCCCGAATATTCCCCACGCTCTCGATCCCGAGCACCCGTTCGATCAGCTCCCGAGACGTGGCCGGCCCCAGCACCGGGGTCAGCAGGTCGCGGCACTTGGCAACGACCTCCTCGCGCGGCATCGGGTTGTCGGCGGTGCCGCGCACGGCGCGGACATGCTCGTTGAGCGCCGCGCCGTCCGCCAGCGTGACCTCGACGATCGCCTCGCGAACCCGTTTTTCGAGCTCCGCGTCGGGAACGAGCTCGACCTTGGCGCGTTCATGCAGCACCGCGGAGTCCCGCATGCGCGGCACGTCATGCGCCGCGTCGAAAGAGACGGTTTTGTCGAGCAGCATCACCGCAACCATGTGCTGGAGGCAGATGTCCGGGATGTCGCGGTTGTTCACGACCGATGCTTCGCGGGTGCCGAGCCGCACGACGACTTTTTGCACCTGTCCGGCGTCGAAAGGGCGTCGTTTCAACATGAGCTCCAGCGCATCGAGCGGCGCCTGGATCGGCGAGCCGACCGACCATTTTTTGATATTGGTGCGGATGATCTCGTAGCGCTCGCCGAGCCTCTCGATGAGCCGCGCGGGGTCGGCGTTGGGCGCATTGGCCAGGATGAAGTTGTCGGGCCCCGACAGGATATCGTCGATGCCGGTCCAGCCGGAACGGACCAGCAGTGCCGAGGTAACGCCGCTGCGCGCCGGCATGCCGCCGAACACGAAGGCCTTCTCGATGTGGTCGCTGTCGCGCTGCCAGGCGGCGATGCCGGAGGACTGCTGGGCGGTGTAATCGATGAGCCAGCGCATCTGCTGGAGGTCGAGAGCGGCCGCGCAACCGGCGGCGGCCGCGGCGCCGAACACGCCGGCGATGCTGTGGCTGCTCTTGTGCGCCTCGCGCGACAGCGCCGGAACGCCGAGGCACATGGTCACGCGCGGGCCGATGTCGTAGCCGAGCGCCACCGCGCGCAGAAAATGCATGCCGTCGATGCCGAGCTGCTCGCCGACCGCCAGCGCCGCCGGCACCACCGCGCAGCCCGGATGCGACAGCGAGGGGGCGTGCGAGTCGTCGGTCTCGTCCGCATGCGCCAGCACGCCGTTCGCCAGCGCCGCCTCGATCGGGCCGCACAGCACATCGGAGCCGGCGACCGTCGCGACCCGGGCGCCGCCATAATTTCGCGCGAAGCCGATCGCGGCGCGGCCCGGCAACAGTTCCGCGCCGGAAATCATCGCGGCGAATGTATCGAGGACGTGGTGCTTGGTCTTCTCGACCACGTCCGAGGGCAGTGTCCGGTCGCGGGCCTCGCTCATATAGCTGCTGAGCGCAGCCATGACCGGTCCTACCGGCTGAGCGCCGGTCGCCGCGCCCGAGGGGAGCGCGGCCGCGACGGCGGCGCCGCCGTGCTGCAAGACGCCACGCCGCGTCAGCGTCGAGCCATTGCTCGCTCCATTCGTGGGCGGGTCGCTGTCCGGTGTCATATCCATGCTCCAGCCGTCGGCTCGGATAGGTTTCGAGGTCGAGCAGAATATAGATGAAAGCGAAGCGGCTCGCTTGCACACGAGCTCAGGATCACCTGTGCGGACGGCTCTTCGCCCACTCGGTGTATTTCTTGGCCTTGGCGTGGGTGTCGGCGAAATACTTGGCGTATTCCTCGCCCACCATGATCTTGATGGCGAGGCCCTGGTTTTCGAGCTTGCTGACGTGCTCGGGGTCCTCCATCGCTTTCTTCAGCACGTCGCGCAGCTTGCTCACAATCGGCTCAGGCATGCCCTTCGGTCCTGCGATTCCACGGGTGGAGTTCGACATGACGGTTGGATAGCCCAGTTCCTTCATGGTCGCCACGTCGGGCAGGAACTTCGAGCGCACGTCGTCCAGGACAGCGAGCGCTCGGACCTCACCCGACTTCACTCGCGTCATGATGCTGCCGACATTGTCGAAGGCGACGTCGATGTTGCCGGCCATAATCTCCTTGAACTGAGCCGCGCCCCCCTCGAGGTGCACGAGCCGGAAAACGGCGCCGGGCGCCGCTTCCTCCGTCATCAGGATGGCGAGATGATCGTCCGACAGAATGCCGGTGGTGGCGGTGCGGATGGTGTTGGGCGATTTCTTACCCGCATCGATCAGGTCATGCACCGTCTTGTAGGGGCTGTCCGCCCTGACCCAGATCACTCCCGGGTCGAGCACCTGGTTGATGATCGGAGTGAAGTCCTTCTCCGTGAAGATGGCCTTGCGGTCGGGGTCGAGGATGACCGTGTTGGTGGCCGGCAGATTGATGAAGCCGATGTAGTAGCCGTCCGGTCGCTGGCGCACGAACTCGGTCCAGCCGACCTGGCCGCCGGCGCCGCCCTTGTTGACTACGATAATCGGCTGATCTAGCGACTTTTCGGCGATCGCAGCAACGATGCGCGCGCCGATGTCGGTCGAGCCGCCGGCCGGGTACGCGACCATGAGCTGCACGGGCTTGGTGGGAAAGGTCTGCTGCGCGCCGGCGCTTCCGGTCGTTGCGGCGAGCGCCAAAACTGCACCGATGGTGGCGGTGACGATGTGAGACATCATTGACGTTCCTCCTTCTGGTTGATTGCCATTTAAGCATTCGATTCACGCGCCTCGGGCGGCGGCGGGCGCAGCAGCGATCCAACGAGGACGACGACAGTGGCAAGCAACAGCCCGAGGCATATAGGCCGCGTGTAGAAGATCGAGAAATCGCCGCCTGACATCTCGAGCGAGGTTCGCAGCGATTTCTCGATGAACGGTCCGAGGATCAACCCGAGCACGAGAGGTGCGAGCGGAAGATCGATCTTGCGTAGGCCATAGCCGATGACGCCGCATACGATCATGACGCCGACATCGAACACGCTCTGCTGCAGGCTATAGGCGCCGATGACACAGAACAGCAGCGTCCCGACGCACACGTACTGATAGGGCAGACGCAGCAAGCGCGCCCACAAGCCCACGAACGGCAGGTTCAAGATCAACAGGATGACGTTGCCGACCATGAAGCTTGCGATCACCGCCCAGACCAGGTCGGGACGCTCCTTGAAAAGGAAGGGGCCGGGCGTCAGGCCGTTGATGATGAAGGCGCCCATCAGCACCGCGATGGTCGGCGAGCTCGGGATGCCGAGCGTCAGCAATGGGATCATCGCCGCGTTGGCGTAGGCGTTGTTGGCCGTCTCGGGTGCGGCCACGCCCTCGATGGCGCCGTGGCCGAACTGCTCCGGCGTCTTCGAGAGGCGCTTCTCGAAGACGTAGGCCACGAAGGTCGGGATGATGGCGCCAACGCCGGGGATCAAGCCTAAGAAAAAGCCGACGCCGGTGCCGCGTGCGATGGCCCCGAGCGAGCGGCGCCATTCCTCGCGCGAGGGTAAGAGCGACGTGAGTTTCGTCTTGATCACCTGGCGGTACGGCGCCTCGACGGTGAGCAGGATCTCGGCGATGCCGAAGAGACCCATCACCACCGGAATGAAGCCGACGCCGTCATAGAGGCTGGGGATGCCAAAGGTGAAGCGTGGCGCTCCGCGCACCGGGTCGATGCCGACCATCGCGATCAGCAGCCCGAGCACGGCCATGACGAGACCGGTCAACAGCGACTGTCCGGCGAGACCGGTAATGAGACACAGGCCCACCAGCATCAGCGCAAAGAACTCAGGCGGGCCGAAACTCAACGCGATCCGCGCCAGCGGCGGGGCGACCACGATCAGTGCAACAGTGGCGGCGATACCGCCTACGAACGAGCCGATGGCGGCAATCCCGAGGGCGGTGCCGCCACGGCCCTGCTTCGCCATTTGATAGCCGTCGAAACACGTGACGACCGAGGCCGCTTCTCCCGGCACATTGATCAGCACCGACGTGATGGTGCCGCCGTACATGGCCCCATAGTAGATGGCACTCAGCATGATGAGAGCGCCGATCGGATCGAGCGTGAAGGTGAGCGGGATCAGGATCGCTGTGCCCGCTGCCGGCCCAAGCCCTGGGAGCACTCCGATCAGCGTGCCCAGGAAGCAACCAATCAGCGCGAAGCCGAGGTTTTGCAGGCTCGTTGCCGCCGTCAAGCCCGCCAGGAGATGCTGGAAAGTGTCCACTGTGCATCCCCCTCAAAGTCCGAGCGCGCCGATCGGCAGCGGTACCTTGAGCCAGTAGAAGAAGACATGGAAGACGCCGAAACTTCCCGCCAATGCGGTGAGCAAGATGGCGGACGGCGAGCGCGCGCCAAGCGCAAACAAGAGGCCGGCTATGAAGAGCAGCATGGTCAGCCGGAAGCCAAGCGGCTCGAGCAGTGCCGCCGCGGCTGTCAGCGCGATGAGCACGCCGCCGACCTGCCAGGCCGCCTGCCGGTTCGGCAGGATGTCCACGGTGGCAATGTCCTGGCTGCGCGCGTTTTGCATCAGGATGGCGACTGTCAGCGCAGCCCCGATCAAGCTCAGCCAGAACGGAAAGAAGCCCGGCCCCGGACCCAAAGCATCCATGAGCGAGTAGTCGAGCGAGGTGACCAGGGCAGCCGCAAAGATGCCCAGCAGGCAGACGCATGCGAGTTGGCGCCCGCGCCGCACAGTTCCTCCCCTCGGATTTGTCTTGTTGAACGGAGGCTAACATGATCCGCGCGGTTGGGACAATCGATGCCCAAGACCTGATGCGTAAGACCCGGCGTTCGCCAATAGACCTGCTGGCACAAGCGCGCCGACCGCCGCGCGTGGCTTGTGAAGTCCGTTCTGTGCCGATTACGATCCGTGCCGTGCGGAGCCCGCATGACCCATCCGACTTCGCCAGGGCCGCCGCTCACGTCACCGCAAAATATGCCGACGCCCTGCGCAGGGCCGGGCTGCCGGAATGATCGGAGGGAATGGCGATTTTCGGTCAAGCTCTTCTTGCCGCCGGGCACGTGCATCCATAGATCGACCAGCACGCGCGCGACCGTCGACCGGGGGACCGTCATGAGTGCATTGGAAGAAAAGCTGCGGCAGATGGGCTCCACGCTGCCCGAGCCGTTCAAGTTTCCCAAGCCGAACCGGACCGGCTGCGTCGTGGTCGGCTCGATCGTGTTTGTCTCGGGCCATGGCCGCTACAACGGCCCGACGCCGGGCATCAAGACAGTCGGCAAGCTGGGCCGCGATCTCACCATCGACGAAGGCTACGCCGCCGCGCGCCTCGTCGCCCTGTCGATCCTTTCGAGTCTCAAGCAGGAGCTCGGTGACCTCGACCGCGTCAAGCGCATCGTGCGGCTGCTCGGAATGGTCAACGTGGCGCCGGGGTTCGACCGGATGCCCGAGGTGATCGATGGGGCGTCCGATTTCTTCTACGAGCTGCTCGGTCCGCAAAATGGTCGGCATGCGCGCACCGCGGTCGGGCTTGCGGAGCTCCCGCACGGCATCCCGGTCGAGATCAACGGCGAATTCGAGCTTCGCTCCTAGGCGGGACATCTCGGCGCATCGACCGCTCCAGGGGCACTCCCATCAGTCAGGCATGGAGGCACAGATGACAGCACGCCCGCAGCTCGGCCTGACCCTGTTCGGGGCGGTCCTCGTCGCCCTGGTCTCGCTCGCGGACGCCAAGGCGCAGACTTATCCCAACCGGCCGATCACCTTCGTGGTGCCGTTCGCGCCGGGCGGGCTCAGCGATGTCCCGGCGCGCGTGCTGGCCGCGGTGATGCAGGAGCGGATCGGCGCGTCCATCGTGGTCGAGAACAAGACTGGCGCGTCGGGCGTCATCGGCGCAACCCATGTCTGGCGGGCCGAGCCGGACGGCTACACGCTGCTGGTCAATGCGCTGGCCGACGTGCAGAACTTGCACTACATCCCGGTGCCCTACAACGCGGTGACCGACTTCGCCCCGATCGGAAAGGTCACCGACGGGCCGCCGCTGGTCCTCATCATCGATGCCAAGCTGCCTTACAAATCGCTCGCGGAGCTGATCGCCGACGCCAAGGCGAACCCGAGCAAGATGAGCTTTGGAACCTCCGGCCCCGCCAGCTCGCCGGTGATCGCGCTGACACAGCTCAACGCACTCGCCGGCACCAGGATCGTCGACGTGCCCTATCGCGGCTCCGGGCAAGCGGCTGCTGCGGTGGCGACGGGTGCGATCCAGGGCACCTTCACGTTCTATTCCAGCGCCAAGCCTTTGGCGGATGACGGCAAGGTGCGCGCGCTTGCGGTCTCGAGCCCGCAACGGATCGCCGGCTGGCCCGATATTCCCACCATGGGCGAACTCGGTTTTCCCGGCTTCGACCACCGCGGCTTCGTCGGGCTCGCGGCGCCGGCAAGGACGCCCGCGCCGATCATCGCGCTTCTCAACAAGCACCTCAACGAGGCGATCAATTCCGATTTGTTTCGGCGGCGCATGGAGGCGCTCGGCATGACCATCCCGACCGACAATACGCCGGAGAACTTCGTCGAATTCATGCGCCGCGAAACCACTCGCCAAGGGGAGCTCGCCAAGCTCTCCGGCCATTCGCCGACCGAGCCGAAGCGGTAAGCAAACTGAACTGTAGCCGTCACAGGGAGAGAAACGATGGCGAAGATCACCAGGATCAACCCCGAGGGCATCTCGAAGCCGTTTTCGAACTACTCGCACGTGGTGACGGCCGAGGGTGCGCAGAAGCTCGTGTTCTGCGCCGGCCAGGTCGCGGCCGACGTGGACGGCAAGGTGCTCCCGCCCGACGATTTCGAGGCCCAGGCCAAAATGGTGATGGCGAACCTCACCAAGGCGCTGGCCGCCGGCGGCGCCAAAATCTCCGACGTCACCAAGATCACGATCTACATCTGCAACCCGCACGACGTGCCGAAGGCGCGCGGCCTGTTGCAGACCTATTTCGCCGGTCATCCGCCCGGCAGCACGCTCTGCATCCTGCGCGGGCTCGCCAACCCCAATTTCCTGCTGGAGATCGAGGCGATCGCCGCGGTGTGACCCTATGGCGTCGTCAATGCGCTTTGGTGGTGTAGGCGGCGCGAACTTTGTCGAGCAAGGCCGGCGACAGGTTGCTGACCTCGGCCACGAGCTTCTGCAGCTCTTCACCCGTCATCGGGGAGACGCCGAGCTTTATCTTCTCGACGTCGGCGAGGAATTCCGCATCCTTCATGGTTGCATCGAAGGCGCGGCGAAGCGCGGCCAGCCGGTCCGCCGGCGCGCCGGGCGTCGTGAAGAAGGCGGTGCCGACCTCGGCCGCGTTCATGATCGCGCCGAGGATTGCCCGCTCCTCGTCGCTGCGACCAAGGTCGACGGCGGTCGGGATGTCGGGGAGCTCGACGTGGCGCTTCAAGGAAAACTGCACGAGGATCGAGACGCTCTTGTCGCGAATCCAATCCGGGTGCGCGACCTTGAGCGCCGTCCAGGAGGTCGAGTGGCCCTCGACCTCGCCGCGCTCGACCGCGAGCATGGCTTCGTTCGACCCGCGATAGCCCATGACCAGCTTGAACTTGGTTCTGAACACGTTGTTCATCACGGTGGGATAGATCGAGACGGTCGAGCCGGCGCCGGTCCCCGACAGTGTCGATTCGATCTTCTGCGCGTCGGCAAAGGTCTTCACCGGCGAGGTCTTCCACATGAACACCATGTTGATGAGGGAATCGACGCGCCCGATCCAATTGAGCTCGGCGGTCTTGAAGCGCACGCCCTGCGTTCCGAGCTTCTCGTCGAGCGGCATGGTCGGAGCGCCGATGCCGATGATGCTGCCGTCCTTCGGCAGCACGTTGAAGACCTGGTTCACCGCCAGGAAGCTGCCGGCGCCGGGCATGTTCTTCGGCACCACGTTCGGCTTGCCGGGAACGTGCTTGCCGATATGACGGGCGAGAATCCGCCCCCAGGTGTCGTTGCTGCCGCCCGGCGGGTAGCCGATCACCAGGTCGATCGCCTTGCCCTTGTAGAACTCCTCGGGCGTTTGCGCCGCGGCTTGGCGATCCGCGCCGATGATCGCGGCGAAAGCAGCTGCGACGAAGCTCGCGCGTCGAAAAACCTGCACGTCTTGTTTCCTTCTTTGGGTGTACTGGACGCCGACCGCGAGCGTAGCCCGGATGGAGGGCTTGCGAAATCTAGGATTGGCCGATGCGGTGTCAGGTCGCACGAGCGGGTAGGGCGGATTAGCCAACGGGTCGGCGCGAAGCGCCGCCCGATCAGGCTCCGCGTAATCCGCCAACTCTCGGGACACGGCGGGTTATGCCTTCGGCTAACCCGCCCTACGAGCTTGGTCGTGAGAGTCAGGCCGTGCGCCCGAGCACGCTGGCGAGGTCGTGGTAAATGGTGTGCAGGTGCTGCGCGGCGGCGTCCACCGAGCCCATCTCGATGACGAAGCCGTCGCCGATCACGCGGTAGCCGAACGCCTGTTCCGGCGTGTTCGGGCCGTACCAGGCGAAATGCACCGCTTCGCGATCGCCGGATTGCACGCGCGCGCTGCGCGGTGGTCAAGGACGGAGAAACGTACTCGACCGCGTAGGTCTCGATCAGCTGCCATATCAGGTCGCGTTGCGCCGAAGTGAGCTCGGCGGCCGGGAGACCCAGCTTTTGCGCATTGGCGCGTTCGCGGCCGGCATAGGACATGATGTTGTTGATCGCCCGGTCGGATACGCGCGCCCTTGCTTGCAGCTTCGGGGCAAGATCGCCGATGAGCCGCCGCGCCAGCGCCTCCTCGTCCTTGAGCGTGTTGAGGCCGGCATGCGGTCCGGAGGTGACGCGGTTGGGCAAAGCCGAGAACGACGACGGCGTGACCGAAACGATCCGACCGTCGCGCACCGCGATCGATTGGGTCAGATGGTGCCCCTCGAGACGGAAGCCCCACGCTCCCGTCTCGGCCGGCGTACCGAAGAAAGCGAACGAGAACCGCTCCGAGGAGCGCTGGCCGGCGCCGTTGCCGCTCGCCGCCAGAATGTCCTGCAGCAGCATGACGTTCTTCGTCTTGGCGAGGCCGGCCGGCGACAGCAGCGTCGACAGCAGCTCCCAGGCGGCGGCCTTCTGTGCCGGGCGCATCTGCTCCAGCCGCAGGCCCGGCTTGATGAAGCCGGCGACGCCGAAGTAGTTCCAGCCGTTCCATTCCGGCCCGTTCCAGGCGAACGAGGCGGCCTTGCGCTGGTCGGGCTCGAGCCCCGACAGGAACTTGCGCGCGCCGGCCAACAGGTCGGCGGCCGGGGCGAGCCCGGCGTCGGTTGCCGCGGCGGCCCTATTGGGCAAGGCGGCGATACCGAGCAGCGCGCTGCCGGCGAGCACGACGCGACGGCGGTCGGGGAGTGCGGAATCAGAGCGGGACTTGCGCATGGGGCGCCTCCGTGTCCGGCAACTATACTGCGATCGAAAGGCGGCACGCCATGGTTTCGCATCGGTGCTCTCACGCGAACGTGATGGACCCGGTTTGCCGCTCGCATCGGAATTTCGCTGACGCTGCATCCCTCCTGCACGGTTCGCGCTCCGGGAGAGACGTCGGCCCTCCGAAGCCCCTTTTCGGGCGCAGCAGGGCCAGGCTACCCTGAATACGGCGAGACACGGAGAACCCGACCATGGCCAAGTTTACCTACGACCATATCCATCTGCGCAGCCCGAACCCGGAGGCCACCGCTCAATACTACGAGCGCATGTTCGGCGCCGAGGTGGTCCGCACCATGCAACAGGGCAAGCCGAGGATCGACCTCAAGCTCGGCGGCGTCGATATTTTCATTGCCCCGGTCGCCACCGGCGACGGCGTCAACCCGGCCCCGACCACGCCCTATCAGGGCCTCGATCATTTCGGGCTGCGGGTCAGCGGCATCGACGCCATCGTCGCCGAGCTCAAGGCCAAGGGCGCCGAGTTCACCAAGGAGCCGACCACGGTCCGGCCGGGAGTGCGCGTCGCCTTCCTGCGCGGGCCCGAAGGCGTGTCGATCGAGCTCCTCGACCGCAACGTCTGAGCCGGCAGCAGGCGGCGACCCGAGCGGAGAGGCGAGACGATGGAAAGCAAACGCTTCGAGGTGACCCATAGCGACGAGGAGTGGCGCCGGCTGCTCACGCCCGAGCAGTACGAGGTCCTTCGCGGGCACGGCACCGAGGCGCCGGGCAGCTGCGCGCTCAATTATGAGAAGCGTGCCGGCACCTTCGTCTGCGCGGGCTGCGGCCAGCCGCTATTCGTGTCGAAGCGGAAGTTCGAGAGCGGCACCGGCTGGCCGAGCTTCAACGATCCGGTCGAGGGCGCGGTCGAAAGTTCGGTGGATCGCAGCTACGGAATGGAGCGCACCGAGGTGCATTGCAGCCGTTGCGGCAGCCATCTCGGCCACGTGTTCGACGACGGCCCGCCGCCGACGCATTTGCGCTATTGCATCAACGGCGTGGCGATGAACTTCCAGCCGGAATGATCGTAGCCCGGATGGAGCGTTAGCGAAATTCAGGGAACAGGTAGCGAGAATAGCTCGTCCCGGATTACGCTCCGCTCCATCCGGGCTACGCGCGCCTACTTCTCCCCGTAGGTCGAGCGGGAAATGTCCGGCACCGGGATGCCGTCGTCGATCGCCTTGCACCTGAGCACTTCCGCCTTGGCCTTTTGCTCGGCCGCCTCCAGCACTTCGAGCACGAGATCGCGCGGGATGAAGCAGACCCCGGTATCGTCGGCGACCACCAGATCGCCGGGCGCCACCCTGATCTCGCCGATCTGGATCGGGCCGTTAATCTCCACCGTCTCGAGCCGCCATTTGCCGGTGACCGGCGTGATGTCGCTCGCCCAGACCGGATAGCCGACCGCGCGCGAATGCGCGATGTCGCGCACGCCGCCCTGTACGATCGCGCCCACTTCGCCCTGGCGCTTGCCGGTCTGCGCCGAGATGCCGCCCATGTTCGACAGGTTGGCCACGCCCTGGATCACCAGCACGTCGCCTTGCTGCGCCAGATTGTGCGCCTCGAATTCCGCCATCCGGTTGACGTGGTCGCGCGCGCCCTGCAGCGGGTCGATGCGCTGCAGGATGTTGCGCAGGGTCAGCGCCGGTCCGACGATGGTGGTGCCCGGGATGGTCGGCCGCAGCACCGAAGCGCCGATCACGCCGGACGGGATGCCGAGCTCGTCCATGGTGTCGGAGATGATCCCGGTCGGATCGCCCAGCGCAACAAAGCGCGCGACCGCGCCTTGCGGCGGGCGCGGCACCGCCATCAGCTTGATGTTCTCGGCGGCGATGCGGCCGGTCAGTCTCTTGTTGTCTGCGACGTTCACTGAACCCTCCCGCTGCTGCGGCCCTGCCGCCGACGCGCAACTCTACATCCATCCCGGGGAGCGAAACAGTGGAGCCGCCGGCGCAGGGCTGATCCGATGGTTGGGCGCTTGCCCCGAGTGGCGGCGCTCGTTACCGTTGCCGCCTCTCGGTAAAACAAAAGGCTCATTCCAATGATCGATCTTTACGCGCTCACCAGCCCGAACGTGCAGAAAATCTACATCATGCTCGAGGAGTGCGGGCTGCCCTACAAGGAACACTTCGTCGACGTCTGGAAAGGCGATCAGTACAACCCGGAATTTTCGAAGATCAATCCGAACAACAAGATCCCCACGATCGTCGATCACGAGGGACCGGGCGGCAAGCCCTACACGGTGATCGAGTCGGGTGCGATCCTGCTCTACCTCGCCGAGAAGACCGGAAAATTCCTGCCGAAGGACATGGCCAAGAAATACGAGGTGCTGCAGTGGCTGATGGTCCAGGTCACCGGCGTCGGGCCGATGTTCGGCCAATGGACCCACTACAAGCTGTTCGCGCCGAAGGCCGGCAACGATTATTCGATGGCCCGTTACAATTCGGAATTGAAGCGGCTCTACGAGGTGCTGGAGAAGCGGCTCGCCAAGGTGCCGTATCTCGGCGGCGACGAATACTCGATCGCCGACATCGCGACCTTCCCGTGGACCCGCAACCACGACGCCCAGGGCGTGAAGTGGGAGGACAATCCAAACCTGGCGCGCTGGTTCAACGCCATCAACGAGCGCCCGGCGGTGAAGGCCGCGCTCGCCAAGGTCGCCGTGATCAAGTCGAACCGCGAGACCGCCTCCGACGACGACAAGGACCGCTTCTTCAACCGCGGCCGCTACGCGCGGGCGTGACGAATGCCGGCGTCGCAACAGACTGAAACCCGCGGCGGCGTCGCCTACGCCACCCACGACGGCGTGTCGCTTGCCGGCGATCTTTATTTGCCGGCGGGCGCCGGGCCGTTCCCGGCTTTGGTCGCGGTGCACGGCGGCGGCTGGCAGGCGGGCGTGCGCAGCGCCTTCCAATATTGGGGGCCTTGGCTCGCCGAGCGCGGCTACGTGCTGTTTGCGGCCAGCTACCGGCTGGCGAAGAAGGGCCAAAAGGCGTTTCCGCAGGCGGTCGCCGATGTGCTGGCCGCCGTGCAATTCGTCCGCGGTAGCGCGAGCCAAATCAAAGTCGACCCCGAGCGTATCGGCCTGTTCGGCGCCTCCGCCGGCGCGCATTTGGCGTCGCTCGCCGCGCTCGGCGGCAGCGCGGCGATCTTCAAGGGAGCTTATCCGCAGGATGCCCACGCCTCGGTCAGCACCAAGGTCAAGGCGCTGGTTGGCGTCTACGGCGTCTACGACGTCGCCGAGATGTGGCAGCGCTACCAGCTGCAAAGCCCGCGCGAGAACAATATCGAGAACTTCATGGGCGCCGCGCCGATGGACGACCCGCGGCTCTATTTCGATGCCTCGCCGATCAACTACGCGACCTTCGCCAACAACCAGATCGGGGTGTTCCTGAGCGTGGGGACCGAGGACGATCTGGTCGACCGGCGCGCGCAGACCGACGTGTTCCTGATGAAACTGAAGCAGGCCAACTTCTTCGTGCGCACCTGCATCGTGCAAGGCGCGCCGCACTACTGGCTCAACGACCCGATCGAGGAGCCGCGCAGCTATTCCGGCTTCGTCGCGCCGCGCCTCGTTCGTTTCCTGAAGGAGCGGCTCTGATCCAGGGAGGGACCGATGGTCGCATTCACCGTCAACGGTCAGCGCAAAGAGGTCGGGGTCGACGGCAACACGCCGCTGCTTTGGGTGCTGCGCGAGCACCTCAAGCTGACCGGCACCAAGTTCGGCTGCGGGGTCGCGGCCTGCGGCGCCTGCACGGTGCACGTCGACGGCAATCCCATCCGCTCCTGCATCACGCCGCTGTCGATGGTGGAAGGCATGTCCATCACCACGATCGAGGGCCTGTCGCCTGACGGCAGCCACCCCATCCAGAAGGCATGGATCGCCGAGCAGGTGCCGCAATGCGGCTACTGCCAGTCCGGCCAGATCATGCAGGCGGCGGCGCTGCTGGCGCGCAACAAGAACCCGTCGCATGAGCAGATCGTCGAGCACATGGACGGCAATCTCTGCCGCTGCGGCACCTATCTGCGGATCATCAGCACGATCCAGCGCGCGGCGCGGGAGGGCTGAGCCATGAACACGCATCGCAATCGGCGCGATTTTCTCAAGGAGACCGCGGCCGGCCTCACCTTCGCGCTGACGCTGGCGGCCGATCCGCGCGCTCTGACGAGCGAGGCCATGGCGGCGGAGATGCCGTATGCGCCGACCGCCTGGCTCGGCATCGGCACCGACGGCACCATCACCATCGTGTCGCCGGCCGCCGAAATGGGGCAGGGCAGTTTCACCGGCCTCCCGCTCATCCTGGCTGAGGAGCTCGATGCCGACTGGTCGAAGGTGAAGATGATCCATCCGCCCACCTGGGACGGGAAAAAATGGGGCAATCCCGACTATGGCGGCGGCTTCCAGACCACGTCGAGCTTCGCGGTTTGGGGCTATTTCAAGCCGCTGCGTATCGCCGGCGCGCAGGCGCGGCGGGTTCTGCTCGACGCCGTGGCAACGAAGTGGGGCGTGCCGGTCGGCGAGCTCACGACCGAGCCGAGCGTGGTCGTGCACCGGGCCTCCGGCCGCCGCATCGGCTACGGCGAGATCGCCGCCTTCGCCAAGGCGCCGGTCGAATTGCCGAAGATCGACGACAAAGACCTCAAGCCGACAGCGAGCTTCCGTCTGATCGGCAAGGACGTGCCGCGCGTCGAAGTACCGCTCAAGGTCACCGGCGCGGCGCAATTCGGCATCGATGCTCAGGTTCCCGGGATGGTCTATGCGGCCGTGCTGCAGCCGCCGTATTACGGCGGCGCACCGGCGACGATCGATGATGCGGCCGCGCGGCAAGTGCCGGGCATCACCGGCATCGTGCGTTTGCCCGATGGCGTCGGCGTCATCGGTACCACGGTCGAGGCCACCCAGGCCGCCAAGAAACTGCTCAAGGTGACCTGGACCGAGGCGAAGGGCGCGCACCACGACAGCGAGCGCGCGCTCGAGGAGTTCGCCGCGATCGCGCGCGACAAGAGCCGCGAGGGTGTCGCCTATGCCAAGGTCGGCGACGCCAGGGCTGCGATGCAAAGCGCCGCCAGGGTGATGCGCGGCGAATACCGCACGCGCTACCTCTATCACGCGCAGATGGAGCCGCTGAACGCCACCGCGGCAGTCGGTCCCGACGGCAAATCGGTCGAGATCTGGGCCGGCACGCAGTCACCGACCGCGCTTCACAACGAAGTGGCGCGTGCGCTGCAGACGGAGCCCGCCAAGATCACTTTCCATCAATATCTGCTCGGCGGGGGCTTCGGCCGCCGCTCGCAGGTCGAGGTGATCGTCGACGCGGTGCTGCTCTCCAGGGCCGTCGGCAAGCCTGTCAAGCTGATCTGGAGCCGCGAGGACGACATCGCCTTCGGCAAGTTCCGCCCGATGACCGCGCATCACATCGAGGCCGGCTTCGATGCCGGCGGAAAGCTGATCGCTTGGCACCATCGCGTGGTCGCCGAATCGGTGGGCGCCTTCATGGCGGCGGTGGCCGGCCGCACGCCGGCGCCGACCGACCGGATCGTGATGAAAGGCACGCCGCTGCCGCAATATCCGATCCCGAACAAGCTCGCCGAGCACGTGGTCGAAGCGCGCGGCACGCGGCTCGCCCCGTGGCGCGGAGTGGGCGTCGGCCACAACGCGTTCGCGGTCGAATCCTTCCTCGACGAAATCGCCAAGGCCTTCGGCAAGGATCCGCTCGCGTTCAGGCTCGAACTGTCCGAGGGCCAGCCGCGCGTGCAGACGCTGCTGCGCACGGTGGCCGACATGTCCGATTGGAATCGCAAGCGTGACGGGCGCGCGCTCGGCGTCGCCTTCATGGAAAAGGACGCGACGTTGGCGGCAGGCGTCGGCGAGGTCTCGGTCGACCGCGCCACCGGCAAGATCAAGGTGCACAATTTCTGGACCGCGATCGACGCCGGCATCGCGGTGCAGCCGAAGAACCTGGCGGCGCAGACCGAGGGCAGCATCGTCTATGGTCTTGGCCACGTGCTGCGGGAAAAGATCACCATCAAGGACGGCCGCGTGCAGCAGTCGAACTTCACCGACTACGAGATGGCGCGGATGTCGGATGTTCCCAACATCGAGGTGAATGTGGTCTCGACCGACAATCGGCCGACCGGGGCGGGCGAGGATGGCTTGCCATTGGTGGCATGCGCGGTCGGCAATGCGATTGCGGTGCTCACCGGCGTGCGGCTGCGCGAGTTGCCGTTCGCGCCGGACCGCGTGCGCGGCGCACTCGGGGCGTAGTGGTCGCTGCGCGTTTGGACGAACGAGCGCGCCGCGAACTCGGTGCGCTCCCTCTCCCCGCCGCTTGCGGGGAGAGGGTGGGGGTGAGGGGCCGCGGACTCTCGAAAAGCTCAAGCCCCTCACCCCAACCCCTTTCCCCGTGAAGAACGGGGAGAGGGAGCAGACCGAGCCAGCCTCGAGTCGCGTGCTTTAAATGGCCGCGCCCTTGTTGAGGAACGCCTCCAGCGCCGAGACCTCTTTCTTGTCGGTCTCGAAGTCGCGCGCGATCTGCTCGTAGAAATGCGCCGCGCCGACATAGAGCTCGTGGCCGGACGGATCTTCGCCGACGAAATCGGCGATCTCATGCATCTCGGCGATCCAGCGATAGGCCTTCGGCGGCATCAGCGATAGGCTGCGCTTGAGCCAGGCCAGCATATGCGGCTGGCTGAATTCGAGCTCCTTGAACAGCGCCTCGGCCGAGCCGCCGCGCGTCGCCGCCAGCATCATCACCGCGGCCAGCGCCTGCGTGCCCTTGGTGATGCCCGCATAGGACATCTTCACCGCCGAGGCCGCGCTCATCGGTCCGTCGAGCACCCGCACGTCGAGCCCGTATTGCCGCAGCGTGGCGAAGCGCGGAGCGTCGGACCCCGAGGCGTAGAAGCGCGGCCCGACATCGCCCGGCTTCGGCGGTGAGCCGATGATGCCGGCGTCGACGAAGGGCGAGCCGGTGGGCGCGATCGCGGCCGCGATCCGCTCGGTGGTCGACGGGCTCACCGCGTTGCAATCGATATAGACCGGCTTGCTGTTGCTGGCCGTGAGCGCCGGCGCGAAGCGCTGCGCCAGCGACACCGCGTCGCCGGGCGGCAGGATGGAGAGAATGAAATCGGCGGCCGCGATCTCCTCGTCGGTTGCCGACGTGAGACCATGCTTCTTGGCGCGCGCGACAGTGTCGGCACTGCGGCCGCTCAGCGAAGTGAGCACCTTGAGGCCGTTTTCGACCAGCCGCCCAGCGACGGCTGCGCCCATCATGCCAGGTGCGATAACTGCGACGACGGGATTCATGCGATCTTCTCCAATTCGGCCCGGCTGCGAGCGAAATATCTTTTGCACCTGCGCACGGCTTCAGCGCAAGGGGGTGGTCGCGGGCAAAGAGAAACTGCACAGCGCGCCATTTTGGCCGGCTGCGAGGTGCCCGCTTCGGCTTGGCAATGCGGGCTATTTCGGCTTTGCTGCAATCGAAGCGGCGGCATACGCCGCCGCCATTCAAGAACAGGAAATGCCCCGTGCCCGATGATCTTTCCGACGTCCGCCACCAAGTCGCACTCGCCAACCGCATGCTGGCGAACGAAGGCGTGCTCGACGCCTTCGGCCATGTCAGCATCCGCCACCCGACCGATCCAGGCCGCTATCTGTTGTCGCGGTCGCGCTCGCCGGCGCTGATCGAGTCGGACGACATTCTCGAGTTCGCGCTCGATTCCGAGCCGGTCGAGCCGCCGACGGCGCAGCTCTATGCCGAGCGGGTGATCCACGGCTGCATCTATCAGGCGCGCCCGGACGTGATGGCGGTCTGCCACCATCATGCGCCGCCGGTGATGCCGTTCTGCATTACGGGTGTTCCCCTCATTCCCGTGATCCACGTGGCCGCGATCATGGGAGACAGCGTGCCGTTCTGGGATCAGCGCGACGATTTCGGTGACAGCAATCTGCTGGTGGTCAAGCCGGAAGAGGGCCGTTCGCTTGCGCGCGCGCTCGGCGCCCATTCCGCGGTGCTGATGCGGCGCCACGGCGCGACCGTGGTCGGCCGCAATGTGCGCGAGCTTGTTTTCCGCTCGATCGCCATGTGCCAGAACGCCGAATACCAGATGCGTGCGCTGGCGCTCGGCAGCTTCGGTCCGCTGACCCCGGGCGAGACCAAGCTCGCCGCCGCCATCAACCTGTCGCCCGGTCCGCTGTCGCGCGCCTGGGACTACTGGACCGCGCGGGTCGAACAGGCCGGGGCCGCACCCCGGCGTTGAACGACCGCGGCATGGTTTGCCAAGGTCATTGATTGCTATAGTATTTTTGGCGTCGAGTGGGCGAGGCGGCGTCGCCCCGAAGCCGCTGCGCCGAGGACGAGTTCGCTTGCCGGCGCTGCGAAGAAAGTCCATGGAGAGAACATGACCGCAGGCGAGGAGATCGCGCAGTGAGTCTCTGGATCACCGAAGCCGAGGTCGTGCGCCTCATGGACATGAAGGGGGCGATCGCCGCATTGGACCGCGCTCTGGCGCTGGAAGCCGCCGGCAAGGCCGAGAACATGGTGAAGACGCACGCCATCTGGGGCGGTCACCATACGCTGCATGCGATCGGCGCCACCTTTGCCGACGAGGGCTTCGTCGGCACCAAGACCTGGGCACACGCCAACGGCGCGGCGCCGCTGCTCATTCTGTTCGACAGCCACAACGGGTCGCTGAAGGCGATCATCGAAGCGTTCGCGCTCGGGCAGCTGCGCACCGGCGGGATCAGCGGGCTGGCGACGAAATACCTCGCGGCCGAGGGCGCCTCCGATATGGCGCTGATCGGCACCGGCAAGCAGGCCATGACGCAGCTGGCCGCCGTTGCGGCCGTGCGCCCGCTGCGGCGGGTCCGCGCATTCAGCCGCGACGGCGCCGCGCGGGCCGCGTTCGTCGGCCGCGCCGGCAAGGCGCTGGGATTGAACGTCGAGGAGGCATCCTCGGTCGCGCAAGCGGTCGATGGCGCCGGCATCGTCACCTTGGTGACGCGCGCGACCGCGTCCATCCTCGATTCCGGCATGGTTGCCGCAGGCACGCATGTGAACGCCGTGGGCGCGATTTCGCCCGAGCGCACCGAGTTCGATCCGGCGCTGCTCTCCCGCTGCGCGGCCGTGGTCGCCGACAGCGTGCCGCAGGTGAAGAACCTTTCGAGCGAGTTCATGCAATATTACGGCCGGGACGAATCGAGATGGCGCGCGGTGCGCCCGCTGTCCGCCGTGGTGGCCGAAGGCAAAGGCCGTCCGTCCGGCGCCGACCTCACGCTGTTCAAGGCCATGGGCATGGGCATTTCGGACCTCGCGCTCGGCATCGAAATCCTGCGCCGGGCGACCGAGCAGCGCCTCGGCCGCGAATTTCCGCATCCGCAACCTGCCAAACTGTTCGCCTGAAGGAGGCTCCCCATGAACGAGACCGCCCGTTTCATCGATCAATCCGGTGCCAAGCCCGGGGAAATGGATCTCTGGCCCGCGATCGTCATCCTCAAGGAAACGATCGACGCCGAGGTCGAGCGCCTGGCGAGCCTCCCGCGTCCGGCCAACGGCCGCCGCCGCTCGCTCATCGCGCATCCGCGTGCCGGCAAGGGCAACGGCCTCGCCGCCGGCATTCAGGTCGCGCTCGATGTGCTGCTGCCCGGCGAGCGGACCATTCCGTACCGCGAGAATTCGACGCAGGTGAACTTCGTCATCCGCGGCCGCGGCCATTCGATCGTGGGCGGCAAGCGCTTCGAGGTGAACCTGTACGATGTCTGGAACACGCCCTCCATGCACATCTATTGGCATGGCAACGACAGCAAGGATATCCAAGTTCGGCTCACCTATTCGAACGCTGCACTGCTCGAGCAAATGAACATCCACTACCTCGAGGAGAACCCGCCGCCGATCGAGCCAGTGAAGCACGAGGAGCTGAGCGAGGACGACAAGCGGCGCCGGGTTTCGCCTTACGGCACGATCAAGCTCGACGATGAAGGGGCGTATCTGATGCCCTACGAGGTGCTGATCAACCCGCCGGCGGTGGAGTCGAAGGCGCTGCATTGGCCGTGGGAGCAGGTCAAGCATCATCTCGACAAGTTGCAGGCGCTCGGCAAGGACTATGTCGGGCGGCGCCTCTACATGCTCTACAATCCGATGACCGGCCGCACCAACGGGTGTACGCCGTCGTTCTTCGCGACCATGACGATCCGCCCGCCGAAGATCGTCGACCGGCCGCACCGCCACACCTCGGCCGCCATCAATTATTACTTCCACGGCACCGGGCGCTCGACGGTCGGCGGCGAGGTGTTGGAGTGGAAGGCGGGCGATCTCATGCTGTCCGCCCCGGGCTGGGCGGTGCACAACCACGCCTCCTACGATGATTTCGTCTACGAGTTGACGGTCCAGGACCAGCCGCTCAACATCGCCATGGAAAGCCTGCTGTGGCAGGAGAGCCTCAAGCTGCCGCTGGCGGTGCTCGGCGTGCAAGAGGGCTTCGGCACCAATCGCGCGGCCGGCTGAGGCGGTACGAGCCGCCGGGCGGCTTGCGGCCGCACGCGTTGCTCGAACGAAACGATGCAGTGGGGCAATGTCGTTCTTTTGACGATGGCTTGCACCAACGCGGGCTTGCCGAGTTTCGCAACATGGAGCGCCGGAGGTCGGGAAACCCGACGTGCGGTGTCAAGCCCGGCAATGACGGGCACCGGGGAGGAGACGATGACAGGCCGTAGGTCGCTCCTTGCGATTGTCCTCGTTGTGCCGCTCATTTTGGCGGCGACCGCGGCGCCGGCGCAAGATGCCGTCAATGACACCTTCAAGGTGGCGGTCGGACAGCTCGGCCTGTGGGCGGTCGAGGGCCCGCGGCTCGGCCAGCGCGCCGGCATCTTCAAGAAACACGGCCTCGCGCTCGACATTTTCGGCACCGCCGGCGGCGGCGAAACGTTGCAGGCGGTGATCTCGGGCTCCGCCGATCTCACTGTCGGCATCGGCACCGCCGCCGTTCTGCGCGCCTATTCGAAGGGCGCGCCGATCCGCGTGATCGGCGCCAATTTCACCGGGGCCGGCGACCTCTATTGGTACGTGCGCGCGGATTCCCCGATCGCGCGGCTCGAGGACGCCACCGACAAGACCACCATGGCCTATTCGGCGAGCGGCTCGTCGAGCCACAACGTCGTCCTCGCCTTCATGCGGGAGCTCGCCCTCAAGGCGCTGCCGACCGCGACCGGGACGCAGCCCGCGACCCTGACGCAAGTGATGTCCGGCCAGATCGACATCGGCTGGGGCGCGCCGCCGTTCGGGTTGAAGGAGCTGGCGGACGGCAAGATCCGCATCATCGCCAACGGCAACGACGTGCCGTCGCTGCGCACCCAGACCGTGCGCGTCGACATGGTCAATGCCAACACGCTGCGCGATCGCAAGGACGCGGTCTTTCGTTTCGTGCGCGCCTATCGGGAGACCTTGGACTGGATGTTCTCGAGCGCGGACGCGGTGAAGCTCTATGCCGAGGAGGTCAGGGTGCCGGTCGAGCTCGCGGCCATGACCCGCGACAAGTTCCAGACCCGGGACGCGATGCGCAACGATCGCATCTCGGACATCGACGCGGTGATGGCCGACGCGGTGCGGCTGAAATTTCTCGACAGGCCGCTCAGCGCGGAGCAGCTGGCCGAATTGATGCAGATCCCGCCGCGCTGATGAGGCACTTGGGCAGGGATCCAAGAAATCTCATTGGTTCAGATGCTTAACGCCGGCAATTCGTAGGGTGGGCAAAGGCGCGGAGCACGACTTTCGATACGGGCGCTGTGCAGCGCGCCTTTGCCCACGCGATATGTGTCGTCGTTGACGCGTGGGCAACGGCAAAGCTGCCGTTGCCCACCCTACGGTGCGATCAGCCCTTGCGGCCGGTGAAGACTGGCGCGCGCTTTTCCAAGAACGCGCGCACGCCCTCGGCATAATCGGGGGTGAGGCTCGCCTCGCGCTGAAATTCGCGCTCGAGGTCGAGCTGCGCGTCGAGGTCGTTGTCCCACGAGGCATCGAGCGCCCGCTTGATCAAGGCGAGCCCGAGCGTCGGCGCGGCGGCGAAGTGCGTGCAGAGCTTGTGCGCTTCCCCCATCAGCTCGAGGTCGGCGACCGCCTTCCAGATGAGCCCCCAGGCCTCGGCCTTCTCGGCCGGCAGCGGCTCGCCGGTGAGCGCCAGCGCCCGCGCGCGGGCGGGACCGATCAGCCGCGGCAGGAACCAGGTGCCACCGGAATCGGGAATCAGGCCGATCTTGGCGAACGCCTGCACGAAGCTCGCCGACTTCGCCGCCAGCACGATGTCGCAGGCGAGCGCGATATTGGCGCCGGCGCCGGCCGCGACGCCGTTGACGGCGGCGACGATCGGGAACGGCAGCTCGCGCAGCTTGCGGACCAGCGGATTGTAGTAGGCTTCGAGCGCGCCGCCGAGCACCGGCGTCTCGCCGCTCTTCGACAGCCGGTCGTTGAGGTCCTGGCCGGCGCAGAAGCCGCGTCCGGCGCCAGTGATGATGAGCGCGCGGCAGGCGGGGTCGCCCCCGGCCTCGTCGAGCGCGTGCTTGAGCGCCTGATGCATCGCCTCGGTGCAGGCGTTGAGCCGTTGCGGGCGGTTGAGCGTGATCACGCGGTAGCCCGCGCGCCGCTCGACCAGGATGGGTGTCTCGTCCATGGGCCGTTCCTCGCTGCGGCCATGCTAGCGCAGCATCGCGCCGAAGTCGCCGCCGAGGCCGGTTGGCATGGCGTCAATGCGCCCTAATAGCCCATTGCATCTTGCATTGGAGAATAGTCGTATAAGAGCAACTGGGCACACGATCGCCGATATTTTGGGAGGACCCCACATGATCCGCAAATCGCCAACCACGTCCGTCCGCGCGGGCGTCACCCGCCGCACCGTCTCGGCCGCCATCGGCGCTGCCGGATTGCTCGCTGGCACCGCGCCGTTCAACGTCCTGCGCGCGCAGAGCGGGCCGCTGAAGGTCGGCGTCCTGCTGCCGCGATCGGGCGCGCAGGCGAGCATCGGGCAGGACTGCCAGCGCGGCGTCGAGCTCGCGCCCGCGATCTTCAAGGAGCTCGGCCTGCCGGAGCTGGCGATCATGAACGCCGACACCGAGACCAACGTGGAGGTCGCCCGCGCGCGCGCCGAGAAGCTGATCAACGACGGCGCGCAGCTCCTGGTCGGGGCTTTCGATTCCGGCCAGACCACGGCGATCGCCCAAGTGGCCGAGCAGAAGGGCATCCCGTTCGTCATCAACATTGCCGCGGCGCCGCCGATCACCGAGCAGGGCTACAAGTTCGTATTCCGCAATTTCCCGACCGCGCCGATGATCCTGAGCGACGCCTTCGCCAACCAGAAGGAAGTGTTCGAGATCACCGGCAAGGCGCCGAAGTCGGTCGTGTTCATGCATGTGAACGATACGTTCGGTACTGCGATGAAAAACGGCATCGGCGCAGTCATGCCCAAGTTCAACATGCCGTACCAGATCCTCGAGCAGATCGCCTACGATCCGACCGCACGTGATCTCACCGTCGAGGTAGCCAAGGCCAAGGCGACCGGCGCCGAAGCGCTACTGATGGTCAGCCGTCTCAATGACGCGATCCTGATCACGCGCGAGCTGATCAAGCAGCGCTGGACGCCGATGGCCGTGCTCAGCATGGGCCCGGGCTGGTACGAGGACCAATATCTCAAGACCTTGGCCAAGCTGTCCGACGGCCCGATGAGCTTCGTGCCCTGGTACGATCCGAACAAGAAGCTGAGCAAGACGCTCGAGGCTGCGCTCGCCAAGGCGTATCCGGGCATCAATCTCAACACCAACCACATCTACACGTTCGAGGCGCTGCTGGTGGCGGCGGATGCCTACAAGCGGGCGCGCTCGACCGACCCCAAGGCGCTCGCCGACGCCATCCGCACGACCAACATCACCGACAATGTCAGCACGGGTCCGGGCATCCAGTTCGACGCCAAGGGCCAGAACGATAAGCTGAAGAACTCGGCGATCCAGAATCGGGGCGGCAAGCTGGTCACGGTCGCGCCCAAGGCGGCGTCCAACGCCACGCCCGAAATGCCGATGAACCCGTACGACAAGCGTGCCTGAGACTGCCTCGCGCTGATCCTGCTTCGGCCGCTGACACGGCCGGAGCCTCGCTTCGCAGGACCGACCGTGGCCGCAGAGATCTATCTGAACGTGGCGGTCAGCGGTCTCTTGACCGGCCTCGTCTACGGCCTGATGGCGCTCGGCCTTTCGGTCATTTTCGGGGTCGTGCGCGTCGTCAATTTCGCCCATGGCGAGATGATGACGATCGCCATGTACCTGGCCATCCTGCTGTTCGCTGCGCTCGGGCTCGATCCGCTGGCGATGGTGGTTCCGATCGCCGCCGTGCTGTTTGCGCTCGGCTATGCGCTGCAGGCGGGCATCATCAATCCGTTCATCAATCGGCCCGAGCACAGCCAGTTCATGTTGCTGGTGGCGATCGCGCTCATCATCGTCAACGTTCTCCTGATCGTGTTCGGGCCCGACGCCCGCAACGTGCAGACCTCCTACTCCTTCGACAGCTTTCTCATCGGACCGCTGATCGTCGACGCCACCAAGGTCTATGCCGGCGCCGCGACGCTGCTGGTTGCCGTCGCGCTGTTCGCCTTCTTCCGCTTCGCGCCGCTCGGCAAGGCGATCCGTGCCTGCGCCGACAACTACACCGGCGCGCTGGTCGTAGGCCTCGACGTCAAGCGCCTCTATGCGCTCACCTTCGGTATCGGCGCCGCCTGTGTCGGGGCCGCCGGCTCGATGCTGGTCCTGCTGTTCGACGTGACCCCCGCGCTCGGACCTGCCTTGACGCTGCTCGCCTTCATCATCGTGATCACCGGCGGGTTGGGCTCGATGCCCGGCGCGCTCTTGGGCGGGGTGCTGATCGGGCTCACCGAGGCGGTGGCCGGCCTGCTCTTCGCGCCGTCCGCCAAAAGCATGTTCTCCTTCGGCCTGCTCGTGCTGGTGCTGCTGCTCCGGCCGCAGGGCATTTTGGGGAAGCGGCTGTCATGATGCGGTGGCTGCTCGAGGGAGTTCCGCGCCGCGGCCTCGCGCTGCTGCTGGTGCTGCTGGCCGCGCTCATCGCGGCGCCGTGGCTCGCCAACGACTATCTGCTCACCGTCCTCATCATCATTCTCTACTTCGCCTATACCGGTCAGGCCTGGAACGTGATGATGGGCTTCGCCGGTCAACTTTCGCTCGGCCACGCGATCTATGTCGGGCTCGGCGCCTACGCCACCGCGGCGCTCTACGTACATTTCGGCATCGGGCCGTGGCTCGGCCTTCCTGCCGCGATCGCGGTCGCGATGGCCTGCGGCGCCGTCATCGGCTTTCTCGCCTTCCGCTTCGGCGTCGCCGGCGTCTATTTCGCCATTCTCACCATCGCCTTCGCCGAGTTCGCGCGCATCGGCTTCGACCATTTCGGGTGGGTCGGCGGCTCCAGCGGCTTCTTCCTGCCGGTCGCCAACTATACTCGCAACGACCTCTGGAACCTGCGCGGCAACCCGACCATGTTCTATTACGTGATGCTGGTGCTGACCGTCGCGGCGTTCGTGCTCTGCCACGTTTTGCTCAAAAGCCGCGTCGGCTTCTACTGGCAGGCGATCCGCGAGGACGAGGACGCCGCGCGCTCGCTCGGCATCAACACCTTCCGCTACAAGATGTATGCGGTCGTGATTTCCGCCGGCATGACCGCGGTCGCCGGCGTGTTCTTCGCGTTCTACTACAACAATCTGTTCCCCGAGCAGGTCTTTCACATCTCGCGCTCGATCGAGCTGATCCTGGGTCCCATCATCGGCGGCATTGGCACGCTGGTCGGTCCGATCATCGGCGCGTTCCTGCTCACCGGTCTGTCCGAGATCATGCAGGAACTGTTGACGGCACTCGGCTTCGACGTACCCGGCGCCAAGCAGGTCTTCTATGGGATCTGCCTGCTCGTGGTCGTGATGGTGCTGCCGGACGGCGTGTGGCCGTGGCTTTCCCGCAAGCTCGGCCTGACGGAGCGCCCGCCATGAGCGCGCTGCTCGATGTCCGGGGGATCAGCAAGCGCTTTCGCGGCCTCGTTGCGGTCGACGACGTGAGCTTTGGCGTCGCGCCAGGCTCGATCTTCGCGATCATCGGCCCGAACGGCGCCGGCAAGACCACCCTGTTCAACATGATCGCCGGCGTGCTCGTCCCCAGCCAGGGGTCGATCGCCTTCGCCGGCGAACCGATCCACGGCTTCACCCCCGACGAGGTCTGCCGGCGCGGCATCGCACGCACCTTTCAACTGGTGCGGCCGTTCCCGGCGCTGACCGTCGAGGACAACGTCATCGTCGGCGCGCTGCTGCATCGCTCCGACGTCAACCTGGCGCGGCGGCGCGCGCACGAGGTGCTGTGGCAGCTCGACCTGTTCGGCAAGCGGCATCAGGCGGCCTCGGCGCTCACGCTGCCCGATCGCAAGCGCCTCGAAGTCGCGCGCGCGCTCGCCACCGATCCGAAGCTGCTGCTGCTCGACGAGGTGATGGCGGGGTTGCGGCCGTCGGAGACCGACCGCCTGGTGTCGATCCTCACCAAGCTCAACCGCGAGACCGGGCTCACCATCCTGCTGATCGAGCACGTGATGCGCGCGGTGATGGCGCTCGCCGCGCGCGTGCTGGTGCTGCACCACGGCGCCGCGATCGCCGAAGGCACGCCCGATGCGGTCGTGCGCGAGCCCGCGGTGGTGCAATCCTATCTCGGCGCGGAGGCGGTGGACTGATGCACGCGCAGACAAGTCTACGCAGTCTGCGCAAGCTTGACTGCGTTGTCCCGGACACGAATTTGTTGAGATCCGCCTGATGCTACGCGTCGAGCACCTCGATGTGTTCCACGGCGACGCGCAAGCGCTCGACGACGTTTCGCTCGAGATCGCCGAAGCGGCGATCGTCGCCATCGTCGGCGCCAACGGAGCCGGCAAGACCTCGCTCATTCGCACCATCGCCGGCATGCACCGGCCGGCCCGTGGGCGCATCGAGTTCCGCGGCACCGACATTACCGGCTGGGAAAGCCACCGGGTCTGCAATCTCGGCATCGGCCAGGTGGCCGAAGGCCGGCAGGTGTTTCCGTCGCTCTCGGTCGCGGAAAATCTCGACATGGGCGCGATGCTGCCGCGCGCCCGCGCCGGCCGGGCGAAAAATCTCGAGCGGGTCTTCGCGCTGTTTCCGGTGCTGGCCGAGCGCTCGGGCCAGGCCGCGGGCACGCTGTCGGGCGGCGAGCAGCAGATGCTGGCGATCGGCCGCTGCCTGATGGGGGCCCCGGATCTGGTCATGTTCGACGAGCCGTCGCTCGGCCTTGCGCCCACAGTCGTGCAACAGGTGCTGCGCACCATCCGCGATCTCAACCGCGAAGGGCTCACCTGCGTGCTGGTCGAGCAGAATGTCGCGGTCTCGCTCAAGCTCGCCGCCCAGGCCTATGTGCTGGAGAACGGCCGCGTCACGCTCGCCGGCCCGGGCGAGCAACTGCTGGCCGACGACCGGGTGCGGCAGGCCTATCTCGGGATGTGATCGCCGGCGCCCCGGCGCATCAGGATCGCGAGCGCGGCCACCCGCACGGTCAGCGGGCTGTCGGGAAACGCCGCGCGCAATTTCTTGAGCGCCTCGGCGTGCGAGGTCGGGCCGCTCCGGATGATCCGTTCGACCATGCTGTGGGCGCTATCACGAGCTTCGATCGGTGGGGTTTCCCGCGGCCCCGGGCGACCACGGCTCGATGACGCGCCCGGCGCGCCCCAATTTTCGGCTGAAAATTCCATGGGCATCCCCCCGCAGGTGATGACTGCCCGGCACGGCTAGACTGGTCCCCGGCTGGTTACCGAAGCGTTAACGGTGCCGCCCGCGTCGGGTTCCATCGGCACCCAACGGCCTCGAGCCGACAACAGACACCGACAAAAGGCCTTCGCACCGGCGCACGGATGAAAGCCGACAGATATCCACTATTTCATCGTATTATCAATGCCTTACCTGATCGCTGTGGTCCGTCTTCCGTGCTCGGTATTTGGCTTGCGCAGGCCCTGGCGCGCAGGCATGGTCCGGCCCGCCGGCGCTGCCGGCGGTTTTCAAGGAGGTCGTGATGAAGCTTTATTTTGCGCCCGGTGCCTGCTCGCTGTCGCCCCACATCGTCCTGCGCGAGGCCGGCGCCAAGTTCGATCTGGAGCAGGTCAACAACCAGGAAAAGAAGACCAAATCCGGGGTCGATTATTGGACCGTCAACGGCAAGGGCCAGGTGCCGGTCCTGGAGTTCGACAACGGCGAGCGCCTGACCGAAGGGCCGGTGATCGTGCAATGGATCGCGGACCAGAACCCCGCCTCCGGCCTGGTGCCGCCCGCCGGCAAGCCCGAGCGCTACCGGGTGCAGGAGTGGCTCAATTTCATCACCTCGGAACTGCACAAGAGCTTCGGCCCGATCTTCCGGCCGACCACGCCCGACGCCTACAAGACGATCTCCAAGGAGAACCTGGGCAAGCGCTTCGACTGGCTCGACAAGCAGCTTGCCGGCAAGCAGTACCTGATGGGCGACAAGTTCACGGTCGCCGACCCCTACCTCTTCACCGTGCTGCGCTGGACGTCGCGGATCGACATCGACCTGGCCAAGTGGCCGAACCTCAAGGCTTATGTGGATCGCGTCGCCGCCCGTCCGAAGGTGCAGGAGGCGATGAAGGCCGAGGGGTTGATCAAGTAGGCGGAGGACGGATAACGGACGTCAGAGGACGGAGACCGAGAGAACCGGGGACGGAGTTCCACATCTGTCGTCTGTCGCCTGTCGTCCGGAACGCAATTGATGCGTGAAACGAGCCTGAAAGGTGCTAATTTGGTGTCGCCTTCAGGTAACGGGGTGGAGCTAGCATGGTGCTGAGCCGGACTGCGAGCGGCGACGCCGCTCTGTTCCACTTCGTGATGATCAAGCCGACGCATTACGATGACGACGGCTATCCCATCCAGTGGTTCCGCTCGGCAATTCCGTCCAACACGCTCGCCTGCCTCAACGGCCTGGCGGTGGACGCGCAGCGTCGCAACGTGCTCGGGCCGGGCGTCGAGATCCGCCTGCACACCTATGACGAAACCAACCGGCGCGTCCGCCCCGACCGGATCATCCGTGACGTCCGCAAGGCCGGTGGCAAGGCGCTGATCGGTCTGGTCGGCGTGCAATCGAACCAATTTCCGCGCGCGGTCGACTTGGCGCGGCCGTTCCTTGCCGCCGGGCTGCCGGTCTGCATCGGCGGCTTCCACATCTCCGGCTGCATCGCCATGCTGCCCGAGATGCCGCAGGACATGCGCGAGGCGCAGGAGCT
>Ga0137369_10000799_pt1 | contig 29825 bp, 41 predicted proteins | sample SagtaG_12_FD_104918 | JGI IMG/M metagenome (GOLD analysis project Ga0137369, IMG submission 104918) | Vadose zone soil microbial communities from Sagehorn Ranch, Mendocino, California, USA - Sage1_L_113_16 metaG | ecosystem: Environmental > Terrestrial > Soil > Vadose zone | place: USA... | reverse complement strand
GCACGCACGTCCCATCGCGGTAGCGGTAGACCAGGCCGGCGGTGCCGACCTGCCGGCGACGACTCCTCATGTGCGGTTCCTTCCGTGGTGGTGGCTGCGGAGCGCGTCCGTCCTTGGGCGGGTCCGGATTGGCGCCCCGCGTCGTGGTGGTCAGCGGTCGGTAGCGGCGCGGAACCGGATGGCGGCGGTCTGCCGGCGGTCGGCCCGGCGTGCTCGGTCGGTGACGGCGAGCCGGCGCCGGCGCTTGAGCCAGCCGTTCTCACGGGCCATGGCGTCGGCGACGCGCATGCCCACCTCGATCCGGGTGGTGCGATCGGTCATGCGGGTTCCTCCTGGTGGTGCAGGTTGGCTGCGGGGCGCGTCCGTCCGGGCGAGGGCCGGCTTCGCGCGGGTCCGGATTGGCGCCCCGCACAGCTCGAGGTCGGTCAGTAGGTGGGATGGCGGTGGGCCGGGACCGGCCAGGCGGGATCAGCGGCCGGCGACGATGCGCAGGACCTCACCGACCACCAGGCCGATGACGACGGCGACGGCCAGCAGGGCGAGCTGGAGCAAGCGGGATCACCTCCTCTCGCGGGCTGGGGGCAGAAGCGAGCGGGGCGGCACAGCCACAGCCACACGGGCCAGCCGGCGGCGCGCAGCCACGCAGGCCACGGGCCGTAGGGGGCAGGTGCGCGGCGACCAGCTCGGCAAGCGCGGCCAGCCGGCCGCACCAGGCGCAGGGAAGAGGCGGCGCATCAGCGCCAACCACTCGCCTGGTAGGAGCTGGCCAGCGTCAGGACCTGGCCGACGTACCAGCAGGCGTGGTTGTAGGCCCGGATCGCCCGATGCTGGCCGGGCGTACCAACCACGCCGGGACAGGGATCGGGCGGGCTGCGGTCGCCGATGCCGCCTGCGCACAGCAGCCTGGCGGCCGCGGGGATCGCGTCGCGGGGGTCGTAGACGTCGCCGCCACGGCCGTAGCGGTCCCACGTGCTCGGCGGGCCGTTGCGGATGTTGAACTGCATCGGGCCCGAACAGCACCCGAAGCTGTTGACGCCCCAGCGCACGCCCGGCGCCGGCGAGCGGCCATGGTCGGACTCGACGCTGCCGATGCCCGCCAGCACGCCCCACGCAAGGCCCGGGCACGTGTCGGCGGCCGCCTGGTACAGCGGCAGGTAGTTGCCGGGGATGTCGCCGCGCGCCGGCTTGCTCGGCGCCGGCGGGGTAGCCGAGCGCGCGCCACGCTTGGCCGGGGGCTTGGCCTGGCGGTGGTGGGGTGGAGCCGCGCCGGCGTCCAGGCGGAAGTCGATGACGCCGTGGTGGCTCAGCGTGTAGACGGCGAAGATGATCGCGGCCAGCGGTGCCAGGCCGAGCTTGGCGCGCACCGGCAGCTGTGGGTAGCCGCGGGGGATCATCGGCGCCTCCGCCAGCCGTGCAGGGCGCGGTGCAGCGCGGCAGCCGCTCGGGTGTCCTTGCGCGTGTGGGACATGCTGTTGGGCACCGGACCGCAGGTGCCGCAGTGCGCCACCCAGACCGTCACCTGGAACAGCGACCCAACGACCTCCTGTCGCACCGTGACGGTCCGCCGGCGGGTCCTGGCCATCAGCCGCCTGCCCGGGTCGGGCCGGCGAAGCCGACGTGGATGTGGTCCTGGTGGCCTGAGTCGGTGAAGAAGGGGGGAGGGCCGTCCGCGGCGGGGGAGCCCACCTCGCTTGGCTGCACGCCGGCGCTGCCGCGGCCGATCCACAGCGCGAGCTGGCGGGCGGCCTGGTTGGACGGGCTGACCGGGCGCCCGTCGACCTGGTCGACGTCGACCGCGCGCCACACCGAGTGGTTGGACACCCGGCTGGTGCCCTTGACGAACCACGAGTGCCCGGTGCGGATGCAGGAGACGCGAACGCGGTGGTGCGCGGCCGCGGCGATCAGGAGCTGGCGCACGCGGCGGTCGAGCCGCGGCGAGGACCAGTCGCCGGCGGGCCGGCAGCCGGCCAGGTCGGTGAACGTCAGGCCCGCCGGCACCGGCGTGCCCGGGCCCGGCAGAGTCGTGGCGCTGGCGTGCGGCCGGGTGGTGGTGGTCGGGCTCGCCGGTCTGGCCGGGTGACCGCTGGTGTCGACCAGCCACACCAGCGCCACGATCAGCACCGCGAGCACGGCGACGTCGCCACCGAGATGCTGCGCCGGCGGCCGGGCGATCACGGCGCACCTCCGGTGATGCCGGCGGAATCACTCGTGGGCGGGCCGTAGGCGAGGTGGGGGAACGCGGCGTCCCACGCGGCGTCGGCGTCCCACAGCTCCGGGTCGTGCACCAACCGTGGCCGCGGTGGTGGTGGGGGAGGGTCAGGCAGGTCCGGGTAGCGGCGCCACCAGCTGTCCGGGTTGCATACCGGGCACAGCGGCCGGTAACTCCGCGCGCCGCCGGCGCGCAGCGAGCCGGGCTTGCGGCGCTGCTTGAGCCGTTGCTCCAGCCGGTGGGCCTGCGAGCCGCGCCAGACCCTGACCAGCTCGACCGGGCAGCCGTGGTACAACGCTGCGGCGATCAGCCGCGAGCCGGGACCGCGGTTCTTGTGGGAGACCGGGTCGTAGCCGCCCGACAGGTGCTCGGGCCACCGGACGCGCAGGTCGACGGTGCTCCCGAGGTAGTGGCAGGCGTGCCGGTAGCCAGACCACGGATGGGCCGGATCCGCCGGCGGGGGCCAGATGTGCCCGAGGTAGCAGCACAGGCCGGCGTGCGGCGCGCAGCCAGCCAGCCACTCCGGCCGCAGCTTGGACCGGTCGACACCGCACGCGGGGCAGTCACGGCACCAGGGCCGTTGCCGGTAGCCGACCCAGCCGCAGCCAGTGCACACGACCCGGTGCACCGGGCGGACCGCCGCGGCGGCGGGGGAGAGCAACTCCGAGGCGGTCACCGGGCACGCCTCCGCAGGCGCACACGCTCCCGCGCGGTCGTGCCGGCGCGGACGCCGCCGTGCTCATCCTGGTCGGCTGGCGCGGCGAGCGCGTCAGCCAGGCACGGGGCCTGGACGGGGCAGCGGGCGCAAATCCGCTTCGCTGGGGCGGCCGTACCGCCGGGTGAGGGGAAGAACGTCTCGGGGTCGACGCCAGGCCGGGCGCAGAGGGCCTCCTGTCGCCAGCCGGCAGGGGACAGCGCGGCGGTCATCGGGCCCGAACCTCGGCATGCGCGGCGACCCAGTGCCCGTCGTGCTCGGCGCGGGCTTCGTCGGCGGTCGCGTACCAGTGGCTGCGCCAGATGCAGCGGCGACACCTGGTCTGGTGGGGGGTGGGGTAGTGGCCGGGGCCGTCGATGACCTCCCACGGCGTCGTGGCGTCGCAGTCGTGCACCCGGAGGAGCACGACCAGGTCGACGTCGCCGGCATCGACAACGGTCTCGCCGCAGTGCGTACAGACAATCGGGACAGCCGGGACTGGCGGGACGTTGAGCGCCTTCATGCGGCCTCACCGCCTGCGGGGTGCGGCGGGACGGCGTCAAGCGCCGCGCGCATGCGCTCCAGCAGCGCCAGCAGGTCAGCGCGGGAGCCGCTGAACGACACCTCAACGGCGTTGCTACTCGGGCCGACGAGGAGGTGGACGGCGATGCGCTCTGAGCGCTCGTGCCGGTTCGCGGTGATGTCCTCGCCCGGCATGTCGGTCAGGGGTTGGCCAGCCGCCAGCCCATCAACCGATAGGTAGATGCTGGAAGAGGTGTACGGGGGGGTGCGACTCATGCGGCCTCACCACCCGGGCCCGAGGCGCGCAGCGCGCGGTAGCGGCGCTTGCGGGTCCGGTCGACTGCGCGCATCTGCTCGAGCGTCGCCGGGTCGCGGCGCCGGCGGGCGTAGCTGGCCTTGTTTGCGTCGCGGGTGCAGAGGCGGCAGTAGCTCGAGGGGCGTCCGTTGCGGCGCAGGTAGAAGTCCTCGAGCGGCTTGACGGTGCCGCACTTGGGACAGCGCTTGGTGTCCTGCTCGTCTCCGGTGGCCTGGAACAGGTCAGCCGGTGCCGGCGCCGGACCCGAGCACCAGCCATCGATCCAGGCCAGCCCGCCGCGGTCGAGCACCTCACGGGCCCGGGTCACCGTGACGTAGGCCAGCATGGCGTCGTCTCTGGGGATCAGCGCCGCCGACGGTGGCTCATCGTCCTTGCGCTTCGGCTCCCGGAAGTCGTCCGCGACCAGGACTCGCGGCCACTCGCGGCCCTTGGCCTTGTGGGCTGTCGAGACCACGACATCGGCATCGCGCTCGTCCACGAGCCGGTTGACAAGGGCGATGATCGTCTCCGGGCCGTGGCTGTCGATCAGCCGCACGAGCACCTTCAGATCCGAGCCGGCGCTCTCCTCCTCGACGTACTGCTGCACCTGCCCCCAGGTCATGAACGCCATCAGCTCGGGGTGCGCGGTCCCGCGGCCGGCGCGTAGCTCGATCGCGGCCTCGGCCAGCCGGCGGATCTCATCGCCGCCACCGACCAGCGCGGCCCGGCGGCCCTGCTCGGCCGCGTCGATCAGGTAGGTGATCGCGCCGGCGTTGGAGCGGCACAGGATCGCGTCAGGCTCAGGCAGCGCCGCCAGGCGCGATGGGATCTTGTCGTAGCCACGCAGGCGCAGCTCGGCGGCGAGCACCTGAAGCCATTTGTTCGCCTCCGCGGCGACCGCGGACCCGAACCTGAAGCTCTGGGAGAGCAGCAGGCGCACGTCGGCGTCGAACCCGCTCATCGCGTCGACCGCGCCGCGCCAGCCGTAGATCGCCTGGCAGGCATCCCCGACCGCGATCCGCTGCGCGTGGCTCTGCCGGTCGAAGATGCTGGCCACCAGCGGGTTCGAATCCTGGGCCTCGTCCAGCATCACGACATCGGCGTCTAGGACCGGCTCGGTGAGCGCCCACAGCTTCAGGTAGTGGTCATGGGCAAACTTCAGCCGCCCATCCAGGCGGGAGAGATCGGCCCACGCCTTGCGGGCCAGCGGCACGGCCGCGGTGCGCACCGCGTGCTTGGCTGCCGGGTAATCGATGCCACGGACGTAGGGGACGTGCGCTGATCCGACCTCGGTGTCTGCTGACTGGCAGAACCGGGTGACGGTGTCGATCGCGATCCTGGCGACCTGGGCGGGCGCCAACATCAGGCTCTGGTCGACGCGGAGCGGCTCGGCGCCGAGGAGCTGCGCGGCGATTCTGGCGGGCTGGCGGGGGCCGTTGAGGCGGTGGGCGTACTGACGGCCAATGGTGCGGAACGCCAGCGAGTGCGCCGTGCGGCACTCCACGTTGCGCGGGAAGCTGCCCCTGGCGTCGTTAGCGATCGCGCGGTTGAAGGCGATGTAGATCGCGCGCCGGTCGCGCCTGGCCTCCCCGAGCAGCCGCAGCGTGCTGGTCTTGCCGGTGCCGGCGCCGGCGTTGAGGACCATGCTCTTGTCGGCGGCGTAGGCCTCGATGGCGGCCTGCTGTTCCTCAGTTGGTGCGAACCGCCGCCCGGCAGGGGCGTGGTTGGTACGATCCGACTGCATGTCTTGGGACTCCCTGGCGTGCGGGGCCCCTGGGCGAGGGTTGCGGGCCGTTGCCCGGGGGCCGCCTGATGTGCGGCCAAGGAGTCGTGGGGGAGCGCGCGTGTCAGCGCCCGTGTCAACGGGACGTGCTGGGATCGACTGGGATTGAGCGGAATGGAGCGGCACCGATTACGGGCTATCGCTCCTGCTCAGGCGACATACAGCGGAATGGCGCGGAACCGTCAGGGATGGCCGGAAGGCGGCTCATAACCCAGAGGTCGAGGGTTCAAATCCCTCCCCCGCCACGACGAAGGGGCTCCCGAGGTTCGGGAGCCCCTCTCCGTTGCGGCCCTTCAGGTCTGGCGGAGCTGGCGGGCGAAATGGGCGACGGCGGCGCGGCGGTGGGCGTGGTCGGCGCGCCGGCAGATGGCGGCGTAGGCGGCGAGGGTCGCGCTGAGGCGAGTGTCCTCGCCGACCCTGACCGCCAGGTTCTCGCTCTCCATGGCGTCGCACACGCGCTTGCCGAGCTCGATCCGCTCGACCGCGAAGGTGATGCCCGCGCGCGCCGGCTGCAGCTCGCTCCGGGAGCGTTGCAGGGTGATCATCGTGCTTCCTCCTCGGACCGGCGTGACGCGCTGCTGGGGGTGGCCGGCCCGGCATGAGGATCGCGCGGGCCGCTAACCGATCGCTCACGGTGTTATGTTCTAGAATGAACGGCGGTCCGCAGTGGCACAGTGGCACAGGGTGTCGGAGGTCGCATGGGTCGTCATGGCATCGCAGGGTCGACCGCGACCGGGATCGCCGCAAGCGTCGAGCTGGCCGTACGCCAGGGTCGCCTTGCGCCTGGCCAGCGCCTCCCGACCATCCGCTGGCTGGCCGACGACCTCGGGGTCAGCCCGGCCACGGTGGCGGCCGCCTATGCGCGCCTGCGCACCAGAGGGATGGTCACGGCCAGGGGCCGCGGCGGCACGGTGGTCGCCCCGCGCCCGCCGCTGCCGATCCAGCAGTCGGCCGCGCCGCCCTCGGGCGTCCGCGACCTGACCAGCGGGTACGGCGACCCCACCCTGCTGCCGCCACTGCGGGAAGCGCTCACCCGCGTCGACCGCCGCCACCACCTCTACGGCGAGGACCCGGTGGTGCCGGAGCTCGCCGAGCTGGCCGCCGGGCTGCTCCGCTCCGAGGGGGTCCCGGCTGGCCCCGTGGCGGTGGTCGGCGGCGCGCTGGACGGGGTCGAGCGCATCCTCCAGGCCCACCTGCGGCCGGGTGACCGGGTGGCGCTGGAGGACCCCGGCTACCCGCCCACCCTGGACCTGGTGCGGGCGCTCGGGCTCGAGCCGGAGCCGGTCCCGGTCGACGACGACGGCCTCGAGCCCGCCGGCCTCGGCGCGGCGCTCGAGCGCCACGCGGTCGCGGTGATCGCCTCGCTGCGCGCGCAGAACCCGACCGGCTCGGCAACCGGCGCCGCGCGGCTGAGCGCCCTGCGCGAGGTGCTCGACGGGTATCCCTGGACGCTGCTGGTCAGCGACGACCACGCGGGGCCCGTCGCCGGACCGCCGGGAGCCACCCTGGCCGGCGCCGAACGCGCGCGCTGGGCGCACGTGCTCTCGGTCTCCAAGTGGCTCGGGCCGGACCTGCGGGTCGCGGTGCTCGCCGGCGATGCCACCACGGTGGCGAGGGTCCAGGGCCGGCAGCTCCTCGGGCCCGGCTGGGTGAGCCACGTCCTGCAGGGTCTGGCGGTGGCGCTGTGGTCGGCGCCTGGCACACCGGCGCTGCTGGAGCGCGCCCGCCTGACCTATGCCCGCCGCCGCGGGGCGCTGCTGGAGGCTCTGGCCGCCCGCGGGATCGGCGCGCGCGGCCGCTCCGGCATGAACGTGTGGGTGCCGGTCTCGGGCGAGAGCGGGGTGGTGCAGCAGTTGCTCGCGGCCGGCTGGGCGGTCCGCGCGGGCGAGCCGTTCCGCCTGCGCAGCGGCCCGGGCGTCAGGATCACCGTCTCGACCCTCGAGCCGGAGGAGGCCGAGCGGCTGGCGGGCGATCTCGCCGCCGCGCTCGCGCCGCGCCGCCGAACGCAGCTCGCCTGACGGCCGCCAGGGATGCGCGTTTAGTCGTTTCGAGCGTCGGGCAACCTGCTTGTACCGGGTTGGTCTGGATCGCTCCCCGCCTCTGGCCCACCCCGGCCCGCAAGCGAGACAAGGAGCTGGAAGATGATGATCGGCAACGTCATCGCCCTGCTGCTCATGGGGCTGATCGTGGGCGTGGTGGCCAAGGTCCTGGTGCCCGGGCGCGATCCGGGCGGCGTCGTGGTCACCGGAATCATCGGCGTGGCCGGCGCCCTGCTGGGCGGCTTCCTCGCGTCCGAGGTGCTCAACCGGTCGGGCACCATCGGCTTCAACCTCTACACCTTCGTGGTCGGCGTCGTCGGCGCGGTGATCCTGCTGCTGCTCTACCACGGGCTCAACGGGAACCTCAGCCGGCGCCGCTACCGCTCCGCGAGCGCCCCGAACCGCTATCGCCGCCGCCGCCGGCGGCTGATCTGACGGCCTGAACGGGCGGGACGGCACCGCGGGCCACGCGCAAGGCCCGTGGGGCGACTATCGTGGTTCCGTATGGTGGGCAAACCGCGTGGCGCAGAGGCCTTCGTGGCCGGGGTCGCAGCCATGCTGCCGGCGACCGCGCTGCTCGGAGTGGCCCACCTGGTACAGGCCAACGTGCCGTTCCCGCCGCTCGGCCTGGCGCAGCGGCTGCTGGAGCTGATCCCAGGGCCGGTCGCGGTCTTCTTCGTCGAGCATCTCGGGCACTGGGCGCTGCGGCTGTTCGCGGGCGGCTTCACGGTCGGCAGCGTGCTCGCCGGCGGCCTCGCCGGCCTGCTGGTGGCCAGGCGCCCCGTCACCCAGTGGGCCGCCACCTCCTGGGCCGCGGCGGCGCTGCTGGCTGCGATCGCGCTCGGCGGCTACCGCTCCGAGCCGGGAGCGCTGTCGCTCACCACCTACGGTGCGCTGGTCGCGCTCGCCGGCGCGGTGTTCGCGCTGTCGCTGCGCCGCGCGCTGGACCGGCTGCGGCGGGACGCCGTGCCGCCGCCCGCGCGCGGCCTCGGGCGGACCCGCCGCGAGCTGCTGCGTGCCGGGGTGGGCGCGGGTGGCCTCCTCGCTGCCGGGCTGCTGCTCCGCCAGTTCACCGGCGGCATCGGCGACCGCGGCGGCAAGCCGCTGGTGCGGCCGGCCGGCGCCGGCCCGATCCGGCGCGCGGTCCGGCCTCCGGACGGTCCCGAGGACCGGGCGTTCCTCGCCGTCCAGGGCCTGACCCCCGAGATCACCGCCAACCGCCGCCACTACGTGGTCGACGAGTCGATCATCGACCCCGACGTCGACGCCGCCTCCTGGCACCTGCGGATCGACGGGCTGGTCGGCCGGCCGCTGACCCTCGGCTACGACGAGCTGCTGGCGCTGCCCGCGGTCGAGCAGTACGTGACCATGCAGTGCATCTCCAACCTGGTCGGCGGCGACCTGGTCGGCACGGCCAAGTGGACCGGGGTGCCGCTCGCCGCCGTGCTCGAGCGGGCCGGCGGACCCGCCGGCCGGGCGGTCAGGGTGGGGTTCCACGCGGTCGGCGGCTACACCGACTCGCTGCCGATGGCCAAGGCGCTCGACAGGGAGACGATGGTGGCCTACGGCATGAACGACAGCACCCTGCCGCGCGCCCACGGCTATCCGGCCCGCATCATCGCCCCCGGCATCTACGGCATGAAGAGCGTCAAGTGGCTGCGGCGCATCGAGGTGGTGGACTACGACTACCGCGGCTACTGGGAGCGCTCGGCCGGCTGGGACAACGTGGCCGTGATCAAGACCGCCAGCCGCATCGACGTCCCCGGGAAGCTGGCCTCTGTGAAGGGCGAGATCACGGTCGTGGGGATGGCCTGGGCGGGGGACCGCGGCATCCGCCGTGTCGAGGTGTCCTTCGACGGCGGGCGGAGCTGGGTGCCCGCGACGCTCCGCCGGGAGCTGGCGCCCGCCACCTGGCGGCAGTGGCGCCTGCCGTGGAGCCCGAAGGCGACGGGCAGGACCGTGATCCAGGTCCGCGCGGTCGACGGCCTCGACGGCCCGCAGATCGCCACCCCGGCCCCGCCGCACCCCAGCGGTGCCTCCGGCTACCACCAGGTCGAGGTGGTCGTCGGCAGCACCTGAGCAGGGCCGCTCGGGCGCCGCGGGAATGCCGCCAGACGCTGGACTGTTGGCATCTGCGAAACCTACTCCAGCATCTTCGAGGTAACCGCTTGCAAGTTTCCGTTCGCCCCGGCACTCGTCCCGGCGTTGCGCTAGCGTGGCACTGCTATTCTGCCCAGGAGTTGTCACGGCTGGAACGACGGGAAGGACCCTGGTTGCAACCATCTGCCCGGGAGCTCGGCCAGCAGGAGAGCCGGTCGCCCGAGGACTCCAGGCGCGCTCCCGCTGAGGAGACCCCAGAGGAGCGTCAGCGCCGCTTCGTCGAGTCGGCGATCCCGCTGCTCGACACCATCTACGCGGGTGCTCTGCGCCTGACGCGGAACCCGGCCGACGCCGAGGATCTCGTCCAGGAGACCTTCCTGCGTGCGTACAACGCCTTCCACCAGTTCGAGCCGGGGACCAACCTCAAGGCGTGGTTGTACCGGATCCTCACCAACGCCTATATCAACACCTACCGGAAGCAACAGCGCGAGCCGCAGTCGGTGTCGACCGAGGACGTCGACGATTTCTCGCTCTACCAGCGCATCGCCAATGCCAACGCCGGGTCCGAGTCGCCGGAGGAGGCGCTGCTGGAACGCATTCCCGAGCACGAGGTGCGCGAAGCGCTCGACTCGCTGCCCGAGCAGTTCCGGATGGCCGTGCTCCTGGCCGACGTCGAAGGGTTCTCCTACAAGGAGATCGCGGACATCATGGGTACCTCGATCGGTACCGTGATGTCCCGCCTGCACCGTGGTCGGCGGCAGCTTCAGAAGAACCTGTGGGAGTTCGCCGCGCAGCGCGGGTTGCTCGAGGAGGGACAGGAATGGGTTCGCCCGAAGTAGGCGGCTCCGACTGCTACGAGGTGCGGCGCCACCTTTGGCCCTACCTCGACCAGGAGACCGATCCGCCGACCTGCGCCGAGCTCGAGGCGCACCTGGAGGAGTGCGGCCATTGCCGCCGCATGGTCGCGTTCGACCAGCGTTTCAAGCAGCTCGTCCGCCGCTGCGCCGACGCCGAGCCGGTCTCGCCGACAGTCGTCGCGACCCTGCGGAGCCGGGTGGAAGCCGTTATTCGGATCCGTCAGGCGCCTTCGACCTGATTCGGCCGCGCACGGCTCGCCGGGTCGCCGTCCTTTGAACCCCTCTTGATGCGCACTCGCGTATAGATATCGGCGAGGACGGGGGGAATCGTCTGGAGGATCGCCCGGTTCCTCGTGGTATGTGGGTCCCATCGTCGACGATGGGAAGGGACGGTGAAACGCTCGATGCGATCCGAGAATGTGAAAGGCCATCGGCCAGGAAACGATCCGCCCCCCTCCAAGGTGGAGCGCGTCGGTCGCGTGTGCCGGGAGTCGGACTGCGACACCAGGCTGTCGATCTACAACAAGAACGGCTTCTGCTGGCAGCACCAGCCGCTGATCTTTCCGAACTACCGTGGCAAGCGCCTGGCGAGCTCCTGACGAAGCCGTCCGAGGGGGAGGCGACCAGACGGCCGGCCCGGCGCGGGGGGCCGGCCGTCTGGTCGCCTCACGTCCGGGCGATGCTCAGCCCTTGCTCTTCTGGAAGACGCCGTCGATCTCGTCGATGAGCTCGAGCAGCTTCGCCGCGTCGGCGGGTTCTACCGAGTGCTTGGCCTGGCCGGCCTGCTTGGTCGCGCGCCAGAACAGGTCGTGCAGGTTGGGGAACTGCTCGAGGTGCTGCGGCTTGAAGTAGTCGGTCCAGAGAACCCAGAGATGGTGCTTGACCAGCTCGGCGCGCTCCTCCTTGATCACCAGGGCACGCGTCCGGAACAGCGGGTCGTCGGTGGCGTGGTACTTCTCGACGATCTTGGCCACCGATTCGGCCTCGATCCGGGCTTGAGCCGGGTCGTACACGCCGCACGGCAGGTCGCAGTGGGCATGCACGACTCGGTCCGGTGACAGCCATGCGGCCAAGCGCTTGACCATCATTGGCATCGTCCCTTTCCGTCGTCGGCAGGTGTGCCGTTCGACGGTACCACCGGGTCCTTTCGCCCGGCACACGGCGGCAGGGCATCATCTCCCTTGTGTCGGCGGGCGATGGAGGCGCGAATGCGGACAGGAGCGCGCGCGGCGGCCTGGTGGCTCGGAGGGCTCGCGGGAGCCGGGCTGGCGGTCGCGGTGGGCATGGTCGTGGCGCTGGAGCGCGCGCGGCTGGAGCCGATGCTGGTGCGGGGGGAGAGCATGCGGCCGACGCTGGTCCCCGGGCAGCGGGTCGCGGTCGGGCCGCTGCGGGAGCCACTGCGCCGCGGCGCGGTCGTGGTGCTGCGCCGTCCCGACCGGGAGGGCCTCGAGGTCGTCAAGCGCGTGATCGGGCTGCCGGGCGAGCGGGTGCGCCTGGTGGGCGGCCACCTCGAGGTGGACGGCCGCCGGGTCCCCGAGCCCTACCTGGCCGGCGCGGGGACGGCCCGGCGGCCCACGGCACCGCGGCGGCTCACGGAGGCCGCCGCCGTCGCGCTGGACGTGCTGCTCGGGGAGGGCGAGTACCTGGTGCTCGGCGACCACCGGGACGCCAGCAGCGACAGCCGCGCCTTCGGCCCGGTCCGCGCCTCGGACCTGGTCGGCTCGGTCCGCTTCGCCTACTGGCCCCCACGCCGTCTGGAGCTCCGAGTTAGGATGCCCACGTCCTGAACGACATGGAAGGGAACGGGTTTGCTTGTCGTCGTCGCCGGGGGGGCCGGATTCCTGGGCGCCAACCTGGTCGACCGGCTCCAGGCCGAGGGCGACGAGATCGTCGTCGTCGACGACCTCTCACGCGGGAACCTGGCCAACCTGACCGAGGCGCGCCGCCGCGGCGGCGTCCGCTTCCACCGCATGGACGTGACGCAGGGCGGCTTGGCCGTGCTCGCCGAGCGCATCCATGCCGACGCCTGGGTCCACCTGGCCATGTCCGCTGACCCGGTGCGCGCCTGGACGCAGCCCTCCAATGACGGCCGCCTGCTGGTGACCGGCGCGATCGAGGTCCTGCAGGCGGCCGCGTCCGGCGGTGCCAAGGTGGTGCTGGCCTCGTCCGGCGCCTACCTGTACCCCAACCAGCTCAGCGGGGTCACCAAGCCCGACGACCGGCCGCGGCCGGTGCACCCGCTCGGCGCCGGCCGTCTTGCGCTGGAGGCCTATGCGAGCGCCTTCGCGGCCCGCGAGCTGGAGGTGGCGGTGCTGGTGTTCGGCACGGTCTACGGCCCCCGGCAGGATCCTCTCGGCGCGAGCCTGGTCGGCCGGGCAGCCTGGTCCATGCTGCAGGGCCGCGCCCCGCGGGTCGAGGGCGACGGTCGCCAGGAGCGCGACTATCTGTTCGTCGACGACGCGGTCGACGCGCTGGCGCGCGCGGTGCACACCGACGTGACCGGCCGGGTGCTCATCGGCACCGGCGCGGCCACCTCGGTCCTGGACGTGGTCGAGCAGCTCGCCGAGCGGATCGGCTGGTCCGGCGAGCCAGAGTGGGCGCCCGCCCGCCCTGGCGACCCGCGGCGCTGTGCCCTCGACCCGACCAAGGCCGGCAAGGCGCTCGGCTGGCAACCGTGGACGCGGCTGGATGAGGGCCTGACGATGACCGTGGACTGGCTGCGGGCGAGACTGCCGGGCAGGACGCGCTAACCCCCTAGGCCCCGCCCTCCAAGCGAACCCCTCGAACCGGTCACGAAACTGCACTGACCTGCGTACTTGCAGAGACGCTCTAGAGAATGCGCAGTAGGTAGCATTGGCGTTGAAACGGCCCAACCGAGCTATGGCAGGCTGATTGACCGGTCCCAATAATCGCCCTGTTCGTACTGCTCAAAACAGCTCGACCGACAGGGCCGTCCCCGCCGCACGCCCCAACTGTCGTGGTCGGACGAACATCCGGTCCATTCCAGGCCCGCCTGGGAGGAGATGGTCGAGGCGGGTCTGGACGCGAGAAAGGGATACACGGTGCCTGTTCCCCGAAAGGCGAGCACCAAGATCGAGGCTCCCGCCTACCTGCGCACCGCAGAGGTGGCTGACATCCTGCACGTGTCGCCAAAGACGGTGTCGCGTTGGGCGAAGGAGGGCAAGCTTCCCTTCCTGAAGACACTCGGTGGGCACCGCCGCTACCCCGAGGCAAGGATCCGCGAGTTGGCGGACGAGCTGCAGGAGGAGGTCATCTCGCAGTAGGACGTTCAGTCCGCCCACGTCGACCACGGGACCGTTCTGGCCTCGGGGGCGCCGTGGGCGGAGTCCTCCGCCCGTGGCGCCCGTGGCGTCGACCCGAGCACCAACGCCTGCGCCAGCAGGAACAGTCCCGCCATCTCGGCGACGTCGCCGAAGCTCACCACCGCCCGCAGCGGTCGCACCGCGAACTGGTCACCGAGCAGTGCGAGCCGCGTGCCTGGCCCGTCGATGACGTGCTTGGCGTCGGGTCGGTGTGGGACGGGACGCTCGACCGCGATTCCCGCCCTGGCGAGCGTCTCCTGGTGGACCGGCACACCGAGGTTCAGCACCAGGACCAACAGGTTGGCGAGCAGGCCGAGCGCCAGCAGCGGCACGCCGGCGAGCTGGCCGTTGGCACGGGCCACGCCGAGCAGGCCGACCAGCGCAAGAAAGAGCAGGATGGGGCCGGCGCCACGCGGGATGCCGACCGAGCGCAGCGCGAGCGAGCCGACCACCGCCTGCAGGGCGAGCAGCGCCAGCGCGAGCGCCCTGGCGTGGACCTTGGCCTGGAGCAGGGAGCGCGGCTTGCCGCCGCGGAGCATGCCGACGCCAATGCCGGCCAGCCCGGCCAGGACGAACAACAGCAACGTGCCCATGTGTCTACTCCACGATCCCGTGCTTCAGGGCGACGGCGACCGCTCGGGTGCGGTCGGAGACGCCGAGCTTGGTGAAGATCCGCTCCAGATAGGTCTTGACCGTCTGCGGCGAGATGTGCAGGGCGTCGGCCACCTCACGGTTGGTCGAGCCGTAGGCGATCATCTGCAGCACCTCGACCTCCCGGGCCGACAGCGTCGACACGCTCTGCTCGCCCCTGGTGAGCTGACGGATCTCCTCGATGAACTGCCGCGTCAGGTTGGGATGGATCACCGCGCTGCCCTGGGCGGCCAGGTGGACCGCCCTGGCCAGCTCGCGGGCGTCGATGTCCTTCAGCAGGTAGCCGACCGCGCCGGCCTGGATCGCCTCGCCAACCCGGGCCTGCGTCTCCTCGACCGTCAGGATCACCACCCGGGTGCCCGGCACGGCCCGCACGATCTCCTGGGTTGCCCTGATGCCGCCGAGCCGTGGCATGCGCACGTCCATCAGCACGACGTCGGGCCTGACCAAGGCGGCGATGCTGATGGCCTCATGGCCGTCAGCGGCCTCGGCGACGACATTGAGCCTGGGATCCATGGCCAGGGCGGCCTTTATCCCGTCCCGGGTCAGGGGATGGTCGTCAGCCACTAGGATGCGAACGACGTCGCCCATGCGCTCCTTCGGAGATCCACGCGCTGCCTTTCCTGGAGGACCACCGTTGCGCCACTGCGTCCCCAGGCTCCGCTGACTGATGCCTGTCCACGTTCCGGAGCGGCTCATGTCTCCGAATCCGGCTCGCCCACTGCTACCCACCCTGAGGCGGATCGTACCGCTTTCATTGGGGGAGGAACAGTCCGATTCGGACGAATATGCCAGAAGAACCAGAAGAAGTAAGCGGGCCTGGCGCATGGCCAGGCCCGAGTGACTATGTGTCGCGCCGGTCCTCCGTGGCGGCCACCTGCCGAGGCCGCCACGCGAGCCTGCCGATCGCGTCAGGCGATGCGCACGCGCCGGCGCTGTCCGCGACGCAGCGCCCGCCGCTCTTCCTCGGACAACCCGCCCCAGACGCCCGCGTCCTGGGCAGTCTCCAGCGCCCAGTGGAGGCAGGCCTCACGAACTGGGCAGAGCGCGCAGATGGCCTTGGCCGCCTGCACCTGGGCCTCGGCGGGCCCGGTGGTGCCGACCGGGAAGAAGAGCTCCGGGTCCACGTCACGGCATCGGGCACGGTGGCGCCAATCCATATTGACAGTCCTCACTTTCTCGGTGCAAAGCCCTGGGGGAAGGGCAAGTGCTCGAAAGGTCCGTTGAAGGGTTCCATTGCCGCGGCCCTTCCACGTAAGAGCGCGGTGAGTCTAGGACAGCCAAAGGGCAAATGGAAGGTCCCAATACTCGCTTGACCACGCGAATCCAGCGCAAAGGGCGCCCATCGGCGGCCTGACCGGCACCGCTGGTGACCCAGAGGACCCGGCGCCCGGCCTGCCGGGGCCTGGCGAACGGTGCAAAACGAGCCCACCGGTCCGTAGTCTGGACGACGAATTGTCAGGGACACTGGTTTTCCCTCGTGAGAACTACGCAGTCAGAAGTTGTGAGGCGCGAATCGGCGCTACGAGTGCCTTTGCGCGCCCTTTCGAGCGCTGCCCGGGACCGCCTCCCACCTGTCCTGGGGATGCGACCGGGTCACGATCGCCATAGAGTCAGCAGTGTCCGGCGGACTGAAGGCCCGCAACCCGGAGGTGAGCGGCTCTGCTACGCATTCTCGGGCATCGTGGCGCCCGCATGGTGGCGCCCGAGAACACCGTGCCCAGCTTCCAGGCGGCCATCGCCGAGGGCGCCGCAGGGGTCGAGCTGGACATCCGCCAGACCGCCGACAGGGCGCTCGTGTGCCTGCACGACGCCGGCCTCGGCCGGACCACCAACGGCCGCGGGCCGGTCCGCGAGCACACGCTGGCCGAGATCAGGCGACTCGACGCCGGCGCCTGGTTCACGCGCAACGGCGGCGCTCCCTACCGGGGCCGTGACGTCAGGGTGCCGACCCTCACGGAGGCGCTCGACGCGCTGCCACGCGGTGCCCTGGTCGACGTCGAGGTGAAGTTCCGCGGCGTGGGCGAGGACGGCCACATGCGCGTGGCCCAACTGCTCGCCGAGGTGCTGGAGCGGCGGCCCGACCGCGACCGGATCGTGGTGTCGTCGTTCTCACGCAGGCTCGTGGTGGCCGCTGTGCCGCTCCTGAGCGGCGTCCGCGTCGGCCTGGTCACCTCGGCACTGGTGCCGCTCGGGCGCGCGGTACGGGCGGCGGAGGCGTGCGGCTGCGCGGTGCTCGCCGCGCAGGCGGCCGCCTACTTCGGTCCCATGGCCAGGGCGGCGTCCAGCCGCGCGCGCGGCGCCGGCCTGCTGCTGGCGGCCTGGACGGTTGACGAGCCCGAGACCGCGCGCCGCCTGGCCGACCTCGGCGTGGAGGTGGTCGTCGCCGACCGTCCCGGCCTGCTGGCCGCCGAGCTGGGCAGGTCTGCGCCCGGGGGTTGAGCGCGTGCGCCGCTATCGGGCGCCCGGAGCGACCACGGTGAGGGCGTCCGGCAGGCGCTCGAAGGCCACCCGGGTGTGGTCGCCCAGGTACTCGCCGTCGAGCTGGAAGGCGAGCGGCACGTCGGACTCGAGCACGAAGCGCTCCTCGTCGTGCAGGACGGGGAACTTCGGGTGGGCCGTGTGCGGCCGCCGCGAGAGCATGCCGCTCAGCACCCTGGTGATCGCCGCCGCCGACATGGTCTGGCCCACGAGCACGTCCAGCCCGCCCTCCCAGGTGGTCTGCGGCGCCGGCCGGAAGGGCCGGCTCCAAAGGTAGGTGAAGGGGTCGCCGTTGGAGACCAGGGCGAAGAAGCCGGTGAGCGGTGGCCGGCCATCGGCCCGCTGGACCGTCAAGTGGGGTCGTTCGCGGTCGTAGTTGAGGAACAGGGTCTTCAGGCCGGCGGCGACGTAGACGTGATCGCCGTAGAGCTGCTTGGCGCGGCGGCGGCGCTCCACCTCGCGCACGATCGCGCCGTCGAGGCCCAGCCCGGCGCCGAAGGTGAAGGCGCGCCCGTCGGCGCAGCCGAGCGAGATGCGCCGGGTGGTGCCGGCCCGCAACAGCTCCAGCAGCCGCGCGGTGGCCCGCTCGCTGTCGCCCGGGAGCCCGAGGCCGCGGGCGAACACGTTGGTCTTGCCGCCGGCGGCGAGCCCGAGTGGGACACCGGTGCCGCGGAGCCCGTTCACCACCTCGTTGACGGTGCCGTCGCCGCCGAGCACCACCACCAGCTCGGCGCCGCCGTCGACGGCGTGACGGGTGAGCTCGATCGCGTGCCCGGGATGGCTGGTGAGGAAGGTCTGGACCTTGTGCTCGGCGCCGAGCATCCCACTCACGCGGGCCCGCCGTCGCTGCGAGGTCCTGGTCGCCTGCGGGTTGCAGACCAGCGCTACCAGCACGATCACTCTCCGTCGTCGCCGAGCAGGCGGTCGCGCAGCATCCCGAGGGTGCGGTTCAGCAGCCGGGAGACGTGCATCTGCGAGATGCCGAGCCGCTCGGCGATCTGCGACTGCGTCATCCCGCGGAAGAACCGCAGATACAGGATGCGCCGCTCGCGCTCGGGCAGCTCGGCGATGATCGGGCCCAGAGCGGCGCGGTACTCCAGCGTCTCCAGGGTCTCGTCCTCGACGCCGATGTGCTCGCTCACCGATGGCGTGTCCTCGCCCCCGGAGGGCGCGTCCAGCGAGATCACCGCATAGGCGTTGGAGGTGTCGAGGCCCTCGAGCACCTCGTCCTCGGACAGGTGCATGCGGTCGGCGATCTCCCGCACGGTGGGGGAGCGGCCGATCTCCTGCGACAGCTCGGCGATCACCTTGGTCAGCGACAGGTTCAGCTCCTGCAGGCGCCGCGGCACGCGCACCGCCCAGCCCTTGTCGCGGAAGTGCCGCTTGAGCTCGCCGACGATAGTCGGCGTGGCATAGGTCGAGAACTCGACCTCGCGTTCAAGGTCAAAGCGATCGATCGCCTTCAGCAGACCGATCGTTCCGACCTGGACCAGATCCTCCAGAGGCTCGCCGCGGTTGCGGAAACGCCGCGCCAGGTACTCCACGAGCGGGAGATGGATACCGACGAGCTGCTCGCGCAGGCCGGCATCTCCGGTTCTGGCGAAGCGGTGGAACAGCTCCCTGGCGTGCGCCCGGTCCACGCCCCGGCCCGTCGAGACGGCGTGGGAGTCCGGCCCCACGCCGTCGATCCAGGGATCGGCATCGGAGGGCAGCTCAGTCACCTCTGGCCGCCGTGCTTGCGAAAGCGGAGCGCCAGCCGCCCCTCCTCAGCCTTCTCGATCACCTCGTCGGTCATGGCGCTGAGGATCTGCCAGGCGAAGGTGTCGTGCTCCAGCGCCCCGCCCCGGTCGGATGCGTCAATCGAGACCTCCACACAGAGCTCGCCGTCCTCCATGTGGTAGACGACCCGGATGGTGCCGGCGCTGCCGCGCCTGGCCATGAGCTGCGTGCACGCCTCGTCGACGGCGATGCGCAGATCGTCGATCTCGTCGTAGGTGAAGTGGAGCTGAGCAGCCAGCCCGGTGGCCGTGGCTCGTGCCACCGCGAGGTAGGCACCTGAGGCGGGGATCTCGAGGTGCACGGTTGAAGTGACCATAGTGTCGTCGCTCGGAAGCATGGGCAGACGGTCGGACGCCCAGTCTAATCCACCGGCTCCAATCCACCGGACAGACGGACTCTCTCGGGCGGAACCCGGGCGGTCACGTCGGCGAAGGGAACCCAGCGATGGAGAGCGGGCACGCTGAGGCCGATGGCCGCGAGCGCGATGCCGAGCGCGCCGGCCCCGATCAGCACCAGCCGCGGGCCGACCGCCTGTACCACCAGCCCGCCAAAGGCGAACGACAGGGGCAGGAACAGGAACGAGCCGAAGTGGTCAACGGCGCTGATCCTGCCCAGCAGCCGGTCGGGGACGCATCGCTGCAGCCCGGTCGTCCAGAGGATCTCGAACAGCTCCTGGCCGAAGCCGAAGGCGAAGCCCACCATCACAGCAGGCACGATGCCGCGCACCAGCCCGAAGGCCACGGTCGCCAGCCCGAGCAGCATGACCCCGCCGTAAGCGGTCCGGCCCGACTGCCCGGCCGGCGTGGAGCGCCCGGTCAGGAGCGCGGCCACGACCGCGCCAGCCCCCAGCGCCACCAGCACGGCGCCATAGCCGCCGAGCTGCCCGTAGCGCTCCTCGGCCGCCCGTGGCAGGGCCAGGCGCTCCGCTCCGATCACGCCGAGGTTGGTGAGGCTGCAGATCAGGATCGTGCCGCCCACCCAGCCGACCCGCCGGGCGGTCCGGAAGCCCTCGACCGCCTGGGCCAGAGGGCTGACCCCGCTGGAGGCTGGCGCCCGGCTGGGCAGGGGCACCGCACTGGCGGCCGCCAGCAGGAACGTCAGCCCGTCCAGGCGCAGCGCCGCGGTGGCCGAGCCGAGGCCGACAAGGCCGGCGCCCAGCGCCGGCCCGAGCAGCAGCGCGGCCTGGGACGACAGGGAGAGCAACGAGTTGGCCGCCGCCAGGCGCTCCCGCGGGACCACCTCGGGCACGTAGGCGACCAGGGCCGGGCGGAACAGCGCGGTGAGCACGCCGTAGGCGATCACCAGCAGGGCCAGCGCGAGGATGGGCGGCGGGCGGTACAGCGCGGCCGCGAGCCCGAACAGCAGCAGACTGCGCCCGCCGTCGGCGATCAGGATGGTGGTCCGGCGGGAGAGCCGGTCGATGATCCAGCCTCCCAGCCCGAGCACGGCCAGCTCGGCCAGGACGCGGGCGCTCAGCAGCAGCCCCAGCAGCGCCGGCTGCCGCCACTCGACCGCGATCTGCCAGGTGAAGGCGACCAGGAACACGCCATCGCCCAGCATGCTCACGCTCTGCCCGGCCCACAACAGGCCGAACGGCCCTCGCAGATTTCCGGTCAGGCTGGCGTTGGTCGATGGAGGCCGTCTCATCGGACCGCCACCCAGCCACCGGTCGCGCTCGGCCTCACCCGCACCCCCGCCGCCCTGTTCCGGGACAGATTCCAAGCTAGTCTATATTGACTAGTCAGAACAAGCCGGGTTCAAACGTGCTGCGGCTGGGCTGATTGCGACAGGGGCCGGAGTAGACTGTCGCCGATGGCAACCCAGCGCACTTCCGACCAGGGGCGGAGCACCCGTCAGCGCGCGGCGGTGCAGCACGCGCTTCAGCGGGCGGCGGAACCGCTTTCGGCGCAGGACCTCCACGCTCAATTGGGACGGTCCGTTGGGCTCGCCACCGTTTACCGGGCGCTGCAGGGGTTGGTCGAGTCCGGCCAGGTGGATGTGTTCCGCCGCGAGAGCGGCGAGGCGCTGTTCCGTCTCTGCAATCCCGTACACCACCACCATTTGGTGTGCCAGCGCTGCGGGCGCGTCGAGGAGATCGACGCCTGCGAAGTCGAGCCGTGGGCTGCGCGGGTGGCGCGCCGGCGCGGCTTCACCCTCTCCGGGCATCAAGCCGACGTCTTCGGCCTGTGCCCGACCTGTCAGGAACAGCCCAGGGGCTGAAAAGCCCGCGCCGGCGACCGGCTCGCGACCGAGTGGCCGAGCTCAGGCTGAAGCCTCCGCCTTCGACCCCCTCCGGCGGGGGGTGCTGGCGGCCTTGGCGGTGCTGCCAGGCTTCCGTCCCCGCTTTTTCAGGATCTTGCCCATGCCGTCGATCTTCAGGTCCCTGTAGTTCCTTCCAGAGATATCAAGAACCTGGGTCGAGCCGTCCGGGTGCTTGATGAGGAGCTGATATACCTCCCCCTGAGGAATCTCGGTTTGATCGATGTCCGAGACGTACATCGTGATCGTCTTGGTGCCCATCGGACTCCTTTCACCCTGTAGTCGGTGCTCGAGGAACCCCTGCAGTCCGGATTTCAAGCAAGAGTAACCACACGCGCCGAGGTTGGCAACACGGGTCGGCAAATTCTCCTTCGGAGTATTTCTGCGGGCTGCAGCCATGGCGGTGGTGGACGCGCTCCGGGACCCTCGAGGAACAGGCTCGAGAGGTGGCCGTGCGCCAAAGGCTGGCCTCCGCGGGCGCTGGCGTGAACCAATGGCGGCGTGCTGGAAAGAGCCGACGGGCGCCGCTGTTCCGGTTGCCGTGGCGGCGCTGCGAGGCTGTTCCCGCAGCCACTGGGCACGCCATGTTCGCGACCTTTTGGCAAGTGTCGCCCAGGTCAGGTCAATTGCGCTGATCGCTGGACCTTCCTGCGACACTTCAGCTCAGCGGGTCCGGCCGCCAGGCCGGGCGGCGGCGTCGACACCCGGCGACAGTGGAAAACTCGGCGCCACTGGGCCGGCGGAGCGGGCGGCGATCCGCTGCCTGAAACAACTGGCGGGTGGGCCGCTCCGGCTCCGGAGTGGGTGAGCGATGGGACGCCCGCGCCGAATTCACCCCGGCCGCCCGCCCAAAGGGCGGCCCGACCTTTCCCCGCACTATCGCCACGGCAATCCGGCCCGCCCGGGGGCCCGCCAGGCCACCACGGCCGACTCGGGCCAATGGGCCGGTGACACACTGCCGAGCGGCTGAACAGGTCGGCGGCGGGGAGCGGGCAGCCAGGCTGGCCGGTACCATCCGAAGCATGACCGATGATCCCGCCCGCCATCCCCTTCAGCTCGGCGGGCCGCTGGAGGGCGGCGCTCCACTCGAGCTCGGCCGCAGGGTCACCCTGTATGTGTGCGGCATCACCCCGTACGACGCCGCCCATCTCGGTCACGCATTCACCTATGCAGCCTTCGACACCCTGGGCCGCTTCCTGCGCGAGCGCGGGCACGAGGTCGTCTACTGCCAGAACGTCACCGACGTGGACGACGACGTGCTGCGGCGCGCGGCGCGCAACGGCGAGGACTACCTGGAGCTCGGCCGCCGCGAGACCGCCGCCTACCTGCACGACATGGATGCGCTCAACATCGACCGGCCCACCCGGTTCCCCAGGGCCACCCAGGAGATCCCCGCCATGGTCGAGATGGCGACCGAGCTGGAGGCGGCGGGCAGTCTCTACGAGGTCGACGGCACCTTGTTCTTCGACGTCGGCACCTTCCCCGGCTTCGGCGGCCTCTCGGGACTGGACGAGGACACGCAGCGCAAGCTGCTCGCGGAGCGCGGCGGCGACCCGGAGGACCCGCGCAAGCGCCACCCCCTCGACTTCGTGGTGTGGCAGCGCAGCGCCCCCGGTGAGCCGTGGTGGGAGAGCCCCTGGGGCCATGGGCGGCCCGGCTGGCATCTGGAGTGCTCGGCGATGAGCCGCCGCTACCTCGGTGTCACCGTCGATCTGCACGGCGGTGGCGCCGACCTGCTCTACCCCCACCACGAGTCCGAGCGTGCCCAGTCCGAGACGGTCAACGGCGCGCGCTTCGTGCGCCGCTGGCTGCACACGGGCATGGTGCGTCATGAGAGCGAGAAGATGTCCAAGTCGCTCGGTAACCTGGTGTTCGTCCGCGATCTGTCGCGCGAGCACGAGCCGGCCGCCCTGCGGCTGGCACTGCTGGCCCACCACTACGCCAGCGCCTGGAGCTTCGAGCCTGAGGAGCTGAAGGAGGCGGCCGTGCGGCTCGACACCTGGCGCCGGGCCGCTCGTGGTGGCGGCCTCGGCTCGCCCCTGCCGGAGCCCGTCGACGCCGCCCTCGCGAACGACCTCGACACCCCCGCCGCCCTGGTAACGGTCGACACGCTCGCCGCCGAGCACGACGGCGACGCGGTCCGCGCCGCTGCCGCGGTCCTCGGCGTGGTGCTGGAGCCCACCGGATAGCCCCGACAGCTGCCGGATCACCCACAGGAAGTCCCGCAGAGGGTCCTGCCCTGCTGCTGACCGGCGCGGACGCGCTACCCTGCAGAGATATGCGTGGGGATCGGGTAGAGGTGCTGGTCGACACCGGGCACGAGGTGCGCGGGTTCGACATCGTCGCGACCCGCGACGGCCGGCGGGTCGAGATCAACACGCGCCGCAACCTCATCGAGGTGGTCGAGGTCACCCGCACCGGTCAGCCGGTGCGGACCGCCCGCTTCCTCGCCAGCCGCGTGGTCGCCATCGTCGAGCACCCCGCTCTGGACAGCGCCCGCTCCCGCCGGGCGGGGCCGATCGCTCCCAGCGAGTCGATCGCTCCCTCCGAGCCCACCGCGGCCGCCACTGGCTCCTGAGAGTCCCGCCGTGAGGTGGAGCCGCGCTCAGCGCGAGGCGGCGGCGCGACCGGACTCGAGGCGTCTCGCGAGCGCGTCGAGGAGGTTGCGCTTGGCCTCGGTGGGCCAGGTGTAGGCCCTGCGGGCCTCGAATGCCTGCTTGATGTCGTTGCGCCTGGTGATGATCTCGTCCACCAGAGGACGCCGCAGCAGCGCCTCGACGATCTCGTCGTCGGTCAGGTCGAGCACGGCCGCGTCGAGGGCGGCCCTGGTCGGGTTGGTCTGCGGCGTGCCTGCCATTGGTCCTCCCGGAGCAAGCGGGGCTGAGCGCTGTCGTTGGTGGCGCAATGCTACCAACCCGCGTCCGTTACCAGTCTTGTAAGCGTTTGTAAGCGCTCGCTGGCTGGTACCCCTGCTCGGGGTTCCAAGCCCCGCTGCTGCTGGAGCTTGGTTCTGGTGTCATCGGCCCCCGCCACCCGAGGTGGTCTTCTGGAGCCTCGCACGCCCACGCAGAACGTGTGCCTGCCCGCCGTGGTCACCCACGCACGGCACCGGGGCGGCAACTCCACCCCGCTGGACATCCCGGTCGCCAGTGACGGCGACGGCGACCGGTCCGGTCCAGTCACGGAGGTTACGGGCCGCGTTGGCGTTGCGGTCCACGATCGCCCCACACGCCGGACACGCCCATACGCGCTGGCTGAGCCTGAGATCGGCCAGGTAACCATCGCAGCCATGGTGGGTCTTGGACGACGCGACCAGCGGTCGGCCAACAGCAGCCGCCCGCCTGCCCAGGCGGTCTTGTAGGCCAAGGTCGGGCGCACCATGCCGATCCCGGCGTGGGCGACGCTGCGCCGAAACGCGCGCCGGCCCATCCCGCGGCCCATCGCGGCGACGTCGAGGGCCGCCAGCTTGGCGCTCGCCTGGCGGTGGCCTCGGGAGCCGACGATGCGGCGGGACCGCTGCCGGGCGACCCGGCGGCGCTCGCTGTGGGTCTGGACCCACGGGGCGGGATGGGCGATGCGCTGGATAGTGTCGTCGTGGGCGATGACCGCCCATTCCTGCCCGATCCCCAGGTCGAGCCCGCACCGCGCGTCGGGCTCGGCTGGGGTGCGGGGGGCGTGGCAGACGATGGTGGCGATCGACACAACCAGCCGCCCGCCCTGCTCCGACAGCGTCATCGACAGGACCCGCGCGCGGCCCTTGACGACCAGGCGCTCCAGCCGCCGGGTGTTCTCCTTGGACCGGAGCCGCCCGATCACCGGCAGGGTGAGGTGGCGCCGGTCGGCCTCCAGGCGCATCGCCCCGGTGGTGAAGCGGACCCGGCCGCGATCCCGATGGCGCGCCTTGAAGCGGGGGAACCCGACCCGCGGACCCTTCCGCCGGCCTGCCTTGCTGTCCGACCAGTGGTGCAGGGCCGCGACCAGGTCGGCGATCCCCGACGAGCAGGCCTCCTTGGAACACGTCGGCCACCACGGCGCGACCCGCTGCTTGGCCTGGTTCCACGCCTTGCGGAGCGCGGGCAGGCTCCACCCAAGCGCCGGCACCGAAGGGTCGACCGCCCGCGCGTCGAGGTCGGCTTTGACCTGCGCCAGGGCCCAGTTGTAGGCGAACCGCCGCGCGCCGAACTGCTGACGGATCAGCTCCCGCTGCTCGGCGGTGGTCGCCGCCACCTCCAAGCGGAAGCCGCGGGCAACCCAGCCCTGGGGGATCTCGAACCGCTGGCGAGCGCCCATCAGCGGTCGGGGGTGCCGGCGGGACCCGAGCGGGCAGGCTGCCTGGCGCAGGTCACCGCCCGCATGGCACGGTTGCGGCCGCCACCGCGGCCATCCAGCCGGGCGCACACGCCGGTGAGCACGTCGATCATGTCGCCCCCAGGTCGTCGTCGGTCTCGCCGGGGTCGACCACCACCAGCAGCCTGCGGCCCTGCGCGGCAAGTGCCGCCTCCAGGTGCTCGACGCCGAAGCGGGCCAGCCGGTCGCGGTGCTCCACCACGATCGTGGTCGCCGGCGGGTCGGCGAGCAGCCGCCGCAGCTTTGGCCGCTTGCCGTTCAGGCCGGAGCCGACCTCGGCGATCACCTCGTCAACCGCCAGGCCCTGCCCGGTGGCCCACTGGGTCACCCGGGCGACCTGCCGGTCCAGCGCAACCCGCTGGTCGTGGGAGGACACCCGTACGTAGACCACCAAGCGGCCGGGACGGCTTGGCTCGACGTCCACCAGGATCGTTCCCGTCGAGGTCTGCCGTGCGGGCATGCGGGCATGGGGAGCTTGCCGGCCCGACACCATCGCCACGCCGTTGTGTCGTGGATGCCCTCGCGTTGCGCCCACTCCGAAAGCTTCATGCCGCCGACCATAGCACATACGTTCGCCTATGTTCGTCTACGCACCGGCCAGCAGCTCGCAACCCTCCAGGCGGGAGCGCAGGGCGTCGATGTCGGCGCGATGCTCCGGCACCCCGCCGGGGGTCTCGCACACGACCGGGGCGCCGGCCGCCTCGACCACCGCGGCGATCGCCTCGAGGCCGATCTGGCCGTGGCCGAGGTTCTCGTGCCGGTCCCGGCCGGAGCCGGCCGGGTCCTTGGAGTCGTTGGCGTGCACCAGGTCGATCCGGCCGGTGATCGCCCTGACCCGCTCCACGATGCCGTCGAGCCCCTCGCCGCCGGCGTGCGCGTGGCAGGTGTCGAGGCAGAAGCCGAGACCGAGGTCGCCGACCTGCTCCCACAGCCGCGCGACCGTGTCCAGCCGGCGCGCGATGGCGTGGTTGCCGCCGGCGGTGTTCTCGAGCAGCAGCGGCACCGGCGACTCGAGCTGCTCAAGCGCCTTGCGCCAGCGGAGGAAGCCCTGTCTCTCGTCGTCGTCCGCGGTCACGTGACCGCCGTGGACGATCACCGCGGTGGCCCCGACCGCCGCGGCGCCGCGGCCAGGTCGCTCGCGTCCGGACCCGGCGGTGGTACCTTCCAGCCCTGCGGATCGCCGATGAAGAACTGCACGCAGTCGGCGCCCCGCTCGCTGGCCTGGTCGAGCGCGGTGTCGCGGCCGAGATGGATGCTGATCCGGACCATGGTCGGACTCTAGCAGCCGGCGCCCACAGGTGATCGAGGCGCCTCAACCGGACCGGATGATCCCTACCCCGCCGTGAGGGGAGGGGAAGGCCTGGCGGGTCGGCTCCCTGCCGGGCCTTCCCCTCCCCAGGGGTGGGCCTTCCCCGCGCTCGGGTGCGGGCCGCGAGCCCTGCCCGCGTCCGCGCCGGCGGCGGGCGGCGCGGACGGCTCACGCGGTCTCGATGCCGGCGGCCTCCTCCAGGCGTAGCTCGGTGACGGAGGTCTCGCGCATCTTGAACTTCTGGATCTTGCCGGTGACCGTCATCGGGAAGGCGTCGACGAACCTCCAGTAGCGGGGGATCTTGAAGGTGGCGATCTTCCCCTTGCACCACTCGCGCAGCTCGTCGCCGTCCACCGACTGGCCCTCCTTGAGCCGCACCCAGGCGCACAGCTCCTCGCCGTACCTCGGGTCCGGAACGCCGACGACCTGCACGTCGCCGATCGCGGGATGCTGGTAGAGGAACTCCTCGACCTCGCGCGGGTAGACGTTCTCTCCGCCCCTGATCACCATGTCCTTGATGCGGCCGACGATGTTGGCATAGCCATCGGCATCGACCGTGGCCAGGTCGCCGGTGTGCATCCAGCCGGCCCGATCGATCGCGCCCGCGGTCGCATCGTCGTTCCGCCAGTAGCCGAGCATCACCAGGTACCCCCGCGTGCACAGCTCGCCGGGAGTGTCGCGCGGCAGGATCCGCCCACTGTCGGGGTCGACGACCTTTGCCTCGACGTGCGGGTGGATGCGGCCGACGGTCGACACGCGCTTGTCGACCGGGTCGTCCGGCGCGGTCTGGAAGGAGACCGGACTGGTCTCGGTCATGCCGTAGCAGATGGTGACCTCGGACATGTGCATGTCGGACTGGACCTTCTTCATCACCTCGACCGGGCAGGGCGAGCCGGCCATGATGCCGGTGCGCAGGCTGGAGAGGTCGAACTCGTGGAAGCGCGGGTGCTCGAGCTCGGCGATGAACATAGTGGGTGCGTCTAATATAGAAAGCACTAGCAGTTGCCCGGGACCAGTAGGAGGCCGGGTGGTCGAGACCTTGAAGGCGGTCGGTCGCGCGATCTATGCACGACTCTCCCAGGACCGCGGGAGGATGAGCGAGAACGTCGACATCCAGATCGCGGACGGTCAGGACTACTTCGCCGACCAGGGCTGGTTGATCGATGAGCGGCTGATCTTCTCGGACAACGACATCTCCGCCTCGATCTTCTCGGACAAGGAGCGCCCAGGATGGCTCGACCTGCTCGCCGCGATACGCGCCGGCCTAGTCCAACTCGTCGTCGTGACCGAGGTAGCTCGCCTGTGCCGCAACTTGGCCGACGCGATGGAACTCATCGCGCTGACCAAGGAGACGACCTTCACCACCGTTGAGCTGACCAACGGCGTGCGCTACAACCTCACAACGGTCCAGGGCTACCACGACTTCCTCAAGGCTGTCCTCGACGCGTCTGGGGAGAGCGGCAAGTCGTCAGTCCGACTCAAGCGCAAGAAGCGCGCCCGCGCCAAGGAGGGGTACTACAACGGCGGCAGCCGTCCCTACGGCTACAGGAAGCCGGAGGGCGGAGCGACGGGCACACTCGAGGTGGCCGAGAGCGAGGCCGCCATCATCCGTGAGCTAGTCGAGCGGCTGCTCGCTGGTGAGATGGTGATGCCACTGGTCGCGGAGCTGAACGACCGCAAGGTCCCGACGGCGGCGGGTGGCCGCTGGTGGCCTACCACGGTGATGAAACTGGTCACGTCGCCGAGAATCAAGGGTGTGCGATCCCACCTCGGCACCGAGTACCCAGCCACTTGGCCGGCGATCATCTCTCCCGAGGAGTTCGAGCGGTTGCAAGTGGTCCTGTCGGACAACATGCGGCAGCTCAACACCGGCCGTCGCTACACGAGACGGTCCTACCTGCTCACCGGCCTGATCGAGTGCGGTGCCTTAGGCGCTGACGGCAAGCCTTGCGGCGCCAAGCTGCACCCCGGCGCTACGAAGGTTCAGCGTGAGGAGGCGCCGAGACGGCGGTACCGATGCTTCAAGTTCGACTCCACCGGCCAACCGCACGGCTGTGGGAAGGTCTTCCGGCTTGCTGGCCCGGTTGAGCTGGCCGTGAGCGAGGCGGTGCTTACTGCCTATGAGGGCGAAGACCTCGCCGCGCTGATCGCACCCGACGCCCCAGAGGAGCTGCACGAGCTGGCTGCGACGCTCGGTGAGGACAAGAAGCGGTTGGAGCAGGCCAGCCGGGACAGGTACTGGCGGCGCGGTGACCCCCTGCGCCTGGAGGAGGGGCAGTTCCTGGCGATCCAGGCGGAGATCAAGGACGCCATGTCGGCGGTTCAGCGACGAATGGCACGGCTGGAGCAGGGCCGCGCGTTGGCCGCGATCCCGCCTGGGATGAACCTGCGGCAAGCCTGGGATGCGGCTGACCTCGGCTGGCGGCAAACGATCCTCTCGCTCGTGGTCGTGAAAGTCATCTTGTACCCGGGCTACCCGGGGCGGCGAGTCTGGCCGGCTGACGACAGTCCGCTGTTCGAGCGTGCGAAGGCGCTCGGCGGGCCGTGGTGCTTCGATCCGTCCAAGGTCGACATCCAGTGGAAGCTCTGAGCTGGCGCATGTGACGTCTCGGTGAAAACATCGCCAGCATGCGTGGCAAGAAGGTCGTCGAGCGCTGGCAGCATGCTGGTCTGGATTGCTGTATCTGCGTGGGGATCTTCTACTGTCTAGATGGGTTCGTCCGGTTGCCGCCGGGGCATCCTGATCGGAAACTTGCGGAACTGGCGGATGCTATTGACGAGGCAGCCGAGCTCAACCCGAGCCCCTTCCCTCTCGAGCGAGGTCACCAGCACATTGCCGTTGATGTCCACGGTGGACTTACCCACGGCCCGGACTCGGATGGCTGGGTAGGGTTCGATACCGGGCATGCTCTGGACTACTGGAATGACGACGACCTGCAGGCGCACCTACGCAAGGACGACCGGATCGCCGCGCACATGATCGGATGGCGCCTGGAACGCGATGGGCTTGGTACCCGCTGGACCATCCAGCAGCTGCGGGACGAGGTTAACCGCCTCGCCGAGCAGCTCGCCGCTCGTGCGGCCAGCGCGTGATGAGCACGGCATCTGCCTGGACGTCCTGGTGAAGGTCGGCCGAGGTGGACGGCTATGCCGGCGACCAGGTCGAGGGTCTGCGAT
>Ga0137369_10000769_pt1 | contig 30236 bp, 28 predicted proteins | sample SagtaG_12_FD_104918 | JGI IMG/M metagenome (GOLD analysis project Ga0137369, IMG submission 104918) | Vadose zone soil microbial communities from Sagehorn Ranch, Mendocino, California, USA - Sage1_L_113_16 metaG | ecosystem: Environmental > Terrestrial > Soil > Vadose zone | place: USA... | reverse complement strand
CTGTACGTCATGCAACGCCCCCTCAGCCGGGTCGGCCTGCCCGACCACGAACTGCGGATCGCGGTCAACGCCGCCGGCGATACCGGCGGCCTGCGCTACATGGGCGGGCCTGGGACCTGGTTCAGCGCCGGCGCGGTCAGCCGGCACGAGCACCTCTGCTACCACCACATGGGCTGGGCCGCACCGTTCCCCCGCGACAGCGAACTGCCCGTCCACCAGATCCGGGCCGCCGTCGTCGAGTTCATGACCAGCGGCGGGCAACGCCCCGCCTGCGTCACCTGGCAGCGCCTGACGCTACCCACCGGCCCGCCCTGACCGGCAGCGCCGGCCGGCGGCAAGCCGACACGGCCGGTCAGCGCGGCGCAGCAACGGGCCAGCACGTCACACACCAGCCCTGTGACACCCGTGGAGGACACAACTGATGACCACATACACGCTCACCCCCCGCGAGCGGCCGCCGTGGCGGTTCACGGCCGATGACCTCGCCGCGCGTATCAAGAACCGCTGGCCGCACGCCCGTGTCGGCTGCGGTGACCTGCCCGGCTCCCCGATGCTCCTGCACGCCCTCGTCCCGTTCGGCCCGCCTCGCCGGGAGTTAGGCATCGCCGTGGACGCCGAGGGCTGGGCGGTCGTTGTCGACGCCGCCGACCCGGCCACCGCCACCGAGTTCGCACTCTGGTACGCCGCCCAGTTGCCCGGCTTCGACCCGCCGGTGCATCTGATCACCGAGGACGACGAGGTCTCGCTGGAGCTGCGGGCGGACAGCACCCCGGACGACCTGCTGATTTTCCTGTCCCCACACCTGGCCAGGCCCGACCCGCGGGCGGTGGGCCGGCGGGCAGCCGAGGTCTTCGACCGCGTCTTCACCAGCCCGCTGTGGGAGCGGCTGGCCGGGGCGGTCGCGGCGCACCCCGACCGGGGCGCCACCTTCACCGGCTTCCCCCTCATCGCCCGGCTCGACCTGGCCCACGACGCGGGGCCGCTGCTGGTCGAGGCGATGCACGCGCTGGCGCTGCGGGCCGCCGTGTACCAGCTGACCGGAAGCGACGAGACGGCCGCCACGCTCGTGGTCCCGCTGCCGGTCGACAACATGATCCGTCTGATCCTGGCCCAGCACACGCTCTGCCTGCAGACCGCCCATCAGCTTGGGGTCAGGTTCGTCGCGCAGCCCACCGACTGGGACTACTTCGGCTGGCGGCGCGGCGACTACACCCACCAGTGCTTCCTGGCCGCTGACTGGGGCGAACCGGACGAGCGGTACTGGCTCGACGCCGACGAAACCGCTCGCCGGCTGAAGACCCTCAACAGCCGGTACGTCGACATCGGCATCCGGCGCGGCATCCAGCACAACCTCCGCTTCGAGCCCCTGCCTGACCCCTCGATGGTCGCCATCTAGCCCCGCCGCAGCTTCTGGCCGGCAGCCCCGCCACCCGCTGTCCGCGCGACCACCCGACCCTTAACGCCGGGCGGCAACGCCCACCGACCACCGTCCCCCGAAGGAACACCCATGTTGGCGCCGTCACCGCGGTCCACCTCACCTGCGCAGGACCCGGCATGAGCCGCTTGACGTGGCCAGGCGACGCCGTCGAACTCGACTATCCGAACCCGGCCCGGGTTCACGATGCGCTGCTGGGCGGCGCGTTCAACTTCGCCGCTGACCGGCGCCTGGCGCGCGCACTCACCACGGCCGTGGCAGGAATCGAGCTGGATGCGCGCGCCGAACGGTATTTCCTTCACCGGGCCGTCCGCCTCTGCGTCGACGTCGGCATCCGGCAGTTCCTCGATCTGGGATCGGGTACCCCAACCGTCGGAAACGCCTGCCACGTAGCGCAGCACGCGGCCCCCGACACGCGGGTGCTCTGCGTCGACATCGATCCGGTCGTGGTCGAGCTGACCCGGTACCTGTGGCGAGACAACGACCGGGTTGGCGTCCTGCAGGCCGACCTACGGTGGCCCGACCACGTCCTCGACCACCATGACCTGACGGCGCTGCTGAACCTCGACGAACCGGTGGCGGTGCTTCTGGTCTCGGTCCTGCACCTCGTACCGGATGAGGACGACCCGTGGGCTGTCGTCGCCCGGCTCGGTGACCGACTCGCGCCGGGCAGCCATTTGGTGATCAGCCACACGACCTCCGACTGTCCAGGAGGGGACGTGCCGGTACGGCGCGAGCTCATCCGGCGCGCCGGCCTGCCGGAGACGGTGCGAACCAGCCACCAGATCCGACGGCTATTCACCGGCTTCGATCTGGTCGAGCCAGGGCTGGTGCACGCCCCGCGGTGGCGCCCAGACCGCGACGACGAAGGCGGAGCCGAACAGCGGCACCGGTCGCGCGTCCTCGCCGGCGTCGCGGTCAAACCCGCACCGTCTTCGGTGCTTGGCGACGGGGGCGGCGGCCTTGCCCACTGACGCCTACTGGCTGTGTGACAAGGACGAGCCGTTCGCCGCCACCGTTCGCATCGTCACGCCTCCTGCCCATCCCCGGCGCCAGCGGGGGCGCTGCAGCCAACCGCAGCCCCCGGCCCCACCCGATGTCGGCGCGATACGAGGCGACAGACCGTTCACATGGAGATGGTCGGTGGCAGCATGACCGGCGACCTGTGGCTCAGCCTGATCGACCTTGACATGCGTCACAGCCGAATCCGCCCGGCGCTCACAGACGCACAGGTCCGGTACCGCATCGCTCTCAACGGGTTCCCCGGTGCCACCTGCCGACAGCAGGCCGGCGTTCTGTACCTCTACACCGCACCCACGTCGGGGCAGCCACCGCGGCTGCTCGTGCAGTCCACAACGAAACCGGACTGGTCATTCCTGCCGAGCCGCCACGGAGCTTCCATCGCCCAGGTCAAGGACATCGGCCCGTTCTGGGATCGGGTCCGCGCTGGCGCGTTGTACCGCTTCTGGCTCACCGCGTCCCCATCGCGCGCGGTCGGCTGTCACGGCGGCAACCGGATCCGTGGCACTCGTACGGCGATCGGCGATCCGAGGGAACAGATCGACTGGCTCACCAGGCGATTGGACGGCGCAGCCACCCTGACCGACGTCCAAGTCACCCGTCCCACGAAGACAACCGGACGCCGCGGCAGCCAAACGGTCACGCTCACCTCGGTGACGTTCAACGGGTTACTGGAGGTCACCGACCCCACTGCGCTGCGCCGACACGTTGTCGCCGGCATCGGACCCGACAAAGCCTATGGTCATGGTCTTCTGATCATGAGGCTGCAAGCCCCGCAAGAACCGTGACCCGACACGACGATGCCGCCGGACGCGGCGGCGCCCGCGCACAGCGATGAACGTGTAAGATCTGTCAGCACCGTCTGTTGAGCGCGTCTTCCCGGGCTCGCCGAGACGGACCAGCGACTCTCGTCGGCCCAGGACAACGGGCCGCCCCCGCGTCCGCGGGTGAGACGAGGACGACCGGACCAGTCAGGTCTCGTCCACGACCGGTGACCCGCCCCGCGCACGCGGGATGCGTCCTCCGCCGCTTCACTGGTGTTGTATCTGCCCGCGCCCGCGGGCAAGTCCCCTTCCGGCTGCGACGTCGATCGACCGACCGTGCTCGCGTTTGCGCGACCGACCGGCGCGACCGACCGGCGGATCCCAGAACCGGGCTACAGACGATCGAGGCTGCCGTCGGCCCCGGGGACCGCAGCGGCGGTGCCCACCTGGCCGCAATGCGCCCTGTCGGATGGGCCGAACCCAGTCGTGGTGGGTGCCCGGACGTCGCCGTAGCCCAAGAAAGCAAGCCCAGGAAAGCAACTCGCAGCATGTCAGGAATGGAGCCGTCGTATGCGCTTCGATCTGAGCAGCGGGCAACTCCTCGCCGCCGAACAGCGACTGATCGCCCCACGCTCCTGCGTGCCCGTTCCGGTCGGCCCGGTTACCCACTGCACGCCGTTGATCGACCAGCGACGTCGGCGAAGCCCCAACCAGACCGGCCCGGGCGGGTTGCCGCTGACCGGCAACGAATCCGCGCTCCCGTACGCATCCACCCCTCGGTCGGTTGCGACGCCGAGGGCCTTCCTCATCGAAAGGCGAACGTTGTGACGACTCGTGTCGACGAGCTTCCGCAGGAGTCCCTGCCGGTGGCGGCCGCGCCGCTGACTCCCCACGACGGTGGGCGGTCGGCGTTGAAAGCATTGGCCTTGGCGGCTGTCACACTGGTCGCCGCCGCTTTCGCCGCGACCCGCCTGGCCGGTGACCCTCGCCAGGCCGCCGCCGTGGTGTTCGGGGTCCTCGTGGTGGCGATGCTGGCACTGGCGGCGGTGCTGGTGCCGTGGCGTCGCCTGCCCGCCCCACGCGCTGACCAGGTGGCCGCCCTCGCCGATCTACCCGCCGACCAGGTGGCCCGCGGCAAACGGCTGCACGCCGAGTTGCGGCCTTGGGCGTACGCGGGCAAGGCGGTCTCCCTCGCCGCAACGCTGGGGCTTGGGCTGACCCCAGCCGGCTCTGCCCTGGTCACCTGGGCGGGACGCCTGGCGGGCGGGTCCTGGGTGGCGCAGGTGCTCCTCGGCGCGCTCGCTTTCACGCTGGTCATGCAGGTGCTCGCGCTGCCGTTCGCCGCCCGCGCGCACGCGATCCTCGTCCGCTACGGCCTGTCCACGCAGAGCTGGCGGGCGTGGGTGGTCGACGGGCTCAAGGCGCTCGCGGTGGGCGGCGTCATCCTCGGGATCATGTTGCTGGGCTTCTACGGGGCCGGGCACTACGTCCCCCGGTGGTGGTGGGTGTGGGCGGCGGCGTTCCTCACCGTCGTCTCGGTGTTGTTGACCTTCATCTTCCCGGTGGTGATCGCGCCGATCTTCAACAGGTTCACCCCGCTGGAGGATGGTCCGCTGCGCGAGCGGCTGCTGGCGCTGGCCGCGCGGGATGCGGTGAAGGTGCGGGAGGTGTTCGTCGCCGATGCGTCCCGGCGCACCAGGGCGGTCAACGCCGCCGTGGGCGGGCTGGGCGCCACCCGTCGCATCATCCTCTTCGACAACCTGCTCCAACCGCCAGCCAGCCCACTGGAGCACGACGTCGTCAAGGAGGGCACGGTCAAGGACGGCGATGCCGCGAAGGCGATGAGCGACACGCTGCTGCGCGGGGCGACCGACGAGCAGATCGCCGTCATCGTTGCCCACGAGTTGGCCCACGCCAAGTACCACGACCTGTTCACCCGCAGCGTGTTCGGCGCGTTCCGCCTTGCCGCGGTCATGTGCGGCCTGTATCTGCTGGGCGGTTGGGCCGGGCTGCTGCACATGGCCGGGGTCGGCTCGTTCACCGACCCCCGCGCGCTCGGGCTGTTCCTCGTCGCCATGTCGTGCATCGGCGCGCTGCTCGGCCCGGTCAACAACCTGATGTCCCGCCGGGTTGAGGCCCGCGCAGACCGGCACGCGCTGGACCTCACCGGTGATCCGGCCGCCTTCGAGGGGCGTGTGGCGACACGTCGTCGAGGTCAACCTGGCCGAGGCAAAGCCGGGCCGCTTCAGGTATGTGCTGTCCGCCGACCACCCGTCGATCGTGGAGCGGATCGCCACGGCCCGCGCCTACGCCCGGCAGGTGCGCGCCCCGGAGCTGGTCGGCTAGCGGGCGGCGACGAATGACACTGGCTGAACCGGACTGCTGTCCCGATCGCCGCCACGACGCGCTCGCCTTGCCTACGCACTCACCCAGCACGTGGGCGGCGGGGGCGGAGAACCTTGACGGCGGCGGGACGCTCCGACGGCTTCCCCGGCCCATTCGCCCGGCATTGACCATGTTCGCTCCGCCCGACGTCGGCGGTGGCCACTTGGAGCACCCCCGGCTCGTGGCCACCGCCGACCCCCTGCCCGACCGAGCACGCAGGCCGCCTAAGCCAATCAGTCCGTCTCCGCGATCGCCACACATCCACCGCCAACGATTCACCGCCAACCGTTCACCACAAGCCCCTCGGGCCGTCCGTCTGCAACCGCGACAAGGAGAGAACAGCGGTGCCTCCTGCCACGCAAGGCCGCTCCCACCGAAGGATCACCGGCGCGGAGCGCGAGGAGTGCAAGCACGACCACGTCAGGCGTTACGGCGCCGGTTCCCCGATTCGCAAGATCGCCGAGGAGACGGGGCGATCGTACGGATTCGTGCACCGGCTACTCGTCGAAGCCGGCGTGACGCTGCGCAAGCGCGGCGGCGCACGCGTGCGTCGCCGTCAAGCCGCCGCCCCGCTCGTGGCGAGTCGTCGAGGCGTCAACGAACTGATCGACGGTGGACGGCGGTGACCACCGGCATCGCCGAGTTTGGCTGGCAGCCTTGGCTGCCTCCTTGGGCGCAAGGAGCCGATCGCTGTGGTGCTGCTGCCCTCGCCGCACGCCCGCGCCTCGCGACCCGCGGGTGGGCCATTTCATCGACGCGCCTCCCGATAGGCCCGCGATGAGCGGGCGCGCCCCTTCGCCCCTTTTGAGCCGCCCCGAGCGGCGAGCATCCGGTGGCTTGCGCCGGATGGAACCACCAACGACGGGCTCCTGTTGAGCCAGAAAGGATCATCTTGAACAAGACCAACGTACTGGCCGCCGCAGCGGTTAGCGCGGTGTTGCTCGGTCTGCTGGCCGGCGCCGCTCCCGCGTTCGCATCCGGCGATCAGCCTTCGCCCTCGGGCACCGTCACCCCCGACATCGTCGGCGGGCACGAACCCAGCCAGCCGTACCCGGCGATGGCGTCTCTGCAGATCGACCACAACGGCGACCCCAACTGGCACATCTGCGGCGCGTACCTCGTGTCGCATCGATACGCCGCCGTCAACGCCCACTGCGTGACCAACTTCCCGGACGGATCGGCCAAGGATCCCGAACTGTTCCACCTGCGGATCGGGTCGGCCAACCGCACCAGCGGCGGTGTGGTCGCAGGCGTCGCCCAGGTCCTGCCGCACGCCAACTGGAACTGGGCGGCCGGCCCCGGCCGCGTGGCGGACGTCGCCCTGCTGCGGCTGGACACGTACGTGCAGCTCCAGCCGTTCGAGATCGCCGCGCAGCTCCACGACCGGTCAAGCGTTCGGCTGCTGGGCTGGGGCGTGACCGAACCCAACGGTGAGGGGCCGCTCCCGATCGACCTGCAGGAGCTGGACACCCGGCTCGTGCCGGCCGAGCAGTGCGCGGCGGCGGGGATCACCGTCGGGGAGATCTGTGTCGGCAATCCGCACGGCACCGACGGCGCCTGCTACGGCGATAGCGGCGGCCCGGCCCTGCAACGGGTCGCCCGCCACCGCTGGGCGGCCGTAGGTGGCGCCAGCCGTGAAACCACGCCCTTCTGTGGGACCGGTCCGGCGGTGTACACGGACGCGACCTACTACCGGGACTGGATGTTCACAGTGATGCGAACGGGCGTGGTTCCGCCACGCACCGACGGCGGCCAGGCCACCGCTGAGGGCGCGGTCACGGGTCGCTCCTATCACTGGGCCGGCTCGATGTAGCGGCTGCTCGCCGGACTCGTCCCGGCCGCGCTGCGGCCGGGACGAGTCCGGGCAGGCACCGTTCGTGGAGGCCGCAGCAATGCCGATACGGAGACCGTCGTGTGCCTTAGCAGGTCAACGCGCGGCGCCGGGAACCTCCCCAACACCGCGGGGCAGCTCCTGCAGCCGCCTTGGCCGCAAGCGCAAGCCGGCCCAGACCACGGCCGCCGGCAGAACCCATGACCACCGCGACCACCAACGACCCTTCGGAGGTCCTGACCATGCCCGCCAACCCCACGAGCGGCCCAGCACACGACGTCGGTCTCGAATCCGTGCGCCCGCGCGGGCGGCGCTGGCTGCCGGCAGCGGCGGCCCTCCTCGCGTTGGCTGTCCTCGCCGTCGCCGCACTGCCTGCGGCGCTGCGGGGCCACGTCCGGCCGACCGCAGCGGCCGGCAGGCAGGTTCCAGCGGTGCACGGTCCCGACGCCGCCCCGTCGGCCCGCAACCCACTCGACGAGCTGGCCCGTCGCATCGCAGACGCGCCCTTCGACCGGCAGAACGGACGCTACACCTACATCCACACGCATGGCTGGGCGCTGGATACCGCCGCCACTGCCGACCGGACGACGTCTCGAATCGCCGTGTTCGACGAACAGTTGTGGATCGCCGCCGACGACTCCGGACGGGACCGGCTCGCCCGGCTGCCCGACCAACCCGCGGGCGGGCCGCTGCGCTGGAGCACCCCCAAGCCCGCGACCGCCGCCATCGAAGACTTCCCGCCGGGCGGACGCAGCCGCAGCCTGCCGACGCCGCCATCGGCTGACCCGGACGTCCTGGCAGCCCAGCTGAACACGGTCCAGCCGCGGGCCAACGGCCCGCAGTCGATCGTGCGAGCCATCGCCGACATCTACCGCGACATCGCAGCCCGCACACCCGTGCGGGCCGCCATGCTTCGCCTGCTGTCCAGGGTCAGCGCGGTCACCTACCGCGGCCACGACAACGACCGGGCCGGGCGCACCGGGATCGCCGTCAGCGTCGACTCCGACGTACGCGACACGCTGATCTTCGACGCGTACACCGGTGTGCTGCTGGCCCACGAGGCGGTACTGCTCACCCAGCCGAGCGGCCTCGACGTCGGACCCGGCGCGATCGGCGAAAGCGTGCTGTACCTGGACTACGCCTACACCGACCGGGTCGGCGCACCGCCACCAGCGCCGGCTGCGGACACAGGCGCGCCGGGCACCACGGCCCGCGCGGCCGGCCACATCAGGCGCCGCTGCCGCTGCGCCCCATTGCCTGGGCTGCTGGCCGAGTCCGACATCGCATCGGGGTGACGGCTGCCAGTTCGCGACCGACATCGACCACCAAGACGGAAAGGAACCCCGCCACCATGCCGATTTCGATCGGTTGTGTCCTTTTCAACTATGAGAACGGCGGCCTCCAGCCCAGCGGCGGCTACGACTTCGGCCCGCTGCGGGCCGCCCTCGCCGCCAGCCCGCGCCGACCCGACCTGATCTTCTTCTGCGAGGCCAAGCGCTACGCGGACAACGGCGGCAACGGTCTGCTGCACGCGGCGAAGGCCATCTCCGACCAGTTCGACGCGCCCTACATCGGGCTGCTCGGCTACATGGAACGCGGCCCGATGCCACCCGCGATCTTCTACAACCCGGCCGTTCTGACGCAGTTGCCTCCGTGGTACGGGCACGGCAGCCACCACGACTACCACGACCAACGCAACGTCGCCCGCTTCGCCGTCCGCGGTACGGCCGCTGGTGGCGAGCCGGACGTGGAGTTCCTGGCCGGCGTCGACCACTGGGAACCGCTGTCCGGCCCAGTGCGAGAACTGGCGGCGCGGCGGTGGGGCCGGTACGGCAGGAAGGGGAAGCTACCCGCGATCCTCGCCGGCGACACCAACGCCACCCCCTCCGGCCCCCACTTCGCGGCCCGCGACTGGGCCCTGGCTGCCGAGCTGGACTGGACCAACGCCAGCCACAAAGGCCGCGAGCAGGACGGGACGTGGGTCGCCGACACCGCGGCGATGGACCACCTGATCGGCCGCTGGGTCGACGGTCACGGCCGGGTCGGCGGTGCCGGGTTCAGCTCCCTGGCGGAGCTGGCCTGGCAGATGAGCATGGACTGCCCGGCCGCCGCCCGGCCGGGTCTGCTCGGCAGCGACGGGCGGATCCTGCCGACGGTCAACGACGAGGTTGATGTGGGGGGCGGGCTGCACATCGACAACGTCATCGCCAACGACCTGATGCTGCGCCACGTCGATCCCGGCACCTTCCAGATCCACGTGCCGCCCCCCGGTGTGCGGTACTCCGACCACCGCGCGGTGAGCTGGGAACTGCGGATCGGACGATGAACACAGGAATGCGTTCGTCGGGTGGTGGCCGCCGACGGCAGACCTCCGTTGCGGCGCACGATGTGGGGTTGCCGCCGCGGCGGGGTTACCAGGACGAGGCGGTCGCGGCGATTGTCGACGGCCTGGCCGGCGGTGGACGCGGGACCTCGGTGTTGGCGTGCGGGACCGGTAAGACGCTCGTGGGCGCCCACGCGACGGTGGAGCTGGTGGCGGCGGGCCTCGTGGTTGTCGCCTGCCCGTCGCTGGCGCTGGTGGCGCAGACGCTGGGTGTGTGGAGCGCCGCCGGTGTCCCGGATGCGGTGCTCGCGGTGTGCTCCGACACCACGGTCGCCGATACCGCCGTGCATGTGTCGGATCTGCGCTGCCCGGTGACCACGGACGCGCACCAGGTCGCTGCGTGGCTGCGCCGCACGAGCGGGGCGCGGTTGCGGCTGATGCTGGTAACCCATCAGTCGGCGGCCGTCCTCGGACAGGGTCTGATCGCTGCCGACGCGACGGTGGACCTGCTGGTCGTCGATGAGGCCCACCGCACCGCTGGCCGGATGGGAAAGCAGGCCGCCGCGCTGCACCACGACGAGGTGCTCCCGGCGCGGCGGCGCCTGTACATGACCGCGACGCCGAAGGTGATGACCACCCGGCGCGGCGACGGTGACGCGGCGGCGCTGTCGATGGACAGCCCGGACACGTTCGGGCCGCGCCTGTTCACCTACCCGTTCGCCGACGCCATCGCGGACGGGTGGCTCGACGACTACCGGGTCGTGGTCATCGGCGTGACCCGCGGCGAGGTGCTGCGGATGCTGCGCGGCGTGGACGGCACGGCCGCGCTGGAGCTGACCGGCGCGTCGCTGCGGACCATGGTGGTCCAGGCGGCGCTGGGCAAGGCCGCCGTGGAATTCGGACTGCGCCGGGTGCTGGCGTTCACCGCTTTGGTGAAGGAGTCCCAAGACTTTGCCGCCACCCTGGGCGACACCCTCGCGAGCCTGCCGGCAGCGTATCGGCCCAAGGGCCTGCTCACTGCCGTGCACGTCGACGGCGCCCAGCGCGTGGGCGAACGCCAGGCGGCGCTGGGCCTGCTGGCCGACCCCCCGCAGGACGGGTGGACGGTGCTGTCCAACGCCCGGTGCCTGTCTGAGGGCGTCGACGTGCCCGCGGTCGACGGGGTGGTCTTCGCCAGCCCGAAAGGCTCCGAGATCGACATTGTGCAGGCGGTGGGGCGAGCGTTGCGGCGCAACCCGCGCGGCAGCGGCATCGCCACCGTCCTGGTGCCGGTACTGCTGCCCGACGACCCCGACCACGCCGCCGATGACTACGACGAGTGGGCCACGGTGTGTCGCGTGGTGCGGGCGCTGCGGGCGCACGACACCACGCTGGGCGCCCAGCTCGACGAACAACGCACCCGCACCGCCACCGGCAACAGCGGCGGCGCTGCGGCTCTGCCGGAGCGGATCCTGATCCGGCTTCCCGACGGCTACGCGATGCGCGAGGTTCTGCGACACATCACCGTGCGGGTGCTGCAAGACACGACCAGCTCGTGGTGGGCCAGCTTCGGTGAGCTTCGCGCGTTCCATGCCGCGCATCAGCATTTCCGGTTACCCGATGGCACACGACTGGGTGACTGGATGCGTAACCAGCGCAGGTTCTACCGCAGACACGCCCTGGAGCCGGAGCGGATCGCGGCGCTGGAGGGCCTCGGGTTCGAGTGGGCGCCTCAACAACGGGCACAGGAGCGCGGTCTGGCCGCCGCGCAGGCGTTCCACGCCGAGCACGGCCACCTCGTAGTCCCGGAAAACTACCCGTCCGAGGGGATCGACCTTCACTCCTGGCTGGCGCATCAGCGCAACCGCCACGCGTCGGGAACGCTGCCCGCCGACCTGAAGACCGCGCTGACCGGCCTGGGCATGCGGTGGGGGAAACGCGACCGCGTCAGTTGGCAGGACGCCTACGACCTCGCCGCCGCGTTCTACGCCGAACACCGGCACCTGCGCCTGCCGACCGGGTACACGGTCGACGGGTTCGACTTGTACTTCTGGCTGTGCCAGCAGCGAGGAGATGCCCGAAGTGGCAAGCTGTCAGCGCAGCGGGCCGCCGCGCTCGACGCGATCGGCATGGTGTGGGACCTCGACGAGGCGCGCTGGCAGGACAGCTTCGCCGCGGCCACCGCCTTCGCCCGACGGGAGGGACACCTCCAACCACCCTGGGGGCACCGCGAAGGCGACATCAACCTGTACACGTGGCTTGCCCACCAACGCAAGCTGCACCGACGGGGATCGCTTGCCACCGAACGCATCGACCGGCTGGTCAGTATCGGAATGTCGTGGTGACTCAACAAGGAACATCGGTGAGTCGGCGGGTGGCGGCGGCTGCGACCGGCGGCCCGCACAACGTGTTGCGCCGGGCCGGACTCGTCGAAGCCGCACGCTTCCTCGGCGGGCCCTGGCAGCCCACCGCCGGGCACATGGGCACCGACGGTCCCCGTCGCATCGACGGGTTCAGGCTGTCCTGGCCGGCCTGGGAAACAGGCTCCCTCCACGGCCGGCCACCGGTGGCGCAGCCGCCCGATGAGAGCGGTGCTCGATGACGACGACGCCGACGTACAGGACACTCAACCCGACAGACCGGCCGGCCGCGTGGGCAGCCTCGGCCGGCCTGGCGGCCTCATTGTCCCTGCACCGGCCGGCTTTGCTGCTCGATCGCATGCAGTTCATCCAGCACGAACTGGTACAGGCTGCCCGGGGCGGCGCAGACGAACACCGGGATCGACGACAGCCGGTTGTGGCGGTGGCTGTAGAACCCGACGACGGCGGTCTCATCGAGGCGGTAGAAGGAGAACATGCGGTCGCCGGCTCGATAGTAGATCTGGATCTGGGCCCCGGCTGGCTGGCGCAGCTTCTCGTAGTCTGCGCGGGTGGCTTCGATCCGCCTGACCATCTCGTCCGTGGTGATAGCGAACCGGTTGGCGAGCACCGACATGGTCGCCTCGTCGGTAGTGTCCGGCAGGAATACGCGCATGCGGCAGCCGGCCCGTTCGGAGAGTTGATGGAGCTGCCGGGCGTGCAGGTTGCGCCAGGTCTGCCCGTAGGCGACGAAGATGTCCAGCTCCCGCGCGTCGGTGAACAGGGTGTCCCATTCCAGTTCGTTGAGGTAGTTGGCGCCGATGCGAAGCAGCCCGGCGGCACGTACGTCCGCGCCCAGGTTGGCGGCGAGCTGGTTTCGTGGGCCGGACTCTCGTTCGGCCTGGGCGCGCATGTCCTCGATGTCGCGTTGCGCGGCGGCGCGCAGCAGGGCGGCCTCTCGCTGCGCGGCCGCGCGGACGGCCACGGCCTCCGCGATGATCTGATCAGCGTGGGCATCTGCCACGGCCGGGTCGGCGGGTGCCGTTGCGGCGGCGATTGGTGGCGCGGCACGCCCGGTGCGGGGGCCGGGCACGGCGACGCGCTGTTCGGAGAGCCTGTTCCACGTTGTCTCCCACCGTGCGTCGGTGCGCGGGTCGACCCCGCATGCTTGCAGGAACGCGCGCAGCAGCGGTTTGCGGGGCAGCCGGCGGCCGGCCAGGACGTCGACGAGGGTGCTGCGCGGCAGCGGGCTGTGGTGCCGCTTGCCCCAGTGCTCGAGTTGCCGGTAGGAGATGTTGTCTGCCCTTGCGCGTACCCGTCGCAGATGCCCGGCGAACTCCGCGACGGAGCGGGCCGTGGTGGGATCGATGTCGCTTGGGGGGATCATGCTCCTGGCGTCTACGGGGTGTCCGGCACTGTCCGGAAGTGTAACCACGGCGGGTCGCTCGGCAACTGGTGCGGACGCCCGCTGACCAGCGGCTGCCGTGCGGTGGGTCCGATTACGTCCTGGTTGCTTGCCGGACGCCGTGCTGTTCGTTTCTCCTGTGTCATAGCGGCCGGGGCCGGCGCGGCCAGGCGGCGGGCAGGACAGGGCCGGGTCGCGCGGCAGCGGGTGGCAGCCGCGTTGAGCAGGACGGGAACGGCGCTCGTCATGGGCACCGGCCCGGCAAGGTTGTCAGGCGTCGGATGCCGGCGCCGCGAGCAGTACGGAGGCGTGCGATGAGGTCGGCGGCGACGGTGGCGATCCCGCGGCGGGTGCTGGGCCGAACAGGATTGGAGGTTTGCGTGGTCGGTGTGGGCTGCTGGCCGATCGGCGGCCCGGACTACAACCTGGGTCTGCCGATGGGTTGGTCGGACGTCGACGAGGCCGCCGCCCTGGCCGGGCTGGAGCGTGCCGTCGGGCTCGGGGCGAACCTGTTCGATACCGCCGACGTGTACGGGCATGGCCGCTCCGAACGGCTCCTCGGCCGGCTGGTGGCGCAGGTACCCAGGGACGCCGTGGTGCTGACGTCGAAGGTCGGCTACTTCGCCGGTACCGCACCCCACGGCTACCAGCCCCGGCACATGCGTAGTCAACTGGGGCAGAGCCTGGACAACCTCGGCACCGACCACCTCGACATCTACTTCCTCCATCATCTGGACTTCGGTGGGGACGACCGCTACCTGGACGGTGCGGTCGAGGTGATGCGCGGGTTCAAAGCGCAGGGGCTGATCCGGGCGATCGGGATGCGGGGTCCGCACCGCTTCGCCCTGGACCGGCTGACGACCGAGCCCGAACTGCGCGGGGACAAGATCGCACGATTCAAGGCGCTGTTCGACGTGGTTCGGCCCGACGTGCTGGCTGTGCGGGACAACCTGCTGACCCCGCACGGCCGGTCGGCTGGCATCTTCGCCCTGGCCGATGCCCACGACTGCGGGGTTCTGGTCAACAAGCCGCTCGGCCAGGGCCTGCTCACGGGCAGCTACCAGCCCGGCCGCCCCAGGACCTTCGGGCCCGGGGACCACCGCCGCCGCAAACGCTTTTTCGGCCCAGATGCCATCGCGGTGATCGCCGGCGGCATCGACCGGCTCCGCGAGCTCGTGGGGTCTGAACCGGCGGACCTGATCCGCATCGCCTTGTGGGCTTGCCTGGTTCGCTCGCCCCGCGCCGCCGTTCTGGTGGGTTTCACCCATCCCGACCAGGTCGAGGTGAACCTCACCTGCCTGGGGGAGCGGCCCGACGACGCGGTGATCGCCGGGGCCCGCGCGATCATGGCTGAGGTGCAGGCCGGCTTGGACGCTGACGGGCAGGTGTTCATCGACGAACTGCCCGGCGGCACGGGAGCACGGCGATGACGGTCACCCGGGCGCATCTGGGCGCCGTACCGGTGACCAGCCCGGCCGCCAACGGTCGCGTCGCGACGGTCGGCGTGCTGACGTGGAACGTGCAGCACGCCAGCCCGGCCCGGGCGGCCCGCCAGGCCGACTGGCTAGCCAGCCGGCGCGAGGCCGACATCGTCATGCTGACCGAGGTTGCCCGCGGTGCCGCGGGAGACCACCTCGCCGACGCGCTGACCGGGCACGGCTACACCACCTATCTGACCGACGCCGGCGGCGAGGACTACCGCGTCCTGCTCGCTGGCCGCGTCGGCCAGCTCGAACCGGTCGTCAGCGTGCGGGTGGGGCACCTGCCGCATCGGCTGGCCGCCGCCAGCGTCACCGCAGCGGACGGGCGGCGCCTGGGCGTGGTCGGGCTGTACGTGCCCTCCCGGGGCCTTCGCGACAAACGCAACGCCGCCAAGCGAGCATTCCAGGCCGCTGTCGCCGGCGTGCTGCCCGCCCTGCCCGCGGCGTTCGGACCGCAGGTGCCCGTCGTGGTCGCCGGCGACCTCAACGTGGTGGAGCCAGGGCACGAGCCGCATCACCGCGTGTTCGGCGCCTGGGAGTACGACTTCTACCGCGCCTTCGCCGCGGCCGGGTTGACCGACGCCTTCCGCCACCGCCACCCCGGCACCGTCGACCACTCGTGGTACGGCCGCTCCGGCGCCGGCTACCGCTTCGATCACCTGTTCTGCACCAGCCCGCACATCGACACGCTTGGCGACTGCCGGTACCTGCACCAGCCCCGCACGTCCGGCCTGTCCGACCACGCCGCCCTCGCCGCCGACGTCACCGTGCCCGACCCACCCCCGTAGACGAGCAGCCCGCCCTCTGCCTGGGGTGGCGGCCAGGCCCGTCCACGGCTCGCGGACCGAGCCGGCAGCCCGGTACACCCACAGCCGACTACCCGCCGCAGTCAAACGACCACGAGTAGCTTCCTCTGCTTCTCAACCCTTGGGGAGGTCGCACCGATGCCGGCCACCGTCACCACCACCGTCACCGCCGTCACCGCGCATGGCAGGCTGCTCGACGCGATCGCCCACGCCGTCGGCGACCCGGTCGACCACGACGCAACCGCTGCGCTGCGCGGCATTGCGATGACCGACCCGGTGGCGCTGTCCGCCGCGCTGACGCCGCTGCTGCCGGGCCGGTTCAGCCTGACCGGCAGCCTGGACCGGCGCCTGCTGCTCGCCGAACGGGCCCCCGGCCTCGGTGGTTGGACCGCGGCGGATCTGTCCGGGCAACCCCACGCCACCCGAGCGTGGCCGCAGTGGACCGGCGGGCGCATCGCGATCGACGACGACCGCGGGTGGCTGTCGGCCGCCACGCTGACCGCGGAGGCCGTCCACCGCCTGCTGCGCCCCCGCGTGCTGCTGGTCGCCCTGTACCACCCGGAGTGGTTCCCGCTGCCCCGCTTCCCGCTGGCCATCTCGGACCTGGCCCGCGCCGCCCGGTCCACCCTGCTCGGTCAGGTGCGGCTCATGGACATGCAGCTGGGGATGAGCATCAAGGACATCCTCACCGCCGTCGACGCCTGGCAACCCGACGTCGTCGGCGTGTCGGCGACCTTCGGGCAGCACGACCTCATGACCACCCTGCTCGGCCGGCTGTACACGCTGCCCGGCCCCGCCGCTGGTGCTGGCCGGCGGCAGCCTGACCGCCCGCAACGAACGCCTGCTGTTGGACCGCTACCCTCGGCTTCTGGTCGCCCGCGGCGCCGGCGAACCCACCATCGCCGACGTCGTCGGCTACTTCCACGGCGACCTGGACCTGGCCGACGTGCGGGGGATCGGCTACGTCGGCGCCGCCCGCGGCGGCGGGCTGGCCATCGGCCGCCACCGCCGCACCGCTGGTGTGGCCAACCGGGCTCAGACCGACTTCCTGCCCGAACTCGACCTGCTCGACGCGACGTTCGCCCGCAGGGGTGTCGCCCAGTTGGAAGCCTCGCGCGGTTGTACGAACTTCTGCTCGTTCTGCCCCCGGGGCCACAAGGGCACCTGGGCCGGCGGGACACCGGACAGTCTCGTGTGGATCCTGCGGGAGATGAGCCAGGTCTTCGACCGGCACCCCCAGGTGTCGCGCACCCTGTACCTGGTCGACGAGGAGGCCATCGGCGCCGGCCCGGACGCGGTGGTGCGGGCGCTGGCCCTCGCCGAGACCCTGCACGCAGCCGGCTTCCGCTGGGAGTCGTCCTGCCGGGTAGACCAGGTCGTCGATCCCGCCCAGGACCGCGCCTGGCACATCGAGCGGGCCCGCATGTGGCGTCAGCTCGTCGCCCACGGACTGCGCAGGATGCTGTTCGGCGTCGAGTCGGGGGTGACCTCGATCCTGGACCGGTTCAACAAGGAGACCACCGCCGAGCAGAACACCCTCGCCATTCGGACCCTGTCGGCCCTGGGCGTACCGACCCGGTTCACCTACATCACCTTCGACCAGCTCATGGACCTCGGTGAACTCGAGGCCAGCCACGCCTTCCAGGCCCGCACCGACCTGCTGCTGCGCCCCCTGCCCCACCTGAGCGTCCAGGAGATCGTCGACGGCGTCCGCGACGAGGACTTCGTGACCGCGCACCGCACCGGCCGGCCGTTCTACACCGGCATCTCCTACCCGCTGGTGTCGATGGAATGTCTGATCGGCGCCGCCTACACCCGCAAGGTGCAGGCAGCCGGGCTCGCCGGCGCCGCCCGCCCCTCCATGGGGCGCGTCGACGCGCGGTTCGCCGACTGGCGCATCGGGCGCTGCTCCCACCACGCCCAGCTGTGGGTCGACCGCCACTTCGCCCTCGACTACACGCTCAAGAGCCTGGAGAAGATCCTCGACGGCGCCCCTCGCCGGCTGGTGCGCGGCGCCCGGGTCGTCATCAAGGACGCGGCGTTCGCGTTGCTGACCCGCGTGCTCACTCTCATCGCCGAGGCGCCGCCGCTGATCCCAGAGGACGTCGACGGCTTTGATCGGGCGCTGCGCGAGGCGATGGACGACCAGCTCGCCGAACTCGGCCGCAAGATGGCGACCACGATCGACGCCCTGGTGCAGGACCTGCCCGCCGACGCGGCCGCGGTGCTCGAACGTGAATACCGCCGGTGGCAGCAACCGCGCGACTGGCGGCTGATCAACTCGGCGGACCCGTGCGGTACGTGACCCCGGCTGGCGACGCGGCACCGCCGGCTACGGACAGATCGGCCATAACAAACAGATTCGGCCATGACAACAGATCATGACAACAGACAAGGAGCCACGTGCCCGGACGTTTCCTCGCCCTGGAGGGCCCTGACGGCGTGGGCAAGTCGACACTCGCGGCCCGGCTCGGCACCCTCGACTACCCCACCGCGGTCGCCCACCTGGACCGGACCGGCGACGCCGTGGCCCCGCTGGTGTTCGTCAGCCGCCGGCAGGTCTCGGCGACGTCGGAGTATGCGGCCAACCTGATGCACCAGTTGGCGACCGTGCTGTGGCACAGCGGGGACGCCCCCGACCTGCCCGACGCGTTCTGGGTTGGCGTGCAGGCCGCCTGGTTCACCGCGCACGCCACCACCGTCGTCGGTCCGCTGCTGGCCGCCGGCTACGACGTGATCGTCGACGGCTGGATGTACAAGTTCTTCTCCAAGCTGCTGCTCCAGGGCTACACCCCGCACGACCTCGACGTGACCTTCAGCCGGATCCGGATGCCCGACACCGTCGTGTTGCTGACCGCCGACGTCGGCGCCCTCTACGACCGGCGCAGCGCCCAGTTCCGCCTCGCCGAGCTCGGCATGCACGCCGGCTACCCCACGCTGGGCCGCGACACCTTCATCGACTACCAGCAACGAGGCCTCGGCCACCTACTGGCCTTCGCCGCCCAACGCGGCTGGTCGACCGTCCCGCTCGACCCCGACGCCACCATCGACGACTGCGTCACCAGGATCGAGCCCCTCCTCACCGCCCTGCGGGCCCCAGCGCGGCCACACCCCATCGGCACCCACCCATGACCCGGAGGTTGCATCCCATGACAGCCCTCGCCGCCCACGGCGGACCCAAGACCATCGACATCCCCGGCCCGCACTACCGGTGGCCCGTCATGGACGACACCCTCAAGCAGGCGCTGCTCGCCCAGGCCGAGCGGTCCCTGTCCGACCGGGACGCCTGCGGCGTCATCGGCGAGTTCGAGCGGGCCTTCGCCGACGTCGTCGATGCCCCCTACGCGGTGTCGTTTTCCACCGGCACGTCGGCCATCCACGCCATGAGCCGCATCGCCGGCCTACGCCCCGGCGATGCGATCATCGCGCCCGCCTACACCTTCCTGGCCACCGCGTCACCCTTCGCGTTCGAGGGCGTCGACGTGGTCTTCGCCGACGCCGACGAGTACGGCAACGTCACCGCGGCGACCCTGGCCGAACGGTTGCAGCCCAACGTCCGGGCCGTCATCGTCACCCACATGTGGGGCAACCCCTGCGACATGACCGCGATCGCCGAGTTCTGCCGCCAACACGGACTGCTGCTGCTGGAAGACTGCTCCCACGCCCACTTCGCGTCCTGGGCCGGCCAGCACGTCGGCAGCCTCGCCGACATGGCCGTCTACTCCACCAACCAGAAGGCCATCACCACCGGCGAAGGCGGCGTCCTCACCATGGCGCAGCGGCGGCTGCGGGACCTGGCCCTGCTGTTCGGCCACTACAACAAGCGCTGCCAAACCGAGATCGACCCAGCGGCCGAGTATTACCCGTTCGCGTTCACCGGCATGGGCCTCAAACACCGCATGCACCCCCTGGCCGCCGCCATCGGCGTGCACCAACTCGCCCGCGCCGGCGACATCGAGCGGCGCCGACGTGAGGTGCTCGACCGGTTCGTCACCGGCCTGGACAACAACCCCGTGATCAGACCGGTCGTGGTGCCCGCCGGCCGAGGCCGGAACGGACTGTACGTCGTCGGGCTGCGGTTCCATCCGGACAACGCGACGGTGACCCGCGACGAATTCGTCAAGCTGTGCCTGGCCGAAGGCGCCGCCGAGGTCGACGTCCCCGGCTCCACCCGCGACATCAGCCAGGAGCCGCTGTTCGCCCGGCGCGACCCGCACCAGCCCTACCATGCGACCGCGCCGCAGCCGACCCACCTGCCCGGGGTCCGGCGATTCCAGGACGCGTTCGTCAAGATACCGATCTGGGGTTACGACCGCGACGAAACCCTCGTCGACGGGTACCTCGCGGCGCTGACCAAGGTCAGCGAAGCGGTCGCGGTGTAACGCGATGGCGCCCGCCCACCCGGCCGCCGCGCGGGCCGCCCGCTACCCCGTCCAGCGCGAGCTCGACGGGGACTTCACCGTCGGCGAGATTGTCTCGGCGGTGGGGCATCCGCACCGTCCTGCCGCCCCACAGCCACGGCCCGGCCTGGCCGCAGCCGCACACCGAGCGCAGTTGTGGCGCCTCGACCGGGTGGGCGGCGCCGCCGCGCGCGTCCTGGCCGCCGCCGCACGGCCGGCGCACCCAGAGGACGGGCACGACCACCCGAGCGGCGACGACCTGGCCCTGCTGCACGCCTTCGAGGTGTCCCCGTTGTGGCGACCGCCGGTGGCCACCCGCCTGCCCGAACTGACCCCGCCGCTGGCGCAGGCGTGGCTGGCCCTGGCCGGGCACTGGATCGGGCTGTCCGCCACAACGCGCGACCTGCGGTTCTTCAATGCCGCCTGCAAGCTGCTCGGCGCGGTGTGGATCCGCTTGCGCGCCGCACCCGACCACCACACCCCGGATCACGATGGCTGGACCGCCCTGGCACAGCCGCTCGCCGCGATGGCCCACCTGGCCGACGGGGCGACCGAACGCCTGGCCACCGACCTACGTCACCGGCTTGTCCTGCCCGCACCGCCCACCGCCACGGCGGAACCAGACGACCTGCTCCGGCCACCGGCACCCGCACCGTCCCCCACGCCGTCGGTCGTGGTCCTCGCCACGGCCGGGTCGGCGGGGGCGCGCCGGTTCCTCGCCGCCGCCAGCACCACCCTGCCGATCGCCGCAGTGTGCTGGTACGGCCCCGACCGCGACGGCGGCGTCCTCGACAGCTCCGGGTACTCCACCGCCTGGTACCCGCGAGAACACGCCGGGCATGTCTCGGCCGCCGGGCAGCCACCGCCGTCGCAGCCGCACCCGGTCCAGATCGACACACCCGCCTGGGACGCGGTCGCGACGGCGCTGCACCACCAGCGGCCCGATCTGGTGGTCCTGCTCGGCATGCCGATCGTGCCCGCGCCCATCCTCCAGAAGGCGCGCCTCGGTGTCATCAACGCCCACAACGGCGCCCTACCCCACTACCGGGGCATGGACGCCGTCGGCTGGGCGCTGATCAACAACGATCCCATCGTGTGCAGCCTGCACCTGGCACGGCCCGCCGTCGACCAGGGAGAAGTGCTCGCCACGCAGCCCGTGCCGTTCGAGCCCGCGGGCACGCTGCGCAACCGGGTCAAGACCGCGCAACTACGCCTGCTGCTGGCGGCCACCCGGTTCGTCGCCACCACCGGCCGACTACCGTCGGCCACCCCGCAACGCGGCGGCCGACAGTTCTACCGCCTGCACCCGCACCTCAAGCGGGTCCTGGACGCCTGGACCGACCACCGCGCCGATCAGTTCGACCCCACCGGAAGGCGATGACCGACCGCCATGACCACCGCGCCGCACCCGACGTTCCTCAGCCTCAACGACATCAACTGGGACGACACCGGCTCCATCCTGCGCCACGCCACGCCGATCTTCGAGGCGTTCACCACCGAACCCAACCTGCTCGCCGCGCTGCTGGACAACCTCGGCGTCGACGAGCATCTCCGGCCGATGTGCGAGGGCTACGACTTCATGGACAAACTGGTGCTCTACGACGACGCCGACGCCCAGGTCCGCGTCCGGCTCCACCTGTACCGGCCCGGCTACTTCGACCGCCCGCACAACCACCGCTGGTCGTTCGCCAGCCACATCCTGCGCGGCAGCTACCTGCACCGCATCTTCGGCCGCGACGACCAGTTCGGCGAGGACACCGACCCCAACACGCTGCAACCGATCCACGAGCGCGTCGAACGCGTCGGCGCCGGCTACGCCCTGCACCACACCAGCGTCCACACCGTGCAGGCCGAGGCCGACAGCATCTCGATCCTGCTGCGTGGCCCGGCGGCCAAGGACCGGTTCCTCATCCTCGACCGGACCGGCGAGTCGTTCTGGGTCTACGGCGCGGCGCAGGAATCCCCGCAGACGCAGGCCAGCAAGCAGATGAGCAGCGCGCACCTAGACCGGACCATCAGCCGGGTCCGGTCGCTGACCGCGGCGGGCGCCGCACCGGCGGAGGTCTGAATGGGCGAGGACGTGATGCAGGGCATGCTCTTCGCCGGCCTCGGCGGCGACCCCGTCGTCGAGGACCGGGTCGCCGACCAGGAACTGCGGCTGTGTTCCCTCAACGTCAACAGCCCCAGCCCGGCCCGCGCACAACGACTCGTCGGCTGGCTTCTCGACAGCGGCTGCAACGTCCTCGTGCTCACCGAGATGCAGGCCGGCCAGGGCGGCGAACTCATCCGCACCAGCCTGGACGCGCAGGGCTACCAGGTCAGCCGCACCCCCGGTTGGCGGGACAACCGCTTCCACACCCTGGTGGCCACCAAAGGCTTCCAGGTCGCCCCCGTCGAGCCCGGCGGGTTCGACCCACGCGTCGTCGCCGCCGACCTGACCTCCGCCGCGGGCACGATCCGCCTCGTCGGGGTGTACGGGCCGACCAACGGCATGACACCGGACAGCAGCCGGCGCCGACGCGGCTTCCAGCAGCAGCTCCTGGCCTACCTCGGCACGATTCAGCGGCCCGGCCTGTGCGTCACCGGCGACCTAAACGTCGTCGAGCCCGACCACCAGCCCCCGCTGCCAGCGTTCGAGGAACACGACTACGCCTTCTACCGCGGCCTGCTCGCCCTCGGGCTGCGCGACGCCTACCGCGCCTGCCACCCCCAGGGCGCCGACCACAGTTGGTTCAGCCCCCGCTACGGCAGCCAACGGCTCGACCACGCCCTGATCGGCCAGAGCAGCGTGCTGCGCAGCTGCGTCTACGAGCACTCACCCCGCCACCAGGACCTGACCGACCATGCGGCCCTGCAGGTCGTCGCGGACCTACCCGGCTAGCCGACGCCGGGCGCCTCATAGACCACCGCCGTGCCGGCAACCCGTGGCCGCCTGCCGCCGGCCCGCGCACCGCACCCGCCGGCCCCTGGGCTGGATCAGCCCAGCCCACGAAGGAGACGACGATCTCACTGTCGAATGTCAGCTGCTTCAGCTACCTCGCCAGCGTGCACACCCTCTACGTCGACCGGTACCCACCCATCAACTACGGCGTCGACGTCCAGCGCACTGATCGCTTCGTCGCCGGTGACGGCCCGCTGGTGGCGGCATTCCTCTCGGCGCTCGGGCACTGCGCCACCCTTCTCACCAACCGGGTGGCCGACGACCCGGCCGGCCGCGACATCCAAGCCCGGCTCCGCGACTGGCGGGTGCGCTGGGCGCCCAGCCCGGTCATCCCCACCCAGACCCGGGTCAACATCGTCGTCTGCGACTCGGCGGGCAACCGAACCTGGTTTTCCGGCCTGCGCGGCATCCAAGCGGAACTCGCCGAGATCAACCTCGACCCCCGCAGCGACGCCACGACCGTCTACGTCGACTGCTACGAGGTGCTCGGCCAAGCGCCTCAGCCCGTCGTGGCAGCCGCCCTGGACGCCGGCTCGCAGGTGCTGCTCAACCTCGGGGGCTCACCGCCCCCACCGTGGCTCGCTCAGACCCTGGCCGGACGCCGAGTCGCCGTGGTGCAGACAAACGCGGACGAGCACGACGGCGTCGCGGCCGACCGGCAACTCGAGGCGTTGCGGGCGCTGGACATCGCCGACCTCGCGGTCGTCACGGCCGGCCGCCGCGGGGCCGTCGCCGCCGCTCGCGGACAGCCGGCGCTGACGGCACCGGCCATCCCGGTCGAGCTCCGACAGGTCCAAGGCGCGGGAGCGGCCTTCTCCGCTGCGCTCATCCACAGCCGCGACCGCGGCGACCCGCCACCGCGCAGCCTGGCGTACGCGTGCGCAGCCGGCAGCCTGTGGTGCGGACGTTTCGCCGACGGCCCGCTGCCCCGCGACGAGGAAATCAGAGCGCTGACGCGCCGTTAGCGACGTAGGCCCCGTCCACCGCGGTGGTCAACTTCGCCACGAACCTGTGCATCTGCGGATCGAACGTTCCGGCGTCCCACTCGATCGGCTCGTCCAGCCCGAACCAGCTCACGCCGCGGAACTCGCCCGGGTCCGGTCGCATCGGCTCGCCCCGGTCGGCCGCCAGCACGAACCACAACGTCACGTCCGTGTGGCTGTGCGGTCCCCGGGTCTGCGTCACCGTCAGAAAGAACGGCCGATCCCCGCCGAGGCCCTCATGGAAGCGCACCGCGATACCCAGCTCCTCCTGCGCCTCGCGAACCACCGTGGTTCTGGGATCCTCGCCCTCGTCCACATGGCCACCAGGCAGCAGCCAGCACCCGGCCTTGATGTGGTCCACCAGCATCAGCTCGCGCCGGTCCTCGTCCAGCAAGGCGAAGTACACCGCCAGGTGCCGAGGAGGCGTCGCTGGCGGCTGGACCCGAAACAGCGGCGCGCCCGAGGCCACCCACCGCAGGATCTCCGCCCGGTCGCGCTCCTCCAGACCGTCATACGGCGAGACTCGTGCCGCCAGATCCGCAATCGCCGAACGAGGCCCATCGTCGAGCAGCGGCACCGCAACCTCCCACAGGTCCAGGCGAAGCACATCAACCGGAACACGGATCCCCCGCGATGGCCCGCAGGAGCCAAGTGCGAAGAACCCAAGGCTGTCGTGACGCTACCGTGTCCGTGGAGCCAGCCCAGGCACGTGGGTACCCGGCGTGTCTCACGACTTGCCCACCAAGACCCCGGACGCGGGTCACCGTCAGTCATGTCCGCCTGGTGACGCCCCGGCACGCGAAAGGCGGGCCGTCAACTCGGCGCGCCAGCCGGGATCGCCAGCCCCAACGCGAGACGATGACCACATCACCACCCAGGGAGCCGCGGATGGGGCCAGCAACCGACGCGGACGACGAGCTGTCCGCCACCACCTTCGTGGTGATCGACTTCGAGGGGACAACGCCGAAGGGCCATCGACCGGAGCCAATCGAGGTCGCCGCCGTCGCCGTCCGAGTGCGCGGCGACGACCTGGCCGAATCGGGCCGCTTCGCGGCCCTGATCCGGCCACCGCCGCACGCAGCCGTCACCGCCTTCGACACCGCCCAGACCGGGATCTCCGCGGCCGTGCTCGCCGGGCAACCCCCCGCGAGCGAGGTTCTCGCCCACCTCGACGCCCGGCTAATCACCCCGCCGTATCTGCTGGTGGCGCACCACGCCCCCACCGAGGCCGCAATCCTGCATGCCTACCGCGAGCACTGCCCCACGCTGGCCACCACCGACCTACTGGACACGCTGCGACTGGCCCGTGCCGTCTACCCCGACCTTCCCGCGCACGGGCTCGACGCGCTCACGACGCACCTGGGGCTGGCGCGGCCAGCCGGTCGGCACCGCGCGCTGCCCGACGTGCAGCTGACCGTGGCACTGTTGGGCCGGCTCCTCGTAGATGCCCGGGCACGCGGCTGGCGCACGCTGCGCCAGCTCAAGCAACTCGCCCTGTGCAGGGCGAAAGCCGGTCAACCCGAGCAGCAGGCCCTCTTCGACTGATCGAACGTCCGCCATCCGCGAAGCGGCGGGCTACCGACGCTGCTGCCCACGGCGAGGGTTGGGCAGCGCCGGCGAACCGCGCGGCGTGGCTTCGCCAGGCAACTGCGGTCCGGTCAAGTCTCATCTCGCCGAGCCAGTGGCGGGCAGGTAGTCGATCGCGAGGCGGCGGCTGACATAGTCGGCGACCGAGGCCACGTGCGGGATCTGCGAATCGTCGGTCTTGCCGGCGGGATCAAATCGCAACTGCCGCAGCTCGTCCACGTAGTCCGACAACGGCGCACCGGCCTGCAGCCCCACCGACACGGCAGCCGACAACGCGTCCAACACACCGGCGAGGGTGGAACCCTGCTTGGCCATCCGCACCTCGATCTCGCCGAGCCGCCCACCCGGAAACGTCCCCGTCGTCAGGTACCCTTCGGCGCCGTCGATGGTGAAGCTGACCGTGTGCCCGCGCCGGTGCCGCGGCAGCGACCCTGCCGGGCGCGGCGGCGGCAGAAACGATGACATCCTGAGCACCCTCCCGCGTTGACGTCAGGCGCGCCCCGACACAACAGAGAGGGAGACTAGGCGACCATCCCCCTACCTGTGGGGTCGACACGCCGGCGATTCGAACGCATGATCTACCGAATGCGCCGGCCGGCCCGTGGTTGACTGGCGGCGCGGGGTTCGTCGAACAGCCCGCGCTCCGACCGCGCTGAGAGGACGTGCTGGTGCGCCACCGTTTCCCCGTCGATGTGTTGGTGCTGCTGACCCGAAACTCGCAGATCTTGCTCAGCGAGCGGGCCGGCGAGGTGTACATGGCCGGGTCGTGGTGCCTGCCCGGCGGGCACGTCGAGGCGGGTGAGGACGTCCTCGCCGCGGCGATCCGCGAAGTCGCGGAGGAGACCGGCGTCGCCCTGACCGCGGACATGCTGCGCTTCGTCGGCGTGACCCATCACCGGCCACCGCACGGAGACGCCCGCGTCGGGTTCGGGTTCGCCGTCGACGGCTGGACCGGCGAGCCGACCAACCGTGAGCCCGACCGGTGTAGCAGGCTCGACTGGTTCGATCCGAGTCAGCTGCCGGCGCCCACAATGCCCTACACCGAAGAGATCGTCCGCCTCTACCTCACCGGCTCGGCGTTCTCTTTGCACGGCTGGGAACTCAGCCCGCTTCAAAGCGCACGGCCCAACTGAAGCGGGCCGTCGGGGACAACGATCGCTTCGAACCGAACCATCCGACCGAGGCCGCGGCCCTACAGATGAGGCCCGGCGGCGAGCCGGCCAAGGACCGGCACGGGTGAGAATGCCTCGGCGCAACGCGTGCCGACCCGGCCGCCGCGCAGCCAGCCCAGGGTCTCGACGCCTCGACGACGGTCCGGAGACGGCACCCATGGGGACCACGTCAGCGGGGGCGGGGACGCCGATGCGCCGCCAGCGGTAGGCGAGGCCCAAGCGAAGACATACCGCGGCCGGTCTCCCCGCCTCGCCAGCCGAGTCCGGCCACGGCCTGGGCCCCGTGGTGCGGGCAATACCATCAACCCGATGCGGATCTACCTGGTCGGCGGATGTGCGGCCCTCGGAGCATGGGCAGGGGCGCTGGCCGTCTGGCCGACATACCGCCTCGCCGTACCCCTGGGCACGGCGCCGCGCGGCGACTGCCCGCGCTGCCGGGTTGGCCTGCCCGCCGGCTGGCGGGGTTGGCTGCGGCTCGGTGGTCGCTGCCCGGCCTGCCGCACCGCGCTGGTAGCCCACTCGTGGGCCTGGCCGGTGGTCGCGGCCACGGGTTTCGCCACGTTGGCCTGGCGGCTGCCGGTGCGGCACCCCGCTGACGTGTGGCTGCTCGGGGCGTGGCTGCTGCTGACCGCCGTGGGACTGGTCCTGGCCGGCATCGACGCGCGGGTCAACCGGCTGCCTCGACCGATCCTCGCGGTCGCCGGTGGCCTCATCGGTGCACTGGTCGCCGCAGCCGCCCTGGCTGCCCGCAACCCCGAGCCTGCCCTGCACGCGGTGATCACCGGGGCCGCGTTCGGTGGCGTCTACCTCGTCCTGGCCCTGATCGGCTCGGGCCCGGTAGGGCTGGGCGACGTGTACCTGGCGGGCCTGCTCGGGTTGCTGCTGGGCACCGGACGGCTGGCCGCCATCTTCGTTGGCGCGGTTCTGCCCTACCTGCTGGGGGCGCCGATCACGGCCGCGCGTCTGTTGCTTGGCCGCGTCAACCGCGGCGACCACGTCGCCTGGGGCCCCTATCTGATTACGGGAGCCGTTCTCGCCAAGGTGCTCTTCCCGTTGTAGGTTCTCGTAGGACCCGTGACACATTCTCATCCGCGTTGGCATACGGCTGGCACATATGCCACCGGGCTGAGAACGCGGGTCATGTGCCCCCACCTCGTTGGGGCGGGTTGTCGTGGCTGCCGGTCCGTGCCGCTGAGCGCCGCAACCAACGGCCGCACCATTGACCGGCATGGCGGGCGGAAGCTATCACGTTCGGAGTTCTGCTCCACCGGCCCCGGCCCGGCCCCGGCTGGCCCGCAACACCGTCCTGATGGACCTTGCCGCCGAGCTGCCGCGGTTGTGCTCCGCACGCTACCTGGCCTCGCGCGGTCCACGGGCAGCCGATGGACCGGTCACACCGGCGCGCAAGGAACCGAGTCGGCGGCCGACCTCACCCGGGCACCGACGGCAGTCTGAGAGCGCCGGCACATCACCGCGGCACGGCACCGATGTGGCCAACGAGTGGCGTCGCACCGACGCCGGCTGCCCGGGCCCTACCTCCCATGTGCGCGTGGGTTGTTGGCGCCTGTTCCGGGTGGCGGCCTCTGATGTTCGGGCCGCCAACGAGGCGCTGCGACGGCTGCTGTGCTGTGTCAGGTAGCGATGGGGAGGTTGGCCAGGCGCCATTCGAGCATCCCGTCGGCGAGCCTGTTCGCGGTGCGGCCGCGGGTGGTGAGGAGGCGTACCGCGTCATGGGCGAGGACGCAGTAGGTGCCGCGGCAGTAGGCGACGATCTGGTCGTCGTCGGGGATCTCGGCGAGCCGGTCGGCCAGTTCGTCAAGGGGGATGCTGACGGCACCGGGGATATGCCCGGCGGCATACTCCTCGGCCGGGCGTACGTCGAGCACGGTGATGGTGCTCGTCTTGGCGAGCTGCTGGAGTTGGTCGCGGGTCACTGGCTGGCCTCCGTCGCCGCCGAGGTAGGCCAGGCGTGCGGCCTCCACGTCGGGCAGGTGGGACTGGGCCACGTCACGTAGCCGGGCGCGCCAACGCGCCACCGTCGGACGGGAACTGCTCCTCGTCGACCGCGATTTCAGCATCGACGGGCAGACCAGCACGTGGCGGCTGAATGCCGACCGCACCGACGGGGACGCCCGCACCTGGGTGCTGGGGATGCTCACCGACTGCGCCGCCAAGGTGGTCACCGCCTACGCCACCGCCAGCCCGGGGCTGCTACTGGAGATGCACGACATCACCCCGCCAACCGTCGATCCCGGGCGGCCGCAGGTGCTGGCACAGCGTGCCCAGCAGCTGGCCGCCATGACCACCCTCGCCGGGTTCCTCACCCATCGCCGCACGCAGCTGGGCATGACCGTGGCGCAGGTGGCCGAGGCCGCCGTGCTCCCCGAACCGGTCATCGCCGGCTGGGAGGCCGGCGCCAACGCCGCATCGACGCAGGTGCTGCGCTGCGCCCACGTGCTGCAGGTGCCCGAGGACGCACTGCTGCACGCCAGCACCGGCATACGCCAGACCGGGCATTGGCCGCTGCCCTCACCGGCGACCCGTGTCGACAGCTGAGCACCTCGCCACGCATCCCAGAAGCCCGCAGCGTCCAAGGGGCTCGCCTTCGCGATGGGCGCGATGGCCGATGCCGCCATCGCGTCACCGGTTCGCTGTGCACCGTGCGTCGCATCGCGCAGGCTCACCGTGCCTGACGTGCGGGAGCACATCGGCCTTCTCAATCAGCCTTCGTCTGGCTCGGCGGGAGGTGATGGGTGGTTCGGCGTGACGATCTGGGGCCGGCCCAGCCGGTCGAAGCGGCGGGCGTCCGGGTCCTCGATGAACTGCGGCAGGAAGCGCCCTTCGACCGCCCGGCCGATGATTGTTGATCTTGTCGAGTTTCTTCGGGTTCAACGCCGAGTTCGTGGGCCATCCGCACGTGGGCCGCTGATAGCCGGTGCCGGCGTTGCGGCTCAGCCCCACACCTGCTTTGGGCCGGGCCACCACCATCACTACCCATCCTCGCAACCGCACCGGCCGAAACGCCCCAGCCCGCGTACCGAAATCAACGACGAACCGAACGCACCTTGAAAGCCGGCGACACCAACGGGATCGCGGCGTCAAACCTGTCCAAAGTGGAGTGGAAAGTCCTCAACTACAGGGCAGCGGGTCTCGGCTAGTCCCCGAAATGACAAAGAGGAAGGTTCAGTCCGTATTCAAGATGCACGCTCGTAGTCTTCGCGAGCGGCCTCGAATATGGGACTTTCGAGCATCGGGACGGACCTACGAATCAACTCGTCCGAAATTTCGACGTACTGCCGGACCACCGCCGGGTCTTCGGTCAGGAGCACGTCCTGCAACGTTGCCGAGCCGACGTCATAGATCAGTG
>Ga0137369_10000768_pt1 | contig 30242 bp, 22 predicted proteins | sample SagtaG_12_FD_104918 | JGI IMG/M metagenome (GOLD analysis project Ga0137369, IMG submission 104918) | Vadose zone soil microbial communities from Sagehorn Ranch, Mendocino, California, USA - Sage1_L_113_16 metaG | ecosystem: Environmental > Terrestrial > Soil > Vadose zone | place: USA... | reverse complement strand
GCTTCGGTTCAACCGATTGTCCAGCTATCTCCAACTTTTGTTCCAACGATCGTGCCTGTCGCAGGAGTGCTTTTGGCTATCTCACCAACGCCTCATGTGATTCCTACTCCGTCATTTGACCAGCCATCCCAACCAAGAGGCCGCCCTCCTCTTGCACTGACGCTTGTACTACTCAGCTTTTGTTGTGTGTTCATGATCATCGTTGGTGTCCTTGTGTTAGGGATCTTTGTCCGTAGACAAGACAGTAGGGGAGGCAAGAGTGATTAAGAACAAGGTTTTGATAATCATCATCGCGATATTGCTCTCAATCTTGAGCTCTGCTAGCTCAGGGCCGGGCTTCCAATTTAGTGTTCCATTGGATCAGGCTCTTGTCCTTGAAGGAGGCGAAACTACAAATCTGCGTGAATACGATCCTGCCACGACACATGGTTGGGGAGATAAGCTTGTCTTCAGTGGCCTTGTCTCTTTTGATCCGAGTTTAAATCTCATACCAGATATAGCTGAAACCTGGGAAGTCAGTAGTGACAGTACGATCTACACATTCCATTTGCGCGCGAATGCCAAGTTCCATAATGGACGTGCAGTCACTGCGCAAGATTTCATTTATTCATGGGAACGCGCTGCAAACCCCGAACTGGCATCGGATACAGCCTTGACATACCTTGGGGATATTGTCGGCGTAACTGAGATGACCGCAGGACAAACAGATCACATCAGTGGTTTACAAGCAATAGATGACCGCACCTTGCAAGTTACCATTGATGCACCCAAGCCTTATTTCCTTTTAAAGCTCACTTATCCAACTGCGTTTGTCGTGGATAAAGAGAATGTTGAACGTGGTGAAGAATGGTTCCGACATCCAAATGGCACCGGTCCGTATCGCCTCACTGAATGGAAATCATTCGAATCGAAAATCTACGAAGCTAACCCAGATTTCTATCTTGGTGTGCCATCCCTTCGATATGTCGTAGTTCAGTTATATGCTGGCGATAGTGAGCGTCTATATGAGACTGGCGATGTAGATATCACAGGCGTCAGCCTGTATAACATTGAACGTTATCTTGACCCAGCAGAACCGCTTCACAAAGAGTTGGTCCAGGGCGTGGACTTATGCACGGGTTATGTTGTCTTTGATGTTACGCAGCCACCTTTTGATGATGTCAATGTGCGTAAAGCTTTTAGCATGGCTTTCGACCGCCAGAAATATATTGACGTGGTTACGCACGGCCAGACACTTCCTGCCGTTGGCCCATACCCACCCGGTTTACCCGGGTTCAATTACGATTTAGAGGGCTTGCCTTATGATCCTGAACAAGCAAGCGAGTTGCTTAGACAATCCAAATATGGCGGGGCAGAAGGTTTGCCTCACATCGTATATACTGACGCGGGGATTGGTAGTTCTGTTAGCCCGGATGTAGCGGCGATGGCTGAGATGTGGGAACAGAATCTCGGTGTGACCATTACTGTCGAAAACCTGGAATACAACTTCTTCCTCGACCAGATTTTTTCTGGTAATCACGGGCAGTTATTCGGTGGCGGTTGGTGCGCAGATTATCCCGATCCCGAAAACTTTGCAGATGTGCTCTTTCACACGGGTTCGCAGCAAAATAATGGCGGTTATTCCAACGCTGAGCTTGATGCCTTGCTCGAAGAAGCCCGCGTGGAACAGGATGTACACAAAAGGATTGCTTTATATCAACAGGCTGAGCAGATGATCGTCAACGATGCACCCGTCTTATTTACAACACATTCGCTTTCGTACCAACTTGTCAAACCATATGTGAAAGGCTACATCTTCACGCCGATTGATATTCCGATTGAAAGATATATGTGGTTGGAAGGGAAGTGACCGACCCCCACCCGGCCTCCCCCAAATGCGACATGAGAAATTTTTATGCCAACTAAAATTTTATGGTCGAATTTGGGGGAGATGCCGAAGGCGGAGGGGGTCAATATCTCGCTTCTACAACAAGTTCAATCTTATCAATCTTCGGCCCCACACTTGCTACCGCGAAATTAAATGGGAAATTTCCTCCGGACTCAATCGCTCCACCTTCCCAACGTTTGACCCCGACGACCCGACCATTTTCATCATACGCCACCGCCGCGATCCACACTTGTGTCGCGGCACTTGATTCTGAGGGAATGGATACTTGTCCGCTAATTTGCGCGCTATGCCCGGTTCTGTCTATTTGTATGGAAGTGTTATTGATTGTTGCAGGCAAGTAGCGCGAGTCGTTGGATGCAATTTGGATCGCAGTTAATAGCTGTACCTGTGCTTTTACATCTGAAGAGATTTCTGGCTCAAAGAAGATATATAACGGCAAAGAAGTATTCGGTGGCAAGATATTCAATGGCAGTAACGCGGTTTGACTGGCAACGACCGTGCCGTTTGAATCCACTAATATCACTTGGGCGCTGACGTTTTCCAAAATATCAGGAAAATCATTATGAACAAGCGCGAAGCACCACAGGCCGCGGTCAACCGTCGGGTAACATTGAATCTGTTTAACGGATGCAGGCACAGGGGTCGGGGTGGAAGCGTTGTCTGGGTTAGATGGGTTGCTCGGGATCAGCAGAGTCTGTCCCACCGACATGCTGTTCGGAGAGACATTCGAATTTGCAGCAATTAAGTCGTCGAGCGAAACATGATATTTTTCCGCGATCTCGCTCATCGTGTCGCCTGCTTGAATTGTGTAAGTAAACGGTGTGGGGGTTGAGATTGCAGATTCAACCGGAATGACAAAGTCTCCTTGTTGCTCAAGAGTCGCACTTGGTGTGATTGTTGAATAAGGGAAAAGAGTTACTGGGGAGGTGTGTGTTACAGTTTGAGGCGTGCAAGCAGTGAGGAAAATAATGATAGAAACTATAGATCGTTTCATATTTAAGATTGTACCGCTGGTACCGCAACCAAAGAAGATGTGGCGCCAAATTGCTTGTTGTTTCTAGCAATGTAACAAATAACCGTAGAACTAAAAGAAGTTGCGGCACTGGTTTGATAAATTACTACAATGGCTAGAACAAAGTGCGAGCAACGTTTTGAATTCTAGTTTGGTTCCTTGTGCGGCACTCTGTAACATGCGCGCGTTATAATACTTTTTATATCATTCCAAGGAGATAATATGAATTATCGTCATCTGGGACGCTCAGGGATTCAAGTGAGCGAACTCTCGTTTGGCTCGTGGGTCACATTCGGTAACCAAGCGGACGTACAATTGGCAAAAGATATGATGTCTGCGGCTTATGAGGCAGGTGTGAATTTCTTTGATAACGCCGAAGCATATGGGAGAGGTAAATCTGAAGAAGTAATGGGCACGGCTTTAAAAGAGCTTGACTGGCGTCGAGGTAGCTATCTGGTTTCGACCAAAATTTACTGGGGGCTGCATGATGGTGTGAACGAGAAAAACACGCTCAACCGTAAGCGTCTCCTCGAGGGTATAAACGGTTCACTTAAACGACTACAGTTGGATTATCTGGATTTGATCTTTTGCCATCGCCCCGACCCAACAACTCCAATTGAAGAAACCCTATGGGCTATGCACAATATCATTGAACAAGGAAAGGCTTTCTATTGGGGCACATCTGAGTGGTCTGCAGCTGAGATCGTGCAAGCGATTGAACTCGCGGAACGGCATCACCTTCACAAGCCTGTGATGGAACAGCCACAGTACAACATATTCAGGCGCGATCGTTTTTCAGGTGAATATATCCGGTTTTACAAAGAATACGGGTATGGTTCAACCACATGGAGTCCCTTGGCTTCGGGGTTGCTCACGGGAAAGTACAAAGGCGGCATCCCCAAAGATAGCCGCGCAGCCCTTAAAGGTTTTGACTGGCTTCATGATCGGATGACTGACAAAGAACGACTTGCAAAAGTTAAGGCACTTGAGCCGATCGCAAATGAACTTGGCTGCACTCTTTCACAACTTGCCATCGCATGGTGTCTCAAGAATCCTTTTGTAAGCACGGTCATTACGGGCGCAAGCCGTGTTGAACAGGTACATGAGAATATGAGAGCGAGCGAGGTTGCGCCAAAGATTACCCAGGAGATCCTTAATAAGATTGATCAGATATTTGGGATTCGGAAGGAGGAAGAGGAAGACTAGATGTAAGGCGGGATGTCATCCCGCCTTACACTTTCCCAAAATATTTTTCATCGACGCTCTGCCACGTTTCATCCAGTACCTTTATGAACTTCGTTAGTATAGGATGTACACGCTTCATCTCTTCATATATCTTTTGCGCGACGCGGCGAATGGAATAATGTGCGTTGGCCGCGCTGCGTAACTGACAAAATGCAAACGCTTCGCGCAAATTGAATTGAGCGAGTACACGGCGGTTAAATCCATTCGGCACAACGTATTGCGCTACATAGGGATTGAAAGCATAGAGCTTCTCGAACATCTCTTCGGCGGATTTCATTGCCGCTTCATACTTCGACCCGAAACCTGCTTCCGTGATGAGCAGCGGAATCTCATACCCCAACCTTGTCGTAAGCAATTGCGGGGTCTGCGTCATCATGCGGTGACGCTTGAACTCGGCATACGCGCCCTGGTCCATAACTAGGTCGAATGTGTAGGTTGTGTATTCCAATTCGCGCAGGGGCGCATCGAATTTGCCTAATCGTTTGAGCAGGGATTCTGCCAATTGAGCCAATTCTGCTTCCTTGAGCATGAGAACATAATCAAGCGCATCTGCATATGGCATTTCACCGATGCGATACAATGCGGCGGCCAGTACTTTCTTTTCACCGTTATGGTCGTAATCTATCAGTGTGCACCAATTGTTTTTCATCACAGAGCGCACGGAATCCATGGAAATTTCTCTTATCTTTTCTGCGTGCTCTGCTTGGCGAAGTTCTTGGTTCGTCTCTACCAGGTACGGTACGGCGTCCGCGTATTTGACCAAGGTCGGCACTTCGCTCAAAGCGGTCCTCTTCACTTGCTCACCGATCTCACGCACCTCCGCGAGTGGGTGAGAGAGCAACTTGCGAATTGCATTTTCCAAAACGCGTGCATTGGCGGTCATGCCTAGGTTGGCGTTTGCAGCCGCGGGCAAAATAAATCGGCACGTGTCCACGTATTGCGAGCGAATGCGACGGTCGTAGGCCTCGTCCTTTTCGTTTTCACGGCGTGGAGAACGCTCTAAGATGAGACTCTTTACAGGATCAAGCGATTCGGCATACGTCCTGAAAAGGAAGCGGATGGTTTCCACGTATTCATCGCAGAGTGGATGACCGTTCAATTCTGGTGGGATCGTGAAGTCATCAAGCCCCCATTTTTGGTAACGCGTAGATTTTTCTGTATAAGATGCCAGGCGATTGCCTTCGATGCTTTCAATTGCGATGCGCGAGACGTTTTCGAAAGCGATGTGTAATACCGCATGTTCAGCGACAGAAGCATGGCCATATCCCACCACCCATTTTTCATGGAATTGTGCGGACTTTTCGTCGCTTAATTCAGCGGCGATCTCGCGAAAGGATTGAGGCGAACGTGATGTCTTTGCAAAGGCGACGGCGATAGTTTCAGGACTGAGAGAACGGGGGGAAAGTAAGTAAATGTCACGAGTTGGCATGAGAACCTCCAATTAATTGTTTCGCGCTGAGCGGAGTGAAACCGTATTTTGGTTGAGCGTAGTCGAAGCGCAATCGAATAACATACAAGCTTTTCTTGAAATCTGTCCTTTGACTGCGGGCTAGCACAGTGTCCTCGTTTAGGTTAAGAAAAAGTTTAGCCCTCCGCTCAGGACGAAGATTTATTTATCCCATTGGATATTTCATGCGTGCGCCGCCTAAGAGGTGCAGATGCAGGTGAAAGATCGTTTGTCCTCCATTTACACCTGTGTTGGTAATGAGACGATAACCGCTTTCGGCGATGCCTTCCTCTGTAGAGAGCTGGCGCGCTACAACAAATAGATGTCCGACCAGCGCTTCATCCTCGGACGTTAGGCTGTTAACCGATTCAATGTGCTTATTCGGCACGATTAAGATGTGTGTTGGTGCGGCGGGACGCGAATCACGGAAGGCAGTGACTTGATCATCGCGAAATACAATGGTTGCGTTGGCTTCGTTATTAATGATTTTACAGAAAATGCAACTCGACATGTTGTAATATATTCGCAAGAATATTACGGCAGCGTGTCTAAGGAGTGGCGGTAGGGATCGGTCCATACGTCGGCGCGCAAACGATATCATAGTATTTTAACTCGGCAGATTTGTTTTCCTGTGCATAAGCCGCGGCTTCATCTCCGGTGATGCGGACACTATCAAGCGCTTCGAGCACTTGATGAGGCCAATAACGCGGCAAGGTCATTAAAGGATCATTGATCGCACCTTCAGGCAGATAAGCAGGACGACCTGGGTCTTGCTTGTTCGCGAGAGGAACCCAGTTGTACATGACTGGGCCGCGCGAGTTGCTGGTAAAGCCCAGTCTATATCCCAATTGACGAGCGGCTTCCACCGGGCCAGACCCAAAGCCGCCTCCTGGCCAGACGATTGCAATTGGCGTTTTATTGAATCTCTCCTTGAAGGCCGTGATGGAGCCTTTCAGTTCGCGCGAAAGGATTGCGCTGGGTGAGTTATCGCTGAGGTATGTACCGATCATGACTCCTTGTGCTTGATGATCCACCCAGCCTTCGTTTTCGAGCGCGATATTTTCCTGCCAAGTTACCTCAGCCGTATCCGGCTGACTTGGCCAGCCATTGACCACTGGCCAGCCCCAATTCGCCCAATATTCCCGAAAATTTTTTTCGAAGTTTTCGCCGCGATGTTGGTCATCTTGGATGATAAGCGCGGAGCGTACTGGAATCTTTGCATTCGCTTCCATAAAATCAGCTAATTGTTGTGTATTGATAGCTTGAAATCCCTGTTCCTTTAGTTGATTCATAGTGCGGTTGAAATCGATCACGTGGATTCCATCGAGTGTTTCAGGTTTCCCCTTGAAAATGCCATGAAACATAATAATCATGACTATAGTGCCAGGTGTGGCATTATTCGGATCCCATTTAGCTTTGAGATACTGGCAGGAGTCCTTGATATAGCCGTGAGGCGTATCATAAACATTCAGATATGGCGATTGATAAGGACGTGGCAGAGCCGGCGGTGACTTTATGCTAGCAGGTTGCTGGGTAGGTGTGTTACTTGCTACAGGTGAAATAATATCAGTCAAGGAGGATGGCCTGATAGTTTGGCAAGAACCCAGAAGAAGAGTGAGTAAAAAAATGGTTATATGGCGGTAACGCCGGAATGTCGTTGAATGTGTATTAAAGGATGGTTGTCGCGACATGGGCTACATTGTATCCAAAAAGTAAGACTTTCGTTTAATAAAACAGGATGACATGGCTGTCACCCTGTTAAACCGTATATATTGGTGCTTTTTCATGGCGTTGTGGAAAGTAGTCCATATGTTGGTGCGCAGAGGATGTCATAATATTCCAGTTCAGTGGATTTGTTTTGTTGTGCGTAGGCCGCGGCTTCGTTTCCAATGGCGCGGATTATGTCCAATTGTGACAAGGCCTCTCTTGGCCAATATCGTGGCAGAGTCAGGCGTGGGTCATTGGCTGGCCCTTCAGGTATCCAGGTGGGACGCCCTGGATCCTCAGCATCTGCAAGCGGGATCCAGTCGAACATGATTGGGCCACGTGGGTTGACTGTAAATCCAACGCGATAGCCAACTTCCCGCGCGACTTCAGTCCCTCGAGGGGTAAATCCACCGCCAGGCCAGATATAAGCAATGGGAGTCTTTCCAAAATATTTCTGAAGATTATCGATTGATCCTTGCAGTTCGCTGTAGATGAATTCATCTGTTGAACCTGGGCTGATATTGATATTATGAACGACGCCATGTGCTTCATAGTCCACCCAGCCTTCTTTAGAGAGCATGACATTTTCCTGCAAAAACTGGTCGTCTCCACCGAATGCACTGATCCAGCCATTAATCACAGGCCAGCCCCATTGTTCGTAATAGGGGCGGAAATGCTCAAAGGCTTCGGCACGGTGTCGGTCATCATAAGTTAATACGACCGAGCGTTGGGGAATTGGTGCGTTGTAATCTAAAAAGTCCGCCAGCTGAGTGGCATTGATCGCTTCAAAGTCTAGTTCCTTGAGGCTATTCATAAGTTTGTTGAAATCCTGGACGGTGATATCGTTATTATCCAGGGAGCTGGAGTCCTTGTTGATACCGTGGAACATAATTACCATGACAATCGTTCCAGGCGCGGCATTCTTCGGTTCCCATTTTGCTTTGAGGTACTGACACGTATCCGAAATATAAGTATGAGGCGAATCATGTGAATTTAAATAGGTCGTTTGATAGATGGCAGGTAATGCCGGCGGTGTGCGAGGTACGGTAGGCGTTGGGATCGGTGTTTCAGTCAATGTGGGCGTGCTTGTTGGCTGGCTGATTTGAGCCACTGCGGTTTCAAAAGCTTGTGTGAATGCAATATTGGGGTCAGTACTAACAGGAGCGGGCTGGCATGCGGATAATACAACAGCGAGTAGGATTGAGGCCAGAATGAAGCATGATGGCTTTAGCATGGAGTGTATTTTATATGATAACTCGTAGGGACGGCAGCTGCCGTCCCTACGAGTTTATTCATCCGATTTGCCTGCGATAAAGTCCTCCACTTTTTCGCGGCTGACACTATCTCGGAATTGTTTGGGAGGCGTTTTAAAGAAGTAAGAGGAAGGGCCAATGATTGGACCGCACAGTTTTCGGTCGAGAGCGATCTTGGCACAACGGACTGCGTCGATGATCACGCCTGCTGAGTTTGGACTATCCCACACTTCGAGTTTGACTTCTACATTAAGGGGCACATCGCCAAAAGTGGTGCCTTCCATGCGGAGATATGCCCATTTGCGATCGGTTAGCCACGGTACGTAATCGCTAGGCCCGACATGGACATTATCCTTGCCGAGTTCGTAGGGGATCATGCTGGTGACCGCACCAGTCTTTGAAATCTTTTTTGATTCAAGGCGCTCGCGTTCGAGCATGTTGAGGAAATCGGTGTTACCGCCGAAGTTGAGCTGATAGGTACGGTCAATGTGGACGCCGCGATCTACGAAAAGCGTGGCGAGGGCGCGGTGCAAAATCGTCGCGCCGACCTGTGATTTTACGTCATCGCCAAGGATCGGCAGGCGCGCGTCCATAAAGCGCTTGCTCCAATATTCTGAGGAGGCGATAAACACCGGGATGCCATTGACAAATGCACAGCCCGCCTCAAGACATTGTTCTACGTACCATTTGGTCGCCATTTCGGACCCAACAGGTAGAAAGTTTACAACTACATCGGTTTTGGTTTCTTTGAGCCGTTTGACGATGTCCGCTGTGGGACCAGCCGTTTTCTTGATCTTTCCAGAAAGATATTTGCCTATTCCATCATGGGTCATGCCGCGCACGACAGGCACGTCGAGATTGGGCACGTCGGTAAATTTATACGTATTGTTCGGATCGGCAAAGATCGCTTGGGAAAGATCCTTGCCTACTTTGGTGGCGTTTATATCAATACCGAGGGTGAATTCGATATCGCGAATATGATATCCCCCGAGCCGAGGATGCATGACCCCTGGAACACTTGCATCGTCAGGAGTATCTTTGTAGTAGCTCACGCCCTGAACCAGAGAGGAAGCACAATTTCCAACGCCGATAATGGCGACGCGTACTTTTTTAGCTGGCACTTTTTTAGCTGGCATAGATCCTTCTCCTTCGTTTGGGTTGATATATTCGAATGATATTAATATTCTTGGGCTCAAATCATGATATGCCCGTGATGTATAATCTTACGGAAGGTTGATGATGTCAGTAGACAAGATCAAACGGCTTGAGCGCCTGCTCGAAGTTTCACGCGGACTGAGCGCCGCGGGCGACGTTGAAAAATACCTTCAAACCATTCTCTCTGCCGCTACCGAATTAACCGAGAGCGAAACCAGCTCTATTATGGAGTTCGATGAAACTTCTAAGGAACTGTGTTTTTCCGTGGTTCCGTGGTTCCACCGCGACTCCCTTAAAGGCGTTAAAGTGCCATTAGAAGGAAGTGCCGCAGGATATGTATTCTTGCAAGGCCAAGCTGTCATTATCAGAGATACAAGCAATGATGCACGTCATTTCCACACGATTGATCGTTTGAGCCAATTCAAGACGAAATCCTTGGTCGCTGTACCCATGCTTTTACATGGCACACCGGTTGGCGTTTTTGAAGTGCTCAATAAAGCGAACAGCGCCCATTATACCGAGGAAGATGTCACAATTCTAGAGACACTCGCCTCACTGGCTTCGGCTGCTTTGCAAAATAGTCGTATGGAAAGAAGACTGCAAAGGCCTATCGGTGAACCGACTGAGTTGGATCGCCTGAAGAATGAATTTATAGCTATCACCTCCCATGAATTGCGCACACCTCTTGGCTTGATCCTTGGTCATGCCACTTTCTTGCGGGAAATACTAGGAAAAGATTATTACGAGCATTTAGATGCCATCATTCGCAATGCTTCCCGATTAAAAGAGATCATTGAGAACCTTGCCAGTGTTGATAATTACCAGCGCGGCGTGGCGCGCATACACCATCGTAAAATCTCCATCGCACGAATTGCCGAAGATGTGACAGCCTCCTTTCAGGAGATGGCCGATCAAAAAGGCGTAAAGTTAAAGTTAGAACTTTGTAAACAAGACTTGCTGGTAAATGCTGACGGGAGCAAGATTGCTATTGCACTTAGCAATCTGGTAAAAAATGCCATCACCTTTACAGATAAAGGCGGTCAAGTGCTAATCAAGACCGAGCCCACTCCAGGTTATGCCAAAGTTTCGGTGATAGATAATGGCGTAGGTATACCGACCCGTGATCTACCTCGTGTCTTCGAAAGATTTTTCCAAGTGGAATCCCATCTTACTAGGCGTCATGGAGGTATGGGATTGGGTCTCTCGGTTGCCAAAGTGATGGTCGAAATGCATGGTGGGCGTATCTGGGCTGAGAGCATTGAGGGAAAAGGCAGTAACTTCACATTCCTACTACCTGTTGAAACACAGGCTACTCCTCAGGCCGAACAACCATTTCATTCATAAGTTTTCATAAGATGAACCATGATTCAGAAAGAGTAGCGCAAGAGACAATCTTGCGCTACACTTCATATTGACAACCACAACATTCGATCCTCGCGCTGTTGACTTATGAAACCAACGTTCGTTATCGCTGGAAAACTAACCCGTGAATATCTCTTGCCTCCTATTGGACCACCTTTGCTCGATTCGCCAGGGGGCAGCTTGTTATACGCTACAGGTGGGCTTGCAGTTTGGGATACGCATGCAGGTTTGGTGGCGCGCGTTGGAGAGGATTATCCCCATACTTGGCTGCAGAACTTTGAAAAACACGGTTTCGATGTCAGCGGGATTCGCATTCAGCCGCAAAATATAGACCTGCGTTCATTCATCGCATACAACGATAAACGCGAACTCAGTCACATCAACCCGGTCTCGCATTTTGCGCGCCGAGAGATGACTATTCCAAAGTCCCTTCTCGGATATCAGCCTCCTAATGTGCATGAAAATCCTCGTGAGATCGATCCGCTTTCGCCTACCGCGCTCGATGTTCCAAAGGAATATTGGGACGCGCCAGCGGTGCATCTCTGTCCTTTGGACTTTACCAGCCAGAGTCAGTTGATAAGCGTCTTCAAAGGCGGTTCAAACCTGACCCTTACCCTGGATGCCGCCTCGAGTTACATGATCCCCACCTTTTGGCGAGACCTCCGAATTGTCTTGCAAGGTGTCACCTGCTTTCAACCTTCCGAGGAGGAGTTACGCAGATTATTTTGGGGTGAGACGCATGATCTGTGGGAGATGGCGAAGAAGGTCAGTGAATTTGGGCCGCAGATTATCGTGATCAAACGCGGTCTCAATGGACAATTTATATATAATGCCGCCGGCAACCATCGTTATGAAATTCCTGCCTACCAAGCACGCTTAGCCGATCCAACAGGTGCAGGCGACGCGTTTGCGGGCGGTTTTCTTTTTGGCTTTCATAAAACGCATGATCCATTGGAGGCTGCCTTGTATGGAAGCGTCTCAGCTTCATTGAAACTGGAGGGTAGCGGGCCCTTCTATCCTTTGGATGTCATGCCTGGTCTTGCCCAAGCGCGCTTGAATGCATTGAGAGATTTGGCAAGGGAAGTGTGAAACGCCATATCTTTTTCTCTTCTGTTTGTTGGTATGTCTACATTTGTACCTGTTTACCTATCTACTTGTCTCCCCGTCTCCTTATTTCCCTGTATACTTAACCTATGAGCGATATTCCATCAACCGTAATCGATCTCGCTGTCCGTATACAGCAAATTCCTGCGCCGACTTTCTCTGAAGGTCAACGTGCAGAATTTGTGCGTGGACTCTTCCAAGAAGAAGGATTGAAAGATGTTTCCATGGATTCACTAGGGAATGTCTTTGCATGTTTGCCTTCCATAACTGCTAACAAAACTAAGAAACCACTCGTAGTCGTTGCACACATGGATACTGTCTTTCCCGCGAAAATCAATTTGCAGGTGCGGAAAGAAGGTGGAAAGATATTCGGTCCGGGACTCGGAGATAACTCGCTGGGAGTCGCCGCATTATTCGGACTTGTCTGGTCTCTGCGCGAACGGAAGATAGAACTAAAAAATGACATGTGGCTCGTTGCTGATGTCGGCGAGGAAGGATTGGGCGATTTGCGCGGCATGCGCGGCGTGGTCGAGCGATTTGACTCCAATGTGATTGGTTATCTCATTATCGAAGGCCTCGCGCTCGGACATGTGTATCACCGTGCTATCGGTGTACGTCGTTACCGTATCACCGCGCGGACAGCAGGTGGACATTCTTGGTCGGATTATGGACAACCCTCTGCTGTACATGAGCTTGCCGCGTTGGTTACTCAATTGACTGCAATGACTCTGCCGCGCGAGCCGCGCACCACACTGAACGTTGGTACGATCAGTGGTGGAACGGGAATCAACGTGCTCGCTTCCGAAGCGACCTGTGAACTGGACTTGCGTTCTGAAGATCCATCCATTCTGGCAAAGATTATTTCGCAAGCCGAATATTTGATTCATACAGCCAACCGTCCAGATGTGAAAGTAACCGCTGAGATCATCGGCCAACGACCCGCAGGTGAGATTCTCGTGGATCACCCGTTGGTAAAAACTGCTTTGGATTGTTCGCGCGAACAGGGGCTTGATCCAATCCTTACAGCTGGCTCTACTGATGCGAATATTCCCCTGAATAAAGGTATTCCCGCTGTTGTGATGGGAGTCACCACAGGTGGCGGTGCGCATAGCACGCGTGAGTTTATCGATATAGAACCGGTGAGGAAGGGTTTAGAGGGGTTGGTCAGATTTGTGTGTGCGGTAAACAGCTAGATACGTAAACATCGAAAATCACTTCAACCCATACACCTCATAAACTTCAATTGGCTGTAATTTGCCTTTGACCATTAAAGGGGCGTAAGCTTTAGCATCTACTTGGTTCTTCACGCGTTCGTAAGCATCTTTGCTAATCAGGATTTGATTTTTCGCAGAATTTTCCTGAATGCGTTTAGCAATGTTGACACTATCACTGATCGCCGTGTATTCCAATCGCTTCTCGGTTCCAATCAAACCCAAAACTGCATCGCCGTAATGGATACCGGCGCCAAAGGCTAGGTGAGAATCCGCGGGTAATTCTTGGTAAAGTAATTCCACTGAGTTGCGTATTGCCAGCGCAGTTTTCACAGCACGCAGAGTATGGTCTTGTTGCGGAATGGGAGCATTGAACCAGGCCATGATCGCGTCACCCATGAACTTATCAATTGTGCCTTCCTGCGAAAGCACGGCCTCGGCCATCGCGGCAAGATAACGGTTCAAGACTGAGACCAGTTTTTCAGGCGCGATTTTTTCACTATATGATGTAAAACCGCGAATATCCGCGAACAGCACAGTGATATCGACGCGTTTGCCGCCGAGTTGCAAACTATCAGGGTCAAGCTGATTAATCACCGCGGGAGAGATCATGCGTTCGAAGAGGCGCCGCTGGGCTTCAAGCTTCTTGTGCTCGGTTAGGTCATCGAGCACGATGGCGATACCTTGTGTATTTTTTTGTGCATCTTTGAGCGGTGAGAGATTCAATCGCCAGTCTACAATCCCGCGTTCGGGTAGATGATGGGTGATCTCAAGGCCAACGATGGGTTCGTCCGTTTTGCGGACTTCATCCAGATGCGGCTGGATCTTTTTTGAAACCGTAGCAAGTACTTCGTCAAGTTGGTGACCGACAATGTCTATTGATTTATGACCAAGGATGGATTCAGCGGCATGATTGCAAAGGGTGATCTGCTCTCTGATGTCGGCAGTAATCACACCACTCGCGATGGACGCAAAGACATTATCCATCAGATTCTTGAGGCCGGTCACTTCTGCAAGAGTCTGCTTGAGCGAGGAAAAGAGGCGGGCGTTATCGATGGCTACTGCTGCTTGGTTTGCAAATGCAACTAACAGGTCTCGTTCCGATTCTGCAAAGATGCCCGCGCGAATGCGGTTATCGGCGTAGATCACACCGATCAAGTCATCCTTCACTTTTAATGGTACACACAAAATCGAACGTAGGTTGAATGCAATGATGCTTTCCTGCCCAACAAAGCGCTTATCTTCCTGCGCGTTGGTGGTCAAAATTGGTTCACCCGAATCAATTACATGTTGTACGATCGTACGGCTGACAGTGAGTTCAGAAGCATTAATCGATTCTTGCTCCCAGTTGCGTGCGATGCTCGTGGCCATCTTTCCACTCTCATCGCGTAGCATCAAGAAGCCGCGTTCGGCGCGCGTCAGGCGCACGATATTATCCATCACGATGCGAAGTACCTCGTCGAGTTCAAGTGATGAGTTCACCACCTGTCCCACGTTTGCCAGAGCCATCAGGTTGCTATGCTGGGTCTCAATGGTCTCTATTTTTTCGGCGGCGCGTGCCAGCGTTGTTTCAAGATTTATCAAATAGTCCAGAGTCTCGGTTGGTAATTTGATTTTTGCTTCCTGAAGACTGGAACGGACCTTTCCAGCTTGCAGTCCAAGATATCGGATTTGGTCATGAACAGTGATTAGACGAGTTGAATCACTCATAAGTGCTCATCAGTTTTGAATAGACGTGCGCGCCATGCCTCAAGAATGATCTTGAAACCTGCACGGCGGGCACGGGCGCTATTGGCTGCGCGTGGCGTGAAGAGGGCAGTCTGGTGCTCTTCAACGAGTATATCAATGAAATCAGATGCCTTCGGTAAAAGTTCGTGCAATTTTTTTGCGCGCTCAGCAGGAGTGATATACATGGCCTGAGGATATCCCATTAAGCGTAAACTCAAGTTGACCGTCTCAAAGGATTTCTCAATGGATGTCAGTTTTGCCCAACGTGCCCAGCGCCTCAACCAGTGCGGTGGCTGGTTTCCAGTTTTCAGATATCTATCTGCCAAGTATACTGGCAAACGTTCAGCCAGTGAGTAGCGGCGGCTGATGAATACACCAAAGATGAATAAGACAATGGCGAGTATAGTGTAAGCGATGCGCAGTATCCAGGCATTTGCCGCATTGAAGGTACTGGTTTGATCGAGTTCAGATTCTTCTGGTATCTGGGATGGTCTATTAGGTAAAAAATTATCGCCATTCTCAGGAATTGGAGTCCCAAAAGGACCATTGGCTCCTGGCCCTGTTTCAACGGGGCGTACAAGCTGATTCTGGTTAGCAGTCGGTTCGAATTCAACCCAGCCGATGCCAGGGAAATACACTTCAGGCCATGCGTGCGAGTTTGCACGTACGACTGTATATGTCTGTGCAGCTTGATCATACTGGCCTTCGGCAAACCCGACGGCTAGGCGTGAAGGAATACCCAATGAACGAAGCATTAGAACTTCTGCGCTTGCATAGTACGTACAAAATCCCTTTTTATAATCGAACAACACCCAGAGAATGGGATCACGCTTACTATTGGATTCAGTAAGCGCCGTACTATATTCGATTGCTTTTCTCAAATATTGAGTGATGGCTGTGGCCTTATCATATGGGGATTCCATTCCTGCAGTCACTTCTTCGGCCAAATCCTTGATCTGTGGTTCAATGTCTTGCGGGACCTGAAGATAGTTCTCGCTTACCCATTCAGGATAATCAGTCCCTGCTGCACGCAGTTCTTCAATGGATGGGTTGCCAATCAATGCATGGACCTGATATTTGCTGCCGATCGTAAGTGGAGGATCCGCTATCCAGGCATTCACATCCTTGCTTTGATCTGGCAACGCCACGGCCTCAACGGTACTTGTTCGGTTTACCCAGAATGGTTCGGATGGCATATAAAGCAGCGTCGGTTCCTCTAGCCTCATTGTGACGGTAAAGTGGACCTCGACGCGGTTGCCCATATCCGCTGGTGTCAATTGATTATTTTCTGGATCAAATTTACTTTCATGTGCAGATTGGTTTGTCCACTTGCCATCGATGTAATGATCATATACTCGGCCACGCCAGTAATAACGCGGCGGCTCTTCGTTAACAATATCGTCTACTTTTATACGCAGGACTGTTGTATTTCCCTGTGCTGCGAGCCTGCCTAAGGAAAGCTGTTCACCATAAAAATCACTGCTCTCCCTGAATCCATATGGGGATTCCAGCGCGCTAACAGCTTTGGAGAAACGTTCGCGGAATGGGCGGGTAAATCTACTCCATGAATCCGACGCTGATTTCCATTCAGTAATAGAGATTGGGATTGTCCATGTAACGAGAATAGCAATCGCTGCCAATACTAGAATTTGACGGTTTATATCTTCTGCAGAATCGGGGGAAAGAAAGATGCGCTTAGTATGCCACCTTTCTCGCTCACGCACGAAGTGCATACGGCCCGATAAAAGCAAAGTGAAAAAGAGGAAAGCAGCAAAGATCCAAAATCGAGAGGCAAGGAAAAAGTCATAAGCATGTATTGTTAAAATTGCAAAACCCGTGAGAATTACTCCCACTAGGAAATTTCTGTGCCGTGTCAGCCAATATCCCGCAGTCACTCCGACAATCCAATAAGCAATAGATACCAAGGCAACAAAGAAGAGCGTATCGTCCACAGGTTTACTATGGACGAATTGATCTAATGAAAACACCAGTCGCTCTCTGATAATGTCAAGTTTTTCAAGAAGCGGAGCTTCAACTTCAACGGCTCTGGTTAAGTGAAATGGGATGATGATAATGCCATAGGCGATCGCAAACCATGTTACGCTGCGGCTCTGAAATTGGCTTATGCCGAGTGCAAGACCAAGTACGGTACCAAAAAGCGCGAGAGTTTGTGTGAAGTAAAGATAGGGAGCCCAATCCGTAATTATCAGTCGTATGGCAGAGATTTGCACGATCAGAATAAGAAATATAGCGGTTGGGGTATCCCAAAATCTGGAGGCTATTTTCATGCTTTGAGTGTACAATGAAGGGCCTGGGTTCGTCAATTGCGAACCTGCTCATCTTCTTTTCACCAAATGATCGTTGCTGTGCAAAACTATGGTGACTAGTACCCCAACCTCACCTGCTTTCGGTGGGGTTGCCCTACATCTTTAGGAAGTTGCGGTACTAGCTTGTGAAAAGACTTCGGACGGGGGAATTAGCTGATCCCGTTTCAATAGGCTGCAGCTCACCTCCACCCCGACTCTCTTCAGAGTGTCCATGCTGTGTGGAGCATACAAATTGGTGGGTTTCAAGTTGAGGGTCCGGTTTGGAAGCGTAGCCTTCGCTACGCATTGGTCGGATTTCGGGTGCCGGGTGGCGCAAGATGGTTGTTTTTCCGTATCAGATTACAGGTATACTGCCACAGGCGGGGAGCCATTCTGATATAATCGCCACCACTACGGCTTAAATTAGGGATTCGGATGACCCTCGAACGAGACGCACTTCTTCATAGAAGATATCGCATTGTTGAAATCCTGGGGCAGGGTGGGATGGGATCGGTCTACCGCGCAGTGGATGAAAACTTAGGTATGGATGTAGCCGTTAAAGAAAACCTTTTCACCACTGATGAATATGCTCGGCAGTTCCGTCTGGAAGCGGTGATCCTGGCCAATCTCCGTCACACCAACCTGCCTCGAGTCTCTGATCACTTTGTGGTGGGAGATCAAGGTCAGTATCTTGTAATGGACTTTATTGAAGGCGAAGATTTGCGCCAGCGCATGGAGCGCATGGGTACCATTACGGAAGAGGATGCAGTGCAGATTGGCGCGGCTATCTGCGACGCGCTGGAATATTTGCACACGCGCAAGCCTTCTATTTTGCACCGCGATATTAAACCCGGCAACGTAAAAATCACACCGGATGGACATATCTTTTTAGTGGATTTTGGCCTTGCCAAAGTGGTTCAGGGTACCCAGGCCACTACTACTGGCGCGCGTGCGATGACTCCTGGTTACTCACCACCCGAACAGTATGGCACTGCCCGTACAGACCCACGTACTGATGTCTATTCTCTTGGCGCGACATTATATGCATCATTGTGTGGTGTAATACCGGAAGATGGTCTTGCGCGTGCCATGGATAATGCGCAGCTCACCCCGCTTCGCAAACGAAACCCAAAGGTATCACGAAAGTTCGCGGCTGCCATTGAGAAAGCGATGGCTGTCGATCCCTCCGATCGCTTCCAAACGGCGGATGAGTTCAAGAAGGCCTTATTAGCATCTAGACCAAAACCCCAACCAACAACAATAGATGGAGGGTTTACAGTTTCACCGCCTCCACCGGAGTCGCTTGTGCAGAAAGACCTTGGTGATATGGTGCTGGATCCGGTGGTTCGGCCTAAAACCCCTATACCCCCTACTCCTTTTCTGGCACCGGAAGAGGAACAGCCTTTTGTATCTCCGCTTAAAAGACAAAAGGAACGCGAACGAAAACGGCAAAATGCCCGCATTCGATTTCTGTTAGTTCTGCTTCTATTGACTGGCATAGGAATCCCTATCCTTGGACCGGCAATTTTGCCGAATTGGCGCGGTATGCTCCCTGTCTTTGTGCCACGTGCAAACTCTACACCTACGAATACTTTGTCCTCTTTGCCCACGGCAACCATTACAGCTACAGTACCTGTCACTTCAACTGTAGAAACTCCTATCTCTACGAGCACGCCCACAAAAAAGGCTCCGGCTGTCATTGTAACTGAAACCCTTATTGTCACAATGACGGAGACTCCAACTACAACACTAACTCCGGAAATTTCACCACCAGCCGGCCCTACCCCTCTAGGAGGTGGTTCTGGTCAGGTCGCATTTGCATCTAGTAAAACCGGTATACCGCAGATATATCTTATCGATGTCACTGAGGATGATCCAATACAGTTAACGAATATGCCTGATGGCGCTTGCCAGCCCTCATGGTCACCAGATGGGGCAAGATTAGTATTCATCTCCCCCTGCAAAGGGATGGAAGATATTTATTTTAATTCTATTATGTACATTATCAACGCAGATGGAAGTGGATTGACACCGATTATTACAGTCCCGGGCGGTGACTTTGAACCGAACTGGTCACCAGATGGTTCAAAAATCGCGTTTACTTCTTTACGCGGCGGCAAGCTGGAAATCTATGTTTACAATCTTGATGATCAATCCGTTACTCAATTGACCAACCGTACACTGGATGAAGCATCACGCCAGCCAGCATGGTCGCCGGATGGCACACAGATTGCCTACGTCGTCCAACGTCTTGGAGTACGACAGATTTGGTTAATGTCAGCTACTGGAGAGGACCAGAGCCAAATTGTTCGCAGTGGTACCAGGCTTACAGATTATCACCCCACTTGGTCGTCAGATGGAAAATTCATTATTTTTAACCAGCGCCGCGCAGATACATTTTCTCTTCCCTATCTTATGAGCATTGATCCGGTTGATCCTGGAGATGCACAAGGGAATCGCGTGCCACTGAACGTATTACCTGTAGAAAATGCAGAATTCTCACCAGACGGATTTTGGATTGTTTATGAAGGGAATAATCGTGATATTCTGTACATAATGCTGACAGGGGTAAGTCGCACTCCTATAAACACAGGTGATAGCCCAGCTTTTGACCCCGTCTGGCGACCACTAAAGTAATATTTACAGCGGAGCGCATAAATTGTTTTAGTAAGTGCTGTGAATTATACAAAAGTGCTATTTCTACAACTTCCCCGTTCATTTTCTGGATGGGGAAGTTTTAATTTTTAACTTAACTAAAAGCTAAATTGAAAGCAAATCGAAATGAATAAATGAAAATGTTGAAGTAGAATCCAATGGTTTTTCGTGTTAGCCCCTTATAAGAGGGTGATACATCTAAATTCAGCACAAAGTAGCCCATGACTCTTGAACGCGATACGCTTCTGCATAAACGTTACCGAATTATCGAAAATCTCGGTCAGGGTGGGATGGGATCAATCTACCGCGCCATTGATGAAAATCTTGGCGTAGAAGTTGCTGTCAAGGAAAACCTGTTTACCACCGAAGAATATGCCCGCCAGTTCCGCCTGGAAGCGGTGATCCTGGCGAACTTGCGCCATCCGAATCTACCTCGCGTTTCGGATCATTTTATTATTGCCGAACAGGGACAGTATCTTGTTATGGATTTCGTCCAGGGTGAGGATTTACGCGAGCGTATGGAACGCATCGGTTTGTTGAAAGATGATGATGCAATACAGATAGGTGCGGCAATATGTGATGCTTTAACTTATTTGCATAATCGTAAACCTCCGGTTTTACATCGTGACATTAAACCAGGCAATGTAAAAATCACACCAGATGGACATATCGTTCTAGTAGACTTCGGTCTCGCCAAAGTGGTTCAGGGTGCCCAAGCCACAACCGATGGTGCTCGAGCAATGACACCGGGTTATTCTCCTCCTGAGCAATACGGCACTGCGCGCACAGATCATCAAACAGATATTTACTCTTTAGGCGCAACACTCTATGCGGCTCTTACTGGTGTGATCCCCGAAGATGGCTTGGCGCGAGCGATGGATTCTACTCAATTAACTCCTCTGCGAAAACGCAATCCGAAAGTTTCACGCAAGTTGGCAATCACAATTGAAAAGGCAATGTCGGTCGATTCAACTGATCGTTTCCAAACAGCTGAGGATTTCAAGCGAGCGCTCCTAGAATCAAAAGCTAAAGAGCAGCAATTGATAGGCTCATATACAGTTGTCCCTCCGCCACTGGATTCTACCGATATTAAGACGAAAGAAAAACAACCAGTTCAACTTATCCATCCACCGTCTGATACTGATAAACCCTTCGTCTCACCTCGCAAGAAACAACTTATGCGCGAAAGCCGTATCCGGCGGATCATCATAGGTTCACTATTGGTAGTGATTGTAGTAGGCTTTAGCGTCTTGAATTATTACTTTCCTGGTCTTTTATCCGCTGGGGCACAAAATTTGTTTCCTATATCTCCAAGTGCAAATAGCTTAGTTCCCATCATAGTGGCTACGCAGACAAGTGTACCAAAGCCATCTCCCTCGCTATCACTAGTAGATAATGCGACCGAGCAAGCCCCTCCTCCAACAGCTACAAAATTCCTTGTACCAACACCGATTGGTGCCGAGTCTTTAGAAATCGCGTTTGCATCCACACGCACTGGGATTTCTCAGATTTATTTGACTGACTTGCTGGGTAGTGCGTTCAAACAACTGACCGACATGCCCGAAGGCGCATGCCAGCCTGCATGGTCACCGGATGGAACCAGGCTGGTTTTTACTTCTCCATGTAAATATAAGAGTGATTCTTATTCGGATTCCAGTTTATATATTATCAATGCCGATGGAAGTGGATTGATACATTTGCCTTCCAGTCCCGGAAGTGACTTTGAACCGGATTGGTCTCCAGATGGCAAAAAAATTGCGTTCACCTCAATGCGCACCGGTCATATGCAAATTTATATATATGATTTGGAGAAGGATCTTCTCACGCGCCTCACCTATACGCCTTTTGGAACAGCCACACGCCAACCAGATTGGTCCCCAGATGGAAAACAGATTGTATATGCGTATCGACGCAGCATAAATGCTTACCAAATTTGGCTGATGACATCGACTGGCGAGAATCAACGACAATTGGTCCGAAGCGGTAATAATTTTTCAGATAACCTACCTACCTGGGCACCCGATGGAAAAATCATTTTGTTCCATGAGAGACCAACCGATAAGTTTGCCTATCCAGATCTCATAAGCATATCTTTTGAACCAGATGCTCGATCTGTAAGGCTCAACCTCGGTATTCTTTCCGTGGATGATGTCGCTTACTCTCCAGAAGGGTTTTGGCTAGCTTATGAGAGTGCTGGAACCCATAGCTCAGACATTTTCTACATGACAGTTACGGGTGCAAATCAGACGCAATTGACCGATGATGTCAGTGACGATTTTGACCCCGCATGGAGACCTTTAAAGAAATAAAATTTGGGATGCAAGAGAGACTCAATTCTTATACTCCTCTTATTGACTTCCCTCTTTCCCACTGTTATCATTATTCCATAATTAATAGCACTCTCGAAGCGAGAGTGCTAACATTGTGTGCCATAAAACGCACGTTAAACAAATATAAATGTGCAGCTTATATACTCCCCAGCCCAATACTAGGCAGGGCTAACATCGACTTGTATCATGATTGACTTATCCGAACGCCAGAAAACTCTCCTTCTTCTTATCATACGCGACTATATCGACTCCGGTCAACCCGTGGGGTCGAAGCGGCTGGCGGAACATTACCACCTTGATCTCTCCTCAGCTACCATCCGTAACGAGATGTCTATGCTCACAGAGATAGGTTACCTGCGCCAGCCTCATACCTCCGCGGGACGCGTTCCTACTGAAGAGGGATATCGTTACTTTGTCAGTCAGATGATGCACAATACCGAACTGCCTGAAACTGTTCAAAACACGATTTCACACCAGTTCTATCAAGCCCGCGGAGACGTTGACCAGTGGATGACCCTCGCTGCATCGGTTCTCGCACATCAATCGCAGGCAGTCTCTGTCGTCACTGCTCCACACGTAGAACAGTCGCGTTACAAACATGTCGAATTGATTTCAACGCAGGGACGCCAGGTCCTGATGGTCTTGGTAATGGCTGGAGGTGAAGTCTCACAACAGGTACTGACTTTGACAGAACCCGTCTCGCAGGAGAGACTTAGCCAGACCGCCTCGCGGCTTAACGGACTTTTAGCTGGTCTTACTTCAGACGCGATTGCCACTATTCCGGCTCGTCCTGACGCGCTCGATCAGGATATTCTCATTCTCATTCAACAAGATATGCGCCGCGCGGCAGCACGCGTCTCAGGCGAAATCTACACAGACGGGCTTACCAACGTCTTAGCTGAATCTGGGTTCGCTGAATCTGATGATGCCCGCCGCGCGTTGAAACTTTTCGAAGAGCGTTCAACTTCGAGGGATTTACTTGCGCGCACGACAACGAATAGCAACGTCGGAGGTCTCCAAGTACTCATTGGTGGGGAAGGAGAATGGGAGGAATTGCGACAGTGTTCAATGGTGCTTGCGCGCTATGGAGTCCCTGGCTTGGCAACAGGGACGTTGGGTGTACTCGGTCCAATGCGAATGGCATATGCAAGGACTATCCCGACGGTAAGATTCGTCGCTGGATTGCTGAGCGATTTGGTAAATGACACAATAACTGGTGAATAAAATATTCATGTCATAGCCCGTTCGCCCTTTTTGGGCAGGGCTGCGAGGAGAGCTCGCGGTGACATATAAAAAAATAATGAATAGGTGAGAAAGAATTATGACCGATAAAAAGAAAGATATACCGGAAGAAGAGGTCAATGAGACTCAAGCCTCAGCTGAGGCTGTGTCTGAAAATGAAGAGCAGGTGGCAGACGAGTTGGAAGCGTTGAAAAAACAACTCGAAGAAGCCGAATCCAAAGCGTCTGAATATAAAGATGGCTGGATGCGCTCACAGGCAGAGTTTCAAAACTATAAAAAACGTGTCGAACGCGATAACGAGATGACCTATTTCTATATGAAGGGTGACATCATCAAGAAGATCTTGCCTGTACTTGATGATCTGGAGCGTGCATTGCAGAACCGACCGTCTAATTCAGGTGCATGGATCAACGGAATTGAGTTAATCCAAAAGAAATTGGCCTCCATCTTGGAAGCCGAAGGTGTGAAGCGCATCGAAGCAATGGGTGCGGCATTTGATCCGAACTTTCATGAAGCGATCTCGCACGAACCTGCCGATGGCGTGGAGAGTGGTCATGTGATCGCGGTAGTACAGAATGGATATACATTAGGCGAGCGTGTAATACGACCTGCCCTGGTCAGGGTAGCGAAATAAATTTGTATCATGTCATTGCACCGCCGCACTTTTAGCGGGATTGTAAGGGCGATGTTTGCCTGCCTCGATGATTTTCGAGGTCTGACCAAAGCAAACTCTACCTCACAAACTTAGTAATGACGAAACGAATCTAAGGAGCATTCATGGGAAAGATCATTGGTATTGATTTAGGTACGACCAATTCCGTCGTTGCAGTAATGAGCGGGGGTGAACCGATTGTGATTCCTTCAGCAGAAGGTGAGCGACTTGTTCCTTCTGTGGTGGCGGTAAATAAAAATCATGAGCGGCTGGTGGGCCGCGTGGCGCGTAATCAGGCAATCACCAATCCTCAGAACACAGTCTTTTCGATCAAGCGATTTATGGGGCGCAAGTGTGATGACCCAGAAGTGGAACGCACAAAGAAGCGTGTGCCTTATGCAGTAAACGAAGCGCCAAACGGTGATGTGCGCGTACAGCTTGATGAAAAAGATTATTCACCACCCGAAGTTTCGGCAATGATCCTTAGCAAGATTAAAGCCGACGCTGAAGCGTATCTTGGCGAACCGATCACTCAGGCTGTGATTACCGTCCCTGCATATTTCAACGACGCGCAACGCAACGCTACAAAAGATGCGGGCAAGATCGCTGGTCTTGAAGTGCTTCGCATTATCAATGAGCCAACGGCTTCATCGCTTGCCTATGGGCTGGATAAAAAGAAAAATGAGGTGATTGCCGTATACGACCTAGGCGGTGGTACATTCGATATTTCCATTCTCGATGTAGGTGATGGCGTTTTTCAAGTCCGTGCCACGAGTGGTGATACCTTCCTCGGCGGCGATGATTTTGATCTCCGCATCATGGACTATCTCATCGAGCAATTCAAAAAAGATAACGGGATTGATTTGCACAATGACCGTCAGGCTTTGCAAAGGTTGAAGGAAGCCTCTGAAAAAGCCAAGATTGAGCTTTCGACCACGATGCAAACCGAAATCAACTTGCCTTATATCACGGCGGATGCAAGTGGTCCCAAACATCTGGTCATGACTCTCACGCGTTCCAAACTTGAGCAGCTTACCGCTGACCTCGTTGATCGCACGATTGCACCGCTCAAGCAAGCGATTGCAGACGCAGGTCTTACTGCAGGCGATATCAATGAACTGGTTCTCGTCGGCGGCATGACGCGTATGCCCGCTGTACAGGATCGTGTCCGTGCCTTCTTTGGTAAGGAACCTCATAAGGGCGTTAACCCCGATGAAGTCGTTGCTATTGGCGCGGCGATTCAAGCAGGTGTTTTGGGTGGGGAAGTGAAGGATATTCTTCTCCTGGATGTGACTCCACTTACGCTCTCCATCGAGACTTTGGGCGGGGTCGCCACGCCACAAATTGAGCGCAATACAACGATTCCGACACGCCGCAGTCAAGTATTTTCAACTGCATCGGATAGCCAGACCCAGGTTGAAATTCATGTATTGCAAGGCGAGCGCCCGATGGCAAACGATAACAAGTCGCTGGGCAAATTCATTCTCGATGGAATCCCGCCTGCGCCGCGTGGCCTCCCGCAAATTGAAGTAACGTTTGATATCGATGCAAACGGCATTTTGAAAGTCACAGCAAAAGATAAAGCTACAAACCGATCACAGCATATTACGATTACTGCCTCTTCAGGTCTTTCAGATTCGGAAGTTGAAAAGATGCGTAAAGATGCTGAGATGCACGCTGAAGAAGATCGCAAGCGCAAAGAGTTGATCGAGGTACGTAATAACGCTGATAACACAGCCTATGCTGCAGAGAAAGCACTCAAGGAATTTGGAGATAAAGTCTCATTGGAACTTCGCGGTGAGATTGAAACCAAAGTGGCAGAGGTGAAAAACGTAGCGCAAGGCGACGACGTGAATGCTATCAAGTCCGCGACGGAAGCGCTCGGACAGGTTATCCAGAAGATTGGTGCAAGCGTATACCAACAACAAGCTCCACAGGCTGGCGACGACGCTGGCCAGACAGGCGAGTCAGGTCAATCTGAATCTGGCCCCGATGTTGTGGAAGGTGAAGTGAAGGAATAGAATTATGTCATTGCGAGGAAGGCGCTAGTACCGACGAAGCAATCTCTGATTAAATGGTGAAGATTTTTCTAAGAAATTCTTCCAGTTAGCGGGAGATTGCTTCGCTCCGCTCGCAATGACGTAACCAAATTATGTCAAACCGCGATTTTTACGAGATACTTGGTGTTGGCCGCAACGCGAGCGATGACGAGATCAGAGCCGCGTTCCGTAAATTAGCGCGCCAGTATCATCCAGATGTAAATAAAGAACCAGACGCCGAAGAGAAGTTCAAGGAAATCAATGAAGCGTATGGTGTGCTTTCTGATTCCGATAAGCGCACACGCTATGACCGTTTCGGCCGCGAAGGTCTCGGTAACATGGGTGGTTTCCATGATTACACGGTGGATTTTAGTGACCTGTTTGAAGAGATTCTTGGCGGCTTTGGATTCCAAACAGGGCGACGCTCGCGCAGGTCACCGCGTCGCGGGCGCGATTTGCAGATGCAAGTCTCATTGAAGTTTGAAGAAGCGGTTTTCGGCATCGAAAAAGAGATCGAATTCCAGCGCGATGAAACTTGCTCACGATGTAATGGATCAGGCGCAGAGCCAGGTACAATGCCCACGAAATGTCCCACTTGCAATGGACAAGGCGAAGTCCGTCAGGTGCATCAAACCTTCCTCGGCTCGATGGTTCAGACCGCCACTTGCCCAACGTGTGATGGACGCGGAGAAATCATTTCCTCGCCGTGCAGCACATGCCGTGGTAGCGGGTTGGAGCGCAAGCGTATCAAAAAGAAAGTCCAGATACCGGCAGGCGTGGATGCAGGGACTCAAATTCGTTTAGCAGGAGAAGGTGGGCCTGGTGTCTATGGTGGGCCTAATGGCAGCTTGTTCATTGTCCTGGACGTCCAGCCGCATAAATTTTTTAAGCGTCGCGAGAACGATATTCTGCTGAACCTAGATATTAATGTGGCTCAAGCTGTGCTCGGCGCAGATGTTGAAGTGCCAACTCTCGATGGCGATGAGAAATTGAAAATCCCTTCTGGCACCCAACCTGGGAAAGTTTTTAGCATGAAAAACAAAGGTGTACCGCATTTGCGAAGAAACGGTCGAGGCGACCAGTTGGTGATTGTCAATGTTGAAATACCAACCAAGCTGACCAAGGAGCAGCGCGAGCTGTTCGAGAAACTAGCTGAAAGTTTGGGGACAACGGCCCATCCGAAAGAGAAGGGATTTTTAGATTGGTTGAATGATGCCTTGGGAGGATAGTGACCCGTTAACAGCGGAAAGTAATCAACGAGCGGATAAAATGTCCGCTCGCTTCGTTTTATAATGCTCAAACCCATGATGAAATATCTTTTGAAAATCTGGCGCGTGCTGCCTCTTTGGGTTCATATCTTCGGCGCGCGAGTGATTCGACCTAGATTCCAAGTAGCAGTGGCAGCAATAGTTTTCGATGAACACGGGCATATTCTGCTTTTCAAGCATACCTATCGAAAGCTTGAATGGGGTATTCCAGCAGGGAGTCTCGAGCATAGCGAATCACCTGAGGATGCTGTCATCCGTGAGTTTCGCGAAGAGACAGGCATGCAAATCCAAGTAGAAAGATTGTTGACAGCGATCAGTGCAAAAGAGAATGATCACGTAAGTTTGATATACCTTTGTAGAATTGTGGGCGGCGAATTTAAGCCAACGTTTGAGATTGCAGAAATAAGATACTTTAATCTCAATGATTTGCCTGCGATGTTGTTTACGGAAAAAGAATTGATAAAACAAATATCCAAAAAGATGATGGCTGCAAACTATGAGCTGGCTTGAAGTTTCACTTACTGTAAATGGCGAACTGGCGGAAGCCGTTGCTGATGTCCTCGCACGGTTTGCTCCCAACGGGGTGATGACGGAGCAAGGTATTAAATTCATGAATGATGAAGACGCGGGTACACCAACGGGGCCGATCATCGTCCGTGCGTATTTGGAGGTGAACGATCAACTTGAAGATACGAGGCAAAAACTCGAAGAGTCGCTCTACTATTTGGGAATGATTCAATCCTTGCCCTCTCCTGTTTACAAGCAAATTGCGGATCAAAACTGGATGGAGGCCTGGAAGCAGCACTACAAGCCAATCCTCATCGGACAGAGACTTGTCATCGTCCCTGCCTGGCTGGATTCTCCCGACCCAAAACGCATCGCTATCAAAATTGACCCTGGCATGGCGTTTGGAACAGGAACACATCCGACGACCCAATTATGTTTGGAATTGATGGAAAAATATTTTGAAAAGTGTCACCCTGAGCGTAGCGAAGGGTCTACACATTATCTTGGAGATTCTTCACTCGCCACAAAGCAACTCTCTCAGAATGAAATAAAAGTCATCGACATTGGCTGTGGCTCAGGGATTCTTTCCATCGCAGCGATCAAACTGGGAGCAAAATCCGCATTGGGAGTGGACATTGATGCTGAGTCCATTGTCAATGCACACGAGAATGCGGACACAAATGGTATCGGAGAAGAATTTATCCTCGGCGTCGGTTCTGTACAGGAGATACTTGCAGGCAATTTTCCTTATAAGCAGGGATCACTTGTTGTTGCCAATATTCTTGCGCCTGTGATCATCCGTCTTTTTGATGCAGGGCTGGCAGATTTGGTCGAAGAAAATGGAACGATAATCTTAAGCGGGATCCTGCAAGAGCAGACACAAAGCGTTATTGAGGCCTCGCACGCCAAAGGTCTAAGAATGAACGAGAAGCAGAGGATGGGAGATTGGATCGCGCTGGCCATGAGTCGATCCGTCCAATAAATTTCCATTTTTGAATCTTGCACTCAAGGAGGGCAGGATTCTTAATTTCAATTGCTGAAATTCTGTGCTATGATTCGACCAATATGGATCGCCGCAGACTTCTCTTTTATTTGCTGCTCAATGTCTTGACCTCTATCTGCGTGACAAGTGCTATTCTTTTCTGGTATGACCGCAACTATCGTGCGGTAACTCAGCCTGCTGTACAACAAGTACTATCAAGTGGCAATGGAGGGCCAACAGCGGACTTGCAAACGGATATTCCTGTCAAAATCAGTAGTGTGATTGGCGCAGGTACAGTCAATGCCGAGATTGCTGTTGTGAGGTTTGAAGGTAAGGGCCAGCTAAGCTTGGCCGGTTGGCAGCTAAAAGATGGAGACGGCAATACGTTTACCTTTCCGCAACTGACACTTTACCCGAACGGCGCGGTGCAAGTGCATAGTATCGCTGGGACAGACACTGTGATCGACCTGTACTGGGGTTTGCGTGACTCCGTCTGGCAGGCAGGTGAAGACGCAAAGTTGTTTGATCCGCAAGGAAACCTGCGCGCGGTCTATCCTGTGCCGTAAAAACCTGCTGATTGAGTAGCCCCGAATGCACTTATTAGAGGGGTGTATCGAAATCAGCAATAAAAAGTAAACATAAGATTGGTGATCTCGATAGGATTTTGCAAAGTGCGCTTGACCTACTCAACTGGTTACTGATAACTGATCACTGGAAATTGTAATGACCCAAGCTCTCTATCGCAAATGGCGCCCTCGACAATGGAACGCAGTCATCGGACAAGAGCACGTTGTCCAGACGCTGACCAACTCAATCAAGGCAGACCGTGTTGGTCATGCGTATCTTTTTGCTGGTCCGCGCGGCACTGGCAAGACAACTGTTGCACGTCTCCTGGCAAAGGCGGTCAATTGTCTAAATCCCGATCCCGCACAACGTCCCGACGATACTTGCGAATACTGCAAAGCCGTCAACGAGAATCGTTTCCTAGACCTCATCGAAATTGACGCGGCCTCCAACACTTCTGTGGACGATGTCCGCGACCTACGCGACAAAATCAACTTTGCGCCCACGCAGGGCAAATACAAAATCTACATTGTGGATGAGTCCCACATGCTGTCTACTGCGGCCTTCAATGCGCTCCTCAAGACG
>Ga0137369_10000767_pt1 | contig 30256 bp, 31 predicted proteins | sample SagtaG_12_FD_104918 | JGI IMG/M metagenome (GOLD analysis project Ga0137369, IMG submission 104918) | Vadose zone soil microbial communities from Sagehorn Ranch, Mendocino, California, USA - Sage1_L_113_16 metaG | ecosystem: Environmental > Terrestrial > Soil > Vadose zone | place: USA... | reverse complement strand
TTGCCGCTCAGCTTGGCCAGCGCGCGGCACTCGTTGCAGCGGCCGTCGCCCTTTGGCAGCGGCAACTGGGGTGCCTACGACCTGGGCGCTGTGTCGAAGTCATCGTGGTGAGCACGGCCGCTCGTCCTTTGACAGCGGACTCTTTGGACGTTTCAACGTCTCCGTGCCTTAGGGCCTTGCCATCTGGCGGTCGCCGGAAAGGCGCGTGCTGGAACCGCACAAGCGTCAGGGATGACGGATCGACTCGGCCGAACTCGCGGGACGGGTGTTGTCCAAAGTGTTCGTGGGTAGCTCATGATGCTGGCCAACGTCGATTCGATACGGCCGTGGCCACGACCCAACGCCAACTCCGGTAAGAGAGACGAAGATGCGCATCGACCGGGTAACGGCTGAACAGTGCAACAGGCTCATAGGTCTGGTTCAGTTCGGTCAGGTGGTTGAGATGGGCCAGTGGACGTAGAGTTGTGAACTAGTCCTATGAGCAGTGGGGCCGGCCGCCAAATTCGGAGGACTCGTGGGGTCGGTTGGTCGGCCAAGTTCGAGACGACGCCTTCTGCGTGGAACGAAGGCGGACTTGAAGGGCGGAACTCTGAGGTCCGCGGGTTCTTCCGCCGTTGTCACGTTGTCGAGACACTTCGGAGACGGCTGCGGCAGCGGGCCCGGCACGCGTCCGGGAATTGGTGTGCCCGAGAATCGGTTTGCCCTCGTTGGCACCAGGATCTTTCGTGCCACCCGCATGTACCGTCGCATCGCCGCGGAGATGGGGACGCTGAGAGTGTCGTGGTGTATGGCCATAACATCTGCGTGGCACATCCCGGAGACGTTCCCCAGACGTGCTGATGCCGTCTCGTAGCCGTTCCTTGTGTCACTGCCAGCCGAGTGTGACGCACGGAACACTTCTTTGTGAGCCCCGACAGCGTTCCGGCTGCAGCTCCAATGGGTGTATGCCACCGAATGAACGCATCGTGAAAAAGCACGCTTCAGACGGGCGGGAATCCGCGGTGAAAACGGCGTAACCGCGAATCGTGCGAGAGGCAGCAAGTAGGCGTAGGGCTAGCGCCTTCTGCGGCTTCGTCGCACGCGTGCTTGTCTGCTCAACCTTGGCTGGCGGTTGGGCGGGTGCCATGTCGCTCGCGATCGCCGGTCAGTACAACCCATCCGGCGTACGGCAGCTGGTACGGATTGTGGTAGAATAATGCCATGCAAACTACCATCGACGCGGCCGGGCGCATAGTGGTGCCAAAGCGCCTGCGCGACGAGATGGGGGTGCAACCCGGCCAGGTACTCGACATCGAGCTCAGGGACGGACGTCTGGAAATCGAGATTGCCCCAGTGCCGATTCGCCTTCAACACCGTCGCAATGGCCCGGTTGCGGTGCCAGAGGTGCCATTGCCAACGTTGACGGCCGAGATCGTGAGGCAGACGCTCGAGCGCACGCGACGGTGACGCTGATCGACACGAGCGTTGTAGTCGCGGCCTTCGCCTCGTGGCACGCGCAGCACATCGCCGCCGACAGCGTCATTGACGGCAAGGCGCGGTTGGTGGCGCATTGCGCCATTGAGGCGTTCTCGGTGCTGACTCGACTACCGCCGCCACACCGCGTTGCTGGCGACCTCGTGCGCGACTTCCTGGCCGCTCGGTTTCCCGACCCGTACGTCACCCTCGACGCTCCCGCGTATGGAGCCCTGATCCCCGATCTGGTCCAGCTCGGCATAAGCGGCGGCGCGACCTACGATGCCCTGGTCGCCGCGACCGCACGCGCAGCGGGCGAGACGCTTGTTAGCTGCGATCGACGGGCAGCGCAAACGTACGAACGAGTCGGCGTCGAGTTTCGCTTCCTGGACTAAGAGCTTCAAGCGTTGGTCTCCAGCGAACGCTGATGCGACCAGCTTTGTGAGCCGGACCGGCCCCTATACTAACCGGCAGTCAGCGCCGGTTGGTCGCAAGCTTCGCCCGCGTCAGGCCTAGTGACGCGGCCCGACGCGGTGGTTCTGGCAGCGGGCCGAGGGAGGCGGCGCGGAGATAGCGGAATCCAGGACGTGACGGTGTCGGCACGCCGCTTCAGTCACGCGAAAAACGATGTCTCGGCACAGCGCACGATCGTCAGTTGCTTGTTCGCGGCCCAACCGCTGCCAGCCAGTACCTGCAGGCCGAGAGGAGCCGGTTCGACCGGGCTGCTGGCCGCTATGCAGCGGCGGTGCCATTCGTTCGACTGCCGAAGCCTTGGGCTTCAGGCTCGCTAGCGGCGCGGCAGGGGTTGGCCGTCTGGGCCGAAGTACACGCGATCGGCCGGATGGACCGTGATGCGTATCTGACGGAACTTGGCCTGGCCGCCTCGCTGCGTTGCAGCACGGCCGACCATATACGACTCGGCGTTGCCGACGAAGTCGATGCGGTAGCGAGTCATGCTGCCGTCGGCGTGGTGCAGAACGCGATCGTAGAGTCCATCCTGGCCGCTAACTTCAGTCACTTTCACCTCCACAAGGTGCCTGAGCTACGCGTATGTCACAAGGGGCCCTGAGTTGCGCTTTCGTTCAGGCGGACGATTGGGTCTAGTCCACAAAATGCTGGTGAGTCGAACGCTGGCGTCCCTCTACGGCATTGCGGTCTAGTCAACGCGTGTGGCCATTTCCTCCTCTACCAGCCGGGCGCCGAGCGCCCGCCAGAGGTGCATTGCCACGACTCAGAGCGCACGGACGCACCATGCGTCGTCCGTCTTGTGGGCGACTCTAGTAGGTCAGGTTCGCGTTTCGAGAGCTTTACATTCTCGATTTGAGTACTTAAGATTCTCGGATGCTTGGGCCTACGCTGCTTGAAGAGGCGCTTCTGACACTCGGGACCGTGCTGCACCAGCGCGGGGTTTCGTTCGAGGCGGTCGCGATCGGCGGCAGCAGCTTGATGTTGCTGGGGCTCATTGACCGTCCGACTCGGGACCTCGATCTGGCCGCACTTGTGTCCCACGGCGCCTATGTCAAAGCCGACCCACTGCCGCCGCAACTGGTTGAGGCCGCGGCCGACGTCGGGAATGCCCTCGGCTTGTCTGCCGACTGGCTCAATCCAGGGCCGACGAGCATCGTCGATACCGGCTTTCCGGAAGGGTTCGCCAGCCGTGTCGAGGTGCGGCACTACGGCGGCCTGACGCTGCACATCGCCAGCCGCTATGACCAGATCTTCCTGAAGCTCTATGCCGCGGCAGACCAGTCGCCAGGCAGCAAGCACGCCGACGACCTTCGGCGTCTACAACCGTCGCGCGATGAGCTTGCGGCGGCGGCACGATGGACGATGAGCCAGGACCCGTCCGAGGGATTTCGTCATCTGCTGCGAAACGCGTTGCTCGAGGTTGGGGCGCATGTTGTCGACAACCTCCTCTAGCGAGAGCATTCGCGAGCACATCCTCGACCTGGCCTGGAGCCTCTGGGCGGAGCTTGGCGTGTCCTCGTGGACGCGGCGACACCAGAAGTGGGCAATCGATCCCGAGCCACTGATTCTCTTTACGGCCCTTCTCGGCGACACTGAGCATCGTCTCCGCGACGAGGCGCTGGACTGGTGCATTCGCTATGGCGCCTATGTGTCGACGAGTCGCTTGCGGAACCTGCTGAAGGAAGCGCCAACGGACCAGCAGGCGGCGTTTGAAACGTTTGCGGCCACCATTAACGCCCATTCGGATCATCGTTGGCCCTCGTCCGCGCAGGCTGTCAAGTACAAGCCGACGACCCGCTCGTCACTCGCGTCATTCACCGCCCCTGCCCTGATCGCGCTCAGACTCAGAGCGGTGTTTGGGGTTGCCGCTCGCGCGGACATCTTGCGCGTCATCGTCGCGGAACCTGACTGGGCCTTCACGGCGAGCGACCTCATCGCCGACGTCAACTACACCAAGAGAAACATCGACAATGCGCTCGACCCGCTGGTGATGGCAGGCATCTTGGAGGTCCGACCAGTACGGAACCAGTTTCAGTACCGACTGACTGACGCTGGGCGGCTTCTGGCGTTCGTTGGCGACTGCCCACAGCGCTTTCCGCGATGGAGGCCGATCTTCCTGTGTCTTGCCTCGATTCTCGAGCTGGCTGGCCGAGCCTCGGACCTGGATCACCGTGCGGCGATGGTCGAAGCTAGCCGCGCCTATCAGCAGATCACGCCATGGATTGAGGAAAGCGGACTGATGAAACCTGCAGCGGCAATCGTCGGACCGCAGGCATGGAGCAGCTTTTGCGCCTGGGCGGACGAGCTTTCTCGGCGACTGGCAGCAGGCGATGACGCGGCGTTCCAATAGGATCAAGGCGGGGGCTTGGCACGTGAATCCGGCGTGACACGTCCGTTAAAGAGGGGCTACGCGGACTGCAGGGCTTGGCCGAGAGGGGTCCAGGCGATCGCGATGCGGTATCTGCCGCGGCCTTCACGGGTGGCGACGACGCGGTGCACGAGCGCGGCTAGCACGTCGCGTTGCGCGGTGACGTCTGCGCCTTGCAGCACCGTGGCCCAACTGCCAGCGGTGTGCAACACCTCCGATAGCGGCGGCAGGGGGACCGGCGCGGGTGTGCGGCGAAGGACTTCTAGCTCGTCGCGGGCGGTATCGGCGTCCGACTGGGCGCGCTGGATGGCGCGGTCGTAGGCCTCTTTTTGGATGACGCGCTGGATTAGCAGGTCTGTTGCTCGGTCGATGCTCGCGCGGGCCGTGTCGATGCGAGCTTGGAGTTTTTCAGCGGTGTGCTTGTGATGCGGCTGGGGCTGGTGGTGTGCCCAGGCGCGTTTCAGGGCCGCCTGCAGGTTGGGGTCCGTGGTGAGCCGTTGGAGAAGGGTGCCCAGCTCGGTGAGCACCAGATTGTCGACGCGGGCCATATCGGCTGTTTGCCAGCATGGGTTGCCTTCGAAGACGCCGTCGGTGCCGCCGCAGCGGTAGCGGCGTTGCGGCGCCTGGCCGCGCATGCGGCCGCCGCAGGCTGGGCAGAAGATGAAGCCGGTCAGGAGGAAACGGTTGCTCAGACGGCGTGGAGCGCGGGAGAAGGCGTCCAGGCGGTTGTTCACGGCGGTCCAGGTTTCGTCAGAGACGAGCGCTGGCCACTTTGCTGGTGGACGGCTGAGGATGTCGGTGTCGCCGTGGTGCGGTCTTGCGATGTAGACGGGGGAGCGCAGGAGATCGTTGAGGGTCTTGCGGCTCATGTTGCGGGCGCCGCGAACCGTCGCGGGCAGAGTGGTGATCCAGGGCTGGACGCTGCGGATCGAGACGCCGGAGGCGACGCGGTCGAAGAGTTCTTTCACGTAGGGCGCGGCGGTTGCGTCTGCAGCGAGGACGCTTTTCGGAGCACCTTGCGCGCGTTCGAGGTCGGTTGCAGGGCGCCAGTAGTAGCCCCAGGGTGCTCTCGTGGTTTTGGCGCAGCCTTTTGAGGTGATGCCGTCCCAGACCGCGACGATACGGTCGCTCAGTTGGTCGAGCTCGAACTCGGCCACGCTGGCCATGATGTTGGCCACGAAGTCGGAGACTTCGCCGCCTTCGCCCGTCGAGTGGATCGGGACGCCGAGCTTTTTGAATTCTTCGCGGCAGCGGACCGATTCCAGGACCTGTCGGCCCAGGCGGTGGAGCCATCTCACGACCACCGCGACACCGCGGTTCTGGGCGCGGAGGCGGCGAGCTTCGGCCAAGAGCTGTTGATATGCAGGGCGGTCGGGGTTCGAGCCGGTCAGGATGTCGCGGTACTCGCCGACGATGGCCCAGCCGCGGGCTCTTGCGTAGGCGCGGCAGTCTTCTAGCTGGGTCAGCAGGCTCTGACCGTCTCTTGCTTGTTCTTCGGATGAGACGCGGTAGTAGATTAGGCAGCGGTCGATCGGAGGTGCTGTGATCCGCTTGTTGCTTCTGGCGATACTTCTATTTTACCAGAGAAATGTGCTTTGTGGGCGCTTCAATTTGACCAGTCCGAAAGACATCGAGGAACGCTTCGGGTTCATGGATTGGCACGAGCGGCGGCCTGAACCGCGCTTCAACATCGCGCCGACCCAGGAGATCCTGACCATCGTGCAGCGCGACGATGGCTCACGCGCGGTGCAAACGGCCAAATGGGGGCTGGTGCCGTTCTGGATGCGTGACAAGCCGCGGCCGCAGATCAACGCTCGCGCGGAGACGGCGCGCACGAGTCCGATGTTTCGCGACGCTCAGCGGTGCCTGATCCCTGCCAACGGCTTCTATGAGTGGCGCGCCAAGACGCCGATGCACATCGGGCTTCGAGACGGCGAACTGTTTGCGTTCGCGGGCCTGTGGCTGCCTCCGGCCAAGCACAGCGACGCTTTGCCCACGGTCACCATTCTGACCTGCACACCGAACGCGCTCGTGTCGACCATCCACAACCGCATGCCAGTGATCCTGCGGCCTGCGGACGAAGGCACCTGGCTCGACCCGAGCGCGCGTGACCCGTGGTCACTGATGGCGGCGTTGCCGGCCGAGCGAATGCGCGCCTATGCGGTCGTGCCGCTGGTGAACAATGTCATCAACGATGGCCCCGAACTGCTCATGCCCGCGGCTGTGGAGCAGCTGAGCTTCTAAGCAGCGCAAGCGGGCGCCCGCGGAGCGGCGACGGGCTCCTGGTGGTTGAGGACGAAGCGGACCAACTGTTCGCGGCTGTCCATATCCGTGTCGCGCTGTGACCGAGTCCCTCAACGGCCGAGCGCAGCATCATCCGCGTTTTGCGCCCGTCTTCGACGAGCAGAACCTTCATACCCCTCACCGAATCATCGGACGGGCGATGCAGAAAGTTGAGCCAACGCGAACGGGCACCAGCCACCGCCTGGACGAGGTTGAAGTCGCCATGAGCTCATTTCGATTGAATCTGGCAGATTGGCCCCCGCGGCCATCGGGCTCGGTCGTCAGCCTTCGCTTTCGGGCAATAGCAGGGCAGCGGTGTACAGGAACAGGCCAATAACGAGCAGCAGCCAGTGCAGTGGATGGGCTCGCGCGGAGACGACGCCACCCGGCAGACTGCGCCACGCTGCGTTCAATCCATGCTGCGCCCAGCCTAGCAGCGCTCCGGAGAGTGCGATGGCAAGGACCAGCACCGACGCCGGCACGTCCACGCGCGCCCCCGCCGTACCACCGAGCACATTGACCACGATCCAGGCCACGGTCATCGCACCTGGCTGGAGGGCCGCGCGCGCCTCAGGCGTTGCCGCCACGCCAACGATGCCACGCATGTGCGCGTAGAAGCGGAAATAGCCGTAGATCGGCACCAGCATCGACAGCGCATGCCAAACCGGGTGCTTGCCGGCGTCGCCATCCTCCTGCTTGAGCTGCCACCACGTTCGACCGAGCCACCACATGCCGTACAGGTTGAACGTGGCAATGACCAGAGCGCCGACCAGCAGCGGGCTCTGGACCGCGCGCCAGGTCGGCGTACGCTCGAGCGCGGGTGCGTCGACGTTGCTCGGCAAAACAGTCTGGGTTTCGAACGCCCGGCCGCATTGGGCACAGAAGCGGTCGTCCGCGGCGCGCGGGCGACCGCAGCCAGGACAGTCGGACTTCAGGTTTTGCACGGACGACTCGTAGTGGACAATAGCGGACGTGCGGCTGGTCGTGGTGAACGCCGCCTTGCTCGCGCTCGTGGCTGCGGCGATTCTGGGCGTGATTGTGTTCGATCGTGCCGAGGCATCGGTCGAAGTCGTCGTTCGCCGCTACGCGCTCGCGGTCTCGAGCGGCGATCTGGAAGGCGCGCTGGACGAGATCGCGCCCTCAGCGCGCGAGCAATGGCGCCCGTGGCTGGAAACACAGCTTGGAAACGTCTACGACGTGCGCGGCATCGCCGTGCATTCGCCATCACTCCTATCGCGGCGACGTGGTCCGTATGAAGTGATCGTCGTGCTCGACGTGAATCGCGGCTATCCGGGCGAGTATTACCAGCCAACTTCGCGCGTGGACGTGGAGCAGGCCGAAGGTCGCTGGTTCCTATCGCAGCCGCTGCTGATCCGCTAGCTGTCTTTGCCGCGGGCGCGAAACTCGAACCGAATCGGCGTACCGAGGAACTCGAAGTGCGAGCGCATCACGTTCTCGAGATAGCGTTGATAGCTGAAATGAACTAGCTTCGGATCGTTCACGAAGCACGTAAATTTCGGCGGTTCGACGCCGGTCTGAGCGGTGTAGTAGATCTTCAGTGTCCGGCCACGGACTGAAATCGGGTGGACGTCGACGGCGTGTCGGATGATGTCGTTCAACTGTGGCGTCGGCACACGCTTGGTTCGCTCGGCCTGGACGGCGAGCGCCTCGGCGATCAGGCGTTGAACCCGTTGGCCGGTCTTCGCCGAGACGAACACGACCGGTGCCCAATCCGCGAAGCGCAGCTCGCGCCGCACGACGACGGTGTATTCCTGCTGCGTCTTCGGGTGCTTTTCGACCAGGTCCCACTTGTTGACCGCGACGATGAGCCCACGCGCTGCCTCGTCGATGTATCCGGCGATATGCGTGTCCTGGGCGAGCACCCCCTCAGTCGCGTCTATGAGCAGCACCGCGACGTCGGCGCGTTCGATAGCTCGCACGGCGCGGAGCACGCTGAACTTCTCCACACCGGGCGCAATGCGACCGCGCCGCCGTATCCCGGCGGTGTCGATGAACGTGATCTTCTGCCCATCGTGCGTCATCGTCGTGTCGATCGCGTCGCGTGTGGTGCCCGCTTCATCGCGCACGATGCTGCGCGGCTCGCCGATGAGCGCATTGACCAGGCTCGACTTACCGACGTTCGGCCGGCCAACGATCGCCAGGGCCACAGCCGAGCGCTCAACCTCCTCCTCGGGTGCCTTGGGTACCCACTCGACGATCGCGTCGAGTAGATCGCCCGTTCCTTCGCCGTGCAGCGCGGACACGACGATTGGCTCGCCTAGGCCCAAACCTGAAAACTCTGCCAGCGCATCCTGCTGACGCCGCTGACTCTCCGCCTTGTTGGCCACCAGGAGGACCGGCTTGCGTGCGGTCGAGCGGCGTAAAAACTCGGCCACCTCCTCATCCGCGGCGGTGAGTCCGGTGGTCGAGTCGACGACCCAGGCAATCACATCGGCCTGACGCATCGCTTCTTCAGCCTGCAGGCGCACGTCGGCGAGCAAGTCGCCCTCACCTGTCTCCAATCCAATACCGCCGGTGTCGACGACGGTGAATTCGCGGCCGCGCCACTCGGCGGTGCCGTACAGTCGATCGCGGGTTGTGCCGGGCACATCGTGCACGACGGCGCGGTGCTCGCCGATCAGTCGATTGAACAACGTCGACTTGCCCACATTCGGTCGCCCGACGAGGGCTAGTACAGGCATGGCAGGTCCGAGCTCACCCGGCGGGCACCGCGGTCGGCGTTGGCACCGGCGTCGGCGGCACCTCCCGCAGCTCGACCTGCACGCGGTTGGGCGACACGCTTTCGAGGTTCAGCCCAACCGGCAACTGCACTTTGGGCTCGATGTCCCAGCGTCCAGCGCCTCTACCGTTCAGATCGAGCACCACGCGAAAGTCACTGGCGGCCAGTGCCAGCGTGGCGAACGCGGGCGCGGGACCGCGGACAGTGACCGACACCGGGTCAGGTGTTCGGACCAGCTGCACGTTGCCTGACAGGTTGATCACCGATGGCGGCACGCGCACCGTTTGGAACGTGGTCAGCGTAGTGACGCGCACCGTGACGGTCACTGTCTGGCCCGGCTGGAGCAGCAACGTGCTCGACGGCTGATCGAGTGGCACGCTGCGCACGGTCGTGGTCGAGATGCCACTGACGTCGATTGGCTGGGTAGGCACGAAGTTGGCGGCCTCGAGATCTGGCTGATTGCCGCGCAACGTAACCGTCGCCGGACTGACCTCGAGCGGCTGAAGGATGTAGCCCGCGGCCGGGCTGCCCGTGACGACCGGCCTGACAGCGACCTCTTTGTATTGCGTCTGCTGAATGACGGGCACGGTCACGGTCACGGCGGGTGGGTTGGCGCGCAGGTTCAGGTCGCGCAGGTCGTTGCCCCGAGCATCGACGATGTGTGGCGTGTACACGCCATTGATCGAGACAGTCACGCCATCGATCGGCACCTCGACCATGGCTTCAGCGGCCCGCCCCACCTGGCTCGACGCACCGGCCACGGTCAAACGCGGCGGGTCAGCGGTCGGATCGCCGCGGCTGTACCCGTTCGCTACCTGGCCGACGAGATTGATCCGCACTGGCAGCGGCTGTTCGCGGACTTCCTCCAGCCGTACTGAGGCCGTTGGCGGCTCGGGCGTAACGTCGCGCACATCTGCGTCGCTCGAAATCACGTTGATGGCCAGGCCTTCGTTGTCGCCTGCGCGTGCGTCCCGGGCATCGAGCTGAGCCGTAAAGCTATCGATCCGGACGCGGTTGATGACGTTGCGGGGTGCGCGCACCGTGATGCGCACTGGCGGCGGTTGGTTGACCACCACCAGGCCGGGCTGAACGTTAACGACCTGCACGGGCACGGAACCTGGCAGTTGGGTGCGGTCCTCGGGGTTGGTTTCATTGAGCGCGACGAAGTACAGCAGGATGGCCAGCGCGACGGCGAATGCGCCGCGGCCGATATCGATGCTGAATGGCAGGCGCATGTGCTCAGGCGCTCTCGGGCTCGGTCGTTGGCTTCGTGTCGCGCGGCGCCGGCGCTGGTTGCGGGCGGTCAAAGAGCACACCACGGCCATTCGAGCCAAAGCTGGGCGACGAGCGATCCAGAATCGTGAGCACCTTGCGTAAACGCGGCTCACTCAGGTTGCGCACCATCCGCCCGGCGTTCGCCAGCGAGATCGTGCCCGTCTCTTCGGACACGACGACCGCGATGGCATCGGAAATCTCGGTGATGCCGATCGCGGCGCGATGGCGGGTGCCCATGTGCTCACTCGTTGGCGAGCGCGTCAGCGGCAGGACCACGGCAGCCGCGACCAACCGATCGCCGTGGCAGATAACCGCTCCGTCGTGCAGTGGTGAGTTTGGCCAGAAGATGTTGAGCAGCAGATCGGTGGACAGGAGCGCGTCCATGGTCACGCCACTCGATGCGAACTCACCCAACGGCGTGGACCGCTCGATCACCAGCAGTGCGCCGAAGCGCCGTTCAGCAAGCTGCTGCGCGGCGGCGGCAATGCTGTCGGCCAGCCGGGTATTGCTCGAGATCACAGTGCCGCGCGGAATGAGTGAGCCGGCTCGGCCGAGCTGTTCGAGCGCGCGGCGCAGCTCAGGTGCGAACAAAACCGGGATAACGAAGATCAGCGCCGGGATCGACGCGCGCAGCAAGAACTGGAGCATGGTCAGGTTGAACACGTTGCTGAGCACGAACCCCAGCGTGAGCAGGATCAAGATGCCACGCACGAGGGTTGCCGCCGACGTCCCCGCAATCAGGCTGAGCAGCCAGTACAGCAGCAGCGCGACGATCGCGATGTCCAGGATCGAGCTGAAGCCGAAGCGACCCGAAAATGCGTTGGTGACGCTCATCAACAACTCGAGCGCGCGCTGGATGGGAGCGTTCAGGTCCATGCACGGTCAACCTTGACCCAGCAGCCGCACCAGCAGCGCCTTCTGCGCATGCAGGCGGTTCTCGGCCTGATCGTAGACTACCGACTGTGGTCCATCGAGGACCTCGTCCGTAATCTCCTGATTGCGATGCGCGGGCAGGCAATGCATGACCAAAGCGTCCGCCGCCGCGTGCAGGACGAGCTCCTGGTTGACCTGGTAGCGGCGGAACAGCGGCGCCCGTAACTCTGCCTCGCTCTCCTGACCCATGCTGTACCAGGCGTCCGTGTAGATAGCGTCCACGCCGTGCACAGCCTGGTGCGGATCCCGATATAGCTCGACGGAGCCGCTGGCGTCCTGCGCGGCCTGTTCGAGCACGGTCGGATCCGGCTCGTAGCCATCCGGGCTGGCGATCCGCAGCTCGATGCCCAGGCGGGTGGCGGCGAGCGCGAGCGAATGGGCGATGTTGTTGCCGTCGCCGACGTACGCCAACTTCAGGCCGCGCAGGGAGCCGTGCCGCTCATAGAGTGTGAGCAAGTCGGCGAGGATCTGGCACGGATGCTCGCGGTCTGACAGGGCGTTGATGACAGGCACCGATGCGTGCGCGGCGAGGCTGGCCACGTCGCTGTGTAGAAAGACCCGCGCAACGATCACGTCCACGTAGCGGCTCAGCACGCGCGCCGCATCGGGCACACCTTCACGCTGGCCGAGCTGGATCTCGGCGGGCGACAGGTAGAGCGCATGCCCGCCCAGCTGCACCATCGCGACTTCGAAGGAGACGCGCGTGCGCAGTGATGGTTTCTGAAAAACCAACGCAGCGGTTTTGTTGGGCAGCCGGGGGGCGGCATGGCCGCGTTTCAGATCGAGGGCGAGATCGAGCAGATCGAGGATAGCGTCAGCCGACAGGTCAGCGACGCCGAGGTAGTGCGAAAGTCGGGATGGCGCACCGCTCGACCGCGCGGGCTGCGCCGCGCGAGGCGCAACCGGCGACACGGCAGCAAGTATACAAGTCGCTCGCGGGCGGCTTTCGTACTTACCGTACGGGGGTGGGTGTACGGGCCGGTGTGGCGGGTGGCGCGGGCGTGCGATTAGCCGTTGGTGCGGGGGTGGCACCAGGGAGGCGCAACGTGGCTAGCGGCGTGGCTTGCGCAGGCGCAGTCGCGGCAGGGGTCCGCGCAGTGGCGGGCGTCGGCGCCGGCGTGCCGGGGTGGGCGGTAGGCGTGCGCACGACAGTGGTGGGTGTGGCGGTCCGCGCGCCTGGTGAGACAACGGGTGTGACGTTCTCGAGGTTGCGCGGCTTGGCCGTTGGCGTGGGCACGACCATAGCGGGCGCGCGCGGCGGCGGGTTGACCGGCACGCTGCGCGGGACAGCGGGCTTCTCGGTGATCTGCGGGCCGCTGAACGGAGTCGGCGTGGGCGGCTTCGGCGTGGGCGTCGCGGTGGCTTGCGCGGGCGTAGTGGTAGCGGTTGGCGCCGGTCCAAGCTGCGCGGGCTCGGATACTTGCTCGGTCGGCTCAGCGGTCGGGACGGGCGTCAACAAACCCAGGGCGGCCATGTGGGCATCTTCGGCCTCGACTCGCTGCAACAGGACGGTGCTGCCCAGACCCAGCAAGTAGCCGGCGCAGGCGAGCAAGAAGACAACGGCGAGCAGCGCATAGCGCACGCGCTGCCACTCCGTGAGCGCGTCGTACCAGGCAAAGATCCGCCGCACGCGCGGCGGATAGCTCGTTAACGGCGGACGCTGCGGGCGCCGGGCACGCGACTCCAGCACTACAGCTTGATGACCTTGATCGCGGCGATATTCGCCGCCTGGCGTATGCGCTCGACAACCAGCGGCGGGATCGGCTCGTCAACCGACAACAACATCAGCGCTTCTCCGCGCGGCGTCTTGCGACCAACCTGCATCGACGAAATATTGATGTCCGCTTCGCCGAGTAGCGTTCCGACCAGGCCGATCATCCCGGGCCGGTCATTGTGCTGCGTCACCAGCAGATACCCCGGTGTCGGGGGCAGGTGCAGCTCGTAGTCGTCGATCTGGACCACGTTGGCGCGGCCATCTGAGATCACGCCCGCCACACTCGTTTCGCCAGTGCCCGTGCGTACCGTCACCCGCACCAGACTGGTGTAGTGCGTCGGCGTGCTGGAGCGCGTCTCGACCACTTCGAGTCCACGTTGCTGGGCCAGCAGGCGGGCATTGACCAGGTTAACGGGCGTCGCGGAGATCGGTTCCAGCAGTCCGCGCACCGCCGCCGCTGTCAGCACGTCGACGTTGCGCTCACCGATCTCGCCGCGATAGGCGATCTCGGCCGACCGCACGTGCCCGTCAGCGAGCTGGGTAGCAAGCTTGCCGAGCATCTGCACCAGACCAAGGTACGGCTGCAACGCCTCGGCTTCGTCAGCCCGCAGGCTGGGCGCGTTCACCGCGAACTGCGCGGGTCGTCCGTCGAGAATGGCCAGGACCTCCTCGGCCACCTGCGCGGCAACGTTGGCCTGCGCCTCGACCGTGGACGCACCCAGGTGGGGTGTCGCGACGACCCTGGGATGGCGCGGCAACGGATCGTCGCTCGCGACTGGCTCCTGGCCGTACACGTCGACGCCGACACCGCCTAATTGGCCACTGTCCAGGACGTCGAGGAGCGCATCTTGATCGACCAGCCCACCGCGCGCGCAGTTGACCAGGAATGCACCCCGGCGCATGCGCCCTAACCGTTCGGCATTCAACAGCCCCCGCGTCGTTTCCGTCAGCGGCACGTGCAGCGAGACGAAATCCGACTCGGCGAGCAGGCCGTCGAGCTCGACTGCCTCGAAGCCCAGGCGGCGCACGTGATCGACTGGCACGTACGGGTCGTACACCAGCACGTGCATGTCCAGGCCGACGGCCCGTCGACCGACCTCGCCGCCGACGCGGCCTAATCCAATCAGGCCCAGCGTCTTACCTGTCAACTCAGAACCGACGTACTTGCTGCGTGCCCATTCGCCGCGCTTGAGTGACGCATCAGCCGCCGCGACGCGTCGCGCCAACGCGAACATCAGCGCGAGGGTATGCTCGGCAGCCGCCACGGCGTTGCCGCCCGGCGCATTGACCACGACGATGCCGCGTTCGGTCGCGGCCTGGACGTCGATCGTGTCGACGCCCGCGCCGGCGCGGCCGATCACGCGCAGTCGCGGCGCCGCTTCCATGAGATCCGCCGTGACGCGCGTCTCGCTGCGCACCAGAAGCGCATCCGCCTCAGCCAGGCTGCTGCGCAGCGCGTCCGCCGACTGGCCAACCAGGTTCTGCACCCGAGCATGTGGCCGCAGTATGTCCAGGCCCTCCGCGGCGATGGGGTCCGCGATCACGACCAGCGGCCCTTCGGCGGCGTCGACGACCGGCCGCGGCTCCGTGTAATGCGGCGCGACGCTCATCGGGTCAGTGCCGAGCGGCCGCGGGGCTGCGCTGGGTGCGGGCGCTGTTGAGCTCGATCCGTAAGGCGCGAATAGCTTCGGCGACGTCGTCCTCGACGACCCAGCCGAGGTGCCCGATGCGCACGATCTTACCGTCCAGGCGACCCTGGCCGCCCGCCAGTACGACGTCGTGCCGCTCGTGCAGCGCGCGCAAGAGGGCCTTGCTGTCGGTGCCTTCAGGCAAATAGGCGGTCGTCACCGTCGGCGAGGCATAGCGTGGATCGGCGAGCAAGCGCATGTCCAGATCGGCGAGCGAATCGCGCGTGAATTGGCCAAATCGAACGTGGCGCTGGAAGATCTGCTCGAGTCCCTCCGCGCGCATCATGCGCAGCGCGGCCTGGAGCGCGAAGAACAGTCCGACGGCCGGTGTCCAGGGCGTGCTGCCATCGGCCGCGGCCTTCTTGTGCAGTTGCCAGTCGAAGTACACGCGCGGCAACGTGGCGCGCTTGTGCCGCTCCCACGCGCGCGCCGAAATCGAGACGAAAGTGAGCCCGGGCGGAATCATCCAGCCCTTCTGCGAGCCGGCCACGACCACGTCACAGCCCCACCCCTCGGGCTCGATCGGGACCGAGCCGACGGAGCTGATGCCGTCGACCAGGAACAGCACATCGGGTCGCACCTGGCGCACTGCCTGGGCGATCTCGCGTACTGGATTGAGCACCCCGGTGGACGTTTCGTTGTGGGTCACGAACACGGTATCGATATCTGATTCGGCTTTCAGGCGCTGGGCGATTGCCTCGGGATCAGCCGCCTGACCATCGTCGATCCGAACTGGGATGACCTCGACGCCAAAGGCGCGCGCGATTGCTGCGAGCCGGTCGCCGAAGTAGCCGATGCTCACGGCCAGCAGCTTCTGGCCAGGGCTGAGCGTGTTCGCGACGAGCGATTCCAGCCCCCCCGAGCCGGAAGCCGTCAGGATGACCATGTCGTGTTCGGTCTGATAGGCCCACTTGAGACCTTCCAGGCAGTCGCGCAGGACGGCCGCGAACTCGGGGCCGCGATGCGCGACCATGTCCCGCGCCAGGGCCTCGCGCACTGCCGGCGGAAGTGGCGTAGGCCCGGGCGTGCGCAAGTTCTGAGACGCCATATGGGCCCGGATCATAACCGAGCGAAATGGCGACAGAGCAGCAGGGCACCTTGTTCCAAGGCGACGCTGACGTGCGCTGCGCGTGGCTCGTTGCTCACCCCGCGCGTGTCACCCAGGATGAGGCCCTCGCCATGCAGCGGAAATCGTAGGCCCTCAGTGCGTACGCCCGCGCAGTCGCCTGTGAGCGGCAGCAGCGACACTAGCTCTTGGGGTTCGGGCGCCCACGTGTGGCGCCGCGGTCCGCGCAGCAGCAGTGCCTCGTTACGTTCGTCGACCAGCACGGTCGGCACGGCTGTGTCGACCAGCAGCAGCACGCCCGACAGTGTCATATCCAGGCGGGCGCCGTTGAGGTATCCCATCAGCAGGATGTCGGTCGGCTGCTGCTGGACGGCGTAGTGCAGGGCGAGTTGGCCGTCGGTGGCGTCCTTGGCGACCGGATAACGCTCGAATGGCACGCCCTGCATCTGCAACGTCTCGCGTACGGTTGCGTTGAGCGAGTCGAAGTCGCCGACGACCACGTCAGGCCGCAGGCCGAACGCGAGCGCGGTCGCCGCGCCACTGTCGGCGGCGATGACCCGTGGCTGGTTGAGCGCGGCGATGCGCGCTCGAAGACGCTGCGTCGGCTCTAGTGGCGCACCAGCAAAGACCACTGCTGGCCGCGGCTCGGAGCTCACCCTGCTTAGGCTAGACTCCCGATATGCAGGAGCCTCAGGGGTTCTGCAAAGCCGTGATGCACGAGTACGAGCGGCAGTGGTCGCGCGCGGGCGGACACGCTGTCCGCCACCCGCTGCGGCTCAAGATGGAACAACTTCGCGGGTGGTGCGACCAGGCGTGCTCGGCGGCTGACTTCGAAACGCGCCTCACTGAGGCGCGGCAGTCCGAGGATGTCGGGCAGTCGCTACTGGCCGAAGAGCTTCTGCCCTTGTGGCGCAGCGTGCGCGCAGGTAGCGCGCTGCCGTTCTCGCACGACTAAGCGGCGCGCAGTCCCGCGGCCTGCTGCGCCTGCTGCTGGGCGGCGGTGCGCTGCGCGGCGATCTGGGTCGCCATGAAGGGCGTGATCGACTCGTCAGGTTCCAGGTACAGATTGCCGCCGCACTCGCCACAGCGCGAGCCATTCTTGCCGGCCACCGGGCTCCGGACACGACGGTTTGGCACAAACACCCCGTTCATTACCTGGCCCGCCGCACGTCCACACATCACGCACTGGACGTTGAAGACCTGAATGAGGCGAGGAACCCTAGACACCATCTTGCCCTCCCGAGGCAGTCGCGTGGAGCGTGGCATTGCAAGGAGCGTGCCAATGCTCGGGGGTTGGGGGTTGGGGTTGGGGCCTTCAGGCGTACAGCCCGCGCAGGGTGCGCGCTTCGATGATCCTGTCTACGGCCAGGATGTACGCGGCCGTGCGGGCATCGACTTCGAAGCGTTCTTTGGTGCTCCACACGGCATCGAAGGCGGCCACCATCTTCTCTTCGAGTCGCTCGTTCACCTCGGCTTCCTTCCAGAAGTAGCCGTAGCGATCCTGGACCCACTCGAAGTACGAGACGACCACGCCGCCGGCGTTGGCGAGGATGTCGGGCACCACCAGCTGGCCGCGCCGGTTCAGGATCTCGTCGCCTTCCCGGGTCGTCGGTCCGTTGGCACCCTCGACGATGATGCGCGCCTGAATCTCAGCGGCATTGTCGCCAGTGATCTGGCTCTCCATCGCGGCCGGCAGCAGTACATCGACCGGCAACCGCAGCAGCTCCTGGTTATCGAGCAGCTGGGTACCCGGAAAACCACGCAATTGCCGCGTCTCGCGGTAATACGCGAGCACCCGCGGCATATCCAACCCACGCGGGTCGTAGATCGCGCCACTGACGTCCGATACGGCCACGACGCACGCCCCGGCGTTGTGCAGCAGCTTCGCCGCGTTGGAGCCAACGTTGCCGAACCCCTGCACGGCAACGCGCGCGCCGGCCAGGTCGCGCCCGACGCGGCGCAGCGTCTCACGCGTCACGAACAACAGACCGCGCCCCGTAGCTTCCAATCGCCCGCCCGAGCCGCCCAACGGAATCGGCTTGCCAGTCACCACGCCAGGCTCGACGTAGCCCTTCTTCATCGAGAAGGTGTCCATTACCCAGGCCATCACGCGCGGGCTGGTGCCGACGTCAGGCGCCGGGATATCGACGGTCGGGCCGATCAGGTCGAAGATCTCCGAGATGTAGCGGCGGGTAATACGCTCCAGCTCACCCTCAGAGAGCTTCGACGGATCGCATGCCACGCCGCCCTTGGCGCCGCCGAATGGGATATCGACGATGGCGCATTTCCAGGCCATCCACGCGGCGAGCGCCTTGCAGTCCTCGAGGTTGACATCGGGGTGGTAGCGAATGCCGCCTTTGCCGGGTCCGCGCGAGTTGTCATAGACGACGCGGTAGCCCTCGAACACTTCGAGCTGGCCGTCGTCCATCTTGACAGGCACCGACACGATGACCTGGCGACGCGCGTGCCGCAGTGGCTCGAGCGCGTCGGCATCGGGTTGGAGTACACGGGCGGCCCGATCGAGCTGTTCGAGTACGTCGTCGAAGGGGTTGTGATGAACCCGCGCCGGTGTCCCCGACTTGAACGCCGAACGCACACCGCCAAGCGGTACGGCGCCTACCCTGCCATTCGCCATCCCAGACCGTCCCCGTCCCATGTGGGGCGCCTCCTCAACACTGAGGTCGAGTCGATCGTGGCCACACTGCCGCGCTCGCTCACTCCGGGATCATAGGACATTGCCTCGCCCGCGACCCCGCGCATTAAACGCAGGAAAAATGAGGATTCCCATAACCGCGCCGCACATCACGTACAAGGCCGGAATGCCGCCCACCGCGACCAGCACCGAGCCGAGGATCGGGCCCAGCCCCCAGCCGAGACCCTGCGCTGATGAGACGGCACCGAAGGCGGTCCCTTCGCGGCCGAGGGGTGCCAGGAGCTTGGTCAGGACGCTCGTCGTGGCCGTCACGCCGGCAAGCCAGATGCCCAGCACACCGCGCAGCACGAGGAACAGGCCGACCGTGGGCACCAGCGCCTGGATAACGAGCACCAGCGCCGACCCCAGCAGTGACAGGATGAGCAGGTCGTGCGGGCCACGGCGATCGGTCCATTTACCCAGAAACGGCATGCTGGTGGCGGCGGTGATCGCGGTGGCGGTGATCGACAGCCCCGAAGCGAGCTCGGCCGAAAGCCAGTCTGGGCGCTGGATGTCCTGCATGTAGATCGGTAATAGACCCACGGCCGCCGAGTACACGAACTGGGTGCCGAGCGACAGGATGAGCAGCACGCGAAACGACGGCCACATGAATGCGCCGAGCGTAGTGGTCAGGAGATTGCCCTTCGGGGTGGACTGTCGCGCCTTGAGTCGCACGTGGGCGGGCTCGTCAACCCAGAACACGGCCATCAGCCCAGCAATCAGCAGCATGACACCACCGACGGTGAACGAGCCGCGGAAACCCAAGCCGCCGACGGCGAGGCCGCCGATCGCGGGACCAACCGTGTTGCCGACCTGAACAGCAGTGGCGATGAGGCCCAGCGCGAAGCCGGCTTGGGAGGCTGGCACGACGCCCGCGACGAGCGCCGCCGCGGCCGCCTGGGAGCCGGTGACGGCGCCCTGGATCAGGCGCAGGCCGAGGAGCTGCCAGACGTCGTCGACGTAGCCCATGGCGACGATGACGACGGCGCCGCCGAGCATTGACCTGACGAGCATCGGCTTGCGGCCGTAGCGGTCGGCCAGGGCGCCCCAGACCGGCGCCATGAATGCCAGCGCCAGCGCCGCCGAGCCTGCCAGCACACCCGACCACAGCGCCACCTCAGCGCGGTCATGAACCCCCAGCGCCTGGACGTACAGCGGCATGAACGGCATCGACAGCCCGAAGCCAATCATCGTCACGAACTGGGTGGACGCGGTGATCCAGGCGGTTCGCTCCCAGCCCGCCATGGTGGGCGGTCGCACCCGGAGCAGCGGCCGCAGCCGCATACGCCAGGCGGGGACCGTCATTCACTGCACAGCATAAGAGTTCCGTCCGTGGCAGGCTCCGCCGCGACTCGTGGTGCGCCCGGCCACCACCGGGTCCCCGTTGGAGTGCGGAGCTTGAAGAGACGGCGTCAGCGCCTCACCGCATAGCGCAGGAAGAGCTCGTCCTCGCGCTGCGCCACCTCGAGCAGCGACAGGGCGACAATCGGGAAGCTGCCGCCGTGGACGATGGTCAGCGGATCGGCGCCCCCCGCCAGCTTGGGCGCGAGCGTGAAATGAAGCTCGTCCACCAGCCCAGCTTCGAGCAGCGCGGCGTTGAGGCGCGGGCCGCCTTCGCACAGGATGCGCGTTGCTCCTCGCTGCGCGAGGTCGCCGATCATGTCGCGCAAGTCGGCCACTCGGCAAATCTCAACGTTGGCAACAGCAACGGTGGCATCGGACAGCACATAGATGACCGTCGGCGAGTCGTAGTAGGGATGCTTGACTGGCAGGTTGCCGCTGCGCGTCACGATGGCGCCCAGCGGCTGCGGGGTCATGCCGCGCGCTACACGGCCCGCGATCAACTCAGCGGGGACGCGCGCTGACAAAGGGTCAGCCCGAACCGTACCCGCGCCGTGCAGCACAACGTCCACTTCGGCCCGCAGCTCCTTCATCAGGTGGCGATCGTACGCGGAGCCGATGCCTGTGGCGGTACCACCAATCGCGGCGCGACCGTCGAGGGTTGCCACCATGTTGATGGCCAGATGCATGCCTAGCGCGTCAGGCCCGTAGAGGTGGTGGCGCCCAGTCCGGTGGCGCGGGCGAAGTACGTCGTGCGCTCCACGACGACCGGTTTATCGGCGGTCACCCGCAAGGCCACGTTGGCGTCAGGCACCTGCGGGTTTACGTCAAGTGTGACACGAGTCGTCGGGCCGATGCTGAACCGCTGCGGGGGCGGCGCTTCGCCGTCCTGCGGTCGGAACTCGACCAGCACGTTCACGGCCTGGGGCTGCGGGTTCAACACCGATAGCTGCTCCTCAAAGGAGCCCAAGGTAGAGCCTTCGGGCAAGAACCACTCGGCAGCTGGCGCCGCAACGGCCGTCGCGTCGAAGCCCGCGCGACCGTCATCGAAGTACACGGCGCGTTCGGCAACCACCGATTGGTCGGAGTCGACGCGGATGCCGTAGACGGCGTTGGGTACCAGCGGATCGGTAAAGAGGCTGCTGCGCGCGTGTGGCAGGACGAACATCGGCTGGTTGATGACCGTGCCGGCATCAGTCATGAACGAGACCCGCACGGTAGCCGGGGCGTTGCCGGGGTTCTCGAGCAAGAGCCAGGTGTCGAAGCCACCGCGGCTCCCACCAGCGGCGAAGTACCAGGTCTTGCCTGGCTCGGGCGTGGCCATCGTGTCATGACCGCCCTGCCCGCGATCGAAGTACATCGCGCGCTCGACCACGATTGGCTGGTCGCTGGTGACCTGCGTAGCAAAGCCGGAGGTCGTGAACAGCGCGTTCACGTACACGGAGCGGCGGCCCATGCCCGGCACCAGCTCGGTGTGCTCGACCACACTGCCGTCCTCACGCATGAACCGTAATTGCACGAGCGTTGGCGCGGCGTTCGGATTGAGCAGCAGCACCCAGGTTTCAAAGGGTGGCACCGTGGACCCCTCAGCCAGGTACCAGGTCTTCGCCGTCTGCCGCGCGCCCGCTGCGGAGTGGCCGTCGTGGCCGAAGTACATCGATCGCTCCACGTACACCGGCAGGTCGGTGTTGACGATGGTCGCGAATTCGGCGTTGGGCATCACGTCGCTCGCGTCCAGCGTCGCGCGCGAATTGGGCGCCATGAGCAGGTCGAACGGTGTCTGACGCCCGACCGGCGAGACGAACAGAAAGTGGGCCACCGTCGGCTGAGGGTTCGGATTCAGCAGCGCGAAATTGACTTCGAAAGGCGTCTGCGTGCTGCCTTCGGCGAAATACCAGCGCCGCGACTCGCGCGGCAGCGGTGCTGGTGCGGGCACCACCGCGAGGGCCGGCCGCTCGGCCTGCACGGCGACTGTGTCGGCCGCGCGGGGAGGAATTCCAAGCCGGGCTGACGACACCGCGCGCGCGACATTGAGGATGCCCGCGCCGAAGCCGAGGTCGGTGCTGTTCACGTGGTCGGCGCTCGAGCGCAGCGTGTCGAAGATCTGGGCCGCAGTCATGTCGGGCCGCAGGCCCCACAACAATGCCGCCGCACCCGAGACGTGCGGCGCGGCGATCGAAGTCCCGGATTGGCTGGCGTACATACCCCGCCCGGCGCCGCTCCACGCAGTGCTCGCTACGTCGACGCCCGGCGCTGCGAGCGCAACGTACTGTTGTCGCTGTGAGAACGCCGCGAGCTGATCGTGATCGTCGATGGCCGAGACGGCCAAGACGCCGCCGAACGCGGCTGGGTAGTTGACGGCATTGTCACCATCGCCCGTATTGCCGGCCGCCGCAACGACCAGCGCGCCCTTGTCCTGCGCGTACTCCACGGCGGTCTCGAGCGCAGCGGAATAGCGCGTGCCCGTCGAGCTGATGTTGATCACCTGGGCGCCGTTATCGGCCGCATAGAGGATCGCTTTGACCATCGCGCTGTCGGGTCCACGGCCCTGCGCATTGAGCGCTTTGATCGGCAGCAGTTTGACCCGCCAGCTGATGCCGGTCACGCCATCGCGGTTGTTGCCGACCGCGCCTATGATCCCGGCCACGGCAGTGCCATGCGACTCATCGTCCTGCGGGCGCGGCGTATCGGTCAGGAAGTCGTAACCGAGCTCGAGCATCAAGTTCGGGCGCAGGTCGGGATGCGTCAGGTCGACGCCCGTATCGAGCACCGCGACGATGACGTCGGCCGCGCTCGGACGCAGATCCCACGCCTGCTCCATGCCGATGCGGCGCAGGTTCCATTGGAACGCCCTGTATAGCGGGTCGTTCGGCGCGACCTGAGCGACCTGCTCGCCCTCCGGCTCCGCCGCTCGGACCATGTCGGTACGAGCCTGGAGCAGCTCGCAGACTTGCTGAACGTCGGTATCCGCGGGCACTGCCACCCGCAAGACCTTCAGTGGCCGCAGTCGGTCGATGACGTGCGCACCGCTGGCGGTGACGACCTGCTGCGCGGCGTCGACGTTGGCGTCCAGCTTGAGGGTCACCAGGATGGTTGCCTCGGGCATCAGGGCGATGGCGGGCACCGCCCCGAACAGGAGGAACAGGCTCAGCACCAGCGCTACCAGCGCAAGCGCCGGACGGAGAAGGACCACGGCCTCAGCGCCAGGCAGGCGCGGCGTGCATACGCTCGTCGAGGACCTTCTGGACTTCGCGCACCCGCGTCTGCGTCAACGCCACGTTTTGTCCTTTACCGGCCATCCGCCGCAGAACATCCTTGAGATCGCGCAGACGGGTCACGGTCGCGCTGCAGCCTTCGACATGCAACGCGACCTTGGGATTGGTGAAGACAATCAGCGCGGAGCTCGGCACGCCGTCCAGGCCATCGTTGGCGAGCAGTCGATTCAGACGCTGCAGCTGACGGGCGGCGTCCGCGGAGGGATTTCCCAGGCCTGGTCCAAAGAGCGCGCCGAAGATCCGTCCGGATGGCTTCCCCCACTGGTCAGCGCGGCACTTGATCTCACCGGAATCCTGCCGAACGATCAGGACATGTGCCCCCGCTGGGCTGACCAGGATGTAGTCGGGCAGCGACGGCGATAGAAATGCATACAGCTTGTAGCGGTCGTCCAGGCCGCGGATCGCCTGGCCGAGCGGCTCCTCCTGTCGGTTGCGCGGGCCCCAGCGGCGCAGCTGCGTCTGGCCAACTGAATAGAACACCAGGCCGAGCAAGATTGCCACCCAGGCGGCGAGCGGCAGCTCGCGGGTTGTATCGACCGAGAGCGAGATGGCCAGCCCGATCGCGAACACGGCGAGTGCGCCTAGATGGAAACCGAGGCCGATGCGGACCCGGTTACGAACGAGCTGTTGATTGGCAACGAGCTGCATGTTTGGGGGCGGGTGGCAGCCTCCGTGCGCGATTATCTGAGCCATGCACAAACGGCGTCAACGACACTTGCACGGCGCGGTATTGACGCTGCTGATCGGCTCGTTCCTTATGGCATGCAGCCCGGCGGCGCAAAACGATGCGCGCGCCGCCGCCACTGCTGTTGCCGGGCTCACAACGAGCGCTCAGCCGGTGGCGACCGAGGTCGCCCGCCGGGTTGGCGATCTCGATCCGAGCAACGTCGGCCGTCTGATCGGCACGGTCATGGGCGCCAACGTCGACATCACGCGCGAGCCACAAGGAGTGCCGAACGAACAAGTCACACGCGCAACCCTCAAAGGCACCGACCGGAGCGGCGCCTTCGAGCGGCTCGACCTGCCGGCGCGGCGCAGCTTTGCCAGCGCGGGACTCCAGCTGGCGCGGCAATCGTATCCCCAGGCCCAGATCGAGATGACGATCGTCGATGGGTCGGGGAACCGACTGCTGGCAGTGAGCTATCCGCCCGACGGCCAGCCCATGTTTCAATAGACAACTTGTTCGACGCGCGCACCGACGCGCAGCGCCTTTACGGCATCCGTGAGCAGGTCGACCCCTCGCCGCAGGGCGTCGGGCGCGAGCGCTGAGTAGCTCAAGCGCAGTCCCCGCGTCGCTGCCAACGAACTCGCCCCACCGGCGCTGAAGAAGAAAGGCCCCGGCACGAAGGCCACGCCCCGCCGCACGGCTTCCAGGTACAGCTCAGTCGAGGTTGGCCCATCTTCGGGCAACTCCAACCAGACGTTGAAGCCACCATCGGGTGGAGTGAAATTGCCCAGGCCGCTGTGCTGAAGTGCACTAACCAGCACGTCGCGGCGCTCTCGGTACGTAGCTCGGGCCTGTAGCAGGTGCGCCTGCAGCGTGCCGTCCTCGAGCAGTCGATAGACCGCCCGCTGCACAAGCGCATCCGAGGACAGGTCGCTGGCGTACTTGGCCGCGACGAGCTTCTCGAATACAGGCGCGTCGGCGACCAGCCAGCCCAGCCGCAACCCAGCGGCGATCAGCTTCGAGAACGTCCCAAGATGGATCACGTAGCCGGCCTGGTCATCGGATTTGAGGGAGGGTTGCGCTGGGCCGTCCAGGTGGAAGAAGCCGGCCGAATCGTCCTCGACGATGGGCAGATCGAACGTGGCAGCGACGCGCAGCAGAGATCGGCGTTTGTCTGGGCTGAGACTGCGGCCCGTCGGATTCTGGTAGCTGGGCATGCAGTACAGCAGCTTGGGCCGATGGCGTTGGATGAGCGAGGGCAACGCGTCGACTCTGAGCCCGTCGTGTTCGACAGGCACGCCGATCACGCGTGCGCCGCGCGCCCGGAAGGCTTCGAGAGCACCGAGGAAGCTCGGCTGCTCGACCAGGACGGCGTCGCCGGCGGCAACGAACACCTTCGCCGCCAGGTCAATGCCTTGCTGGCAGCCGCTGGTCACGCAGACCAGCGCCGGATCGACGTTCAGGCCCCGCTCTTCTAAGAGTGCGGCAATGCTGCGGCGCAGCTGTGGGTAGCCGGGCGTCGCGCCGACCTGCAGCGCCTTGGCGCCCTCCTCCCGGAGGACATCCGATAGCGCGCGGCGCAGCGGCTCGACCGGTGCCAGGTCCAGTGCCGCCACGCTTGCGGCGAAGGACACCAGGCCAGGCTGGCTGGCCAATCGCAGAAGGTCGCGATGGGCTGGTGGACCTGGAGCCGCGGCCGGGGTGGCGAACGGCGGCAAGGCGCCACCAGCCTCGAACGGCGCGAGCAGGTCTTCCTCGGCGCGCAGCGGCGGCGCGGCGACGAATGTGCCGCGGCCGACTTCGCCCCGCAGATAGCCCTCCTCGACCAGCCTCCGATACGCGCCCGCCACCGTCTCGGGTGTGACGCGCAGGCGCTCGGCAAGCGACCGCACGGGCGGTAGCCGCTCGCCCGGCCCGAGTGAGCCCGCCTGGACACGTCTGCGCAACTCGTCGACCAACTGCTGGGTGAGAGGCAGGCGCCGGCCCCCGGCGCGGTCCAGTGCCAGCCCCAGCTCGACCGGATCAGCCTTCGCCATGTCCCTCGATTGTACGGCTTCCAGCGAGCCGTTAGCCGTACGCTCGTGAGCTGTTCGCGATCACCGACGTTTCGCGTCGACCGCCTACCTCCAACCACTCTAACCACCCGGGCGGGTATTTCCTTCTGAAGGAAACTCCCGCGCGCCGCACGGGTGCGCTGACCGCGGCATTCGCAGTCTGTCGCGGTCACCGACGGCAGGTAGGCTACGCGACTTCGATGCGCCCAAGGCGGTCGGTGAAGCGGCCGATAGCATGGGCGTTGACGCCGCCCCGCTGCAGGTCAGCCATCAAGGCATCGAGTGCGCTGGGCGCGACCGCGATCAGCAAGCCGCCAGAGGTCTGGGCGTCGGCGAGGACCAGGCGCTGATGTTCGGTCACGCGCTCGGACCAGTCGACGAACGGTTCGACAGCGGCCAGGTTGCGGCGCGTGCCGCCCGGCACGACATCCTGGCGCACGAACTCCCAGGCCGCATCCAGAACTGGAACATCCTCAGCCGATAGCCGCGCACCAACATCACCACGGCCAAGCATCTCGCCCAGGTGGCCGAGCAGGCCAAACCCCGTGACATCGGTACAGGCGTCCACGGCATCGAAGTGGGGCAGCATGGCTTCGCTGGCTGCCTTGTTCAGGGTTGACATGATGGCGACTGCCTGGGCAATCACATCCGGTGGGGCCAGGCCGCGTTTGATGGCCGTAGTGATCATGCCCATGCCCAGCGCCTTGGTCAGCACGAGCACATCGCCAGGCTGTGCGCCCACGTTGCACATCACGCGCGCGGGATCCACGGTGCCCAGCGCGACCAGGCCGTATTTCGGCTCAGGGTCGTCGACGCTGTGGCCGCCGAGTATGGCGATGCCCGCCTCAGCCACCTTCGCTGCGCCACCCTGAATGACAAGTTCAAGCGTGGACAGGGGCAGGGTGTCCCGAGGAAAGTTGACGAGGTTCAGCGCAAAGATCGGCTGCGCACCCATGGCATACACATCGCTGAGCGCATTGGCCGCGGCGATACCGCCCCAGGTGAAGGGGTCGTCGACTACGGGCGTGATGTAGTCGACGGTGGCCACCAGCGCCAGGTTCTCGGCAACCTGGTAGACGGCGGCGTCGTCGGCCATGTTCGTCCCGACCAGCACGTTCGGGTCGGCGGTCGTAGGCACGTGGCGCAGCACCTGCGCCAGCTCAGTCTTGCTGAGCTTGCACGCTCAACCTGCCCCGTGGCTCAGGCTCGTGAGTCTCGGATACGTCGCATTCTCGTGCTGCACCACACCACCCCCTTTCCTCCAGATGCTTGACCGTGTTCAAATGGATAGTTGGCCGGACCAATGGTGGTCGAGATCCTGACCTACGCGCCGACGGAGTTCTATCACTGTCAGCATTGCGAAGTCGTGTGGGATCAAGTGGGGTTCGGGCCAAAGATTCGCGCTGACCAGCGCAGCGCGGCGCTACCCGCCGATTTGCAGGCCGAGTACGAAGCTATCTCTGACTGGGTGGGTGAAGCGTTCCGCCGATATGGCGAGCGTCTGCAGGTCAAAGTCGTCGACGTGGCGTCGATCGAAGGCGTCTTCAAGGCGGTCCGCCATCGCGCGCGCCGTTTTCCCGCGTTCATCGTCGACGGCCAGCAGCGCATCACCGGTTTCGATCGCCGTGAGCTCGACGCCGTTCTCGCCCAGCGGCTCGGCGGCGATCGCCAGGAAGGCCCACAGCACCTGAATCGGGGAGGTGTCCATGAATAACACGTTGGTGGCGATTATCATCGGGGCGCTCACGATCTTCATCGGGTATCGCTACTATGCGCGCCGGATCGATCGCGAAGTCATCGCCGCGAGCCCCACGCGGGCGACTCCGGCGCGGCTCTACATGGATGGCGTCGACTTCGTCCCGACCAGTCGCAACGTCCTGTACGGCTATCACTTCAAGTCGATTGCCGCCGCGGGACCGATCGTCGGTGCGATTACCGCGGGCGCGATCTGGGGTTGGGTGCCGAGCATCATCTGGCTCGTGCTCGGCGTCGTCTTCATGGGTTGGGCCAGTGACTACAGCGCTATCGTGGTTGCCGTGCGCAACGATGGCAATTCGCTGTCGGCCACGGCGCATCGACTGATCCATCCGCGCACCCGGCAGATTCTGCTGCTCTTTATCTTCTTCTATCTGCTACTGGTGGCGGGCGCGTTCGGCAATATCGTCGCTGGCGTGCTGGTCGATCCGCGCGTACCGCTCGGGATTATCGCGCTCTCGGTGCTCGGGCTGGTCGGCGGGCACATGCTGTATCGCATGCGTTCCGACCTGATCCTGGTGACGCTGATCACGGTCGGCGGCACCCTGCTCGCGGTCCTTTTGAACGCCGACGCCGATGGCCCGGTGGCCAACATGTGGAAGGGCTTCAATGGCGCGCTGAACTCGCTGGCGCCGAACGGCATCACGACGGTGCTCAACCCGACGCTGCCCGCGGCTAACCAGCAGGTGCCGATCACAGTCAGCTTCGTCTTCTGGCTGCTGGCGCTGTTCGCCTTCTGCTATGCGGGCGCGATCCTGCCCATCTGGCGCTACGCACAACCGGTCAACTACATCGGCTTCTGGCTGACGGCACTGACAATCGTGCTCGGCGGGCTCGGCGCGGCACTGGCGTTCTTCCTGCGGCCCGACATCGCCGTCTTCAAGCTGCCTGGCTACTTTGGCTTCATGGGCCCGCAGGCGATCATCGAGTCGGGCGCGCTGCAGCCGTTGTGGCCGATGCTCTTCGTCACGATCGCGTGCGGCGCGATCTCGGGCTGGCATGCGTTGATCGGCTCGGTCGGCACGGCCCGCCAGATCGAGAACGAGACCGACATGCTGCCCGTTGGTGGCGGCGCGATGTTCAGCGAGTTTGCGCTCGGGTTGCTGTCGCTGCTGGCCCTGGCGACGGCGGCCACCCCAGCGGCCGGCGCGGCGATGTTCGCCGCGGGCATCGGCGGGTTCCTGAGCGTGTTCGGGATCCCGGTGCCGTACGGCACGGCGATCGGCTTTGCCGCATTCGTCGTCATTGTCATCACCGTTGTCCAGCTAGTGTTCCGCGTCATGCGCGTCACACTGGCTGAGGGCCTTGGCGATCGCAATCCGATCTTCCGCAACATCCACGTCGGGACGCTGATCTCGATGGCGGCTACGTTCCTGCTGGTCATCACGGGCACCTGGGTCTACATCTGGCAGCTGTTCGGGGCCGCCAATCAGCTCATGGCGTCTTTGAGCCTGCTGGTGGTGACGGTCTGGCTGGCGGCTAGTCGGCGCAATCCGACCTACGCGGCAATTCCGACCGTGTTCATGTACATCACGACCATGGCCGCGACCCTGGTCACCGCCTATAACCTGTACGCCACGGTGTTCATTCGCCAGATAGGCCAGCCTGGACGCGAGATTGCCGTCATCGGTTCGCTGCTGACGATCGCCATTGCGCTCGTGCTGTTCGTGGCTGCCATCATGATTGGTATCGACGGTTATCGCGCCTACCAGCGCTACCGCGAGCAGCCGCTGGAGCCGGTGGCCGCGCCTGCGTCCGCCTGAGAAAAGCAGTCAGCCATCAGCTATCAGCTATCAGCTATCAGCCAGTCAGGACCAATACCACCCTGCATGAGGAAGAGGCGCCGGCGCGCGGCCAGGTGGGATGACGGCGGCGTTTGCAGCGGCCCCCGACGCCGTACGGCTGACTGCTGATGGCTTTTGCGCGTCTGGTGGCCATCGGCCGCACCTTGCGCGAAGTCTTCTACGGCGCCACGGGCTACGAATTCGAGCGTCAAGCGGCACGGATTCGCGGTGACCTGGAAAACCTGTTTCTGTTCATGATCGTCGGCGACTCGATTGGCGTGCCGATCCTGCCGCCCTACTATGCGCTGCGGCTTGTACCGTATGTGTTAGAGACGCTGCCGATGTGGCAGCGTCGCGTGCTGCGCGAGCGGCACCCCCTCGAGAACGAGGAGTTCGACCTGCACGGGGTCTAGGAAATTCGCTTATGACGAACCCGCTGATGCGCCTCCTGAGCACCGCGCGCGACGTCATGTACGGCATGGCGTCGCACGACATGTCGCGCTACGCGCTGCGCACCCGCGCCAGTATGGAGCACCTGTTTATTTTGATCACCATGGGTGACCTGCTCGGCGTACCCATTCTGCCGCCGTACTACTCGCTGCGGCTGCTGCCGTACGTGGTTCCGCAGATCAGCACCTGGAAACGAAGAATGCTGCGCGAACGCGACATCACCGACGCCCTCGGATGAGCACTGCCGCTCG
>Ga0137369_10000760_pt1 | contig 30312 bp, 30 predicted proteins | sample SagtaG_12_FD_104918 | JGI IMG/M metagenome (GOLD analysis project Ga0137369, IMG submission 104918) | Vadose zone soil microbial communities from Sagehorn Ranch, Mendocino, California, USA - Sage1_L_113_16 metaG | ecosystem: Environmental > Terrestrial > Soil > Vadose zone | place: USA... | reverse complement strand
GGCGGGGGATCCAGCTCGCGGCGGGCGGGGTGCTCCTGGTCGGCGTGACGGGCGTGGTCCGCGCGTGCTTCGAGCTCGTCCGGTTCTCGCAGCTCTGGGACACGTCGTACGGGCAGGCGCTTCTCGTGAAGACGGCGATCGCGCTGGCGGCGCTCGCAGGCGGCTGGCTGCTTCGGGCGCGCATGCGGCGGCGGGCCGGAGCCGAGCTGCTGCTCGTCGCCGGGCTCGTCGTCGCCGTCTCTGTGCTCGTGCAGCTGCGGCCGGGGCGGAATGTCGAGGCGGCGCTCGTGCAGCGCGTCAAGGCGACGGAGCCCTCGGCGCCGCCGCCTCTGCCGTCGCCCGGGGCGGTCGTCCTCGCCCGGCAGCTGGGGCCGCTCGGTCTCGCGCTCCAACTGGAGCCGAAGCGGACGACGGCGGTCGTGCTCTCGCCGGCCGGCGGCGGGCTCAGCGGGCTCGCGGTCCGCATCGGCGGCGAGGCCGCGCGCGCGTGCGGGGCCGGCTGCTATCGCGTCGACGCGGTGTTCCAAGGATCTGTCGAGGTGGACGTGCAGGGGTTCGGACCGACGCTGTCGACGTCGTTCGACCGGCCGCGCGAGCCGCGCGCAGCGGACGCCCTCGTGCGGCGCGCCGCGGCGCGCTATCGCTCGCTCCGGAGCGTCTTCTACGTCGAGCGCCTCGCGTCGAGCCCGGCGCGCACGCTCACGTCGTTGTGGCGGCTCGAGCGACCCGACCGGGTTTCCTATGCCATCCCGGGCGGTGCGCAGGGGATCGTGATCGGCGACCGGCGCTGGGATCGAGACACCCCGGACGCGAGCTGGAAGGAATCGGGCCAGACACCACTCGTGCAACCGGCCACGGCCTGGTCCGGGGCCGTGAAGAATGCGCACCTGATTGCCGACACGGGCGAGACGAAGACGGTGACGTTCGTCGATCCTGCGACACCCGCCTACTTCGAGGTGACGTTCGACTCGCGCACGCTCCTCCCGCGCATCGTCCGCATGACCGCGGCCGCGCACTTCATGACGGATCGTTACGTGCGGTTCAACGCACCGCGGGCGATCTTCCGGCCTCGCTGACGTCCTCGTCGTCGAGCAGCCGCCACACGTACCACCCGATCGCGAGCAGGAAGACGAGCGTCTGCTCGCCGTTCATCAGGATGCCGCCGAGGTTCTGGTCGCGCACGGGTGAGAGCCCCCAGAGGCGCGGCGTGTGCTCGTAGTACGAGTAGAACGGCCGGCTCGAGAAGATGAGCGCGAGCCCGAGGAAGGACGAGGCGACGAAGCCGGCCCCGAGATATGCGAGTGCGGGCGGCGGCGACAGCCTTCCCGACACGAGCGGCCACCAGAAGAGGAAGCCGCCGAGGATGAGCAACGCGTGCTCGATGGTGAGCGCCCACCCGCTCCGCAGGGCGAAGTCGTAGAACCCGGCGATGTGCGTGCCGTACCACGCCGCGAGCCACGCCGGTAGGGCATAGCGGGCGCGCAGCCGGCGGGCCCCGTGCGCGTCCAGCCAGGCGCGCATCGCCGGCGTGAGGCCGAGCAGAACGAGCGGCGGCGCAATGTCGGCGATGAGGGCGTTCTGGAGCAGGTGGACGAGCAGGAGCCGCTTGGACGCGATCGTCTCGAGCGGCGAGTTGAGCGAGGCGGCGATCAGGAAGATGCCGATGCCGAACACGGCGATCCGCCACCGTGCGGGGCGATCGGTGCGTGCCGCCCAGACGTACGCCCCCGCCGCGGCGGCGGCCAGCACGAGGAACGCGGGCTCGAAGCTGAAGCTCGTTGCGCTCAAACCGTGGCGAGGCGCGCGTGGCGCAGGCGCGGGCGCAGCAACAGGAACACGAGCGTTCCGAGCGTTACGAGCTGCTCGACCATCATCACGACTCCGGCGAGCTGCTGGTCTGTGTGGGCCGAGAGGCCGTAGGCGCCGCCGTACGCCGGATAGAGCGGGTGGAAGCTGAAGACGAGCACGTCGGTTAGCACCTGCCCGCACGCGAACATCCCCACGGCGAGCGCCACGCGGCCGCCGACCCGTAGCCGGCCGTGCGAGCCGGGGTCGAGAAGCAGCGTCCACACGAGCATCCCTGCCAGGACCCAGCACGCGTGCTCGAAGTCGTGCAGCAGCGGATGCGTGAGCACCGAGTCGTAGAGCGACGGGATGTGCCAGATCGCGAGATTCGCCGCCCAGAGGCCGAATGCGACCCGCGGCCGCAGCAGCGTGGAGAGCACGGCTCGCACGGGGCTGCGGGCCACCGCCGAGAGCACCGGCGCGGGGAGGAGGAAGACGAGCAGCGGCCCGCGCACCCCGGCGATCATCAACGCTGGGCCGAGGTCGCCGATCAGCACGTGCTGGAGCATGTGCATCGAGAGCAGGTCGTCCTCGCCGATCGAGTCGATGGGGGTGACGAGCGCGGCGAGCGAGACGGCGAGCCCGAGCGCGAAGAGGACGGCCCGGCCCCACGAGGCGAGGTCAGCGCGTCCGCGGCGCCGCAGCCGAAGCCAACCCTGCACGAACAGCACGGCCGCAAGCGCCGCGGCGGCCAGCACGGGCGCCGGAGCGGTCCAGGTGCTGTGGGCCAGGACCACTACAGGCCGAGTAGCTTCGCGATCACCATGCGCTGCACCTCGTTCGTGCCTTCTCCGATCTCGAGGATCTTCTGGTCACGGTACAGGCGCGAGATTGCGTACTCCTCCATGAAGCCGTAGCCGCCGTGGATCTGGAGCGCCGCGTTCGCCGCGCGGTTCGACAGCAGACCCGTGTAGAGCTTCGCCTGCGCGGCGGCGAGACCGAAGTCCTTCCCCTGGTCCTTGAGCCAGGCGGCGCGGTAGACGAGCTGCCGCCCGGCCTCGATCTCCGTCGCCATGTCGGCGAGCGCGAACTGCACCGCCTGGAACTTCGAGATCGGCCGCCCGAACTGTTCGCGTTCCCTCGCGTACGCAATCGCCAAGTCGTAGGCGCCCTGCGCGAGGCCGACGCCCATCGCAGCGACGGAGATGCGGCCGCCGTCGAGGATCTCCATGAACTGGCTGAAGCCGCGGCCGCGCGGGCCGAGCAGGTTCCCTTCCGGAACGGCGGCGTCCTTGAACGAGAGCTCCCGCGTGTCGGAGGCGCGCCAGCCCAGCTTGTGCATCGGCGCCGAGATGTCGTAGCCGAGCGTCCCGTTCGGGACGATGATGTTCGAGATCTCGTCGTTGCCGGTACGCGCGGTGATCGTCACGCAGGCGGTGATCTCCGTGCCGGCGTTCGTGATGAACATCTTCGAGCCGTTGACGATCCATCGTCCGTCGCGCAGCTCTGCGCGCGTGCTCGTGTTGCCCGCGTCGGAGCCCGCGTTCGGCTCGGTCAGGCCGAAGGCGGCGAGGCTCTCGCCGGAAGCGAGCTGCGGCACCCATTGCCGCTTCTGCTCCTCGTTCCCGAAGAGATAGATCGGCATCGTTCCGAGCGACGTGTGCGCGGCGACGGTGATCGCGACCGACGAGTCGACGCGCGTCAGCTCCTCGATCGCGATCGCGTACGAGATGGTGTCGGCCCCGGCCCCGCCGTACTCCTCGCTGATCGGGATCCCCATCAGGCCGAGGTCGGCCATCTCCCCGACGAGCTCGTAGGGGAAGCGCTGCTCGCGGTCGAGCGCCTCCGCGACCGGCGCCACGCGGCTGTCGGCGAAGTCGCGCACGGTGCGCCGCAGCAGCTGCTGTTCCTCGGTCAGCTCGTAGTTCATACAAGCCCTCGGGCGAGCTCTGCGATCAGGCGGACGCCGTATCCCGTGCCGCCCGGGACGCGGTAGTAGTCGCCGCGCGAGCGCTCGAGAAAGCCGGGGCCTGCCATATCGACGTGCGCCCACGGCCCCTCGCCGGCGAACTCCTCGAGGAACTTCGCCGCGAGGACGGGAGAGCCCTGACGGAGCGTCGAGCCGTTCTTCATGTCGGCGAACGTCGAGTCGACGTAGCGCCGGTAGCGCTCGTGCATGGGGAACGGCCAGAGGAGATCGCCGCTGCGCTCGCCGGCCGCGGCGACGCGGTCGCGCCACTCGTCGTCGTTCGCGAAGAAGCCGGCATAGAGGTCGCCGAGCGCGAGCTCCATCGCACCGGTGAGCGTCGCGAGGTCGAGCACGTGTGTCGCGCCCTCGCGGCGCGCATACCAGAGCGCATCCGCGAGCACGAGCCGTCCCTCGGCGTCCGTGTTGATGATCTCGATCGTCTTGCCGTTCGCGGCGCGCAGGATGTCGCCGGGCCGGAACGCATCTCCGCCGGGGAGGTTCTCGGCGGCCGCGAGCACGGCAATCGCCCGCACCGGGAGCTGAAGGGCTGCGATCGCGCCGATCCCGTGCAGCGTTCCGGCGCCGCCTGCCATGTCGCCTTTCATGTCCTCCATGCGGCCGGCCGGCTTGAGCGAGATTCCGCCCGCGTCGAACGTGATCGCCTTGCCGACGAGCCCGAGCACGAGCTCGCTGCCGGTCGCCTGCGGCGGCTCGTAGCGCAGCACGACGAGCCTCGGCTCGTTCCGACTGCCGCGTCCGACCGCCGCGAGTGCGCCCATGCCGAGCTCGTTCATCTCGGCCGGGCCGAGGATCTCGGCGGTGAGATGCTCGTGCTCGTCCGCTAGCACCTGCGCGTGCTCGGCGAGCGTCGACGGATTCAGCTCGTTCGGGGGCATGTTCGCGAGGTCGCGCGCGCGGTTTGTGCGCTCGGCGAGGAGCGCCGCCTGGTCGGCGGCCTCGCGCAGTTCCTGCGTGTCGAAGTGGCCGAGCACGATCCGCTCGATCGCGCGGGGCTGCTTGTCGGCGTCCTGCGTCTTCCAGCGCCCGGGGGAGTAGCCGCCGATGATCGTCCCCTCGACGAGGGCCCGCGCCTGCTCGGGGAGCGACACCGGCAGGCTTTCGTCGAGCAGCCAGCCGAGCGTGCCGCCGACGCGGCTGAGCGCCTGCGCCGCAGCGGCCCCGGCGGTGCGTAGTGCGTCGGCGTCGACGTGCTCGCGCTTCCCGAGGCCGACGGCGACGAGGCGCGGTGCGTCGAGGTCGCCGTTCGAGTGCAGGAGCAGCGCCTCGCCGCGATCGCCCCGCAGCTCGCCGCTCTCGGCGAGCTTTGCCAGCCGGCCACCGAGCTTCTCGTCGACGATGCGGGCGCCTTCGCCGCCGAGCGGCTGCGCGACGGGAACGGCAAGCGCATCGACCTTCGTCTGCCCCGGCAGGGCGATCTCGATGGGTACCGCCACGGCGCGGGCGATGGTATCTGTGGCCGGGGCCGCGAGGTCGTTCCTATCCGGCCGAGCGAAAACCGAGCAGGGCAAGGACGCAGGGCGCCCCGATAGCCCTACTATCGGGGCAACCGAGGACGCGGCCATGCGACGCGTTTGCAGCCGGCCGGGTAGACAACCGTCCTCGCGGCGTCGGCCACTAAAGTGCGCTGCTGATCCGACCCCAAGGAGCTGAGATGACCCAGACTGTCCAGGAGTTCTTCCAGAATCTCGAGTCGCGCGCCGACTCCTCGAAGACCGCCGGCATGACGAACTCATACGTCTTCGAGATCGAGGGCGCGGGCGAGTGGAAGGTCGACGTCGATGACGGCAAGGTCACCGTCACCGAGGGCGGCGGCGACGCCGACGCGGTCATCCAGGCCTCGGAGGAGACCTTCCAGAAGATCGTCGCGGGCGAGCAGAACCCGACGAGCGCCTACATGACGGGCAAGCTCAAGATCAAGGGCGACATGGGCGCCGCGATGAAGCTCCAGAAGTTGTTCTAAACGAGGGGTTCAGATCCGGACGGCGGGCGCCGATGACCAGATCGTGCTCCGCCGCCGCCCCAAGGGAACGCATCGCTCCGTGCCGCTGAAGACGCTGCGCCGCTACTCCTCGAGCTCGACGATTGCCGCCCCGTCGGCGACGCGGTCGCCCTCGGTGACGTACACCGCGCGCACAGTCGCGTCATAGGGCGAGACGAGCGGCGTCTCCATCTTCATCGCCTCGAGTACGACGAGCGGCTGACGGGCCGACACGGTGGCGCCGGCCTCCACGAGCACCTTGATCACGGTCCCCGGCATCGGCGCCGTGATCGTCGACTGCTCGACGGCGGGGCCGCGCTCGCGCGCCGTCGCGTCGAGGTCCGGCGCGGAACGGGGCGCAGGAGCGGGCAGGTTCAGCCGCCACGCGCCGCTCCACGCCGGATCGGGCGCGCGCGGCGGTGGCTCCGACAGCGGTGGGTTCTCGTCAAGGAACGCGGTCGTCGTCCGGCCGGCACGGACGAGCGGGTGCGCGACGAGCCAGCGCAGGAACGGAAGGTTCGTCGTGACGCCGCCGACATCGGTCTCGCGCAAGGCCGCGGCGAGCTTGTCGTAGGCCTGAGGGCGGGTCTCTGCGTAGGCGATGAGCTTCGCGATCAGTGGGTCGTACGACGTCCCGATCTCGTCGCCCTCCTCGACGCCCCCGTCGATGCGGATCCCGGCCGGAAGGCGCAGCCGCTCGAGCCGTCCCGCTTGCGGCAGGAAGGTGCGTGGATCCTCTGCATAGAGGCGGACCTCTACGGCGTGTCCGAGCAAGTTGCAACTTGCAACTAGTGGGGAGCCGTCGGCGATCCGCAGTTGCTCGCGGACGAGGTCGATGCCGGTGACGAGCTCCGTCACGGGATGCTCCACCTGGATGCGCGCGTTCAACTCGAGGAAGTAGAAGTCACGCCGGTCGAGCACGAACTCGGCAGTGCCCGCGCTCTCGTAGCCGATTGCGCGCGCGAACGCGACGGCGGCGTCGCTCATCTGCGTGCGAAGCCTGGGGTCGACTGCGGTCGAGGGCGACTCCTCGAGCACCTTCTGGTGTCGGCGCTGCACGGAGCACTCGCGCTCGCCGAGCGCGAGCACCGCGCCGTGTCGGTCCGCCAGCAGCTGGATCTCAACGTGGCGCGGCCGCACGAGGTAGCGCTCGAAGAAGACCCTGTCGTCGCCGAACGCGCCGGCTGCTTCGCGCCGCGCCGCCTCGACCGCTTCCTCGAGATCGTCCGGCGTTCTCACGATGCGCATGCCGCGGCCGCCGCCGCCGGCCGCTGCCTTGACGAGCAGCGGGAAGCCGATCTCCTCCGGAGTGCCGGTCGGTAGCACCGGGACGCCGGCCGCCCGGGCCGTCTCCTTCGCCGCGAGCTTGTCCCCGCCCGCCCGCAGCGCCGCCGGCGGCGGGCCGACCCACGTCACACCCGCGTCGATCACCGCCTCCGCGAGCTCGGCGCTCTCCGCGAGGAAGCCGTAGCCGGGATGCACGGCGTCCGCGCCGCTCTCCGCCGCCGCGCGCACGTGCTCTGCTGCGTCGAGATACGACGCGATCTCGAGAGTCCGGTCGGCGGAGCGGGCGTGGAGCGAGCCGCGGTCGTCAGGGGCGACGACCGCCACCGTTTCGATTCCTTCCGCCGCACAGGCCCTGAAGATTCGCAGCGCGATCTCGCCGCGGTTCGCTACCAGTAGCCGCTGCATCGCCGGACTCTAGTGTCACTGAAGCGCGGATTTGCGTTGTGGTGGTTGATCCCGTTTCAGACGCGTGCTCGCACGTCGGCCGCGGCCGGTGGGGAAGTGCAGCAACATGCAGCAATTGCGCGCTACCCTGCCCGGTCTTTGTGAGGTTTTGGTGGGTGACAGCTGCGGTCGTCTGCGCACTGCTCGGTGCGTCGCCCGCGTCTGCCGGAACGAAGCTCGTCATTACCGGCAAGGGCTGGGGCCACGGTGTCGGCATGAGCCAGTGGGGCGCGTACGGCTACGCGAGGCACGGCTGGAGCTGGCAGAGGATCCTCGCGCACTACTACCCGGGCACGCGCGTCGGCGCCGCACCGATGTCGCAGGTGCGCGTCCTGCTCGCGGCGAGGCGGCCTCGGGTCCAAATCGCGTGCGCGGGCGGCATCCGGGTCAGCGACCGCACCGGTCGCGGCTACGCGCTGCCCGCAGGTGAGTACGCCTTCGGCGCCGGGCTGAAGCTTCCGGTCGCGCACAAGCGCGTCAGGGTGCGCGAAGGACGTCGTCACCGCGAGTCGTTCGCGGTCGTGCCGGCAAAGCGCGCCCTGCGCTCCCCGCTCGTCTTCGACTGTCCCACGGCGCCCCTCGCGTGGAACGGACGGGCCTATCACGGCCTGCTCGTCATCCGCCGACGCGGTAACCGGCTTGCGATCGTCAACTCGCTGCCGCTCGACCAGTACGTGCGCGGTGTCGTCGCGGGGGAGATGCCGCACAGGTGGAGCATCGCCGCGCTCGAGGCGCAGGCGGTTGCTGCGCGCTCGTATGCGCTTGCGACGCTCAAGCCCGGCAAGCACTTCGACCTCTTCTCGGACACACGCAGCCAGGTGTACGGCGGCATCGCGTACGAGACGGCACGCACGAACGCCGCCGTCGACCGCACCGCGAACAAGGTGCTGACCTGGAACGGGCGAGTTGCGACGACGTACTTCTTCTCCACCTCCGGAGGCCGAACCGCCGACGTCGAAGAGGTGTGGCCGTCGGCGGGCAAGGTGCCGTACCTGCGCTCGGTCGACGATCCCTACGACGTCGACTCGCCGCACCACGTCTGGGGACCGGTCACCCTCGACGTGAGACGCGCGGCGCGGCGCCTCGGCGTGCGAGCCGGTGAGGTGCGAGTCGTACACTCTGCGTCGGGTCGCGTTGCCGCGGTGGATGTCGGCTCGAGGCGGATCGACGGCGACGAGTTCCAAACCAAGCTCGGGCTCGCGTCGACGTGGTTCGACCTCGCCGAGCTCTCGCTCTCGGAGAGTCGCGCTCAGCTCGTGTACGGCGGCAAGCTCGCGCTCAGCACGCGCGTGAACGGCCTTCCTCGCGCCGCGCTGCAGCGGCGCATCGGGGCCGGCGTCTGGAAGACGCTGAAGCTCGTGCAGGGCTCCGAGCGCGTGACGGTCGAGCCGCGGGCACAGACGCTCTACCGTCTGAGCGCCGGGCTGGTGCACGGACCGGTCGTCGGGGTCGCCGTCGCACCGCGCCTGGAATTGACCCCGGCCGGGAGCGAGCTGCTCACGGGGTCGGTCGCCCCGCGCTCTCGCGGAGCGATCACCGTCTGGAGGCGCGTCGCCGGCGGCTGGAAGCTTGTCGCGCGACCGCAGCTCGATCCGCGCGGCGAGTTCCACGCGCAGCTCCGGCTCCGGTCCGGCGACTACCGCGTCAGTGTGGCCGGCGACGGCCGCTTCGCTGCCGCGACGACGAGCATGCAGGTGACACCCCGCCTGCTCGCATCGCTCGATCATTAGAGTCGCGCGCATGAATCCGACATTCGTGCTCGGCGGGGAGGTCGAGGTGCGCCGCCTCGGCTTCGGCGCGATGCGCGTCGTGAAGGACCGGGAAGAAGGCGCGCGCGTCGTGCGGCGCGCCGTCGAGCTCGGCGCGACGCTGATCGACACCGCCGACATCTACGGCGCGGGAGTGAGCGAGGAGGTGGTCGCCGACGCGCTGCATCCGTACCGGGACGGCGTCGCGATCGCGACGAAGGGCGGGCTTGGCTACGGCCTCCAGGACCGGATCCGCGACGGGCGTCCGGAGCATCTACGAGAGGCGTGCGACGCGAGTCTGCGCCGGCTGCGGCTCGAGCGCATCGACCTGTACTACCTTCACCGCCACGATCCGGAGGTGCCGGTCGAGGAGTCGGTCGGCGCACTCGAGCAGCTCAGGCAAGAGGGCAAGATCCGCCTGATCGGGGTCTCGAACTTCTCGCTCTCGCAGCTGCGCCAGGCGCAGGCGGTGGCAAAGATCGCCGCCGTCCAGAACCAGTACAACCGTGGGTTCCTCGTCTCGGAGGAGGTGCTCGACGCGTGCGAGGCGGACGGCATCGGCTTCGTTCCGTGGAACCCGCTCGGCGAGAGCCTGCGCGAGCCGGCCTACGAGCTGCGCTGGTTGCTCGATCGCTCGCCGGTCATGCTTCCGATCCCGGGCACATCGAGCATCACGCACCTCGAGGAGAACATGCAGGCCGTCGCCTAGTGACGGTCGCAATCGTTTCGGAACGACTGCAACCGGGTTGAAACCCGGTTGCGGCGGCGGGCTTACAGCCAGTCGTACGGGTGGCCGAAGATCGCTCGCTCGACCAGAACACGGAGCGCCTCGAGACGGGTTGCGACGCCGAGTTTGTCGTACGCGTGATGAAGGTGGAACTTCACCGTCCCCTTGCCGATCGACAGTTCCCGTGCAATCTCTGCATTGCTGAGTCCGCGGCCCATTGCAAGCAGCACCGCCTCCTCGCGCGGGGTCAAGCCGAGTGCCTCTGCGGCGCGCGGCGCGGCCTGCGGGCCGGGGCGCGGGCTTTCCCCGCGGATCGCGGCCCGCAGCGCCGGTGCGAGGGCGTCGGGCTCGGCGCTCTTCAGAATGACCCCCTTTGCGCCACGCTCGAGTGCCGCGGTCGTCAGGTCCGGATCGGGCGCGTCTGCCAGGAGCACCACCGCGACTCCAGGGTGCGCAGCGCGTAGACGATCGAGGAAGGCGAGGCCGTCCATCCCGGGCATCTGGTGGTCGAGCAGCAAGAGGTCCGGCTCGAGTTCGGTGACGAGCGCGAGGATCCGGTCGGCCTCGTAGGTCACGCCGACGACCTCGATGTCTGCGTCCGGCTCGAGCAGCGCCCGCGCTGCCTCGAGCAGCAGCCTGTGGTCGTCGGCGATGACGACGCGGAGGACGGCGGCAGGTTCGGATCGCCTCTTTCGAGCCATGGCTCTGATCGTGCCCTTCAAAACAGGCTTCGTACTGCTCGTAACGGGAGAAACGCGCCCGCTGTTCGGCTAGTACATCCGGCCGCACCCGGCTGGGCCGACGAGCTTTACTCGCCGATGCGCCACGAAGCGCGCCGCCTCTCGAGGAACGCCTTCAAGCCCTCCTGCCCCTCGTCGCTCGCTCTGCGCTCCGCGATCCAGCGCGCGGTCTCGGGGCCTTCCGGGCGCTCACGGATCAGCCGCTTCGCCCAACGGGCCGCCAGTGGGCCCGCAGAGAGCAGCTCGCCGACGACGCGATCGACGGCAGCGTCGAGATCCGCGGCGATCTCGCTCACGAGGCCGATGCGCAGCGCGGTATGCGCGTCGAAGCGCTCGCCGGTGACGAAGTAGCGGCGCGCATGGCCGGCGCCGATCTTCGCGAGTGCGAACGGCGAGATGACGGCCGGGATGAGCCCGAGCTTCACCTCCGAAAACGCGAAGACGGCGTCCGGCGACGCGATCGGGATGTCGGATGCCGCGACGAGCCCGGCTCCGCCGCCGAGCGCGTGACCCTGCACGCGCGCGACGACCGGCGCGGGACAGGCGTCGATCGCCTCGAACATCTGGCGCATCGCATTCGCGTCGGCGATGTTCGCATCGAGCGGCAGTCCCACCGCCCCGCGCATCCACTCGACGTCGGCGCCCGCACAGAAGCTCGCGCCTTCGCCGGCGAGGACGACTGCCCGGGCGCGGCCGACGTCGACGAACGCCTCGGCGAGCTCGGCGATCAGCCGCGCGTCGAACGCATTGCGCCGGTCCGGGCGCGCAAGTGTGATGCGCAGGACGGAGCCGTCGCGCTCGACACGCAGGTTCGCCACGACGCGAGAGCATAGAGTCAGACCATGCTGCGCGGAGCCATCGCCGCTGCGTTGACCCCGCTCACGGACGACGGCGCCGTCGACGAGCCGGTCTTCGAGCCGTATCTGGCCTTTCTCGCCTCGCACGGCATCGACGGCGTTCTCGCGCTCGGCACGACGGGCGAGGGCGTGCTCTTCGGCGTCGAGGAGCGGAAGCGGATCGCCGAGCTCTTCGTCAGGGCGGCGAAGTTCCAGGTCGCCGTGCACTGCGGCGCGCAGACCACTGCCGACACAGCCGCGCTCGCGGCGCACGCCGCTGAAACGGGTGCCGACGCAATCGCAGTCATCGCGCCCCCGTACTACGCGTTCGACCCCGACGAGCTGCTCGCGCACTTCGGCGAGGCCGCGGCTGCCTGCGACCCGCTGCCGTTCTACGTCTACGAATTTGCGGCGCGGAGCGGGTACGCAGTGCCGCTCCCCGTGATCGCATCGCTCCGCGAGCGCGCCACGAACTTCGTCGGCCTGAAGGTCTCCGACACCCCGTGGGAGCGCTTCGAGCCGTACCTGCTCGAAGGATTCGACATCTTCGTCGGCCCCGAGGCCCTGATCCCGCAAGCGTTCGTACGCGGCGCGACGGGCGCGGTGTCGGGGCTCGCGGCGAGCTTCCCGGACGCGGTGTCCGCGCTCGTCCGCGAGCCGACCCCGGAGGCGGGGAAGCGGGTCGGGGCGCTGCGCGCGTCGCTCCAGGCGCTGCCGTTCCAGGCCGCGTCGAAGACGGCAGTTGCGCTGCGCGGCGTGCCGATGCGTGCCGCTGTCAGGCAGCCGCTGCGAGGCCTGCGCGACGACGAGCGTGCCGAGGTGGAGAGGATCGTGCGCGAATGGGCCGCATAGTCGTCGCCGGCTCCGGCGCAGTCGGAGCGAGCGTCGCGTATCACCTGGCGCTGCTCGGAGCCGACGACGTCGTCGTCGCCGAGCGCGGTGAGCTCGCCGGCGGCTCGACCTCGCGGGCGATGGGCGGCGTGCGGCAGCAGTTCTCCACCCCCGAGGAGGTCGTGCTCGCGCGCGAGAGCATCGAGTTCCTCGCCGGGCTCGGACCGCGGTTCTTCCGTCAGGTCGGCTACCTCTTCCTCGCGACGACCGAAGCCGGCCTCACAGAGCTCGAGGAGTGGCGCGTGCTCCAGAACGAGCTCGGCGTTCCGGTAGAGCGCGTCGACCCGGCCCGTGTGCCGGGACTTGCGACCGGCGACGTCCTCGGCGCGACGTGCTGCTGGAAGGACGGCGTCGCCGATCCTCCCGCGGTCGCGCTGGAGGTGCTGCGGCGAGCCCGAGAGCTCGGCGTCGACGTGCGCGCGCATACCTCCGCCGACGAGGTCGACGCCGACGTGCTCGTGATTGCGTGCGGCCCGTGGTCGCCCGAGCTCGCGCGCACGGTGGGCGTCGAGCTGCCGATCCGCCCGCTCTGCCGCCAGCTACTCGAGACCTCAGCGCTCCCGAACCTGCCGGACGACCTGCCGATGGTGATCGAGGCGGAGAGCGGTTTCCACTTCCGCCGCCGCGGCAACCGGCTCGTGCTCGCGATGAGCGACCCCGAACCGCGCTGGACGTTCGAGACGACTGTCGACGACTCGCTCTTCCCCGACCGGCTCGAGCGGCTCGGGCACCGCTATCCGTCCGCGGCCGGAGCGACGGTCGAGAACGCCTGGGCCGGCCTCTACGACATGACGCCCGACGCGCATCCCATCGTCGGCCGCGTCGCGGACGGTGTGTATGCCGCGTGCGGCTTCAGCGGGCACGGGTTCATGCAGTCGCCTGCGGTCGGCCGTGCGCTCGCGGAGCTCATCGTCCGCGGCGAGCCGTCACTGGACCTGGGGCCTTACGCGCTGGAGCGCTTCGAGGCGGGAGCGGTGTTCCCCGAGCATCTCGTGCTCTGAGCGAGGCCACGCGAGCATTGCGGCCAGCGCGAGGACGAACAGGTTGCGCGCGAGCAGCTCGGCCGACTGGACCGAGGCGAGGGAGTTGGCGAGCGCCCAGTAGTGATGCGGGAACCACGACTGCGTCAGCGCGAGCGCCCCGACAAGGAGCGCGGCTGCGGCCACGCCGCGCAGTCCTGGGACGAGCAGGACGAAGGGCACGAGCCACATCAGGTATTGCGGCGAGAAGACCTTGCCGAAGGCGAGCAGCATCGCGATCGCGGCGGCCGCGTGCGTCACGAGCCGCTCAGAGGTTGCCGGCCCGCGGGCGAACGCCACCCAGACGGCCGCCAATGCGAGTGGGCCTGCGATCGAGGTCGCGAGCGCGACAGCCCTCGTTCCCGGGCCGAGAAGGTTCTGCGAGCCGTACGTCGTCGCGACTCCGAGTGTGGTGCCGGCGAGGTGGTGCGCGGCGATCAGGATCGAGCCGCCGAGGCTCTCGAGCTGAAGCGGGCGGGCGAATTGCACGTCGAAGCTGTGAGCGATCCCGCCCGGCGAGAGCACCGCGAACGGCACGAAGACGAGGGCGAGGACGGAGATCACGCCTCCCGACCAGTAGGACGCTGCGCGGGGGCCGCGCGTTCGGACGAGCCAGACGATCGCCAACGGCAGGAGCACGACAGGCCAGAGCTTCGCGCCTATCGCGAGGCCCAGCAGAACGGCGGCGGCGACGTAGCGTCGCCAGAGGAGCGTCGCCAGAGCAAGCACCGCGAGCGCTGCCGGCCAGAGGTCGAACCGCGTGAGCACGACGGACCCGAGCAGCACCGGGGAGAGCGCGAATACTCCGAGTGCGGCCGCCGTTCGCACAGGCCCGGCCCGCAGCGCAACGAGGCACAGCCCGGTTCCGAGCAGCGCAAGGGAGCCGCACAGCAGCATCTCTCTGTCGAACCACCGGTCGTACGCCAGGCGGTCGCCTTCGTGCCCGAGCGACGGAAGCACGAACGCAGGCAGAGCGGCCGGCGGGTATTCGACCTGGAAGTCCCGGTAGGGAACGCCTCCATGAACGACTGCGTCGCCGTAGCGCTGGTAGACCCCTGTGTCGGTGATCTGTCCGCGGCTGAGCCACCCGTGGTGGAGCAGCGACCAGGAGAGGAGGAAGACGCACAGCGGGACGACGATCAGCACAGCCGAGGTAGCGCGGGTCATCGCGCGATCAGAACGGGCCGCGTGCGTCGTAGCTGCCCCGGCGTGCGCCGATCGCGAGCATCGTGACGCCCTCCGGCCCGGCGATCGGGCAGCGCGTCGTCTCCGGATCGAAGCGGAAGACGGCGCCCGCGGTGAACGGGACATCCTCTCCGTCGACGCGGTAGACCCCGCTGCCGCGGATGATCACGGTCACCTCCTCCTGCCCCGAATTGCGCTCGTCGTGCTCGCGTCCCTCCGCGTTCGGCGGCAGTTCGAACCAGTTGAGCCCGAAGGCTTCGAGGCCGAGCTCGCGGCGCACGAATCGCACGGCGCCGCCCGGACCGGCTGCCTCGAGGTCGTTGACGTTGACGACCGTGTAGCCCATCTACATGCGGAAGATGCCGAACGTCGTCTCGGGGACCGGCGCGTTCAGAGCCGCTGCAAGGCCGAGTGCCAGCACTCGGCGTGTGTCCAGCGGGTCGATGATCCCGTCGTCCCAGAGCCGCGCCGTCGAGTAGTAGGGGTTGCCCTCGCGCTCGTACTTCTCGCGGATCGCATCCTCGTCGACCTCGCCGACCATCGAGAGGACGGTTGCGGCCTGCTCGCCTCCCATGACGGAGATCCGTGCGTTCGGCCACATCCACAGCTGGCGCGGCTCGAACGCGCGGCCGCACATCGCATAGTTCCCCGCGCCGAAGGAGCCGCCCGTGACCACGGTGAACTTCGGCACCTGCGCGTTCGCCACCGCCATCACGAGCTTCGCGCCGTCACGTGCGATGCCGCCGGCCTCGTACTCGGTGCCGACCATGAAGCCGGTGACGTTCTGCAGGAAGACGAGCGGAACGCGGCGCTTGCAGCAGAGCTCGACGAAGTGGGCTCCCTTCTGCGCGGACTGGGCGAACAGGACGCCGTTGTTCGCGAGAATCCCGACCGGATAGCCCTCGATGCGCGCGAACCCGGCGACGAGCGTCTCGCCGTAGAGCTCCTTGAACTCGTGGAAGCGTGAGCCGTCGACGATGCGGGCGATCAGCTCGCGTGCGTCGGTCTGCTGGCGGAAGTCCTCCGGGATCAGCCCGTAGAGCTCGCGCGGGTCGAGCGCCGGTGGCTCCGGCTCGACGACATCCCAGGGCGGCTCCAGCTTGCGGAGGTGAAGGTTGCGCACGATCCCGCGCGCGAGCGCGAGGGCGTGCTCGTCCGAGGTCGCGTAGTAGTCGGCGACCCCCGACCGGCGCGTGTGCACGTCGGCGCCGCCGAGCTCCTCTGCGGTGACGTCCTGCCCCGTCGCCGCCTTCACGAGCGGCGGTCCGCCGATGAAGATCGTGCCGGTGCCGCGTACGATGATCGTCTCGTCGCTCATCGCCGGCACGTAGGCGCCGCCGGCGGTGCAGGAGCCCATCACGGCGGCGATCTGCGGGATCCCCTGCGCGGACATCTGCGCCTGGTTGAAGAAGATCCGGCCGAAGTGGTCGCGGTCCGGAAACACCTCCGCCTGGAGCGGCAGGAACGCGCCGCCGGAATCGACGAGGTACAGGCATGGGAGCCGGTTCTGCGCCGCAACCTCCTGCGCGCGCAGGTGCTTCTTCACGGTGAGCGGGAAGTACGACCCGCCCTTCACGGTTGCGTCGTTCGCCACGATCGCGCATTCGCGGCCCTCGACGACGCCGATGCCCGTGACGATCCCGGCGCTCGGCGCCTCCCCGTCGTAGAGGTCCCATGCTGCGAGGGCGTTCAACTCGAGGAATGCGGTGTCCGGGTCGACGAGCCGGTCGATCCGTTCTCGTGCCGGGAGCTTGCCTCGGGAACGATGGCGCTCGACGGCCTGCTCTCCGCCGCCGCGAGCGACCGCGGCCGTACGCTCGCGGAGCTCTGCGACGAGCGCAGCCATGCGCTCGTGGCGGCGCGTGAACTCGTCGGAGCCGCGCTCGACCTGCGACGTCAGGACGGCCACCTGGAGAGCCTATCCGCCCCCTCGGCCTACAGTTGACGCCTCCCGCGTGCTTTTCAACAGCTTCCCGTTCCTCCTCGCGTTCCTGCCGCTCGTCGCCGCGGCGTACTTCCTGGTCCCCCGGCACCGGCTGCGGCTGCTCCTGATCGTCGGGGCGTCCTATTACTTCTACGCGTACGCGGAGTGGTGGTTCCCGGCGCTGATGGCGGCCTCGACGCTGATCTCGTTCGCCGGCGGGCTGCTGCTCGAGCACGAGCGCTTTCGGTACCGGCGGCGGCTTGTCCTCGGCCTCGGGATCTTCGGCGTGCTCGCGCTGCTCGGCTACTTCAAGTACGCCCAGTTCGTCGGCGGGTACGCACTCGACTTCGTTCACGTCATCACGCGGCAGCAGTTCCCGGGTCTGCACGCATTCGTCAACGGGATCGTGCTGCCGATCGGGATCAGCTTCTACACGTTCGAAGGCATCTCGTACCTGGTCGACATCTACCGCGGCACGTTGCGCGCCGAGCGCGATCCGCTCCGCTATGCGTTCTTCCTTTCGTTCTTCCCGCATCTGATCGCAGGGCCGATCGTCCGCTACGGGATCCTGCAGCCGCAGCTGCTCGAGAAGAAGCCGTTCGACGCCGACCGGGTGCGTTCGGGGCTCCTTCTCTTCACGCTCGGCCTCGCGAAGAAAGTGCTCCTAGCCGACGGGCTCGCACGCTACGTCGACCACTACCTCGCTGCGCCTACTGAGCTCGGGGTGGTGAGTGCGTGGGCCTGCGCCGTGGGCTTCGGGTTCCAGATCTACTTCGACTTCAGCGCGTACTCGGACATGGCTCTGGGACTGGCGCGCATCTTCGGCATCGAGCTGCCGTGGAACTTCGACCGGCCGTACCGCGCCGCGAGCCCGACGGAGTTCTGGCGCCGCTGGCACGTGACGCTCTCGTCGTGGCTGCGCGACTATCTCTACCTCCCGCTCGGCGGCAACCGGAAGGGCGAGCAGCGGCGTGACTTGAACCTGCTCGCGACCATGGGTCTCGGCGGGCTCTGGCACGGCGCGTCGCTCAACTTCGTCGCCTGGGGCATGTATCACGGCCTGCTCCTGAGCGGGACCCACCATGGGCGCCGCCGCGGCTGGTCGCTGCCGCGGCCGGTCGCCGTCGCCGCGACGTTCCTGCTTGTCGTGATCGGCTGGGTGCTCTTCCGCATGCACTCGGCAACCGCCATCGGCCAGGTCTACGGCGGGATGCTCGGCCTGCGCGGCTTCGGAGAGACACCCGGGCACCTGCTCGCCTACATCGGCGTCTCCGCCGCGGTCGTCTTCGGGCTGCCGGAGGAGTGGCGCTGGCCGGTCGAGCGCTGGAACGCCGCGTGGGTCGCAGCCGCCGCGGTGCTGTTCGCGGTCGCGGCGTCGTCGGTTTACACGAGCCACCCCTTCATCTACTTCCGCTTCTGATGCGCAGACTCGTCCTCTTCGTTTCGCTCGCGCTCGCACTGCTGTCGGGCGTGGGGGCGTTCAACTGGTGGATCGACCCGTTCGGGGAAGTGTGGAAACCGGCAGCCGTGGCGGAGGCGCGAAAGGCCGGCTGCCTCCTCTCCCAGGAGCTGGTCGGCGTTCGCTACTACTCGTTCAAGCTCGACGTCTTCGAGCACCGGCCGACCCGCACGTTCGTCGTCGGCTCCAGCCGCGTCCTGAAGATCGCTCCCCATCCGGGGGAGCAGAGCTTTGCGAACCTCGGCTATCCGGGCTCGGGCCCCGAGACGATCCTGAAGCTCTTCCGGGCGCTGCCGCCGAAGCCGGCGCAGACCGTGTACTTCGGCGTCGAGGCGTTCTGGCTGAACGACACGTACGTGCTGCCTGCGACCGACCCGAGCGACTCCAGCATCGCCGAGTACCTCCTGAGCCGGAACGCGTTCGAGCGCTCGGTCGAGCTCGCGCGGCAGTCGCACTACCTCACGAGCGACCGCTGGCAGCGCGCGACCATCGGCCGCGGTTGCGTGATCCAGCGGAACTATCCGAGCATCGCATGGCGGCTCGACGGGTCGCGCGTGTGGAGCTGGGAGCTCGACCCGAAGCGCTACCCGAAGTTCGGCGCCACGCCGTATACCGGCGATCTCTCGACGTGGCGCAACGGCTACTTCGCCGACTGGCACTCGCTCGATGAGGAACGGGTGCGCGCACTCGAGCAGGCGCTCTCACTCGCGCGTACGCGCGGCTGGCACGTGGTCGGGTTCGCACCGCCGGAACCGCCCCACATGCTGCACGTTCTCGCCACCGATCCGCGGTTGGCGCCGCAGTGGCACGGCTTTCTTCGGCTCATGCCGCGCGTCTTCGCGCGCTACGGCTTCACCTGGGTCTCACTCGAGGACGGACGGCGGCTCGGCTGCAGGTCGAACCAGTTCCCGGATGCCTTTCACACCGACGCGGCCTGCTCGCTGCGGGTCAGGGACCGGCTCGACGAGGCCGCCCGACGCGCGGATTAGTCTCACCTCCATGATCGTCGCGCACTTGGACCTCGACGCGTTCTTCGCCGCCGTCGAGGAGCTCGAGGATCCCGAGCTGCGCTCCCAGCCGCTCATCGTCGGCGGGGATCCGCGGGGCCGCGGGGTGGTCGCGACGGCGAATTACGTTGCACGACAGTTCGGCATCCACTCGGCGATGAGCGCGGCCGAGGCAGTGCGCCGCTGCCCGCACGCCGTTTTCGTTCGCCCACGCCACTCGCTCTACCGCGAGTACTCGCGGCACGTGTGGTCGACCGTTCGCGGCGTCGTCCCCACCGTCGAGCAGACTGGCATCGACGAGGGCTACCTCGACATCGGCGAGGTGGCGGCCGACTTCCTCGAGGCGCGCGTCGTCGCCGAAGCGGTCCAGACGTCGGTGCGCGGCGCGACGAGCCTCACCTGCTCGCTCGGGGTCGCGCCGTGCAAGGTCGTCGCGAAGGTCGGAAGCGACGCTCGCAAGCCCGGAGGGCTCGTCGTGGTCGTGCCCGGCCAGGAGGCGGGCTTCCTCGCGCCGCTCGACGTCCGTAAGCTCCCCGGCGTCGGGCCTAAGGCGGAAGAGCGGCTCCATGCCGCGCGCGTCGAAACTGTCGGGGCGCTGGCGGCACTCTCCGACGACGACCTGCGGCGCCTGCTGCCGGGTAGCGTCGGCAAGGTACTGCGCGACCGCGCGCGCGGGATCGATCCCCGTGGGCTCGAGCTCGAGTCCGAGCGCATCTCGATCAGCGTCGAGAACACGTTCGAGCGAGATCTCGTCGTACGCGAGCAGCTGCACGAAGAGTTGCGCGGGATGGCGCGGGAGGTCGCCGAGCACCTGCAGAAGAAGGGCCAGACCGCGCGGACCGTGACGACGAAGCTGCGCTACGCGGACTTCTCGATCCGCAGCCGCTCGACCTCGCTCGACGTCGGCATCGACGACCCCGAGCAGATCGCGGAGCTGGCGTGTCGTCTACTCGACCGCGGGCTGCGCGACCGGCCCGGTGCTCTCCGCCTCGTCGGCGTCGGCGTCTCCGGGCTGGCCGCATACAGGCAGCTCGCACTCGACGCCGTCTAGGTGGCGAGCCAGCAGCCTGACTTCAGTCAGGCTGCAGTCGTTCCGAAAGGACTCGGCGCCGCAGCTTGTGCTCATGTGGGTCAGCGCGAACATGCCGCCCCCTCGCCGAGCGGATCCTCGCCTCGGCGCGCACGCGGTATCACGCCCTGGCGCCGGCGTAGAGCCGCAAACCAGCCACAATGCCCGGCCATGGGGGCGCTTCGCAGCTGGTGGCGCGACCCGGCCCTCGGGATCTTCCTCTGGAGCCGGGTCGCGATCTGGGCCGGGGTGGTCCTCTTCGCCTTCTGGTTGCGCGGGCGGCACGCACCGGCGCTGCCGGGTGGGTATCTGCTCGACGTCTGGGGCCACTGGGACGGCGAATGGTTTGTCCAGATCGCGAAGCACTCGTATGGATCGAGGCGCGAGGCGGCGGCGTTCTTCCCCCTCTACCCGGGGATGCTTGCCGTGCTCGGACGCGCCTTCGGCGGCGAGTACGTCGCCGCCGGCGTCGTTCTGTCGCTCGGCGCGGCGGCGGCGGCCTTCGTCTTCCTTCGGCGGCTCACGGCGCTCGAGCTCGGCGAGGAAACGGCGCTCCGCGCGACGGTCCTTCTCGCCGTGTTCCCGCTGTCGCTCTTCCTGCAAGCCGTCTACAGCGAATCGACCTACCTCGCGCTGGCGCTCGGGGCCTTCCTCGCCGCTCGCACCGGACGGTGGGCCCTTGCCGCCGGGGCGCTCGCCGGCGCCGTGCTCGTCCGCCCGACTTCGCTCGCGCTCTTCGTCGCTCTCGGCCTGCTCGCGTGGCGGTCGCCGGTACGCCGTCGCGCGCTCGCGTGGATCTTGCCGGCGCCGCTCGTCTTCGTCTTGTTCCCGCTCACGCTCTGGCAGCAGGCGGGCGACCCGTTCCTGTTCGCGCACGCGGAGAAGTACTGGCACCGGGAGCTCTCTGCGCTCGGGCCGCTCGGGGGCGTCATCGACGGCGCGCGCGCCGCGTGGCACGGCGCCGGCGACGTGATCTCCCCGCACCAGTCCGCCGACTGGATCTACCCGGCCGGGCTGGACGTTCAGCACACGGGCGCCCTCAACCTCGAGGCATTTCTCTTCCTCCTGCTCTACCTCGCGCTCGCCGTCGCAGCGTGGCGGCTGCTCGGCGCCGCGTACGGCCTGTTTTGCGTCATCAGCCTGGCGCTCCCGCTTTCGACGCCCTGGTCGGTGTTGCCGCTCTATTCGCTCCCACGGTTCGGGCTCGTGATCTTCCCGTTCTTCATGGTTCTCGGCGCGATCGCGTCGACGCCGCGCCGGTACACGGCGATCGTCGTCTGCTCGGTCGTCCTGCTCGCGGCCGACGTCGCGCGCTGGGCGCTCGGCCTCTGGGTCGCCTGACGGCTCGCGACGTGGAATGCTGCGGGCGGTGAAGCGGGAGGTTCCACAGGTCCTGATCGGCCTCTTGGCGATTGCCGTCACGGTGCCGATCACGGCCGCGATCGTCATGAATGGGATCCGCGACGTGAAGGGGTCGCGCGACACGATCGTCGTCACGGGCTCTGCGAAGCAGCCCATCACTGCGGATCTCGCATCCTGGTTCGTGAGTGTTTCGTCGCGCGAGCGCACACCGGCTGCGGCGGCGCGGTCCGAGAACGCGAAGGCGGCGGCCGTGGACGAATTCTTGCGCAAGGCCGGGCTTGCCGACGATGTGAGCAAGCCGCCCCTCGACGTGCAGGAAACGACGATCCAGGTGCCGACCGGCCTCGCGAAGCCGCGGTTCCGCGCCGTGCAGGCGTGGTTCGTCGAGCAGTCCTTCGAGGTACAGACGGAGAAGATCGACGCGCTCGTTCGGGCTGCGGCGGGCGTCGACCGGCTGCTCCTGCAGGGCGTCGACCTCTCGGTCGGGCAGATCCGCTACCTCTCGACGAAGCTGCGCAAGGCGAAGTTTGCCGCCTTGCGGCTCGCGACGGCGGACGCGGAGGAGCGTGCGAGCACGATTGCCGAAGGCCTCGGCGGACATCTCGGCGCGGTGCGGAGCGTACGCCTCGGCGTCTACCAGATCACGCCGCGCAACTCGACCGACGTCAGCGGCGAGGGGATCCTCGACGTGTCGACGCGCGAGAAGGACGTCACGGCGGTCGTCTCGGTCACGTTCGCCGTGAACCGCTGAGCTCGACCGCTCGCGGTGAGCCACTGAACCCAGCAGGGGCGGCAGGACTCGAACCTGCAACCCCCGGTTTTGGAGACCGGTGCTCTGCCAATTGAGCTACGCCCCTGGGCGGACGAGATTGTACCCCCGGGTTTCGGGCGTTCCCCTGCGCTGCCGGAGCAGTAACGTTCGGGCGTGCAGCGACGGGCGCTCGCGGTCCTTTTCGCAGTCATCGCCGCGGCCCTGGTCGTGACGGCTGTCTCGGCGATTGCCGGCGCAGGAGACGGCGCGCGCGGCTGGATCATCGCCGCAGCGGCCCTCGCGATCGCCGGTTGGCTCGCCTCGATGGCGGTCTCCGCCTTCAGGGGCTGAGGAAAATGCCGGGACACGCCGTATTCTCTAACTCGTGAGCCGGGCGGACGACACCCAGAGCCTTTGGCTCCAGTACCGCAAGACCAACGACCAGGGGTTGCGCGACAGGCTGATCCTCACGTATGCGCCCCTCGTCAAATACGTGGCCGGCCGACTGGGCAGCGGCCTGCCCGCCCACGTCGACGAGGGCGATCTCGTCTCGTACGGCCTGCTCGGCCTCATCGGGGCGATCGAACGCTACGAGCCCGACCGCGACGTGAAGTTCGAGACATACGCGATCGCGCGGATCAAGGGGGCGATCATCGACGAGCTCCGCGCGATGGACTGGGTTCCCCGGTCGGTGCGATCCCGCGCGCGGGAGATCGAGCGCGCGATCTCTGCGCTCGAGGCGAAGACCGGGCGCGCGCCGACCGACCAGGAGATCGCGAAGAAGGTCGGGATCACGGTCGAGGAGCTCGATGCGAGCCTGACGGACATCTCCCGCTCCTCGATCGCCGCCCTCGACGAGCTCTGGACCGTCTCGGGCCAGGGCGACCAGATCGCCCTCATCGACACGATCGAGGATGCGGACGCGCCGGATCCGCAGGGCACGCTCTCCCAGACCGAGATGAAGGAGGCGATGGCTGACGCGATTGCGCGCCTGCCGGAGCGCGAGAAGCTCGTCGTCACCCTCTACTACTACGAGGAGCTGACCCTTCGCGAGATCGGGGAGGTGCTCGGGGTGACAGAGTCCCGCGTCTCCCAGCTCCACACGAAGGCGATCCTGCGCCTCAAGGCGCGACTCTCTGGTTCGCCCGCGCGTGCGGGCCTCGAGTCCCAATAGACACATTAGGATTCGCCTCCTAGTCGAGACATAAGGAGGACGAACAGTCGTGCCAGCTGTGAGCGAGCCGGGCAAGATCCGCAACATCGCCGTCGCGGGCCACCGCGGGGTCGGGAAGACCTCGCTCGTCGAGGCATTGCTCTTCCAGGCGGGAAAGACGAACCGGCTGGGCTCGATCGAGCAGGGCACGACCGTCGCCGACTGGGACGACGACGAGCACAAGCGGCAGATGTCGCTCTCCGGTGCTCTGCTGAACCTCGAGTGGCACGACCGTAAGATCAACCTCGTCGACTGCCCGGGTGACGCCGGCTTTCAAGCCGACACGTATGCCGCGCTCCGTGTCGTCGAGGGCGCCCTCGTCGTCGTCAGCGCGGTCATGGGCGTCGAGGTCAACACGACCCGCGTCTGGAGGCGCGCCGACGAGTACGAGCTCTCCCGCGTCGTCTTCGTGAACATGCTCGACCGTGAGCGCGCCGACTTCTTCCGTGTGCTCGACGCCGTGCGCGAGCAGCTGTCCGACCGTTGCGTCGCGATCGAGCTGCCGATCGGCTCGGAGCACGAGGTGAGCGGCGTCGTCGACCTCCTGCACATGTGCGCATACACGGACCCGGCCGGCGGCAAGGAGAGCGGCCCGCAGCCGATCCCCGACGAGCTGGCCGACCTCGTGCAGGAGTACCGGGAGAAGCTCCTCGACGCCGTCGTCGAGACGGACGAGGAATTGATGGCGCGCTACCTCGAGGGGGAGGAGCTGCCGGCCGAGGACGTGGCGCACGCGCTGAAAGATGCCGTCACTCGCGACGAGCTCTATCCCGTCGCGTGCGGCGTTGCGACGAAGAACCTCGGCGCGACCGCGCTGCTCGATCTTCTCGTCGAAGGCGTGCCGTCACCGGAGAAGAAGGGGACGACGATCGAGTTCGGCGACGCGAAGCAGGCGGTGTTCGTCTACAAGACGATCGCCGACCCCTTCGCAGGACGGATCAGCTGCTTTCGCGTCCTCGCGGGACCAATCACGGGCGATACGACCCTCGTCGACCCGCGCACGCACGCGAAGGAGCGACTCGGCCAGATCCTCGTCCTGAACGGCAAGGAGAACGCGCCCGTGGAGTCGCTCTGCGTCGGCGACCTCGGCGCCGTCGCGAAGCTGAAGGACGTCGTCACCGGCGACGTGCTCGTCGACCACGAGGTGCCGGTCGAGCCGCCGCACATCGACTTCCCGGAGCCGGTCATGAGCTTCGCGATCACGCCGAAGGCGAAGGGAGACGAGGAGAAGATGGCAGCGGGCCTGCGGCGCCTGTCGGAGGAGGACCCGACGATCTCGCTCCGGCGCGACCAGCAGACAGGCGAGCAGCTCATTTCCGGGCTCACGCAGATGCAGGTCGAGGTCGCGGTCGACCGCTTGAAGAGCCGCTTCAACGTCCCCGTCGAGCTGCACCCGCCGCGCGTGCCCTACAAGGAGACGATCCGTAAGGAGGCGCGAGCCCGGCACCGGTACAAGAAGCAGACGGGAGGGCGCGGCCAGTTCGGCGACTGCGAGATCGTGATCGAGCCGATGCAGAACGGGGAGGGCGAAGCGGAGTACGAGTTCGTCGACAAGATCGTCGGCGGCGTCATCTCCCAGGGCTTCCGCCCGGCGGTCGACAAGGGCGTCCGGGAGGCAATGGAGCACGGCGAGCTCGCCGGCGCGCCCGTATACGGGATTCGCGTGACGCTCGTCGACGGGATGATGCACCAGGTCGACTCGTCGGAGATGGCGTTCAAGATTGCCGGCTCGATGGCGTTCAAGGAGGCCTACCAGAAGGCGGATCCGGTCCTGCTCGAGCCGATCATGGAGCTCGACGTCACGGTGCCCGACGACGCGGTCGGCGCAGTCAACGGCGACCTCAACTCTCGTCGCGGTCGCCTGCACGGGCTGGAACCGGCCGCCGGCATGACGACGATCAAGGCGGAGGTGCCGCTGGCCGAGATCCTCACGTACTCGCAGGCGCTCACGTCGATGACCGGCGGCCGCGGCGACTACCACATGAGCTTCCTCCGCTACGAAGAGGTTCCGTCACACGTCGCGCAGAAGATCATCGAGGAGACGAAGAAGGAGCGCGAGGAAGCCAAGGCGTAGCGCATTTGGGGTCAGACACCGCCGGAGCGGTGCCCGACCCCGTTCCATGTCATGTCTGCTCCTGGGCTTCGTTCTTGTCGCGCAGGTGCGCGATCAGATCGGCGATGTCGGCGAGCTCCTGCTCGAGATCGCGCTGGTACGACTCGAGCCGCGCAAGCAGCTCCTGCCGGTTCGGGAACGGCCGGTGGAAGTGGAGCCTTCCGGACCGGTGGTGACCGTGATGCATGTTCACCTCCTCTCCTCGTAGCGTTCGAGAAAGCGTGCGGTGCGGTCCTGTGAGCTGCGGAGCGCCTCGACCCAGTGGTCGAGCAGGTGCAGCCCGTGCTCGGTGATCGCGTAGCGGCGCTTGGCGGGGCCGGCGGAGTCCTCGTCCCACTCGGAGGTGACGAGCCTTTCCTCCTCCAGGCCGCGCAGCAGCCGGTAGAGGTTCCCCATCTCGACCCGCTGCTCGCCGGTCAGCTCGGGCAGGCGCTCGAGCAGGTCGTACCCATGCGCGGGCCGCTCGCGCAGAAGCAGGAGGATCGCCGGCTCGGTGAAACGCTCGACGCGCGCGAAGACGCGCCAGCGGCCCCCGTGGCGGCGCCGGGAGCGAGGGCTGGGCCTCATCGTTCTAAGTGTAAAACACACATGTAAGTGGACGGTAGCGCGCCGAACGAGGGCTCCGCAAGCACGCTGCTAAGGTCGCCGGGTGCGGGTGACGAACGTCGGAGCGGTGCGCGTCTGCGCAGTCTGCGAACGCACGCTCTTGACCGGCGAGCGTGCGGTTCGGTTCGCCCCGGAGGAGGGCGCCGACCTCGTCGACGTCTGCCCCCTCTGCCAGGAGATCGCGATCGAGCACGGCTGGCTCAAGGAGGGCACGCCGACCACGCCGACGATCGTCGGGGACAAGCGCCGCCGCCGGCGGGGCATACCCGAGTTCCTCGGCCTCCGGCGCTCGACCGCCGACGTTGCGATCACGCCGCCCGAGCCGATCCTCCGGCGACTCTCCGACGACGAGGTCGCACTCCTCGAGGCGGCAGACCTCTTCAACGGCAGCACCTACCGGCGGACGGTCGGCGGGATCCGCAAGAGCCTCGGCGACGCGCGCGCGAGCATCGTGCCGCTCTCCGGCACCGCCGGCGAGATGGCGGTCACCGTCGCCTGGGATCTCTCCTGGTACCAGTACCGCGTCAGCCCCGACTCGGGGCAGCCGGTGCGCCTAGAGCGCCGCGGGCACGAGCTCGACGAGCTCGAGGAGAGCTTCAAGACGTGGAATGCGCACGTCGAGGACGAGGGCCGGCTCGTCCCCGAGATCGCCCGCCTTTAGCCGCCCGGCAGCGTCCCGAGCTTGACGTGGAGCGTCGCCTTGCCGCCCTCCTGCCGGCGGACGGCGACGGAGACCGTCTGCCCGGGCTTGAGCCCGGCGAGCACCGCACCGAGGAGGTCGACCGTCGGTGTCGGCCTCGTCGCGACCGAGACGATCACGTCGCCCGGCTTCACCCCGGCGTTCGCGGCGGGGCCGCTCGGCGTCACCGCGCCGACGTAGACGCCCTGGCCTCCCGTGTCGCCGACACGGACGCCGAGGTAGGCGCGGTGCGAGTTGACGACCTTTCCGTACTTGACGAGCTGGCCGGCGATGTCCGTGACGAGGTTGCTCGGGATGGCGAAGCCGATGCCCGGTGCGGCCCCACCCATCTGCGGATCGACGAGGGCGAGGGTCGGCACGCCGATCACGCGGCCCTGGATGTCCGCGAGCGCGCCGCCCGAGTTGCCGGGATTGATCGCCGCGCTCGTCTGGACGACGCTCGGCAGCGTGTTCCCGTTCCCTTCCGGAACGGGCCCACGGAGCGCGCTGACGATCCCGTCGGTGACGCTCGAGCGCAGTCCCAGCGGGTTGCCGATCGCCATTGCGATGTCGCCGACCTCGAGCTTCAATGAGTCCGCGAAGACCGCCGGCTTCAGCTTCGCGCCGCTCACCTTGATCACGGCCAGGTCGTCGGCGGGGAAGGCTCCGACGAGCGAAGCCTTGTACTGCTTTCCGGTCAGCGTCGTCACGATGAAGCTCATGGCGGAGCCGACGACGTGGGCGTTCGTGACGATGTGGCCGTCGCCGTCGAAGACGACATCCGAGCCGAGGCCGGTCGAGGTCTCGATCTGCACACCTCGTGCGCGGACCGTCGGTCGTCGTGTGAGCAAATCCAGCGTAGGGCTGGCGCAAACCGGCCGCCTCCCTACAATCAGACGGCGATGATCTATTGCGTCATTCCACGTGAGCTCGCCGACGAGCTCTACGACAAGATGGTCGACTACTACAAGGACAACCCGAACGTGACGGTCATCCTCGACCGCCGGGAGGGCCCGGACCGCCGCGCGGGCAAGCCCGAGCCGGAGTTCCTCGAGAAGCGGGAGACCCGCGATCGCAGGCGGGCTCGCATTCCGGGGACGTTCCCGGAGACGGAGGCACCCGGTTAGCGACTAGATTCGTCCCCATGGCTACGACGGGGACGGAGACATTCGACAGCCTGAGCCCGGCGACGGGCGAGGTTCTAGGCAGCGTCCCGGAGGGAGACGAGGCTGCGGTCTCGGAAGCGGTCGAGCGGGCGAAGGCCGCCTTCGAGACCTGGCGGCTCGTGCCGGCGCCGAAGCGCGGCGAGATCCTCTACCGGTTCGCCCAGATCCTGGAGCGCGAGAAGGCCGCGCTGACCGACCTGATGACCCGCGAGATGGGGAAGGTCAAGGCGGAGGCCGGCGGCGACGTCCAGGAAGCGATCGACATGACGTACTACATGGCCGGCGAGGGACGTCGCCTTTGGGGTCAGACGACGCCGTCGGAGCTGCCAGACAAGTTCAACATGTCGGTGCGCCAGCCGGTTGGAGTCGTCGGCGCGATCACGCCGTGGAACTTCCCGATCGCGATCCCCTCGTGGAAGCTCGCTCCCGCACTCGTCTGCGGCAATACCGTCGTGCTGAAGCCGGCGGAGGACACACCGCTGCTTGCAGAGCGCTTCGTCGAGCTCTTCGCCGAGGCGGGACTACCCGACGGCGTGGTGAACATCGTCCACGGATATGGCGAGACGGCGGGCGCGGCACTCGTGCGCCACCCGGACGTCCCGGTGATCACGTTCACCGGCTCCCGCGAAACGGGCGTCGCGGTGACGAAGGCTGCCGCCGACCACCTGAAGCACGTGCACCTCGAGCTCGGCGGCAAGAACGCCATCATCGTGCTCGAAGACGCGGATCTCGACCTCGCGGTCGAGGGGATCATCTGGTCGGCGTTCGGCACCTCGGGACAGCGCTGCACCGCGGCGTCGCGCGTCATCGCGCACGAGGCGGTGTACGACGCACTGCAGAAGCGGCTCGTCGAGCGTGCGGAGGGGATGAGGCTCGGCCCGGGGTGGGAGGACGACACGGACGTCGGCCCAGTGATCAACCGGGCTGCGATCGAGAAGATCCACTCCTACACGAAGATCGGCGAGGACGAGGGGGCGAAGCTCCTCACGGGCGGCGAGATCGCGACCGAGGGAGACCTGGCAAAGGGCTTCTTCTACCGCCCGACGATCTTCGGCGACGTCGACGCGGGAATGCGCATCGCCCAGGAGGAGATCTTCGGGCCCACGACGGCGCTGATCAAGGTACGCGACGTCGACGAGGCGTTCCGCGTCGCGAACGGAATCAAGTACGGCCTCTCGTCGTCGATCTACACGCGCGACGTGAACAAGGCGTTCCGCGCGATGCGCGACCTTCAGACCGGGATCACGTACGTCAACGCCGGCACGACGGGCGCCGAGGTCCACCTCCCGTTCGGCGGCACGAAGGACACCGGCAACGGCCATCGTGAGGCGGGGCAGACGGCGCTCGACGTCTTCACCGAGTGGAAGTCGATCTACGTCGACTACTCGGGCAAGCTCCAGCGCGCCCAGATCGACAACAGCTAGAGCATTACGGCTTTCAACTGGAACTCCGAGAAGCTCGCGCCGCTCGCGGAGGTCTCCTAGGAATCGTCAGCGCCGCAATACTTCGGCGGCGTGAAGTTCCAGAAGCTCGTGTGGTTCGTTCCGGAGGAAGCGCTCGACACTACGCGCGATGCCGTCTTCGCTGCCGGTGCGGGACGGATCGGCGACTACGAGCGCTGCTCGTGGTATGCGATGGGGGTCGGCACGTTCCTCCCGCGCGAGGGCGCCGATCCGGCGATCGGCGCGGTGGGGAAGGAGGAACGGGTGCCGGAGCTGCGAGTCGAGACCGTTGTTCCCGTCGAGCGGGTGGACGAGGTCGTTCGTGCGCTCGTCGCAGCACACCCGTACGAGGAAGTCGCATTCGATCTCTATCCGCTCGTGGAGCTCGAAGCGTGAAGGCGAAGCTCTTCACCGATGGCGGCGCGCGCGGCAACCCGGGGCCGGCCGCGTACGGCTACGTGCTCGAGGCAGAAGACGGGACGGTGCTCGCCGCGCACGGCGAGCGGATCGGAGTCGCGACGAACAACGTCGCCGAGTACAGCGCGCTCATCGCCGGCCTCGAGAAGGCGCTCGAGCTTGCCGTGCCGGAGGTCGAGGTGATCTCGGACTCCGAGCTCCTCGTGAAGCAGATGAACGGGGAGTACCGCGTGAAGAACGAGGCGCTCCGGGAGCTCTCGTCGGAGGCCGCGCGGCTCGCCCGCCGGATCGGAAACGTGAGCTATCGCGCGGTCCGCCGCGAGCACAACGAGCTGGCCGACCGCCTCGTCAACGAAGCTCTCGATGGCCCGTAGCCCTGGCTATACTGGCCCCCGCTCGCGGATGTAGCTCAGTTGGCTAGAGCGTCTGCTTGCCATGCAGAAGGTCGTGGGTTCGAGTCCCATCATCCGCTCT
>Ga0137369_10000746_pt1 | contig 30464 bp, 33 predicted proteins | sample SagtaG_12_FD_104918 | JGI IMG/M metagenome (GOLD analysis project Ga0137369, IMG submission 104918) | Vadose zone soil microbial communities from Sagehorn Ranch, Mendocino, California, USA - Sage1_L_113_16 metaG | ecosystem: Environmental > Terrestrial > Soil > Vadose zone | place: USA... | reverse complement strand
GGAGGTTGACTCCGCGCCGTCCCTCAGTTAAATTGACAACGTCACCGCGGGGTGGAGCAGCCCGGTAGCTCGTTGGGCTCATAACCCAAAGGTCGTCGGTTCAAATCCGACCCCCGCAACCAAAAGATCCGAGGGGTTAGCGGATGTCAGAGCCGCTAACCCTTTCGCTTTACCCAGGAATTACCCAGGAATTGGGTCCAGCGTGGGGACCAAGTCCGCATCGCACGTGCTCGCCGCGACGCCCAGTTAAGACCGGCGGACGCTTCATCCGGCATGGTCGGTACTTCCTCCTGCCGCTCGCAGAGAGCCCCTTGACATCACGCCTGCTTGGACGGATTCTCGGCCCCATCGAGCGAGCCGCGCGGTAGCAGCGTCGGGACGCCACGCGGAGGTGATGAGGGAGACTGCCGACTCACTCGGCCTCAAGACGGGAGGTGACGACCGCTCCTTACCGAAAATCCTGGCCAAACGCGTTGGAGGGTAGCTTCGAGGGTAGAAGGAGACTCCACATGGCCGTCCCCGCGCCACCACGTACCGGTCGACTCGTTGAAGCCGGCAGCTTACCACCTTGGGAAGTGGCGGAACTCCACGCCCCACCGCCCTACAACCTCAAGAACGCGCTCCGCGTGACTGGAGCGGGGGCGATCATCCTCGGCATCTCGATTGGCAGCGGCGAGTGGCTCATCGGGCCAGCTGTCACAGCCCAGTTCACGGCGGCGCTGCTGTGGGTTGCTACAGCTTCGATCCTGCTCCAGTGGATCTTCAACGAAGAAGCTTCTCGCTACACGCTCTACACCGGCGAACCGATCATGAGCGGCTTCATGCGCACCAAGCGGGGGCCGGTGTTCTGGGGCTGGTTCTGGTCGATCCTCGGATTCGTCCAGCTGGGCTGGCCCGGGTGGGCGGCCGCCGCCGCGACGGCAATCGCCGCCGCGCAGATCGGCGGCGTCCCCGGTCCCGAGCAGGCGGCACTGGTCAAGTTCTGGGGTTATGCGACGTTCTTCGCCTCGCTGGCCCTGCTGTTGCTTGGGAAAAAGGTCGAGCGAGCGCTCGAATACGCCGAATGGTTCATGGTCGTCTGGATCATGGCCGCCCTGCTGTTCCTCGGCCTCGTCTTCACCAGCTTCAATACGTGGCTGACCGTGGTCGGCGGATTCCTCGGCGGCGGCGCGTACTTCATCCGCGACCCGAAGACCGGTGATCTGATGGGCCTGGTGCCCAAGGGGGCGGACTGGTTCATCCTCGCAGGGTTCGCCGCCTACGCCGGCGCAGGCGGGCTGGGCAACTGCACGGTATCGAACTGGGTCCGGGACAAGGGCATGGGCATGGCCGCCACGGTCGGTTTCATCCCGGGCGTCGTCGGCGGACGCAAGGTGGAGCTGTCGGCCACAGGCAAGGTCTTCGACCCGACGCCTGAGAACGTTGGCAAGTTCCGCGAGTGGTGGAGGTATATCCGCTTCCACCAGGGCTGGGTCTGGACGGTCGGCTGCTTTCTCGGAATGGGCCTCCCCGCGCTGTTGACCGTGCAGTTCATCCCGCCAGGGACGAAAATCGGGGGGATGGCGGTCGCCGTCCGCCAAGCCGAGGGTATTGCCACCGCTTTCGGCGGGCTCCAGAGCGCGGCCGGGGCCTTCCTCTGGTACCTCACGCTACTGACCGGCTTCTGGATCCTCTACAGCACGCAGCTCGGCATCATGGACCTTCTGCCCAGGACCGTCACCGACATCCTCTGGACGAGCAACCCGGGCGTTCGCCGCTGGGCCAAGGGGGACGTCCGCAAGGTCTATTATTCTACGCTGGTTGTCTTCGTGGTCTGGGGCTGCGTCGCCATCAATCTGGCTCAGCCGTTCATCCTGATCCTCCTCGGCGCCTTCGTGGCGGGGCTGATGATGTCGATCTATGGCGTTCAGGTGTGGTACGTGAACCGCAAGTTTCTGCCACGCGAGGTCCAGGCCCCGCTCTGGCGCCAGCTTGGGCTGCTGCTCTTCAGCGCTTTCTTCGGGTTCTTCACCATCGTCGTGATCTTGCAACGTGTGTTCGGCATCAAGATCGGATGAGGCACATTCGCGGTAGCTCGGCAGGCGAACAGACATCTGGGGGCATGCTGTTGCTTTCGTCGACAAGATTCTGCGGGAGCGCAGCGCGACTGAACTTCGGGTAGAAGTGGCGAAGGAATTCGAACCGGCGGTGAGCTTAGACATGGCGCGAGCCCTCGGACCTGACCATCCCGCCGTCGCTGCTGCTGCGGGCGGATGAGGTCATTCAATAGGCGCCTGACCGGTTTGTGCCCAAGTTGTGCCCAACTCCAGCGCATTCGGGATCATTTGAGCCACTCCGGAGAGCGTCGACTATTGTGGCAGCAGAAGCCCCGGGGTCGGTGGGGACCCAGTCGCGGAGCCGGTCGAAGCGCTCGAACCGGGCGGTTGACGTGCTCCGCAGGCTCGCATAGGCTTTGGCGATAGCGTCCCCGCCGGGCCCGGCTTCCCGGCTCAGGAGATCCCGGATACCCGCAGCCGACAGAGCCAGAGAAAAAGGAGCATTGCCCATGCCACTATATCTGGACGTCCACCGCAAGGTCGACGGGTTAACCACGCAGATGGCCGCCGACGCGCACAAGCGGGATCTCGCGGTGCAGGGTAAGTACGGCGTGAGCTACCTCCGGTACTGGTACGACGAGGGCACCGGCAAGGTGTTCTGTCTGGTTCAGGCACCGAGCAAGGAAGCCGCGGCGGCCGTGCATCGCGAGGCCCACGGCTCGGTCGCCGACGAGATCATCGAAGTCCAGGAAGGGGCGTAGGGAATCGCCACCAACCGGGAAAGAGGGGCGGACATGCGCTGTGGTCAGTGCCGCCAGGACAATCCCGAGGGCGCCAAGTTCTGCAGCGGCTGCGGTGGTCGTCTGGAGGCCTTGTGTTCAGCCTGCGGGCATGCCAATGCCCCCGGCGGCCGTTTCTGCAACGAGTGCGGACAGCCGATGGCGAGTCTGTCCGGCATCGGCGGTCTCACATCGCCTTCACCTCAGGAGTACACGCCCCGCTATCTGGCTGAGCGGATCCTGACCTCCCGCCATGCGCTCGAGGGAGAGCGCAAGCAGGTCACGGTGCTGTTTGCCGACATGAAGGGCTCGCTGGAGCTCCTCGCCGACCGAGACCCCGAGGAGGCGCGGCGGCTGCTCGATCCCGTTCTCGAGCACATGATGGAAGCGGTCCATCGCTACGAGGGCACGGTGAACCAAGTGATGGGCGACGGGATCATGGCGCTGTTCGGCGCCCCGCTCGCCCACGAGGACCACGCCGTCCGCGCCTGCTACGCGGCCCTTGCCATGCAGCAGGCGATCTCCCGCTACACGGAGCAGATGCGCCGGGATCACGGCGTAGAGATCCAGATCCGGTGCGGCGTCAACTCGGGTGAGGTGGTGGTCCGCACGATCGGCAGTGACCTCCGGATGGACTACTCGGCGGTGGGCCAGACCACCCATCTCGCCGCGCGCATGGAGCAGCTCGCGACGCCCGGGACGACGCGGCTGACCGGCGACACGCTCCGCCTGGCCGAGGGGTTCGTCCAGGTTGCCGCACTCGGGCCCGTGCCAGTCCGTGGAGTGGCAGCGCCCATCGAGGTCTTCGAGCTGGTCGGCCCGTCTGTTACCCGGACGCGCCTGCAGGCAGCCGCCGCACGGGGGCTCACCCCCTTCGTCGGGCGCGACGGGGAGCTCGATCACCTTCGCCAGGCACTGGACAGGACGCACGACGGCCGCGGCCAGGTGGTCGCGGTGGTGGGAGAGCCCGGCGTCGGGAAGTCGCGCCTATTCTGGGAGTTCATCCACTCGCACCGGACGCGCGACTGGCTCGTCCTCGAGTCGAGTTCCGTCTCCTATGGCAAGGCCACGGCCTATCTGCCGGTCATCGATCTCTGCAAGAGCTACTTCGGGATAGAGGCACGCGACGACTCCCGGAAGATCCGGGAGAAGGTGACGGGAAAGCTCCTGACCCTGGACGAGGCGCTCGGGCCCATGGTGCCGGGCTTTCTCTCCCTCCTCGAGGTGCCGATTGACGACGCTTCGTGGGAAGCGCTCGACGCCGGGCAACGTCGCCGCCGCACGGTCGACGGCTTGCGGCGAATGCTGCTCCGGGAGAGCCAGGTCCAGCCGCTCTGTGTCGTCTTCGAGGATCTCCACTGGGTCGACGCGGAGAGCCAGGGGCTGCTCGACGCGCTGGTCGAGAGCCTCCCCACGGCCCGGCTGCTCCTGCTGGTCAACTACCGCCCGGAATACGTGCACGGATGGGGGAGCAAGACATACTACAGCCAGCTCCGCCTCGATCCGCTGCCTCCGGAGAGCGCGGACGAGCTGCTCCGGGCGCTGCTCGGTGAGGACGAGGAGCTCGAGCCCGTCAAGCGGCTCCTGCTGGAGCGAACGGAAGGAACGCCCTTCTTCATCGAGGAATGCGCCCGGACGCTTGTCGAGACTGGCGCGCTGACGGGGGAGCGCGGTGCCTATCGACTGTCGAGGGCGTTCGACACCATCCAGGTGCCGGCCACGGTGCAGGCAATCCTGGCCGCCAGGATCGATCGGCTTCCGCCCGAGGACAAGACGGTGCTGCAGACGGCGGCCGTCATCGGCAAGGACGTCCCGTTCGCGCTCCTGCAGGCCGTAGCCGAGATTCCCGAGGATCCCCTCCGCAATACCCTCGGCCGCCTCCAGGCCGCCGAGTTCTTGTACGAAACGGCTCTGTTCCCCGAGATCGAGTACACCTTCAAGCACGCCCTGACCCAGGAGGTGGCATACACGGGCCTCCTCCAGGAGCGGCGGCGCGTGCTGCACGCCTCGATCGTCCGTGCCTTCGAGGCTCTGTACCCGGCGCGTACGGGCGAGCAGACGAGCTGGCTCACCCTGCATGCGTTCCGCGGGGAGGTGTGGGACCGGGCCGCCGCGTACCTGCGGGGCACGGGCCTGCCCAGCCTGGATGGGTACCAGAGCAGCTTCGCCGGCTTCGAGAGTACCGGTGTCCTCTGGTGGATGGGGGACCACGAGCACGTCATCCGGACGGCCCAGCGCGAGATGGGCGCGATGTCGGCCATCTACGGCTGGAGCTTCGGCCTCGGTGTGACGACGAACCTTCGCCTCGGGCAGGCGCACCACTCGCTCGGCGACTACCCCCGCGCGATGGACTTCCTCCGGAAGAACATCGAGCTCACCGCGCGCGATCTGCTCCACGACCGCTCGTACATGCTGGGGCTACCCTCGGTGCTGTCCCGCACGTGGCTCGCCTGGTGCCTCGCCGAGCGCGGGGAGTTCGGCGAGGGACTGGCAGTCGGCGAGGAGGCAGTGCACATCGCCGAGACGGGGGACCCGGGCTACAGCCTCGTCGTGGCATGCGCTGGCCTCGGGAACGTGTTCCTTCTCAAGGGAGAGCTGGATCGCGCTGCCTCCGTGCTGGAGCGCGGGCTGGGCACGGATTCCAGCGAGCCCATCGGTCGCGCGTGGCCCTTCGTCGCCTCCGCCCTGGGAGCGACATGGGCGAGCCTCGGCCGCGTCGACGATGCTCTGTCGCTCCTCGGGCAGGCCGTGGAGCGGGCGGCCTCCATAAAGCTGATGGCCAACCATCCGCTCCGCCTCGTCCGGCTCGCGGAGGCTCATGTCCGGGCCGGGCGATCCGAGAATGCCTTTCCGGTCGCGGCCCAGGCCCTCGACCTCTCCCAGGAACAGCGTGAGCGCGGCCACGAGGCGTATGCGCTCCGGCTCCTCGGTGAGGTGTGGGCGACCCTCGGCGACCGCGATCTAGGCCGGGCCGAAGAGTACTACCGCATGAGCCTGGCGCTCGCCGAGCAACTCGGCATGCGCCCGCTCCAAGGGCACTGCCATCTCGGCCTCGGGCGCCTCGCGCGGCTGAGGGGCGACGGCGAGACGGCCCGGGCGGCGCTGACGGCCGCCCATGACCTGTTTCGCGAGATGGAGATGACGGCCGGCCTTCTTCAGGTCGAATCCGTCGCCGAGGAGGGTTGACCAGACGGGGCATCCGGGGCGCTCCCGCCCCGGGCCTCGCCACACCGACACCAGAGAGGAGCGACGACTTGGCACCACCGACGGCCTCCGGCCTCCTGCCCGAGGACAGGCTCAAGCGCTTCCGCGAGCGCGCCCCCGCTACGATGGGGGGAGAATCGATTCTTTCAGGAGGACTGGTACTGGGTTGGGGGTAGGGCGGATCTCTGGCGCACGGGCGACCGCTCCCTCGAATGGCCGCGCCATCTGCAGCGCGCCAATACCCACTGTGGCGGCGCGCCGCTCAAGCGGGACGTTAGGCGCCTCATCGGTGGCAGAGTTCTCCACGGTTGGCTAGAGTGCTAGTGGACTGGGTCGGCGAGGCCGCCCCTATGCCTGGAGGGAGCCATGACTGATCAGATTGCGTTCACCTTACAGGAAAGCCTTCGCGGACGGCTCATCGGCCCCAGTGATGCCGACTATGATGCGGCCCGCGCGCTTTACAACGGCATGATCAACAAGCGGCCGCGCCTGATTGCGCGCTGCGTGGACGTCGCCGACGTCATCACCGCGGTGAACTTCGGCCGCGACGAGGGCCTGCTTATCGCAATCCGCGGGGGTGGTCACAATGGCCCCGGGCTTGGCAGTTGCGACGACGGACTGGTGATCGACCTGTCGATGATGAAGAGCGTGCGTGTGGATCCGGGGAGCCGAACCGTTCGGGTCGATGCCGGCTGTACTTCGGGCGACGTCGATCACGCCACCCACCCGTTCGGGCTGGCCGTCCCCTTTGGCATCGTCTCGACTACCGGCGTCGCGGGCCTCACCCTTGGCGGGGGTACCGGTTACCTCACGCGCAAGTACGGCCTCACGATCGATAGCCTGCTCGAAGCGGACGTTGTCCTGCCTGACGGCAGTTTTGTGACGGCCAGCAAGAGCCAGCATCCCGATCTCTTCTGGGCCCTCCGCGGGGGAGGCGGCAACTTTGGCGTCGTAACGAGCTTCCTGTTCCAAGCCCATCCGGTCAGCACGGTCTACGCTGGTCCGATCTTCTGGGAGGCGACTCACGCCAAGGCGGTGATGCGTGCCTATCGCGAGTTCCTGCCGACGGCGCCCGACGAGCTGGGTACCTTCGTCGGCCTCAAGACGGTGCTGCCGATGGACCCGTTTCCGAAGGACTTCTGGGGCAGGCGCGCATGTGCCGTCATTTCCAGCTACAACGGTCCAGTAGCCGAGGGCGAGAAGGCGATGGCGCGACTGCTTGAGACCGTACCGCCGCCCATCTTCAACTGGATGAGTGCGATGCCGTTCCCGGCGATGCAAGCGCTCTTCGACCCATTCTATCCCAAGGGCCTCCAGTGGTATTGGAAGGGCGATTTCGTGAAGTCCCTGCCCGACGAAGCAATCGACACGCACATCATACAGGCCGCCAACGCGCCGAGCGCGTTGTCGCTCATGCACCTCTACCCGATTGATGGGGCGGTCCACCGCGTTTCAAAGGATGCGACTGCATGGAGCGTACGTGACGCGACCTGGTCCATGGTCATCGCGGCGATCGACTCCGACCCGAAGCGGGCGGAGGCTCTGAAGACGTGGGGGCGCGGGTACTGGAAAGCCGTCCACCCCTTCAACCTCGAGGGCGCGTACGTCAACTTCATGATGGACGACGAGGCGGCCGGCCGCGTCGAAGCGACCTACGGCGAAAACTACAAGCGTCTGGCGGCTGCGAAGGCGAGGTACGACCCGAAGAATCTCTTCCGGGTCAACCAGAACATCCTGCCGGCCGCCTCCTGACGGCCGTCAGTGTGAGCGTGTGAAGCCGGCGCCTAATTCTAGTTAGACAGCCGGCGCGAAATCGCCATGGACTTCGATGATGCCGAGAAGTCACTCCGAGCTGCAGTTGGCGCCTTGCGCGGCTGGAGCTTTGAGCGCTTTCAGGCTATCGCACTGCGGAGCGAGCGCTCGGTGGTCCCGGGTGCCTCGGGGCTGTCTTACCTGTTCGACATTGACGTGACGGATTGCTCCGGCGACTACGACCCGAACAATGAGTGGCATAGGACTTTCAATCTTCGACGTTCGGGGGGAGCACAGGATTACTAATCCTCGACGTTCGAGAGGAACACAGGACTATTAATCCTCAGCGCCGTAAGCCTCCACCCGTCAGCTCAAGGGTTCCGAACGGCCCGTCGTCAGTCCGACCGCCTTTCCAAAGAGCACAGGACCTTAATGCTCTGCGCTTGCTACAGGGCCCAGGATTAGCAATCCTCGGTGCTCTGAAGGAGCCCAGGACTCTTAGTCCTCGTCGCCTGGGACGGCTCTGGAATCCTCTCTGCTCCAGGGGAGCACAGGATTATTAGTCCTGTGCAAACTGTAAACCTTTCAGGAACTTAGCCGTCAAGAAGCCCAGATTTGTGCCCGATAACGCTCCGCCGGGCTTGCCAAGGGTTGCAGGTTGAGCGACGGGCCCCAGAAGGGGATTCCCCCCTTGAAACCCCCAGAAGTCTGCCCCGGCAGGCCCTGCCCTCCACTGGCAGCCCTTGGGCGAAAAGCCCCCATGGAGTTGTCCCTTTGGTCCCCGATGTCCCCAAGCCTTGCGCCGTCGCGCCCTTTAGCAGGAAAGGAGTGGGGACAACAGGGACATTTCTCCGCCGTCGAGGCTATATCGTCTCCTCCAATATCTGGCCCGCGCCGGCCTCAATGCAGCGGATTCGGTTAGCAACGATCCCTCTACTGGTTCCGACGGCGAGGCTAGGGAGATGAATTGGCAACGAAGGTCCCCGCGGTGCCCGCCCAACCAGCTAAGCGACGGGCTGGCGAAGGAGTTTCCGGAGGGGGCAGTATCTTCCTCTAGGGGTAGAGTGCTCTCGGGTCGGAGGACATGTGAAGAGTAGCCAGAACACGGGAGACGAGGGTCTGCCCTATAACCGCCAGCTGCTGCTGGGCGGCGCGAAGCGGAACGCGGTGCTGGATCTATGGGAGGTCCAGCGCTACGGCACCGACAGCTACAGCGATGCCGACTATGTTTCCCTCTACGGCATGCGGCCCGCCGAGTGGTATGCGAAGGGTATCCGACTGCTGGGGCGGACGGCGGTCGAATGCACGCGCGATAGGCTGGGATATGCGATCGGCAAGGACATTGCCGCCTTTGCCGGAAGGGCACCGACTACGGCCGGGGCGCTGGTGACCGACCTCTTCGCTGGCTCCGGCAACACGCTCTACTGGATCCTGCGCCACCTGCCGGGGGCGCGGGGCCTGGGGTTCGAGCTGGACCCGACGGTATTCCAGCTCACGGCGCAGAATCTCGCGGCCTTAACGCTGTCCATCGAGATCCTGAGCACTGACTACCAGACCGGCCTGAGCACTGTGACCGTACCGATGGACCAACTGCTGATCGCGTTCATCGCGCCGCCCTGGGGCGATGCCCTCAGCCCGGCCTCCGGGCTCGATCTCCGACGCACCACGCCACCAATCAGTGAGATTGTGGACTACGTGATCGATGGTTTCGGGCGAAATCGGCTGCTGTGCGCCATCCAGGTCTATGAAACAGTTGAACCGGCCTCCCTGGCCGAGCTGAAACCGCGCTTCGAGTGGTCGGCGCTGCAGATCTATGGTTTGAACGCGGCGGGCCAGAACCATGGAATTCTGCTTGGGACCCGAGGGTGGGTGCCGTAGCTCACCCGCTGCAGGCGTCCGCCGCGCAGATGAATGGCGACGGGCTCGCCGGCAGGTTGAGTGGGAGCGGGCCTCTCAGACGGAACAATTTGCACGCTCACCTCGAAGCGAAGACCAAATCCGAGGGCAGAGGAGACCGTCCGGGGAGGCTCCAAGAGAGGAGCTCGTCGCTGTCCTTGACCCTCTAAGAGTCTGAGATTAGTCTCGCAATACCTGTCCGACCGTTCCCAGGCCGACCCACTCGGAGGCCCGGTATGCAGTGTCCCCGGTGCCAGCATGAGAATCCGACGAGCCTAAAGTTCTGCGGAGAGTGTGGCGCGCCGCTCAAGGGTGCCAGTGAGGCCGGCCCACCAGGGGCGTCCTATGTGGACCTACAACGCGCCCTGACCGAGGCCCTCGAGCGAGAAACCGCGACCCGCGAGATCCTGCGGGTGATCTCCAGTTCCCCGACTGATCTCCAGCCGGTGCTGAACGCCGTCGCCGAAAGCGCTGCGCGCCTCTGCGGGGCCTACGACGTGGCCATCTTTCGCCGAGAAGGGGACAGTTTGGAGCTCGTCGCCCACCATGGCCCGCTTGCTGCCCCCCCCCGGCCTTATTGTTCCCCTCGTGCGCGGCACGGTCGCGGGACGCGCCGTGCTCGAGCGGCGGACTATTCATGTGAGGGATCTCCAGGCCGAGGCTGAGGAGTTCCCGGAGGGCAGTGTCTTCGCCAAAGAGTTGGGCCATCGGACCTTGCTGAGTGTTCCCCTGTTGCGGGAGGGGGTCGCCATTGGCACCATTCAGCTTCGGCGTGCCGAGGCGAATCCGTTCACGGACAAGCAGATCACGCTTCTTCAGACGTTCGCCGATCAGGCGGTGATTGCCATTGAGAACGTGCGCCTGTTCAACGAGACGAAGGAGGCGCTCGAGCAGCAGACCGCGACCGGCGAGATCCTGCGGATCATCAGCGGCTCGCCGACCGACATCCAGCCGGTGCTGGACGCCGTTGCCGCCAGTGCGGCGAGGGTTTGTGGGGCGACGGATGCTGTGATCCTGCGTGTTGAAGGGGATGACATGCGTCGCGTTGCACATTTCGGCCCGGTTCCGCTGGTTCTGCCGGAGGTCCGACGCATCACGAGTGGTACTTTCGGCGGCCGTGCCATCCTCGAGGGCCGGCCGATCCACGTCCACGACATTCTCGACGTCGCTGATGAGTTTCCTGAAAGCGTCGCTGCCCACCCCGGTTCGGGACTACGAACAAACCTCGCGGTGCCACTCGTGCACGAGGGCGCGGCGATTGGGGCCATCGCAATTCGCCGCACTGAGGTCCAGCCGTTCACAGACAAGCAGGTCGCCCTCCTCCAGACCTTCGCCGACCAGGCCGTGATCGCGATCGAGAACGTGCGCCTCTTCACCGAGCTCCAAGCGAGCAATCGCGCCCTCACGCGCGCACTGGATCAGCAGACGGCAACGGGCGAGATCCTGCGTGTGATCTCCAGCTCGCCGACCAACATACAGCCGGTCTTCGACGCGATGGTTGAGAGCGCGGTGCGGCTGTGCGAGGCGCGCTTCGGCGCGGTGTTCCGCTTGGATGGCGGCCTCGTCGACGTGGCCGCTCACTACAACTTCAGCGAGACGCAGTTGGCCCTGCTTCAAGCGAAGTATCCGATGAGACCGAACCGCGGCCATATCTCGGGTCGGGCGATCCTTACGGGTGCCGCCGTTCAAATACCCGACATCATCGCCGACGAGGAATACGGCAGCGTGGAGGCAAAGGAGGCTGGTTTTCGGAGCCTGCTTGGCGTACCGATCCTCCGTGGCGGGCGCGCCATCGGCGCGATCGTCATTTATCGAGCGGAGCCCGGCCAGTTTGCGGATAAGCACATCGAGCTGCTGAAGACGTTCGCCGACCAGGCAGTCATCGCGATCGAGAACGTCCGCCTTTTTACGGAGTTGCAGGAGAAGAATCGCGCCCTCACCGAAGCTCACGCGCAGGTCACCGAGGCGCTCGAGCGGCAGACTGCAACTAGCGAAATCCTGGGTGTCATCTCGAGCTCGCCGACCGACGTGCAGCCGGTGTTCGATACGATCGTGGAGAGCGCGGGGCGCCTGTGCGGCGCCGAATCGGCGGCCGTCTATCGATTCGAAGACGAGATGGCGTATTTCGTTGCCTCGTACCGTATCAATCCGGAGACAATCGAGGCATACCACCGCCAGTTCCCCCGTCCGCTTCGTGAGACGGATCACCTCCAGCGTGTCGCCGACGGCTCCGTGCTCAACATTCCGGACATCGAGAAGGATCCTCACACATCGAGCCGAGTCGCTGACATCTACCGCGCCCGCGGCGTCCACAGCACCGTGTTAGTGCCGATGGTTCGCGAAGGGCGGGCGATTGGCGTCATCGGGGTGTCCCATCACGACCTCGGCGCCTTCTCGGAGGAGCGCGTCGGGCTCCTGAAGACCTTCGCGGATCAGGCGGTCATCGCGATCGAGAACGTGCGGCTGTTCACGGAACTGCAAGAGAAGAACCGGGCACTGACGGAGGCCCATGCGCAGGTGAGTGAGGCGTTGGATCAGCAGACGGCCACCGCCGAGATCCTGAGGGTGATTAGCCAGTCACCCACCGACGTGCAGCCGGTCTTCGACACGATCGTGAGAAGCGCCGTGAGGTTATGCGATGGGCTCTTCAGCGCGCTGTTTCAGTTCGACGGCGAGCTGATCCATCAGGTCGCCCAGCACAACTACACTCGCGAAGCCCTCGAGGAGTCACGTCGCCTATTCCCGACGCGCCCCAGCCGAGCCATGGGGTCCACGCGAGCGATCCTGGAGCGTGCGGTGGTCCACATACCCGATGTCGAGGCCGATCCGGACTACCGTCATCGCTCGATGTCCCGCGCGATCGGCTGGCGGAGCGGCCTTTTCGTACCGATGCTGCGGGAAGGCGCTCCCATCGGCGTCATCGCGGTGGCGCGCGCCGAGCCCGGGCCGTTCTCCGACAACGAGATCGAGCTGCTGAAGACCTTCGCAGACCAGGCGGTCATCGCCGTCGAGAACGTGCGCCTGTTCAAAGAACTCCAAGCGCGCACGACGGAACTGACGCGGTCAGTCGACCAGCTCACCGCACTGGATGAGGTCGGGCAGGCAGTCAGCTCCACCCTGGACCTTCAGACCGTCCTGGCCACGATCGTCACCCGCGCGGTCCAGCTCTCCGGAACGGACGGCGGAGTAATCTATGAGTACGACGAGGCCACGGAGACGTTTCGCCTCACCGCCGCGCACCGCATGGACGAGGAGCTGGTGGAGGTGCTTCGGGTTGCCCCGATCCGTCTGGGGGAAGGGGCGACCGGGCAAGCGGCGGCCAGTCGAACTCCGATCCAAGTGCCTGATATCCTGGACGGGGCGCAATATGGTGCTGAACGGATCCGCTCGATCCTTGAGCGGCTCGGCTACCGATCGGTGCTTGCCGTGCCCTTGCTCCTTGAGCAGCGGATCATGGGCACTTTGACGGTGTGGCGCCTGAAGACTGGGACCTTCGCGCCGGAAGTCGTGAACCTTCTCCAGACCTTCGCCACCCAGTCGGCCCTGGCGATCCAGAACGCCCGCCTGTTCCGCGAGATCGAGGACAAGGGCCGGCAGCTTGAGGCGGCCAGCCGGCACAAATCCGAGTTCCTCGCGAACATGTCTCACGAGCTTCGGACCCCGCTGAATGCCATCACCGGCTTCTCCGAGGTGCTCCTGGAGCGCATGTTTGGGGAGATCAACCCGAAGCAGACCGAGTATCTCCAGGACATTCTTTCATCCGGCCGTCACCTCCTGTCCTTGATCAATGACATCCTGGACCTGTCCAAGATCGAGGCCGGCCGGATGGAGTTGGCTCTGGCCCAGTTCCATCTCCCACTGGCCCTCGAGAATGCCATCACCCTGGTCAAGGAACGGGCCGCCCGCCATGGGATCGGCTTGGATATCAGCGTGGACCCGGCCTTGGGAGACTTCGTGGGGGACGAGCGGAAGATCAAGCAGGTCCTGCTGAACCTCCTGTCCAACGCGGTCAAGTTCACGCCGGAAGGGGGCCGGATCGGGGTGAAGGCGGTGCTCGCCGATGGGGCGGCGGTCGAGATTGCGGTCAGCGACACCGGCATCGGGATCGCCCCGAAGGATCAGGAAGCCATCTTCGAGGAGTTCCGCCAGGTAGGCAGCGACGAGGCCCGGAAGGTGGAGGGCACGGGCTTGGGGCTCACGCTGACGAAGAAGTTCGTGGAGATGCACGGCGGCCGGATCTGGGTCGAGAGCGACGTTGGGAAGGGCTCGACCTTCCGGTTCACGTTGCCGAGCAAATAACCCCTGATGATCAGCCGGCGGGCATTCATGGCGACTCTGGCTGGCGGCCTCCTCGCCGCGCCGCTCGCCGCCGAGGCCCAGCCAGGGAAAGTCTTTCGAATAGGTATTCTGGGGACTAGCCCGCCGACCGACCCTGCGGCCGTGCATCTCTGGGGGGTGTTCTTCCAACGGCTCAGGGAGCTCGGCTACGTGGAGGGCCAGAACCTCACCATCGAGCGCCGATTCTCTGAGGGAAAAGCTGAGCGGCTTCCGGATCTCGCGGCCGACCTGGTCCGCCTCAAGGTTGACATCATCGTGGCGGCAGGCGGGCCCGGGCCCCCCGCTGCCCAGAGCGTCACCAAAACGATCCCCATCGTGATGACGAATCAATCGGACCCGGTAGTGAGTGGGCTCGTCGCCAGCCTGGCGCGGCCAGGGGGCAACATCACCGGGCTGTCCTTACTTACGCCCGAGATAGTCGGGAAACAGCTACAGGTGCTCAAGGAGGTCATCCCGGGGCTCTCCCGGGTGGCCGTCCTCCGGAACCCGACGAATAAGGCCCACGCACTCTCGTGGAAAGAGGCGGAGGTCGCGGCGCGATCGTTGAGGGTCCAGCCTCACACCTTCGAGACGCGCGATTCTGGGGAGTTCGACGGCGCCTTCGCGACGATGACCCGAGAGCGCGCTGGCGCGCTCTTGGTTCTGGGGGATTCGCTGTTCTTCCTCAACCGCACGCGGATCGCCGACCTCGCGGCAAAGCAGCGCCTGCCAACCATGTTCGGGCAGAGGGAGCATGCGGAGGCCGGTGGGCTCATGGCCTATGGGGCAAACCTCTCCGACATGTTTCGTCAAGCGGCCACGTTCGTGGACAAGATCCTCAAGGGCGCCAAGCCCGCGGACCTCCCCGTCGAGCAGCCGACAAAGTTCGAGCTGGTCATCAACCTGAAGACGGCCAAGGCCCCATCCCGCAGTCGCTACTGCTGCGGGCGGATAAGGCGATCCAGTAAGCGATGTGTCTCATCGACACCGTGGACCCGCGCGGGCCGAAGGGGAAATGAGGGACACAGTTCGTTCGCTGCTCGGGGAGAATGACATGAGCTGGACATCGATGCGAAGCTGCCTTTTGGTGGGGTTGTCGGTTGGTTTCCTCTTCATGGTCGCCGGTTGGAGTTTCGCTATTGCTATCGGACTCAAAGACGTACCGTGGCCCACTCGCAATGTGAGTTTAGAGGAGTTTTGGGAAGAGGCGTTGAAGTCGCCTCCCGATCGGTTTGACTGGAGTCCAGTCCGTGGCTTTGCAACGTCCGTGCTGGCCGGAATCATTGGGAGCGGAGCGTTGGCCCTAGGAATCGGCCTGATTGTTCGATCTTGGAGACGGTCAGATTGGCCGCACGTGGTTACTGAAGATCCCTCTCCATTCGCACTTCGGCGAGCTTTGGTAATCTGCGCAACGGTGCTTCCAAGCGGCCTGAGCGGAGCAACGCGGATGGCGAAGATGATCTCCCAGTCTGCTACCTGACCCCGGAGCTGCTGCTCTCGCCGGAGCCTACGAGCTAGAGAGCTACCGCCCGGCAGCGCAACTGATAATGGCGTGTCCGATCTGCCTGGGTTTGGTGTCTTCAGGGACGCAGCCGACGAGGAGGAAGAAGCCCAGAACGAGCAGCAGTGTTCGTGCCCTCAGCATGTCAGACCCCCCCCGATGATCCCTAGTCCATATACGCCGGCGCCACAAAGACAATCCACCCGATGCCGGCCAGCGCGATGATCGCGATCGCTGTTATCAATCCGCAGCGGTGAATCGGAGCCAGCGGACCGATTCGCCACACAGCAATACTGGAGGTCACCGCGACGATCGCGAGAGCCGCCACGATCGCCCACCCAAGGATCACGAACGCGTCGGATGGCGTCATTCGTGCGAGTGCGTCGGTAGATCGTCATGAGTGTGCGGCCCGATGCGATGGTGATGCTCGCCGCCTTGCCCGTAGGGATCGACGTGGACCGTCACACTCCCCAGGTGCGGTAGGTGATGGAGCAGTTGGTGCCGGACGTCGCGGGCGACATCATGGCCATCCGCCACGGACAGGCCGCCTGGTACCGTAACGCTCAGCGTCGAGGTTCGAGAATGGCTCGTCCAGCAGCACCAGCGCCGGAGCCGGTGCGAGGGCGCGCGCCACCGCGACTCGCTGCTGCTGGCCTCCCGACAGCTCGTGCGGGTACCGCCGTCCAAGATCGACGAGTCCGACGAGGTGGAGGATCTCTTGGATTCTGTCCCGCCGCGCGGCCCGCCTGAGGGCGTGGAGGCCGAACGCGACGTTCGCCTCCAGGGTCAAATGGGGGAAGAGCGCGTAGTCTTGGAACACGACGCCTACCTGCCGTTCCTCGGGTGGCACCGCCGTCACCCGCCCGTTCCTAGCCTCGGCGACAAGCCGATCTCCGAGCAGGACCTGGCCCTCGTCAGGACTCTCAAACCCTGCGATGAGACGCAGAGTTGTCGTTTTGCCGCTTCCCGATGGGCCGAGGAGGGCGAGGATTTCCCCACGCGCAATGGCGAGTGAGAGTCCATCGACAGCCGGCGGGCGACCGGGATGAAAGCGCTTAGTCACCTGGGACAGGACCACCAGGGACATCGGATCAGCGGCGCCAGGCGGCCGACATGAGACGCGATGCCAGAAACAGTGGAAAGAAGCCGACGGCGACGATTGCCAGTGCGGGAATTGCGGCATCGGCCCACATCGATTCCGAGGTGCGCTCCCAGACCTCGATTGCGAGGGTTTTGAGGCCGAGGGGACGGAGGAGTAGGGTCGCCGGAAGCTCTTTCATCACTTCGACCCAGACCAGGATAAGTGCGGTGAGCACGCTTCCGCGCATGAGCGGCAGGTGAATGCGCCGGAGGGTGCCGCCGACGCTGACGCCGAGCGAGCGCGCCGCCTCGTCGAAACTGGACGGAATTCGTCCAAGGCTGGCGTCCACGGTCTGGAAGCCGATCGTCAGAAAGCGCAAGCGTACGCGAACAACACGGCAAATGCAGAGCCGGTGAGCAGCAGGCCCAATCGCCGCCCGAGCGTCCATTCGGCGACGACGCCGAGGATCCCGTCGAGCCACGCGATCGGAGCGAGAACACCCACCGCGATCACCGCGCCGGGTAGCGCGTAGCCCATCGAGGAGCACTGCGCCGCAAACCGCACACTCGCGGAGGGATGGAGTCGGCCTGCATATGCGACCGTGAGGCCCAGAAAGCAGATCATCACCGCGGCCGCGCCCGCGAGCAGAAACGTCGCGCCGAGCCAGGCTACGAAATCGGGGTTCACGCGCCAGCCGTGGATGACGTCAGCCGCCCACAGCAGAAGCTGACCGATCGGCAAGACGAACGCAAGCACGAGCACCACGCCACACACGACGGTCGCGGCAGCGGCTGACCAGCCGCGAAGCGGGACGGGGCCGACGCCGGGTCCTCGCCGCTGACTCTGCGTGAAGCGTCGTCGGCCGCGTAGCGCGCGCTCGAGGAGCAGGAGCCCGAGAGCAAAAGCGAGCAAGAGGCTCGCGAGCTGTGTCGCCGCCATCCGGTCGAACATCCCGTTCCAGACGCGATAGACGGCTTCCGTCAACGTGCGATAGCCGAAGATCGACACCGTCCCGAAGTCCGCGAGCGCCTCCATCATCGCGAGCGACGCGCCGGCGACGAGCGAGATCCTGCGCGTCATCGGCAACACGACTTCGAAGAAGGCGCGCAGACGGGATCGGCCGAGACTCCGCGCGGTCTCCAGCGTGGCCAGTCCCTGCTCGCGGAAGGCCGTGCGCGCGAGGAGGTAGACATACGGATAGAAGACCAGGGTCATCATGAGGGCTACGCCCGGCGCGGAGCGTAGCTCGGGAAGCCGCGCCGCGTCCCCGAACCACTGCCGCAGCGCGGATTGAACCGGTCCCGCGAAATCGAACAGACCGAGGAACGCGAAGCCGATGACGTACGCGGGGACCGCGAGCGGCAAGATCAGCGCCCATTCGAAGAGGGCGCGCCCGGGGAACCGATACGCCACCACCAGCCAGGCGAGCCCCGCGCCGAGGGTCAGGGTCCCGGCGCCGACGCCCGCCACCAGCGTCAACGTGTTCATGGTCAACTCGGCGAGCTGCGTGCGCCAGAGATGCGCCCAGACCTCGACGGCTGGGTCTCGCCGCTCTGCAACGAGTCGTTCAACCAGTCCTACTCCGGCAACGACCTCTAGCCCTGATTCTGCGCGCCCACGGTGGTTGTTTGCCGCTCCGTCCCGGTGCATCTGCCGCACAAGAATGAGGCAATTGCCCGATTGCACCAGGAACGGATCGTACTACGACTTAGTAGACTCAATGGTTCGGCCGTCGGGGGGGTAGCGATGCCTTTGACTCCGGTCCCTCGGCCAATCCTTCAGCCCCCTCGTTGGTCATGCAGGCCAGGGGGGGCGTTTGTGTTTTCAATCATGAAAGAGGTGCGCCATGGCTCTGAGAACCGCCGCATGGGTACCTGGACTGACCGCACAAGCCGAGAACCCTGTGCAGACCGAAGTGGTGAGAGGATGGGGCAAAGAGTTCGTTGGACGCTGGAGAAGTAATTGGTTCCATATCCCTCTCACCCCTCCGGTAAGTCTCGACGATGCCCGGCCCAAACTTGCAAGGGTGTTTGGGTTCGATATGCCTCTGACAGATGCCCGGCCAAAACTGACACGGGTGTTTGTCCTTTACAGGACAGATGGGGCATTCGTAAACGCACTACATGTTTATGATGGGCCGAGTAAGGTCCAGGCATTCGATGACATCGCCCTCGAGGGCGACCATACCGGAGATAGCGACTCCAACACCTGGGTCATCGATCCACCACTCGAGATTCACTTTGGTCTCGGAATGTCGGTGTTGATCACCAATAATGCGTACAAAAACATCGAAGCCCAGGGAGAGGAGGACACCGCGCCGGACGAGGTGGGCTTCGCAGCAAAAGCAAAAGTGATGGTGAGGCCTGCGTCGGTTCTTTTCACCGCCGCCGGCGCGGAGTTCGAGGTCCCAGGGTCCGACATACAGAGCGGACCAGGAACCAATACGTTGTTGCCGGGTGAGAGGCTACACCCAGGACAACGGCTGATTTCCAGCAACGGAACGTACGAACTCCATTGGCAGTTCGACGGCAATCTGGTCCTCGCCAGCACCTCGGATGGTAGCCCGAAGTTTTCTACGGGCACCTTGTCGCCCCCTGGTTTTCTTGGCTCTGGATATGCGTATTGCGAAATGCAAGGAGACGGTAATTTTGTCGTGCATCATCACCCAGGAGGGGCCTGGGATTCGGAGACGTGGGGTCACCCTGGCGCGTTTCTTCGAGTTCGGGATGATGGACACGTCGTGATAATTGATCCAGTGAACCCGATATGGCGAAGGCCTGACTAGCGGGCCTCCTGTGTGTTGCGCTTCTCGACGCGAGTCTTGACCGCTGGTCGTCGCCCACGTATAAGAGCCAGGGGAGGGAGGAGACCGACATGAGCTGGTCGCCGACGAGGCAGCGCGCGACCCACTCGCTGTCGGTGGGACGGCGGCGAAGCGTTCGGGCTCAGTGCGTATCCGGCGTTCGATCAGGTCGCCGGCTTCGGTGAGGATACAGAGCTGGCTTTCCCTCTTGTGGACGTCCATGCCAATATGATCCATGGCTGGCCTCTCCTCCTGCGGCGTTGACCGCGTGGATGCTCTTGTGGGGCAGTCTATGCCACCACGTCGAGTCGGGGGTCAGCCGCTTCATCCCATCTACGCACCGCGCGGGCGATGAAGGTTCCGGCTCAACCTTCGCTGCAAGTTTGGGATAAATTATGTGGCGTCCCGCGGCGGCCCACCTCCGCCGCGTACTGGACCGGGGGAACTGGAGGGTATCCAATGGCACTACTCCTCAACGTCACTGCGGTTGCTCACCGCCCTATTGGGAGCTCGGGTTCGTACGGACTCAATCTGCTCGTCTTAGTCACCGCCTCCTCCGGCGCTCCCTACGGCGGTCTCACCCAGGAGCACTTTCACGTGAAGGTAATGCCCAGTAATATGGAGCCTGTCGACGGCGTGGTGGACCACGTGAACGAGCTGGCCAGACAGAACCCCGCCAAATGGCCGGCAGGGCTCTATGCTGTACTCTTGGACAAGCCGAACCATTTTTCTTCCAACGACTATTACAGTCTCCTCATCCAGGTGAGGAGATTTCCGTCCTCTGGCCGCGGCCTTTCTGACCAAGGCCAGACCCTCGTCGGAGTGGACTACCGGTAGTCGACACGTACAGAGTCCTCACCGCGCCACATGCTCCATCGATCCTCTCCCTCCCAGCCGAGAGGCGCCGCCGATCGCTCCCAGACGAGCGAGCCAGCCAGGCGCTACTACTTGGTCCCAAACTCCAATTGAGAGCTGGGACAGGACGAAACGGGAGAAAGAACGACGTAGCAACAGAAAACGTGGAACTGCCTGGTGTCGAATGCTTTTCCCGCGAGATCAGAGGGTTACCGGTCATGGCCGTCTCGCACTCATAACCCAAAGGTCGTCGGTTCAAATCCGACCCCCGCAACCAAAAAATACGAGGGGTTAGCGGACGCAGGAGCCGCTAACCCCTTTGCTTTACCCAGACTTCACCCAGGAAGTCGCTTCGTCGGCAGGTGCACTTTGACACGGCCGCTTAGCCGGCCTAGACTCCCGTCACGTCCTACCAGGTCACCAGTCGGATCTGCAGGAGGACCGCAATGCGGCTGCGTTCAACTGGGCTCCCTCTGCTCTTCATCCTCGGGCTGCTCGCCGCGCCGCACGCCGCCGAGGCGCAGCCGGCTAGAGTCGCTCGGATCGGCATATTGGCAGCTTCTATCCCCGGGCCCTTCGTCGGGGAGCATTCGCGAGTCGACAAACCGGTCTCCGCGAACACTTCATGCTGTTATCTCCCGGCAGCGCGGGAAAATGAGGTTGGAGAGGTGAGGCGAGAGTAGCGCCAGTCGGTCAATGGGTCACGGACGTGCGCGAGCCGGGCCCACGGCGAGTGCAACTTGCGTCATGCCATGACGCTTGGGAGAATCGTACTGATATCACAAGTGAACTCTCCACCGGCACTTCCGGAGGTTACGGTTATGAGATGGGCGCGTTCAGTACCCCTCACCTTGGCTCTGTTCTCCCTCGCAGGTCTGGCGCCACCGCTCTCACCGGCTGCCGGAGCGGACGAAACCCCGAGCAGCAGGGCGACACCCACTGCGACGATCGCGCCGGAGGCTGGGCGCGCAAGCCCGGGCTGGGATCGCGCGGTCATTCGCCAGGCGCAGCGTGCCTTGAAGCGCAAGGACTACACTCCCGGCCCGGCTGACGGCGTCGTCGGCCCGCGCACGCAGGCGGCGCTCAAGCGCTACCAGGAGGCCGAGCGGCTGGAGGCCACCGGCGAGCTGAACCGCGACACGCTGGTCCGGCTCGGAGTGCGAGATCCCACGCCCGAGCATGTGCGCGAAGTGCAGCAGGCGCTCTCGGAGACCGGCTTCGACCCCGGCCCGGCCGACGGGCGCCTCGGCGCCCGCACCAAGGCGGCACTGCGCCGTGTGGCGGCGCCGGCGCCGCGGGGCCAAGGGCCCGCCTACGACACCATCGAGCGCTTCATGCAGGAGACAGGCCAGCTCCAGAGCCCGTGAGGGGCATGAGGCCGCCGTGAGGCTTGCGGGGCCGCGCGTTTCCCGCTACGATGCGCGAGCCTGGAGCGTGTGGTCACGAAAAGGCTGCAGCTGCTGAAGGAGATTCGTCCCGAGATATCCCGAGTGGCTGTCCTCTGGAACCCGGATGCGCCCGCTGGTGGCCCGCCGAGCGTATTGAAAGCCACGCAGGAGGCGGCCCGGATACTGCAGTTGAAGCTGCAAGTCCTTGAGGTGCGGGCTCAGGTCCCAGCGCCATCGAGTAAGCGTTTCATCGCCTGGATGCGAAAACCCCCTCAACAGCCGGGACAATCAGCGAGCCCACAGCCGTGGATGACCGCCATCCATGACGCGAGTCCTCCATCTGTCGCGTCAAGAGGCAGAGCAGTACACGCCAGAAGTGGACGGTATCTGCATTTCCATCACCGATCCTGGCGCACCGGACGCACGCCTCAGCGACCAGTGGAGGGCAATCTGGCGGGTGTCGTTCCACGATCTTGATGCTCTGCTGCCTGATCTGACGGGCAACCCGCCGCCGGTGTTGCTCAACCAGCTCTCGGCTGATGGCATCGCCGACTTTATCGTGCGGCACTGGCCGGTTCCCCTGATCGTGGCGCACTGTGAGGCGGGCATCTCGCGTTCAGCCGGTGTCGTCGCGGCCCTCAACGACTGGATGCCCGAAAAGCTCACCGTCATACAAACGGGCGTCCCGAATCGGCTGGTCTGGCGGCTGGTCCGCGAAGCGCTCATGCGGAGAACCATCACGGACCCCGCCACGCCCACCGAGTAGGGCCTAGCCCCGTACAGATCCCATAACGCACCACGAGCGCTGAGGGGGAGTCGACCTCATCAACGGATGCGGCCTACCGGTTACTTCTGACCTGGCTCAACGCCTGGCAGCGGGCCAGGCGATGGATGCGCCTGCGCGCGGCCCGTGCCATGGGGCGAAGGAAGATCGCTATGGCGCTAGCCCTGAGGGACCGGTGCTGGCTGGCGGACGACGGCACAGCCCAGATCGCGGAGATCGATGCTGACGCCCCAGTTGCGGCGCGGGTCACGCCGATGCCGGTCGGCCTCACGCGGTTGGACACTCTGCCTCCGGTCCATGAAGATCTCGATGACCCCCTGGGCTTCCTCGGCGGCAAAGTCCTGGCGCAGGAACGCGAGCAACTTGGGCTGATCTCGGGCCACGATAAAGAGCACTCGGGCCATCTCCTCGCCTTCCCGATCCAGGGCATCGTTGCTCCCGGAGCCGGACGGTGAACTAACGGAAGAAGCGACGAGCGTAGGCAGGCCGGGCGCTGGCGGCGAAGTTCGTCCAGCGGTTCCCGCGGACGGCTGAGCAAGGGCAGGGGCGGAACCGGGCGCTTAAGCTCCGAGAGCGCACCGACGATCGATAACGGGCAGCGCGCTGGGCCACTGGCCTCGGAACTTCGAGTCCAGGCAGTGGCGGCCACAGGCCACATCCTGCGGTCGGTCGAAGGCAGTGCATCGTCTCACGCCGACCATTCGCCCTAGCCCCAGGTGCGACCTGGTCTCGAACTCGACCTCTACCTCCTGCTTCTTGAGCGAGCACCAGAAGTGACGCCGACGCGACCCGCCCTCGCCGGCGGGTATGTCAGGGAATCCGCCCAAGGGCGCCTGCGCGCTCGCTTCCGGCGGGCGCCTCAGCGAGGGGACCATCGTCACCTCGAGCTCGGCCAGCAGGTCGCGGGATGAACTCATACTAGTACCCCCCTCCGGGTAGCGTCATGGTCACCGACCGACCAGGCCTTTGGCATCCTCCATTTCGCTCATTCTTCTAGTGCTGACGAACAGGGTGGCGAGGACTTGCCTCATGCCTGGCCTTAGGGCGCCGCCGGGTTCGCACGGTTGGGACCGATGGAGACGTTCCGATCGTCTTCGAGTTAGCCACAGGTCCGGATCTCGGTCGTCCGTGAGCCGTTGACCTCACGAAAATAGAGCACGCGGCTCATGGACAGCCAGACACACCGCGAGCACGGATGAGGCAGGGCCGGGCCCACGAACTGGCCCAGGAGGTGCACCCATGTCAATCCCTTGGTCGCTCCCGATCTTCCTCGGCGTCGCGGTTCTGCTTCTGATTGTCTATGGTTTGGGCTCCCGGCTGTTCACCGCGACGAGCCTGTCCCCTCGGGTGTTCTGGTGCCCGTTCCGCAATGTTAACGTGCATGTGAGCTTCAAGGAGTCGGCCTGGGATGGCGAGATGGTGGATGTCGAGGCCTGCTCGGCGTTCGCCCCGCCCACTGACGTGCACTGCGACAAGGCCTGTCTCGCCCTCAAGCGCCTGCCAGGCCTGCGAGCCGAGACCTCGCCTGTCCCTGAGACCCGTCATTGGGTCTGGTGACCGCGGCGAGGCGCCCTATGAGAGTGCGACAGCTGATGACCGGTGCGCTGATCACCGCCGAGCCCGAGACGGCGGTGCTGGACGCGCGCAGCCTCATGCAGAAAGAGCGGATCCGGCACCTCCTCGTGACGGACAAGCGCGGTGAGCTGCTCGGGATCGTCACCGATCGGGACATCCGGCTGAACCTGCCCTCCCAGGCGACCAGTCTCTCGGTGTGGGAGATCAATCATCTGCTGACGCGGCTGACCCTCGACAAGATAATGACCCGCTCGGTGATCACCGTCGGGCCCGACCGCGAGGCCCGGGACGCGGCGCAGCTGATGCTCGAGCACCGGATCGGCGCTCTGCCCGTGGTCGAGGCGGGAACACTCGTCGGCATCGTGACCGAGACTGACCTGCTCCGGGCCTACGTCCGCAGCGCTGACGCGGCCGCCGCACTATGGTCCTGACCGGCGTCTGACCGCTCGCTCCATGACAATGCCGATCCTGACGGTGGACGACGAGTCGGACATGGCCGCGAGCTACGCGCGTCTGCTGCGCCGCTAGGGCTACCGGGTCGTCTGCGTCGGCTCCCGGGCGGTGGGTCTGCAGGCCATGGAGAGCCAACCCTTTCGGCTCGTCATCGCCAATCCGGGCTGCTCGTCCCTGTCCCCGCTGCGGCCGAGGGACCCGATCTTCCGCTTCCGGCCGGAGCAGCAACGGCTCGTGAGTTGGCGCCTGCACGCCGTCATTTTCGCTTGTACCGCCCCATCAGTTCCACCCGTGCGAGGATGTGTCCGTGGATGGCCTTCAGAAGCTCTAGCTTGGTCTTGCGGGGCGGCAGGGTGAGCGCAGTGTCTAGGGCATAGAGCTTGAAGAAGTAGCGATGGGTTGATCCCCGGGGCGGGCAGGGACCACGGTAGCCAACTCCTCCGAAGTCGTTCAGGCCCTGGGTTCCAACCTCGGCCACCATCTCCTGCAGCGGCACGCCGTCAGGGAGTTCGCGGACGGTGGCGGGGATTCCATAGAGCACCCAGTGGGTCCAGATTCCAGTCGGTGCGTCACGGTCATCCATGATGAGGGCAAAGCTCTTGGGGCTGCCCGGCGGGGCGGACCAGCGCAGCGCGGGTGAAAGGTCAGCGCCATCGCAGGTATGCTTGATAGGAATCTCCCCGCTGGGCGGAAAGGGGGGACTGCGCAGCTTGAAGGCCATTTCAAGTCCTCCCCATCCTCCAGGTTATCTGGCTTTTAGCCGCTATCCACAATCATTTCTGGCTCTTCGTGGAATCGTGTGGGTGATTTGGGGCCGATTTTGACGATCGCGGCCCGGTCAGAACCTCGGCAGCATGCAGGTCAGGACCTTAGGCCGGGGATACTCTTGATCGCGGAGCCCGGAGGCGCGGCGCTGACGGGTCCGCGACCTGGCAGCTGCGCTGCCCCCCCACACGTCCCACAGGTCATTGTTTTACCCAGCAGGTTAGGGACAGGACCCGGGCGTACGGGTCGCCGAAGATCACCTGCGCGGTCGAGCTCGGACGGAATCCCGAACGCGATGCTGCATCCCACAGCCGGCGCCGTCGTCGCGGGGGTGGCATGCGCGTATCATGGCCCAATTTCTGCGCTGCCTCGACAGCGCTTCCCGCCGCGCCCAGAGCGGATTTCCCCCCTCTCAGCCCCACGTTTTCACCCACTCACTTCCACGAAGACCCTCATTTCTTTCTGAACTCGGAGTTTCCGTCCACGAAGGAGCGTACGAAATCATACCCTTAGCGTGGATCGGTTCCTTGGGGTTTTGGGAATCCGGGGGTGTGGGCCGTAGCCTCCCTCAAATCGAGAGCCGGCATGGACTCAAGAACGGAGAGGACCGCTGACTGGCTGCCGGCGTTGACAAGCCTGATGTCTGGGCGCACAGTGTCCCTGCCCTTCACCGTCCGGCCCTCGGGGAGGCTAGTAATGCCCCTGGATCGGATCCAGGACATCTTCTCGACGCCTGCGGTGACCATCGAGATGGCCGCGGCGGTTGTTTGCATGGCAACCCTCCTGCTATCTGCCAGCCGCGATTAAGGAGTCCTCGAGTGAGCTCCGAAGTACAGCCCTCGATAGATTTCTGGTTCTTTCCTGCCGACAGGGAAGCCATTCGTGGGGCTGAAGACCGACATCGAGGAGAAGGCGCAATGGGCAAGACAGTCCTGCCAAGATGGCCGGTCACTTTTGAGGTGTGTCGCACGGAATGGACCTTCGACCACCGCCGGATGAGCCGACTCTTGGGGAGCCATGGTGCACGCGGGTCAGCTTGATGCCCTCGTTGACGATGCAAATGACGGGCGGGTGGGTTGTGTGGGCGTGATCCGCCTGGCACCGTTGCTGGTCTATTGCTCGGTGCAAGGGAGGTGCGGCAATGAAAAGACTCATGGAGTCTTGGATGTTACTTCTCGCTAGGCTACAAAGACTAATCACCGGACAACAATAGGTTCCCGAGAAGCGCCAGATCCAGAGCAGACTCTCTTCGCTCGGCGCGCGAAGGCTGTTGGACACGACGGGAGGACGCCTATGCCCAAGTACGAGTTCATGTGCGAGAATTGCAGGAAGAACTTTGAGGTGATGCTAACCGCCGCGGAGCGGGCCGTCGCGAAGGTTGCGTGCCCGACCTGTGGCGGCGGAGACGTCACGCTCCAGATGGCGATCTTTACCGCGAAGACGTCACGAAAGAGCTGAAGACCAGGGGCCCACACCCACTCCGTTACCGGTGATGCATTACGGTTGGTCACTTGGGCGGCTCAGAAGGGAATCAGAAGATCAGGCCCCCGAATGAAGCCGCGGTATCAGGTGATCCGCGACATCCTCTGCCTGCTCCTCGTGGTGTCAGTGGTGCTCGGGGCTGGTCCGGCGGCGCCCATCCGGGTGGACGATTGGGACGAGTATGGGGAAGGGCCCCTTGCGATGACCCGGCACTGGAGTTTCGATCCGAGTGCAGGGCGCCCGAGGGCTAGCCAGCACCAGGGACCCAGAAGTCTAGGGGGTGGCCTTACTTGCCGCTGGGCCACGAACGGGCCCGCGAACCAAGGCGCGGCGTGGCATGGCAAGGACCGGCCGCCGGACGTCGGAGGATTCCTCGACACCTAGCTCTTTCACAAGGGGCTTGCTCAGTAGGGCCCAGGAGGAGGCGTGGCGACATGCTCGACGACTACAGGTTCATCCAGATCACCGCACTTGCGATCGGCGGCGGCGGACAGGTAGTTCTCTACGCGCTCGACGGCAGCGGTACGGTCTGGAAACTTCAGGATCGAGCGGGAGAGCGAGAGCCGTGGGTGCCCCTGACGAATAAGCGGGAGCACGTCTAGCACCGGGAAGCGGAACGTCGTGGAGCCTTGGCGTGAGGAACATAGGTAACGCCATGAAGGTGGGCCATCAGGGCGGTGACAAGCCCGATGATCCGCTCGTAGTTGCCCTGCGGAAGAAGGCGAACCGCAGGCACACCGAGTCTTAACGCAGGAGGTCTGCGATGCCTTGGACGAACCGCAACGGTTTCCCGTACTCGCAGCTCGGGATTACGATGAACGCTTGGGAGGCATCTGGCGTGTACGGCCTCTACAAGGAGCAGCAATGGATTTACATCGGGGAAACCGGGGACATGCGAGGCCGTCTACTCGAACACCTCGGCGGCGATAACCCCCGCATCGTTGCCGCCATGCCCACCCACTTCAGTTACGAGCTTCATCCGGCGTTCAAGAGGGTGGCTCGACAGGATGCTCTGATCCTCGAACTCCGTCCGCTCTGCAATGCGAGGCTGGGCTAAAGCCGATCCCGTCAATGCCGCCGGTCAGCCGGTAGAAGTACACATCGACGCCATTGACCGTCACGATGGTGAACAACGGCCTCACGCTCTGCCGCGACTTCGTCGAGCAGATCAAGCGTCAACAGGATCGAGGCGCGACGCGAAGATACGAGTCCCCCCCCCCGGTGCAGACGGTGCCGCTTCCCGGCGGCATCGACTAGGGGAGAAGACGGCACACGGAGGTGCGACATGATGCCCAACGTCGCGGTTTGCGTCTACTGCTCCCGTAAGATCGAGGAAAAGGAGAAGTCCGTCAACGTGCCCCATCTACCCGGCGGCGTTGCCCACTTGGCGTGCGCCCAGAAGGTAACGATCCGAACTAAGAGCTCATAGTTCGGATCTTATGCGATCGTGGGCGCGCTCTCGCTCTACCTCAATTTCATCAACCTCTTCCTGATCCTGCTTCGCTTCCAGGGTGGGAGGCGCGACTGAGGGGCGAGCGGGACAACACTAAGGAGACGGGATATGTTTGGCATCGGCTACCTAGAGCTTATGGTCATCCTGGTGATCGTCCTCGTGCTGTTTGGCGGGAGCAAGCTCCCGGACCTGGCGAAATCGCTCGGGAAGTCCATGAAGGAGTTCAAGAAGGGGATTGGGGCGGAACCCGAGGCGGAGCAGACACCCAAACCGCAACCCGTCGCTGCTGCGATCCCGGCGCCGCCGCAGGCGTGCGGGTACTGCAAGAATCCTCTTGAGGCAGACTGGGCCCACTGTCCGCGCTGCGGGACGCCGGTCGCGCCGGGGCCAACTCCCACGGTACCGAAGTAGCCTGAACCACGCCCAGGTGTTGGTCGATCGTCGACCTGTACCCGGACGGCACAGCCGGCCTTAGCGCTTCGGTGCATAGGCACCGCTCATAAGGGAAAATCACGTGATGAAGAACGTTCAGATGACCGTGGACGGCAGCATCCTGACGATCCAGGTTGACTTGTCGAAGGAGTTCGGCCCATCCTCGTCTGGCAAGACCATCATCGTTGCCTCGACCGAGGGGAATGTTGCCGTCCCGAACCGCGACGAGAAGGTCGGGCTAAACGTCTACCGGAAGAAGTGAAGGCTCGGAAGGATCTGGCTGAATAGGATTGCTGCCAGGAGGTACTCCCCATGCGACGTTTCCTCGCCTTCACGGCGATCGTGTTCATGCTGACGGCATGCGCTTCCTCGCCGCCGCGGGCCCAGCGTAGCGAGTTCGAGGATATTCCGGTGCCCAAGGGCCTCTCGCTGGACCTGAATAAGTCCACGATCATCGAGTCGCCGACAGTGAAGGCAGCCCGGCTCTTCTACAAGGGCCGGATCGAGCCCGAGAGCCTTGCCGTCACGTTCCGGACTACGCTGGAGGCCAATGGCTGGCACCACCTGTCCTCCACGACCGCTGCCGAAATGGGGACCACGCAGGTGTATGAGAAGGCGGGCAGCTCGCTGCAGGTTTTGATCTACGAGGGCTGGTACTACACCTGGGTAGAGCTAGCGGCCACTCGGGTCGTTGGCCAGAACCTGTCCCCGGCCAAGTGACCGCCGACAGTGCTCAGACGCCACCCTCGCGCTTCATGGGCTTGGCCGCGCCATAGTCCTCTGCGAGCCGAGTTCTCTTGCGGGGAGATAGAGGTTGGGGAAACCCAGATGAAGGAGGGGGCTGCTGACTGAAGTTTCCCCGGGGTAAGGGGAAGACCCCTATCCCTTGGAGTAGAAGTCTACCCTGGCAGTCCCTGGCCTCACGCTGCTGCTCCTTGTAGAGGCCGTACACGCCAGATGCCTCCCAAGCGTTCATCGTAATCCCGAGCTGCGAGTACGGGAAACCGTTGCGGTTCGTCCAAGGCATTAGCAGACCTCCTTTGATCTGGATGAACCTGTAGTCGTCGAGCATGTCGCCACGCCTCTCACTCGTCCTTCCACGTGACCAAGGCGGTGCATCACGTGGCCGCCGTGCGGCGGTTGGCCGAGCGGGCGTATCGACGGCCGCACGGTGCCTTTCGCGCGTTCCGTCGACGGGTCTGCTAGACTCGCAGCACGCGAAGGCGGATCGAGTGAGAGAGAAGTGGCGGTGTCCGTTCTGCGAGCGGCTGCACGCGTGGCCTAAAGGATTCGTGCGGGTCTTCGATAGGGAGTGCCCCAAGCGCACATCTGCTGATGAAGCGCAGGCGGGGTTTGGGCCCTGCCCGTGCGGGGCGACGGCCTAGATCCGGGGCGAGGTGGATCCAAACGGGTCCCTGCCGGATCTGCCGCTTCTCCCGGAAATGGATGACCTCCAGTGGCGGCTGTTTGTGACCTCGATACTCTATTCGGAGGACCAACAAGAAGGGCGACCTAGGAGCCGTACGGGTTGACTGGACCCGGGCGCCTAGGATCAGGCCTCAGCGGGCGCAGCCGAGATGACCGACCCCCACGTCCACGAAGGCTTGCGGGCGAGCCCATCCCTGCCCCTTCTGGTGCGCGCGAGAGCGGCGCTCACACTTCTGGCGTAAAGGTTGTGCTCCCTGAACACTGGGGCCGAGGACCTCGCCGTGAGAATCGATCAGCCGTCATGATCGACGCGGAGCGACGTTCATCGTGAATCGCGCCGCGAGGCGTGTCCTTGCCCTCAGTGTCGCCGTCACGGTTCAGGCTGCCGCCGGAGGTCTCGTGCCGATCGATGACTGGAACGACTATCCGCTCGGCGCCCTCCCGCTCACGGCCCCTAGTAAGTGGAGCATCTACTCGTCG